>Ga0081538_10000463_pt1 | contig 45505 bp, 48 predicted proteins | sample TabmetS5T2R1_FD_71022 | JGI IMG/M metagenome (GOLD analysis project Ga0081538, IMG submission 71022) | Tabebuia heterophylla rhizosphere microbial communities from the University of Puerto Rico - S5T2R1 | ecosystem: Host-associated > Plants > Roots > Rhizosphere ... | reverse complement strand
GGCCGCCGGGAAGGCCTCCACGCTCGGCTTCAGTCAACCCGTCCTCCCTCCCCTGCTCCCATCGCCTTTGGCGGGCTTGCCGGGGGGTGCCGCGGCAAGCCCGCGGGGACGTCATCCGCCCTTCACGAGCGAGACCGCCGGGACCACCGGCTTCTCGAGCTTCTCGACCTTCAGCATCTCTTCACCTCCTTCCACTGGCTGGGCTCATCGACTCAGCAGGTAGACCGCTTTCGTGTGGCGGAGCTCGTCGAGCTCGGCGTCGAAGTTGACCGCGGGGTCCTGCCCGTACACGCCAAGGCAGCGGAGGCCCGCGCCCTCGATGGAGCGCTCGAGCGTCGGCCAGGGGTGGTGGCGCTGCTCGTGGTGGCTGATGGTGCGGCGCCACCCGGCCTCGTCTTCGCTGAAGGCGTCGAGCGTGGCGCGAGCGAGCCCGCCCGCGGGAAAGGCGTCGCCGGCCATCCCGCGCCAGACCATCACGAGCCCCGGTTCCTCGATCACGACGGTCTCGCTGAAGAAGGTCCGGTACGTCGTGAGCGTGTTCGTGTCGAACACGAGCACCCCATCCGGCCGGAGGTTGGAGGCCAGCCCGCCGAGCGCCGCGGTCAGCTCGTCCGGCTCCGTCACGTAGTTGGCGACGTCGTCGAGGCAGGTGATCAGGTCGAACTCGCCGAGCGAGTCGAGCTCGCGCAGGTCGCGGCAGTGGAGCTCCACTGCATCGCCCGCCTTCGACGCCGCGATCTCGAGCATCGCCGGCGACTGGTCACAGGCGGTGACGTCGAAGCCGCGCGCGAGGAGCGGGAGGAAGCTCTTGCCCGTGCCGCAGCCCGCGTCGAGCACGCGGTTCCCGGTCAGCCCGTGCGCGTATGCCAGCCGAAGGAGTCCGCTCGTCCAGAGCTCGTAGTCGTGGTGCGCCGTGAAGCGGTCGTAGAAGGGCGCGAATGCCTCGTAAGCGGCCGCGGCGGCGCCGTTCGGGTTGTCGGCGGTTTTTGTCGCCACGCCCACCTGACCCGCTGACTGCTCAAGAGGGTTACAAGTTCATGCACTGGTTCGACACGGAACCGATGCCAAGTGGGACTGGGAGGCGCTCCGAGGGCAGTGCTACCGCGAGGCACAGCGCCTCTGCCGGTCGCCGCGCGATGCCGAGGACGTAGCTCAGGAGGCTGTGCTCCGGGCGTGGCGGATGCGCGACAAGTGCCGCGACCCGGACCATGCGCTCGCGTGGGTGCGCGAGATCGCGCGCAACGAAGCGCACCGCCTCTTCGCGCGCCGCTCGATGACACACGAGCTGCCGACGGAGCATCTGCCGGAGGAATCGGGACGCCAGGGCGAGGACGCGGTCCTCGATCGGATCGACGTCCACCGGGCTCTCGAGCGCCTCTCCCCGGTCGATCGGCTGCTGGTCAGGCTCCGCTACGAGGGAGATCTCACGCACGCCGCGGCCGCGGCGGCACTTGGCTTATCCGTCGCCAACGTTAAGGTGAGGCTTCACCGGCTGCGGCCGAAGCTGCAGAAGACCCTTCAAGCACCGTGACGCCCCCAAGGACCACCAGGCGCCGACGCACGAGCCGCACCGGCGCGGGTCCGCCCGATGCCCGGGTCATCAAGGCGATCGGCCATCCGCTTCGCTGGCAGATGCTCGAGGCGTTGAACGAGGGCGAGGCGAGTCCGGCGCAGCTGGCACGACGCTTCGGCGAGCCCGTGAACCTCGTCGCCTATCACATGGGCATCCTGCTGAAAGCCGGGGGAGTCGAGCTGGTTCGCACCGAGCCTCGGCGCGGCTCGACCGAGCACTACTACAGGGCGATCATGCGGCCGTTCTTCGGCGACCGGGAATGGGCGCGCCTGCCCGCCGAGACCCGCCGGGCCGTGCTTGACACGGAGATCAAGCGGGTGATCCGCGACGTCCGGGCCGCCGCGGCGGGCACCGGCCTGGATCACCCGAAGGTGCACGTCAGCTGGACGCCCCTGGAGCTCGACCGGGAGGGCATGGACGAGGTGGCCGCCCTGCTCGCCGGCGTGCTCGATCAGCTGGTGCAGATCCAGGCGCGCGCGACGGGCAGGCAGGCCGAGAAGAACAGGAAGAAGAAGTCGGAGGCGCTGTCGACCGAGGTCGCGATGCTGCACTTCGAGCGCGCCGCCCGCCGCACGGCGCGCCGCCCCCGCAGGGACTGATCTAGCGCCTCGCCTCCCACGTCGCCCCGCGCAACCGGCAGCGACCCCTCTCCGGGCGCTCGGCGGCCACCCGCAGGCGGCCCTTGGCCTCGTTGTTGGCGAACGAGAAGGGCTCGGGGAACGCGGGGTTCCCCTCGGGGTCCCAGCCGATCTTGCCCCGGACCGCGACGCCGCGCCTCAGCGCGGAGAACCGTCCGCGCGGGCCGACCGCGACGTTGCGGAAGCGGGTTACCTCCCGGATCGAGCCGGACTCGCAGCGCGCCCGCCAGCGGATGCGGATGCCGACGCGGGAGTGGGAGATGACCCGCATGAACATCCGCTCGCCCTGAGAGGTCGTGCCGAGGAACGGTCCGTGGTGGCTCTCGTGAACAGCCGCGGCTGAGCCCCCGAGCGCTCCGGCGAAGATCGCGACCGCAGCGAGCGATGCGAGTGTGACGCGGCGTGCGTGCATGCTGCGTCATAAGAACACGCGCGACCGATTGGAGGAGCGCTCACCCGGGCATCACCTCCCTGATGGCCACACAAAAACAGCGGCAGGCAGCGCGGAAGAACGTCAAGAAGGCGCAGTCCGGGGCGCGTCAGAGGAAGACGATCACGAAGCTGTCGAGCAAGACCCGATCCGCGCTCGGGCGCGAAGGCGCCAAGGCGGCCGCGCGCAAGCGAGGCGCCTCCAAGGGCACGGGGAGCGGGGCCGGCGCGATGACGGTGACCGAGCTCCGCCGCGAGGCGGCCAAGCTGGGCATCGAGGGCCGCTCGAAGATGGGGAAGGCCCAGCTCGTCCGCGCCGTGGGGCAGAAGCGCCGCTCGCGCTCATCCTGAGCGGCTACCGGGCGGCTTCCCGGGTAGCAGCAAGGGGCACGCCCGTCAGGGTGTGCAGTTTCCTGGAGACGGCGGAACCGGATCCTCGGACCGTGCGGGACGAGGACCGGGACCGCCTGCGCCGAATAGGTTCTCTCGATCCGCACAGGAGGTAGCGCGCCATGCCCCGCCGTGTCGAATCCGTCGAGGACCTAGCCGAAATGGTTCGGGAGGATCCCGCGCTCGCAAGGGAGATCTCGACCCGGCCCGCGGAGACGATCGCCGAGCTGGCGGCGCCGCTCGAGCGCGACGTGTGGATCTACCGGATCGTGGTCGGGGCGCTGAGCCTCGTGGCCCTGGTGGCGATCGTGGGCGCGATCGTCGTTGCGGTGAGCACCTCCGACACGCAGGTGCCCGACGCCGTGGTCGCGCTCGGGTCGGCTGCCGTCGGGGCGCTCGCGGGGCTGCTGGCGCCGCAGGCCGGCCGAGTGTGACGCGCGGATAGGGGATGCAAATAGGGGGGTTCCCCGAGGCGCCGTCCGTCGATGCGGGCGATCGTGCTCGACATGAGCACGACCACTACTCCCACTTCCTCGCTCGCCGGCGCACTCCGCGCAGCCGGGTTCGTCGGCCGGCTCGTGGAGCCGACCGACCCGGACTACCACGCGACCCGGGCCGGCTGGAACGGCGCAATCGACCGGCAGCCAGCCGCCGTGGCCTACGCCACCGACGCCGACGACGTGGCCGCGGCTGTTCGCGGCGCGGGCGCGGCCGGGCTGCCGTTCACCATCCGCGCCGGCGGCCACTCCGTCTCAGGGCGCTCGGTTCGCGACGGCGCGCTGTGCGTCGACATCCGGGCGCTGAACTCAATCCAGGTCGACCCATACAGCGGTGTGATCCGCGTGGGCGGCGGAGCGCTCCTCGGGGAGATGGACGCCGCTGCCCAGGAGCACGGGCTAGCCGTGCCGGCCGGCCAGATCTCGCACACCGGCGTCGGCGGGCTCACACTCGGCGGCGGCCTCGGCTGGCTCATGCGCCATCACGGCCTGACCATCGACTCACTCCTCGGAGCCGAGGTCATCCTCGCCGATGGGAGCCTCGTCGGCGCGAGCCACGAGAAGCATCCCGACCTCTTCTGGGCGCTCCGTGGCGGCGGTGGCGATTTCGGAGCGGTGACCCGGTTCGAGTTCCAGGCGCACCCCGTCGGCCCGATGGTCCTGGGCGGGATGCTCGTCTACCCCTGGGAACGTGCGCGCGATGCGCTGCGGGCGACACGTGAGCTGATGGAGGCTGCGCCGGACCAGCTGACGGCCTTCGTCGCGCTCGTCACCGCCCCGCCCCAGGACCCTTTCCCGGCCGAGGTTCAGGGCCGCCGGGCGGCCGTGGTCGCGGTCGCGTGGACGGGGGAGCACGCGGAGGGGGAGCGCGTCCTCGCGCCGCTTCGCGCCGGGTGCCCGCCCGCCGCCGACCTGGTCGGGCCGATGCCCTACCTGGTGCTCCAGTCCATGCTCGACGAGACGGCGCCGCACGGCTGGCGCTTCTACGACCGGCTGCACTACCTCCCGGAGGTGAGCGACGGCTTCGTCGACACCCTGCTCGCCGGCTTCGAGACCGCGCCAACGCCGCAGTCCCACGTGATGACCGCGTGGATGGGCGGCGCCGTCGACCGCGTCAAGCCCGGCGACACGGCATTCGGCCACCGCGGCGCGCGCGCCCTCACCTGGATCATCGGCTGCTCGGGCGACGCACCCCTCGAGGCGACCGGCGACTGGGTGCGCCGGCTGTGGGACGAGACGGCGCCCTTCGCCACCGGCGGCGTGTACGTGAACGCCCTGGACCTCGACCGCCCCGTGAGGGACGCCTACGCGGACGAGATCTGGGAGCGCCTGGTGGCGGTCAAGCGCCGTTACGACCCCGACGGGGCTTTCTCGGGGAACGGCATCGGTTAGAGGCCCTCGCGCACGGCGTGCGCGGCCGCTTCGGCGCGGCTGCGCACGCCAAGCTTGGCCAGCACACGCCCCACGTGGTGCTCGGCGGTCTTGGGCGCGATCACGAGCCGGTCGGCGATCTCGGCGTTCGACAGCCCGGCCGCCACCAGGCGCAGCACCTCGCGCTCGCGAGCGGTCAGCTCGTCGCGCTCGCCACGGGTGGTCACCCTGCCGGCGGCACCGAGGTCGCGCAGCAGCGCCGCCGCCCGATCGGCATCGCGGCGGGCGCCCAGCGACTCGAAGGCGTCTCGCGCCGCCCGCGCCGACGGCAGCGCGAGCGGGGAGCCGCCGGCCGCCTGCACGGACGCGAGGGCCAGCCGGGCACGGGCCTCCTCGAGCGGGAAGCCGACGACGCCGAAGCGGGCGATGGCCTCCTCGAGCGCGCGCGTGGCGGTGGCGGCGTCCCCGCGCGCGACCGCCACGCGGCCGGCCAGGAGCGCGGCCTCCCCCGCGAGGTCCTCGCGAGCAAGCGCCTCGGCCGTCCGGCGCAGCCGGTCGGCCGCGTCAGCCGCGGCGTCCACGTCGTTCTCGGCGAGGGCGAGCGCGCCGCGCAGCGCGACCACGGTGCCCTCGTCCGCGTCCGCGCCGGTCGGGCGCTCGAGGAGCGCCCGCGCCAGCTCGTGATCGCCGCGCTCCAAGTGCAGCCGCACGCGAGGGACCAGTGCGACGGGCTCGTCCTCGAGGCCGCTGAGCAGGCGCTCCGCCTCCTCGTCGCGCCCCTGCCGCAGGCGGAGCTCGGCCAGGACCGCCAGCGGCAGCGCGCGGCCGCCGCCCCTGCGCCTGGCCATACGCCGCCGGAGCGCCTCGGCCAGGACGGCCTCGGCACGCTCCCAGTCGCCCGCTCGGATCAGGACAGCGCCGAAGATGCCGCGGCACCAGGACTGCACCGGCGTGTAGCGGCGGCGCTCCGTGAAGTCGACGACGGCCTCGCACCACTGCGTGGCCCGGTCGAGGTCGGCGAGCCCGTCGCACACCACCAGCGTCGTGCAGCAGGCATCGCCGCAGGCCAGCGGGTCGCTCGTCTCGCCACCGAGCGCGACCGTCATCGCCTCGTCGAGCAGCGTCATGCCCTCCTCGACGCGACCCTGGCCGACCACGGCACGGCCGAGTTGTGCCAGGGCCATGCACTCGACATCGGGGTCGGCGAGCTCATGCGCCACGCCGAGCGCGGCGCGGGCGTGCTGCTCGGTAGCCGCGGGGTCGCCCGCCCGCTTGGCCTCCTCGATGGCAAGCCAGCCGAGCTCCGGGACCGTCCCCTCGCCGGCCAGGAGGCGCCGGGCGCGGGACAGCCAGCCCGCGGCCTCCGCGCTACGGCCGTCGATACGGTGCTCGCCGGCCAGGTAGATGGCCACGCGCCCGGCGCCACGGCGGTCGCCGCGGCGCTGGTAGGCGGCGTAGGCGTCGCGGCGGCGATCGATGCCCGCGTCCCGCTCGCCGAGCCACCAGAGCGACTGGCCGAGCCCGTCCAGCGCATCCGGATCAGCGGGATCCTCCTCGAGTGCGGCCGCGAACGCATCGCGGGCGGCCGCCCAGTCGGCCTCGGCAAAGCGCTCCCAGCCCGTCTGCGTGGCGGCCATCGGGCCATAGTCTGCCCGAGCGTGTCGCCCGAGTTGAACCTTGCGGATACGACGGTCCTCAAGTCGGGCAACACGTTCTGCGTGTCGCTGCCCGGGGGCCGGCTGCCGCTCGAGGGCGACCACCCGCTCGGGCTGTACCTGGACGACTGCCGCTACCTGCGCGGTAACGAGCTGCGCGTGGACCCCGCGATCGACCCGCACATCGAGCGCACCGTGGCCGAGGGCGCCATGGTCGATCGCATCGTGCTGCGCTCGCCGATGCCCGTGGACGCGCAGGTCGAGCTTCGGCTCGATGCCGACTTCCGGTCGATCTTCGAGGTGCGGGGGGTCGTGGCCCCGCAGGCACGGGACGTGCGCAGAGAGGCGCGTGGCGACACGGTCCGGTTCGAGGCGGTGGGTCTCGACGGCCGGAGGCGCTCGACCGCGATCACGTGTGCGGGCGCCACCGCTTCGGAGGACGGCCGGCTGCGGATGGTCGTCCCCCTCGAAGGCCGCCGGCCGGCCCAGCTCGAGGTGCGCTTCGAGCTGTTTGGCGGCACCTGGCGAGCGGGGGGCACGCCGCCGCCGGAGGGCCTCCGCGTGGAGGTCGACGACCCGGTTGTCGAGCGCGTGCTCGAGCGCTCGCTGCTCGACATGCGGATGCTGACGTCCACGATCGACGGCCGGCGCTACTACGCCGCCGGCGTGCCCTGGTACGCCACGCTCTTCGGGCGCGACAGCATCATCGCCGCCTTCCAGATGATGGCCTTCGATCCCGCGATCGCCGGCGATACCCTGCGCCTGCTCGCCGCGAGGCTCGGCGCGAAGGTCGACGACCGGCACGACGAGGAGCCCGGCAAGGTGATCCACGAGCTGCGGCCGGGCGAGCTCGCGGATCTCGACCTCACCCCCCTGGTCCGCTACTACGGGACGGTCGACGCCACGCCGCTGTTCCTGTGCCTGCTCTGCGAGCACGCCGACTGGTCGGGGTCGCTCGACCTCTTCCGAGAGCTGAGGGGAGCGGTCGGCCGGGTCCTCGAGTGGATCGACGCCCACGGCGACCCGGACGAGGACGGGCTGCTCGAGTACCGGCGCAGGTCGCCGGCCGGCCTCGAGAACCAGGGCTGGAAGGACTCCGCCGACGGCATCGTCGACGAGCACGGCGCGCCGCTGCGACCCCCGATCGCCCTCGTGGAGGCACAGGGCTACGTGGTGGCCGCCAAGCGGCGCCTCGCGCGGCTCTTCGAGCTCGACGACGAGCCCGACACGGCCCGGGAGCTCCGCTCGTCCGCGGCGCGGGCCGCCGAGGGACTCGAGCGCTTCTGGCTAGCCGAGCACGGCTTCTACGCGATGGCCCTGGACGGGCAGAAGCGGCCCACCCGGGCGCTCGCGTCGAACCAGGGGCATCTCCTGTGGGCTCGGGCCGTGTCGCCGGAGCGTGCCGCCGCCGTGCGCGATGCCCTCCTGAGCGAGGACGCCCACTCGGGCTGGGGGGTGCGGACGCTCGCCGCGAGCGAGAGTGCCTTCGACCCGCTCGGCTACCACACCGGCTCGGTCTGGCCGCACGACAACGCCCTTCTCGCCGCCGGGCTGCGGAGCTACGGCTTCGACGAGGCGTTCCGCCGCATCTTCGAGCCGCTGCTCGAGGCAGCCACGAGATTCCCGGAGGACCGCCTCCCGGAGCTCTTCGGCGGGGCCCCCGCCCGCGGCGGCGAAGAGGATCCGGGTGTGTACCCGGCGGCCTGCAGCCCCCAGGCGTGGGCCGCCGGCTCGGTGCCGTACATGCTGACCGCGGGGCTCGGGCTTGCTCCCGACGGACTGGCCGGCAGGCTCGAGATCGTGCGCCCATCGCTCCCGCGCACGACCCGCCGCCTGTGGCTGCACGGGCTTCGGGTGGCCGGCGCGCGGGCCGACGTGGTCTTCGAGCGCGACGCCGACCGCCCGGGCCGCGCCAGGGTCGTGGACGTTCACGTCGACGGACGACTGGACGTGGACGTACGCTCCCCGTGATGTCGCGCCGCGAGATCCGCTCCTGGCTGATGGACATGGACGGAGTGCTGGTGCGCGAGCAGTTCCCGATCCCGGGCGCGCGCGAGTTCATCGGACGGCTTCAGGAGCTCGGCACGCCGTTCATGGTGCTCACGAACAACTCGATGTACACGCGCCGCGACCTGGTCGCACGCCTGCGGCGGACCGGGCTGGAGGTGCCCGAGGAGGCGATATGGACCTCTGCGCTCGCGACGGCGACCTTCCTCGAGGACCAGCGCCCGGGCGGGTCGGCCTTCGTGATCGGGGAGGTGGGCCTGACCACGGCGCTCCACGAGGCCGGCTACACGCTCACCGAGAACGATCCCGACTACGTGGTGCTGGGCGAGACGCGCACCTACAGCTTCGAGCGCATCACAGAGGCGATCCGGCTGATCGATTCCGGCGCCCGTTTCATCGCGACGAACCCGGACAACATCGGGCCGTCGCCGGACGGCCCGCTGCCGGCAACCGGATCGTTCGCCGCGCTGATCAGCCGTGCGACCGGGGTGGCGCCCTACTACGTCGGGAAGCCGAACCCGCTGATGATGCGCTCGGCGCTGAACGCACTCGACGCCCACTCGGAGCACACGGCGATGATCGGCGACCGCATGGACACCGACGTGGTGTCAGGTCTGGAGGCCGGCCTCGAGGCGATCCTGGTGCTGACCGGGGTGACCTCGCGAGCGGACGCCGAGCGGCACCCCTACCTGCCGTCGCGGATCGTCGAGTCGGTGGCGGAGCTGGTGGAGGAGCTCAGCTAGCGGGGCTCCAGCCGGACGGTGGTCGAGGCGATCTCGTCGCGGATCATCGAGTCGAGGTAGGGCGAGTCGCCGTACTTGCGCCGGAAGCCGTCGGTGCCCCGCTCGACGGAGTCCGGGTCGTCGGCCCTCACGGCGTGCACGGGAACGGCCTCCCCTTCCACGTGGAGGGCCGCGTCGGGCAGTGCCATCAGCTCCCGGAACCAGCGCCCGTCCTCCCCGCGCAGCGACCGCACGTAGACCTGACCGTCGGTGACCACGACCCAGACGATCGTGCGATGGACGGGCGCGTCGTCGGCGCGCCGCGTCTCGATCTCCACCTCCTCGACGGTCTCGAGCGGGCCGGGCCACTCCACCGGCCCAGCTTACCTCGGGGCCGCGCGAGGCTTCGCTAGCCTCGGTGCCTTCGGGTTGCCATGAGCACGGACGACAATCTCCCCCGGCTCCAGGCGCTTCTGGCGGAGCAGGCGGCGCTGCGCCGCGTCGCGACGATGGTGGCCAGCGGCACCCCCGCACCGGCCCTCTTCGGACGCGTGTGCGAGGAGCTCGGGCGACTGCTCACGGTCAAGAGCACCGACATGATCCGCTTCGAGGACGCGGGCTTCGCCAGGGTGGTGGGCACCTGGACGGGGGACGAGACGCCGTCCTTCCCGGTCGGCGAGCGGGTCCCGGTCGAGGGAGAGACCGTGACCGGGAAGCTCTTCCGAAGCGGGCGCCCCGAGCGCGTGGACGACTACGACTGCGTGGAGGGGGAGCTCGCGGAGCGGCTGCGCGAATTCGGGATCCGCTCGGTGGTGGGAGCTCCGATCTTCGTGGCGGGTCGCCTGTGGGGCGCGACGATGGCGACCAGCTCGCTCCCGCATGCGTTCCCACCGGATACCGAGGGGAGGATCAGCAGCTTCGCCGAGCTGGTCACCGCAGCGCTGGCCAACGTGGACGCGCGCGAGCAGCTGGCTGCCTCGCGAGCGCGCATCGTCGAGGCCGCGGATGCGGCGCGGCGTCGCATCGAGCGCGACCTCCACGATGGCGCACAGCAGCGGCTCGTCTCGCTTGCGCTCAACCTCCGGCGCGTCGAATCGAGCCTAGAGCCGAACTCCATGGCGGCGAGCGAGCTCGCCGTCGCGCGAGCCGAGCTCGACGCCGCGCTCGACGAGCTCCGCGAGCTCGCTCGCGGGATCCATCCCAGCATCCTCACCGACCGGGGGCTGAAGGCTGCGCTTGAAGCCGTGGCCGGCCGCTCGACGGTGCCGGTCGAGCTCGAGCTCGGCTGCTGCAGAGAGCTCCCGTTGTCCGTGCAGACGACCGCGTACTTCGTCGTCGCCGAAGCGCTCACGAACGCGTCCAAGCACGCCCATCCCGATCGCATCGAGGTGCGGGTCGCAGTCGCCGAAGGACACGCGACGATCCTGGTGCGCGACGACGGCAAGGGCGGCGTGGACGCAGCGCGAGGGTCGGGGCTGAGCGGGCTGGCCGACCGCGTCAGCGCGCTGGGCGGCACGCTCGAGATCGACAGCCCGTACGGCGCGGGCACGACGATCCGCGCCCGGATACCGGTCACGATGCCGGGCGAGTCGAGCCGCGGGACCGGCACGGACATCGAATACGCCCACGCGTGACCCGCGCTCGGCCAAGCCTGACTCAGCGGCTCGTCATGCGACTCATGCCGGGTCGCGCCGAGGAGATCGAGCGGCAGTCGCGCGAGTGGTTCGTGGTCTGCCCGCGGTGCGGCTTCGAGCGCACCTACTGGGACATCGGAGGCATCCGCTACAAGGCGGGGTCGCGCGGGAAGAGCATCGGGCTGCGATGTCCGTCCTGCGGCAAGCGTGGCATGCACCCCGTCGAGCACCGGCCGGGCAGCGCGGCAAGCTAGGTCGCTAGCCCTCCTCCTCGCCGGCCACCGACAAGGCTCCCAGCGCGGTCGCGCCCAGTGCGGTGGCTGCCATCAACCCGGCCGCAGGGCCGGGGACCGAGCCACGGCGCCATTCCGTCGCGATCACGAGGAAGTCGAGCGCGTCGACGACCGGCTGAAGGCGCCACCACTGGCCGCGGTTGGCGCCGCTCGCCGCGTACATCCCGGCGGCGAGTGACAGGTTGCGGATGCCCCACATCCGGCCGATCACGGGGAGCTGTGGGTTGGCCTCCGGGTCCAGGAAGAAGGCCTTGCCGGCAAGCCGCGGCGCAAGCAGCGTCGAGACGCCGAGCGTGGTTCGCGCGGCGAGCAGTGCTCGGCCCGTGGGTGTCTCGGGAAGCGCCATCAGGCTGCCTCCAACTCTTGCAGGCGCCGGTGCGCCAGCACAACCGCCATCGAGCCCTCGCCGACGGCGCCGGCCACGCGCTTGGTCGATCCGTGGCGGACGTCGCCGGCAGCGAAGAGGCCGGGCACGCTCGTCTCGAGGGCCAGCGGGTCCCGGTCGAGCGGCCAGTCGGCCGGTCGCTTGCCGTGGTCGAGGAGGTCCGGGCCGGTCACGATGTATCCGCGATCGTCGGTGCGCACGCCCTTCGCCGCCGTCCATGCTGTCCGGGGCTGACCGCCGATGCAGATGAAGAGCGCCCGCGCCGGTTGTGTCTCCCCGCCCACGGTCACCGCGCCGAGCTGCCCGTCGTCCTCGTGTACCGCGGTCACCTCGCACCCGAGGCGCACGTCGATGAGGGGATGCTGCTCGATGCGCCTGACCAGATAGGCCGACATCGACTTGGCGAGCGAGTCTCCGCGCACGACCATCGTGACCCGCGCGCCGGCATCGCCCAGGTTCATCACCGCCTGGCCGGCCGAGTTGCCCGCGCCGATCACGACCACCTCGTCGCCGAGGCAGTCCCCGGCCTCGCTGCGGCCGGCCCCGTAGTAGACGCCGCGGCCGAGCAGGTCCTCCACGCCGTCGACCGCGAGCCTGCGCCACTCCATCCCGGGTGAGGCGAGCAGGATGTCGGCGGTGACCTCGTCCCCGCGCGCGGTGTGGATGACGATCCCGCGGTCGGGGGCCGGCGCGTGCCCGACGACGCCGTTGAGCAGGAGTAGGTCGGCGCCGAACGTCTCGGCTTGGCGGGCGGCGCGCCGCATCAGCTCGGCGCCGCCGATGCCGCCGTCCGGGAAGCCGAAGAAGTTCTCGATCTTCGAGGTGAACCCCGCCTGGCCGCCGGGCACCTCGCGCTCGAGGACGACGGTCGAGAGACCATCCGACGCCGCATAGACCGCGGCGGCGAGGCCGGCCGGACCCGCGCCGACGATCGCGAGGTCGTAGCGCCCGACCTTCGGTGCGGTGATCCCCTTCCACGCTTCGGCGAGACCTTCGATCGTCGCGGCCTGGTGCACGGTGTCGCCGTCGATGACGACCGGCAGCTGGGCGGCGCCACCCAGGCCCGCGAGGAGCCGCTCGGCCGCGGCCGAGCCCGCCTCGTGGAACTCGTAGGGCTGGGCCGCGCGGGTGAGGAAGTCGCGCAGCGCGTAGTCGCCCGGATCGAGCCGCCGCCCGATGACCTGCAGCGTGGGGCGGACCGGGCTCATGCATGCATTATGCGTGGGTCCCAATCGAGCCGATCAGGCCGCGCGGTCTCCGCGGCTCGAGTGGGTGCCGAACGCGTCGAGCCGCGCCTCGGGGCAATCCCGCTTTCACGCGATAGGAGCAGTGCGTGCGTGGCCCGACGCGCCGTCGCCGCGCTGTCGAGTTGCATGGGAAGCGCAACCCCTTCGCGAGATACTGCGACGGGACGATGTCGCAGGAGAACGTCGAGCTGACTTATCAGGGCTATGACGCGTTCAACCGACGCGACTCGGCTGCGTTTCTCGAGCTGATGGACGCTGACGTGGAGGCCTTGTCGCGCCTGGCTGCCATCGAGGGCGGTTATCACGGCCACGACGGAATCCGACGCTGGTGGAAGAACCTGCTGGACGCGATTCCGGACTTTACGCTGGAAGTGGTCGAGGTTCGCGAGCTTGGCGATGTGACGCTCACCAAGATGCACACCAGCGGCCACGGCGCGGATAGCGACAGTCCGCTCGAGGAGACACTCTGGGTGGCCGTCCAGTGGCGTGACAAGAAGATCGTCTGGTGGGGAGCCCTCGCAACTGAAGCTGAAGCCCTCGAAGCCGTGGGGCTGTCGGAGTAGCCCCTTGGACGAATCCCGACAGCGGGACGGCGACCCTCAGTCTACGAGCGGCCGCTGTCGCAAATGCGCGAGGAACGGAAGGCGCGGACCTATCCCGAAGTCCGGCGCTCGCGGGGCACCCGCTCTGCGATCTGCTTGATCGAGCTCAGTCGCTCGTCCCATTCCGTAGCGACCTCCGCCAGCGCTCGCGACGCGGCCCGGAGCTGCACGGGTCGCACGGAGTAGTTGACCTCGCGGCCGCGACGCCTGCGTTCGACGAGGCCGGCGCGATCGAGCACCGCGAGCTGCTTCGTCACCGCCTGGCGGGTGACCGGAAGGTCGCCCGCGAGCGTGGTGGCGCTCGCCTCTCCTCGGGCGAGCAGGTCGCTGAGGATGCGACGACGAGTGGGATCGGCCACCGCCGCCCAGAGCTCTGGCACGTCCGCCCCCCGGCGCCTCATCGTCGCGCCGATCCGCGCTCGAGCTCCAGGACGTACTCGCGAAGCTCGCCGAGCTCGTGCTCCCAGCCCTCGCGATGGCTCTCGGCGTCCTCGCGCCGCTCGTCCTCGGGCCAGTCGAGCTTTGAGAAGCCGGTCTCGACGACGCGCAGCCGGGTGCCCTCACCGTCCACGGTCAGCGTGAATTCGACGAGGGTCGAGTTGTCCTCGCGTGCCTCAGCTTCAGCGCCACGAATCCAGCGATACGAGAAGTAGTGCGGGGGTTCGACCTTCTCGACGATCCCGCGCTCCTCCGTGAGGCCTCCCTCCTCCTTCCACGCGTGAGTGATCCGGCCGCCCGGGCGCAAGTCGATCTCGGCGGTCTCGCCGAACCAGCCGCTGACGTGGGCGGGGTCGGTGATCACCGCCCAGACGACCTCGGTTGGGGCGTCGATAAGGATCTCGCGCTCGACTCGGTCCGGGACCATCTCCTGCCTTTCCTGACGCCCAACGGGCGGTTGCAATACTGTGACGACGCGCAACCAACGGTTGCACATTGTCGCCGAAAGCTTCGGGTGAAGGAGGAAGGATCGCAATGGAGATGCAGCCGACCGTCTCTCCGCAGGACCGATAGCGGCTTGTGCTGGCCCACGTGGGCGGCCTGCCGCTCGAGGAGCTCGTTCCGTCGGCCGCCGGCGCCGGCGCCGGCCTGGCGCTCGCCCGGGCCTGGCTCATCGTTCGCCTGCGCCGCACGACCGGTCTAAAGGAGGAAGGAACGAAATGAAGGCACAACCGACAGTCACCCCGGAGGAATGGAACGCCGAGCGCGAGAAGCTGCTGGTGAAGGAGAAGGAGCACATGCGCGCGGGCGATGCGCTCGCGGCCGCGCGGCGGCGGATGCCGTGGCTCGCCGTCGAGAAGGACTACGCGTTCCAGGGCCCCAACGGGCCGGCGAGCTTCGCCGACCTCTTCGAGGGACGCCGCCAACTGCTCGTCTACCGGGCCTTCTACGGGCCGGACATCACCACCTACGCGAACCCGGCGAGAGGCGACAGCTATCCCGAGCGAGCCTGCGTGGGCTGCTCGATGATCGCCGACCAGGTGCCGACGCTCGCCCACCTGAACGCGCGGGACACGACACTGGCGTTCGCCAGCCGTGCACCACAGGATCACCTCAAGGTTCTCAAGGAGCGTCACGGCTGGGAGCACATTCCCTGGTACACGATCACCGACGACTGGGACAAGGACTTCGGCGTCGACGAGTGGCACGGCCACAACGTGTTCATCCGCGAGGGCGACCGGATCTACCGCACCTACTTCATCGACGGGCGCGGCTCGGAAATCTTTGGCACCGTCTGGAGCCACCTCGACATGACCGCCCTCGGCCGCCAGGAGGAGTGGGAGAACTCGCCGGAAGGCTGGCCGCAGACGGACCGGGCCGGCGGATGGTGGGACTACAACGACGCCTACGCCAAGTGACCTAGCAGGGCCCAGGCCCGTGGCAGGGGTGACCGCACAAGCCCGCCGACCGCAGGACCCGCTTCCGCTCAGCGCGACAAGCAGCGGCCAGCTGCGGGCGATCAGAGCCGGAGCGAGACGCTGACCGGGATCATCGGCGCTCGTCGCGCGTGGACGGTTTCGATGATCTCGCCGCTGTCGATGCCTCGGAGGTAGACGCTCGTGATGCCGAGGTTGCTGTGCCCGAGTTGGCGCTGGATCACGATCAGCGGCACTCCTTCGCGGGCCATCTCGACGGCGTGGGCGTGGCGGAGCTGGCGGGGCGCGAAGCGACGACGCGCTCCTGCCGCGGCGGCGATACGCCGCAGCTCGGCGCGTGCCGCGGCGGTCGACCAGTGGCGTCCGCGGGTCGTCCCATTGATGACGCAGAACAGCGGCCCGATCGGTAGCTCGCACCGCGCCCAGAGCCAGGGGTCGAGTTGTTCCCAGCCCCCTGCGTCCATCCCCACCTCGCGGCGGCGACCGCCCTTGCCCCGTGACCAGGAGCGAGCCGCGGCGTTGATCGAGGTCGCCCTCGGTGAGCGCGAGCGCTTCCTGGATGCGCAGCCCTGCGCCACAAGATCGCGATCAGACCGCGTAGGCGACGGCCGTGCGGCCGATCACCGGCGGCACGCATGACCGCGACGATCTCTTCGAGCTTGGGCGGATCCGCCGGGTAGCGCAGCCCCTTGTTGCCCGGAGCTTGGCCGGCGTGGAATCCGGGCAACGTCGCCGGCGATCGACGTCGACCGGCGCGGTCGAGCAGCACCTCGGACATGACCCCTCCTCGGGTTCGTGGACGACCCCGACTATGCGCCCCCCCGCGCGGCCGACCCGCTATCGCTTCCCACCCCGAGCAGCGGTCGAACCGATCCGCGACCGCTATCGCAGGTGCCTCGATGCGATAGCGCGGCTACGCGTGGCGCGGCGCCTCTCCGTGCTGCCGCTGATCGTCCATTCCGATAGCGCGCCGGCATCGACAGCGCCGCGCCGGAGTGCAGCTCTCACGGAAACGCGGAAGCGACCTCGGCGGGAACAGCGGATGGCGCTCGCCCTCTGCTCGGCGGCGTCATCGCCGTCGAGAAGGTACCGGCACCCCGGCGGATCCGGGGGCCTTGATCGGCAGGCCGGGTGGGCCTAGGACGGGCATTGCCCGTCGCTCGTTCGCAGTGGGCCGGTCAGCGTCGGCGGCAGACCGCGTGCTGTTGGAGCACGACGCGCTCGTCGTCGCCGACCCGCGGACCGGTTATGACCGTCGTCTCGACGACGCCCCTGCGCTGGCGGTGGCGGATCTCAAGCTGGCGCAGAGTGCGCAGCGACGGCGGGCGACGCGTAAAGAAGCCAACCCCGGAGCCCGAGCGCACCAACGCGTGCCCACCGGGACAGCGGTGGCGGTACGTCCGGCGCTCGGCGGCGCGCAGGCGCACCGTCCGGAGGACAAGCCGCAGTCGCGGCGCGGCGCGGGTGGCGGCGGCCGCACTGGCGGGCGTCGACGGAATGCATCCAAGCAGTGGCTTGTACGACACCGGCACCGACTGAAAGTTGTAGGACTGGAACAGGCTGAGAGGGGTCGGGCCAACGCCGGGGTGGAAGGTCGCGACGAACACCGAGAGGTTCGCCGGCGCAGGGTTGCCAGGAACGTAGTCGTAGCCTACGCCGATGTAGCCCCCCGAGGAACACTGGACCTCCCAGAGCCCCTCGCCGGGCTTGGACGTCGACGCGTTAGCTGCGTCCACGGAAACCCACGGATTGTCCTCGACGGTGACGCAGTTGGCGAGCCAGTTGCACTCGGCGCCGACAGCCGATGCGCCGGCCGGAGCCAGCGAGAGCAGAAAAGCGGCGACGGGAACTGCCAGGACGCAGAGCTTGACGGATGAGCGCTTCACCTCGACCTCCCTCCAGGAACCGGCCGCGAGTCTAACGCCACGTCCGGCCAGCGATACCAATGTCGGCGGCCACTGCGTCGCGCCGGTAGGACCAAGAGGGATCACGCTCGGTTCGGGGCGATCCATCAGCCGCCGACGGCACGTCGCCCAGGGCAACGCGAGACTCGAAGGCTCTGGACGAGAACGACACCCGCCCTCGTAGTGCTGGGCTTGTGTGGAAAAGGCGGTAGCGACGCGTTCGCTGTCGCGTTCCATGCAAGGCGCCACTGCCGCATCGCCCACGCTGACGGTGACGCGCGCTATCGCTTCCGCCTGGGAGCACTAGCGGCCGGAAGCCCGCTGGAGTTCCCCCGGTTTCGAGGACACTTGAGTGCTGTGGTCGAAAGGCCGCGGCGAGGAGGTTCAAGTGCCGAGAACCAGGCCGCCGTATCCGGAGGAGTTCAAACGTGAGGCGATCGAGCTCGTTCGCCTGACCGGCAAGTCGATCCGCCAAGCCGCCAAGGACTTGGGGATCTCCGAGGTGTCGTTGCGCAACTGGGTCAAGCAGGCCGATGCCGACGCCGGCAGGCGTCCCGGTGGGCTCTCGAGCGATGAGCGCGAGGAGCTGCAGCGGCTGCGTCGTGAGAACCAGACGCTGCGGATGGAGCGGGAGATCCTGAAAAAAGCCGCGGCCTTCTTCGCCAAGGAGACCGACGAGCGGTAGGCGAGGTGTTCTCGTTCATCGCTGCGGAGAAGGCCAACTATCCCGTTGCGGTCATGTGTCGGGCCCTCGGTGTGAACCGCACCTCGTTTCACGACCGGGAGCGCCGGCCACCGTCGGATCGGGCGCTGACCGACGCTTGGCTGACCGAGAAGATCAAGCAGATCCACGAGGCCGGCCGGCGCGTCTACGGCGCGCCTCGGATCCACGCCGAGCTGCGCATGGGGCACGGGATCCGCGTCGGCCGCAAGCGCGTCGAGCGGCTGATGCGAGCCGCCGGTATCTCAGGGCTTGCGCCGAGAAAGCGCGGTAGGACAACGATCCGCGTTGCGGGCGTGAGAGTCGCCGACGACCTCGTCGAGCGGCGCTTCCGGCCACCGGCGCCGAACCTGCTCTGGCTCGCGGACATCACTTATCTGCGCAGCTGGGAGGGCTGGCTGTACCTGGCCGCCGTGCAGGACGCCTACTCGCGGGCGATCGTCGGCTGGTCGATGGCCGAGCACATGCGCGCCCAGCTGGTCGTCGACGCGCTCAAGATGGCGCTCGCTCGACGGCGCCCCGATCCCGGGCTCGTGCACCATTCAGACCAGGGCAGCCAGTACGTCAGTCTCGGCTTCGGTCAGGCCGCGCACGACGCTGGCATCGCTCTCTCGATGGGCTCCACAGGCGACGCGTACGACAACGCCGTCGCCGAGAGCTTCTTCGCCACGCTCAAGAAGGAACTCGTCCACCGCCGCTCGTGGCCGACCCGGCGCGAGCTCGGCTCCGCCGTCTTCGAATACATCGAGGCCTTCTACAACCGCGAACGCCGCCACTCGACCCTCGACATGGTCTCCCCCGCTGAGTATGAGCAGAACCAGGAGAACGCGATATCGATCAAGATCCAGAAGGAGCTGACCTAATCCAACGTGTCCGCCAAACCGGGGGAGGTCCGCGGGCTACGGATCCCAAGGCTGGGTCAGGCGCAGGGGCAGATCTTTGCTCCCGTACCACGGTGTGGCGCTTAGTGCTTGCAGCGACTGGCCCAGGGTGGGCCGGGAATGCGCGGCTGGCGAGACGACATCACCGAGCACGCTCGGACCCCGGAGACGAGCGGCGAGAACCTGCTCTCATCTTCCTTGCGCACACCAGAACGAGCCAGGCGAAGGGCATTGAGTTCCTCGGTCGGTTCATGGCGCGTACCGAGGACCGCAACCCTCCCACGAGCCTGGCCCTCCGGGAGGCCCAATACGAGGCGATCGTCGAGTGGGGCATTCCCGATCACGGCGCGCTGCAGCGCCTGACCGCGATCGGCTGCCCAACCCCTGATCATCCAGGGCGACGGCGACCTGATGAGTTCCGCAAGCCTCAGCCACCTGATGGCCGAGCTGACCCGCGACGCGCAGATCCGCATCTATCCGGATGCCGCGCACGCCTTCCGCCCGCAAGAGCCGGAGCAGGTCGCCGCCGACGTCAACGCGTTCCTCGCACCCCGACCACCGCGTCTTGACCGGAACGGGGCTTACCAGTCCGACGGCCTCGAGCGCCCTCGGCTCCGATCGGATCGCCTACTTGAGCTGGAAAATGGCGAGCGCGTTCTTGCCGGGATCGATGATGTACGCCACCCATGCGACGCCGACGTCGGCGACGCCGTCCTCGTCGGTCTTGAGCCCGGGCTGGTCGTAATCCTCGATCTCTACGCCCCGGGCACCCAGCTCGGCGACCTCCGCGCGTATGTCAGGGACACGCCAGAACGCCTGAGTCTGCGTGTCTTTGGTCCCGACGGTGCTCTTGCTGACCTCGAGGGCGGTGTCCCCGCTCTTGAACACGATCCCCTCTTCGCTCTCGGAGAGGATCTCGAGGCCGAGGAGGTCCTGGTAGAAACGCCGAGCCGCGGCGAGATCCGTGGCCAGCAGCACGGGGCTGATCGGGTGGTCGCCAAGCATGTGGTCCTCTCGCCGGTTGCGCGCGATTCGATTGGCGGCTGCGACCCTACACCCCACCGGCTTCCACGGTAGGTCCCATCCAGTTCGGGCCTCGACGTGGCGGTGGGGAGTCTGTTCCAGTATCCGAAGCTGTTGCCTGGGACGACCAGCTAGCGCGGCCTCCGCCGTCGGCGCACTATCGCAAGGCGCGAGACGCAGCCGCGTAACGCGGTCGCTCCGCCCTTGCGCTCGAGCGGAGCGACGCTGTTCAAGGGGTCGGTGGTGCCGCCTCAGTCGGACAGTTCTGACGGGCGCTCGACCGACGCCGCCAGGTCGGTCGCCGGCGCCCAGCCGAGCTGGTCGCGCACGCGCCTCGGGAGGGCGCCGACGACGAGGTCGTACGAGTCCTCGATCAGGTCGCGCACGAGCTGGTCGGGCACGCTGCCGTCGAGCGTGATCGTGTTCCAGTGGCGTTTGTTGAGGTGATAGCCGGGGCGGATCGCGGGATAGCTGTGACGCAGGGAAACCGCCAGCTCCGGCTCGCACTTCACGCTCACCTCAAGCGGCACGCGGTCGAGCGCGCTGAGGGCGAACATCTTGCCGGCGACCTTGAAGACGGAGTGCTCGGGCCCGAATGGGAAGTCCTCGATCGCGCCGGCCTGTCGCAGGCACCACGTACGCAATTCGGTCGCATCCACGCGCCGCATCGTCGCACCGATGGGCGTTGCGACGCGTCGGCGCGCCGACCAGGGCCGGGCACCGCCAAGCCCTTGAAGTGGGCGGGTACCGGTAGCCCGCGCGTCGGAAGCCGCTGTCGCAATGCGCGACGAGCAGCGCCGCGAGTTGGATCAGAGCCGAAGGGATGTGCTGACCGGGATCATCGGCGCGCGGCGGGTGTGGACGGTGTCGATGATCTCGGCGTTGTCGATGCCCTGGAGGTAGACAGAGGTGATGCCGAGGTTGCTGTGGCCGAGCTGCCGTGGGATGACGACGAGCGGTACGCCTTCGCGAGCCATCTCGACGGCGTGGGCGTGCCGCAGCTGATGCGGGGCGAATCGTCGGCGGACCCCCGCTGTGACGGCTGTGCGCCGCAGCTCTGCTCGAGCGGCGGCGCTCGACCACTGGCGACCACGCGTCCGGCCGTTGAGGACACAGAACAGCGGGCCGACGGGAAGCCCGACACGTAACTCGAGTCACGGCTGGAGCTCGTCCCAGCCCCACGCGTCCATGCCTACTTCGCGACGACGTCCGCTCTTGCCACGACGCACGAGTAGCGCGCCGCGTCGGTAATCGAGATCGGCTTCAGCGAGGCCGAGCGCTTCCTGGATGCGGAGGCCGGCCCGCCAGAGGACGACGATCAAGCCACGCAGGCGTCGGCCGTGCGCGTTGTCGCCGGCCGTGCGCATGACTATGACGATCTCCTCGACTTTGGGCGGATTGGCGGGATAGCGGAGACCCTTGTTGCGCGGGGGTCGACCGGCATGGAAGCCGGGCATGGTCGCCGGCGATCGGCGTCGACCGGCGCGGTCAAGCAGCATCTCGGACATTGCCCCTCCTCGGGCTGGAAACGAGACCAAGCACCCGTCGCCAGCAACCGCTCCGTGAGCGAAGCGGGAGCAAGACCGGACGGGTAAGACGGAGGGCCGACTACCGCCGTTCGTCCGTGGCGGAAGCGACGGGCAGCGAGATCGTGCTTCCGCTTCTGGCCGCATTCGACTAGCGCCGCCCTACTCCCCAGGGCGAGAGGCCAGCAGTGGGCCGAATACCCTCCCTCCCGCGTACCCATTCTGAGGTATGGTCGCCCTAGGCGACGCGGGGCCCAGGTGCCGAGCCACGCTCTTCACAGACAAAGGAGGGAGCGATGAGACGCTCACGCACGGTGCGGCTCACTGCGATTCTGGCGCTAGGTGCTTCTGCTGCCGTCACGCTCGCCACGGCTGCCAGCGCCAAGGTGATCGTTCGGGAGACGACTCATGAGGAGGACACGTTCGTCCTCAATAACTTCTGCGATGTCCAGGGACTGACCGTGGAAGACGCGTTCGTTGGAGACTTTCGCCTCCGCGCGGTTCCACACGGACGGGGTCGTCTGGCCTACTTCCTCGAACACGGCAAAGTGACCCAGGTGTTTACGAACCCGGCAACCGATAAGTCCGTCACCGCTGTCTCGAGGTTCATCGAGAAGGACTTGCGCGTTACGGACAACGGCGACGGCACGCTCACGATCCTCGTCCTGTCGACCGGCAACGGCGTGGTCTACGGAGCGGACGGCAAGGCGATCGCCAGGAACCCGGGTCAGGTCCGGTTCGAGATCCTCGTCGATCACAACGGCACGCCCGCCGACCCCTCCGACGACGAGTTTCTCGCCGACCTGGGGGAGGTCAAAGGCTCGACCGGGCGGACCGACGACTTCTGCGCAGCCGTGGTGCCGGCGCTGACCTGATGCGAAAGTGAGGCGGACGGGCTGATTCAGTCCGTCCGCCTCAACCCGCCAGTTGACGTGCGAAGAATCGCCTTCATGGGTTTCTCCTGGCTGCACAAGTCGGGGTCCGCGCGGAGCGGACTGCTGCATTCCATGCGACGGAGCACTCCCGCGTCGAGTTGTGCCCTGCGCGATGAGCAGGAGTGTCTAGCCGGCCGCCCCGCTTGGGCGCCCCGTAGAAAGTCATCGAACTTCTCCGCCAGATGCCGCCTCAGCCGGATCGCGGTGGGCCGTTCCCGGGCGCCGATCAACTCGCCGCGCTCCATCACTTCGCCGCCGGCGATTACGTGTCGGCGCGCGACGATCTCCAAATAGCCATGGCCCCGTTACCCGTCCCACACGGCGTCGAGCGTCTCCCGGTCCTCACCTTGGAATGTGCCTTGTCGGGGCTCGACGTCGTCACCTGACAACGCGTCAGCTAGGAACTCGGTCAGCGAGCCGACCTCTCCTGGGTCGAGCAAACGCCTGCCCGTACGGATCGAAAAGTTGTGTTCGCACCGAGACGATCAGTCTCTTCCCAGAGCGGGACCACACGGTGTCGAGACATTGGCCTCGGTCGTCCCTAAGCGACCTGAGGTAGTTGCGGTGCCCGCGCCGTCGGCGTAGCCTGAGACGCGCTGAGAATGCGGCGCGAGAGGCGTCCGTTGGAAGGGGGTAACCCTTGCGTCGCATAGCGTTGGTCACAGCTCTTGCGGGGGCGGTGCTAATGCCCTCGGCGGCCGCTCACGCAGGGCCGCTCACTGCCTCCCTACCGGTCGAGGCGTCTGCCACGAACCCGCTCGACGGCTGTCCGCCGGACGCGTCGGGCGTCAACTTCCCTGGCTCGGAGGTCGAGCCGTGGCTGGAGGTCAACCCCGACAACGCGGACAACGTCGTCACCTTCTACCAGCAGGACCGCTATTCGGACGGAGGCTCGAAGGGCAACGTCGCGGCCGTCAGCTTCAACGGCGGGCTGACGTTCGTCCGTACGGTGCCGCCGGAGCTCGCCCGGTGCACGCCGGGTGGCGGGCCGTTCGAGCGGGCGACGGATCCGTGGATCTCGTTCGGCCCCGACGGCGACCTCCATTCGATGAGCCTCGTCCTGGATCCGGATCCTCCGAGCGGCGGGTTCGGTGACAACGCGATGGTCTACAACCGCTCGACCACCGGCGGCCTGACCTGGGAGGCGCCGATCGTGCTGCGGGCGGATACCGACCCGAACTTCCTCAACGACAAGAACTCCATGACCGCCGATCCGAACGACCCGGACTTCGTGTACGCGGTGTGGGATCGGGTGCATGACCCCTCGCGGGCGCAGCACGCGACGGAGAACCCGATCGGCCGCGGCTTCAAGGGCCCGATCTGGTTTGCCCGCACGATCAACGGCGGTGACTCGTGGGAGCCCGCCCGCAAGATCTACGAGACGGGTGCGAACAAGCAGACGATCGGAAACCAGATCGTCGTTCGCCCGCAGGGCGAGCTGTTCGACTTCTTCGGCGACATCGTCAACCGCTCCCGGCGCCGCGGCGGTATCGGGCCGGTGCTGGTGTCGTTCATCGTCTCGACGGATCGCGGCGCGCACTGGAGCAAGCCGCGCAGTATCGACGACCAGCTCCCGATGAGCCTCTTCCGCGCCGACAGCACGATCGACACCGAGCAGTTCCCGTGTCCGGAGCCGGCATTGACGGGTCGCTGCCCGATCCGCGGCGGAGACCTCATCCCCGAGGTGGCGGTCAACGGGTCCAACGGCAACCTCTACGCGGTGTGGATGGACGCCCGCTTCAGCTTCTTCACGACGGGCGCGTTCCGGTACGACAGCATCGCCTACAGCCAATCCACCAATGGCGGAGCCAGCTGGTCGGCGCCGATCCAGGTGAACCTCACCCCGAACAGCGAACCGATCAACGATCGCCAGGCGTTCACCCCGTCGGTCGACGTCGGCGCCGACGGGACCGTCACCGTCAGCTACTACGACTTCCGGGACAACACCCCGGACCCGACCACGCTGCTGACGCGCCACTTCGCGTCCCATTGCCATCCGGCGACGGAGAACTGCGCCGACCCGGTGAGCTGGAACGAGGAGACGGAGATCGGCCCCGCCTTCAACATCCGCGAGGCGGCATTCGCCCGCGGCTACTTCCTCGGCGACTACATGGGACTCGACCACGACGGCGCCGAGTACTTGTCCGGCTTCGGTTCGACGCTCGGTGGCGGCCCGTCGAGCATCTTCGTCAGCCGACTCACGCCGTAGCGGCCGCATCGACGCGACGGGCTCTCATGAGCCCGTCGCGTCGCTTTCGCCGAGAGGTAACGCGTCCCCTATGGATCAAAGGTTGTGTTCCCACCGAATAGTTCCGGGGGCGGGGTTCGCACCCGCGACCTTCGGGTTTGAGCCCGCGGCCGAGCGGCAACCGGAAGAAGAAAACCCCGCCTTAGCAGGGCTTTCTTTCAGGTGAGCGACGGGACTCGAACCCGCGACCGCCTGGACCACAACCAGGAGCTCTACCTGCTGAGCTACGCCCACCGCGGCTCCCGGAATGTAGCAGCGGCTTAGCGCCGCAACGTGAGGCCGCGGGCGGCCGTTCGGCGCGGGTCGGGCGCCATTCCGACAACCGCCTCGAGGAGGGTTCGCACCTTGCGGGCTCGCTTCAGGGCCTTCTTTGCGGAGCGGTGGACCTTGAGGGTCAGGCGCGCCGGCGAGCGGGAGGGCAGGGCGGCGTCGCCGCTTGCCACGTCCATCCGCTCGCTGCCGCGCGGCTTCAGCCCCATGCGGCGCGCCGCCCTTGGCGACACGCTCAGCTTCCCGCTGAGGCGGCAGCTTTCCGAGCACAGCGCCCATAGCCGCATCCCGCGGGCCACGATGCGCCGGAGCCCGGCCGAGCGCCGCAGCGTCACCGTCCGGCTGAGCACGAGCTTGTCGGTCCCCTGGGTGACCGTCACACGCAGCCTCGCCGTCGCGGTGTCCCTGCGGCGCAGCGCGGACCGGGCTCGCTTGGTCAGCCGCGTCGCGACCGGCGCGGCGCCCTCCCCGACCAGGTTCTTGCTCCCGCGTCCGAGCGCCGTGGACTTCCGGCCGAGGCCGAGGCTGCGCGCCGCCCGCGGGGACACGGTGAGGCGGGTGCTGACCTGACAGGCGGACGCGCACGCCGCCAACACCGTGAAGCGGCCGGCGAGGGCGTCGGCGAGCCGCTCCTCGGCGGGCGCGAGCACGAAGGTCGGGGCCTGCTCGGCCGGAGGCGGCGGTTCCGGTGTGTCCACGCTGAAGGTGGACGCGGCGCTCCTCCCCACGTTGCCGACCGAGTCGGCCTGCTCCGCGCGCGCGGTGTACAAGCCGTCCGGGAGTGGCGCCGCCTCGGTCGACCAGGCTCCGCTCGCGCCGCGCGACGCGCTCAGCGTCTGAACGGGCGCTCCGGAAGTGCCGGTTCCGCTGAACAGAGTCACGGTGACGGTGCCGGAATCGGAGGGGGACGTGCCCGCGCTACCGGAGATCTGCGGGGTCGCGTCCGCGGTCGAGGATCCGTTGGCGGGCGAGGCGATCGTCACCGCGGGCGCGACGCCGTCCACGACGCTGAAGGAGACCACGTCCTCTCCGACGTTGTCCGCGGAGTCGCGCTGCGACACCCGCACGCTGTAGGTGCCGACCGCGAGCGACTGGGGCGCTGTGGTGGTCCAGGCCCCGGCGCTCACGGGCACGCCGGACATCGTGTGGATCGGCGAACCGGTGGCGCCAGGACCGCTGAAGATGTCGACCGTGACGGTGTTCGCGTCGCCGACCTGAGTGCCCGCCGTCCCGGCGAAGGACGGGGTCGTGTCGGTGGTGGACGATCCCGATGCCGGCGAGGAGATCGATACCGCCGGCTTGACGGTGTCCGCCTGGAGCGTGAAGTCCGCGCTGTCGGTCGAGCTGTGGCCCGCGAGGTCGGACTGCTCGACCTCCACCGTGTAGTCGCCGTCCGCGAGTGGTGCGGCGGTGGCGGACCAGTTGCCCCCGCTGACCGGCCGCGAGATGGTCTGGACGACCCCGCCCGCGTCGCTGATCCGAACTGTCACGTTGGGAAGGTCGCCCACGGCCGTGCCGCCGCTGCCGGTGAACGTGGGCGTCGGGTCGACGATCGTCGACTGGTTCAGCGGCACGTCGATGTCGACGGCCGGCGCGACCGTGTCCACGAACCAGCTGCGGCTGGCCGGCGAGGGATCGGCGTCCCCCTGCGAGTCGATCGCCCGTACCTCGAAGGTGTGCGGGCCCTGGCCGAGCCCGGAGTAGCTGTGGCTGCCCGGCGCGTCGCACGCGACGAAGGGCTGCCCGTCGAGCCGGCACTCGAACGGCGGGTTGCCCGGGAGCTCGGTGCCCGTGAACTGGAAGCTCGCATCGGTGCTCTCGACGAACTCGCCCTCGGGCGGGCCGTCGGTGATCGTGGTCTGCGGATTGCGCGCGCACACGGCCGACCGCGTGTTGGTGCCCCAGCCCCCGAGCGTGCCCGCGTCGCCCTCGAAAAGGTCGCGCACGCGCAGCGTCCAGTTGCCCTGCTTGTCCTTGCCGTCGAACCGCGAGAGCTCGTCGTTCTGCGGCCGGAAGCTGCCGGTGTAGGGCGCGGCGCCGGATGAGATGTTCAGGGCGGCCTCGTCGTCGAAGACCGTGTCGACGAAGTTCCTGCCGCTGTTGTCGGGGCCGCCGGGGTGCTGCGCGAGCCTGACGATGGTGCCGTCGGGACCTGTGAGCTGGATCGTGAGGTCGCCGACCCAGCCGTGCGTGATCCGCGAGATGCTCACGTCGAGGTCCTTGATGATCCCGGGGTTGCTGATCGTGATCGTGGAGCTCACGCCCGCCGCGCTGTCGTCGGGGATCACCAGCGCCGGCGAGTGGGTCCGCGACTGCGGCTGCACCGAACCGGGGAATCCGGTGGGCAGCACCACCGGGATGGCCTCGGTGCCCTGGTCGGTCGCGACCGAGAGCGTGGCGGTCACGTCCGCGCCGCAGGTGGCGCCGGCCGCCAGTGCGCCGGTGAACTGAGTTGCGTTCGAGGAGCTGGCGCCGGGCCCGGTGTCCGGGTAGGAGCTCGCCGGCTGGGAGAACGAGAGCGGCGCCGCGCCGCTCATCGTCGCGCTTATCCCGGTCGCTGCCCCGTCCCCGCCGTTGCGGATGTCCTGGTCGAGCCCGAACGACTCGCCCGGCTCGAGCGCGCCGTCGTCGTCGCCGCCCGGGCTGGCGTCGCTCAACGCCGGAGCCTCGCCGGAGAGCACGGGCGTCGGCGGCAGCTGGTCGGCGTTCGAGACGACGAGGGCGAAGTCCTGGTCGGTCGAGTCGCCGACGCCCGGTATGCCGTTGCCGACCACCGACGTGCCCCTCACCGTCACGCCGACGCGACCCGAGGTGCCGGCCGGCAGGTACACGCTCTCGAGGTTGTTGCGCGGGTCGGCCGAGCCGCCGGTGCGCGAGAAGGCGCTATCGAAGACGTTGCCCTTGTACGTGCGCCCGCCCGCGTCGACGACCAGATCGAGGTTGTTGACGACCGGGTTGCCGGTGGTCGGTCCCGGCACGTCGGTCCAGGCGAGCGTCACCTTGACCGGCTTGGTGTTGTCCTGCACGGCGTAGGAGTGGATCCGGGTCTGGCCCGACGCGCCGAGAACATCCGCGGGCAGCTGGTCGCGGTATTCGCGCAGCGTCGAGTCGAAGGTGCTGCCGAGGTTCGCCCGGCCCCAGCCCTGGTCGCTGTTCGGGCCGGGGGCGATCGTGTCTCCCTTGCCGTTCTGCCCGCCGCCGAGGTCGGTGGCGGTGTTCACGAGCAGGGCCTTGGTGAGCGCGGGCGACGGCGCGATGCCCTGAGTGCCGGCGTACCAGCGACGGATCAGTGCGGCCGCGCCGGCCACCTGGGGAGCCGCCTGCGACGTGCCGGAGAGGAGCGAGTAGCGCGTCGTGCCGCTGAGGAACTGGTTGCAGGTGCCGTCGCCGGTGTAACCCGCGTGCTGGGGCGCGGCGCCGGTGATGTGGGTGCCGGGCGCCACGATGTCCGGCTTGAGCCGGCCGTCGTCCGTGGGCCCGCGGCTCGAGAAGTCGATGATGTCGCGCGCGCTGTTGGCCCCGCCGTTCGGCACTCCGCAGCCGTCGATACCGCTCGCCCGCACGCCCTCGGAGGCGCCCACCGTGATCACGTTCTTGCCCGATCCCTCCGAGGAGATCGTTCCGTATCCCTCGTCGGGGAATTCGGGGTTGCCCTCGCCGTCGTTGCCGGCTGAGAAGACCTCGACCATCTCCTGGTTGCCCGCTTGGCCCGGCCGGGCGTCGCGCACGAGCTGGTCGTACTCGCGAGAGAGAGGCGAGTAGTCGCCCCACAGGTCGTCGTCCCCCGTCCCCCAGGAGTTGTTCGAGATGCGCGCACCGCCCGCGTAGGCGTTGGAGGTGAGCGTCGTGACGGTCGTGTTCAGCCCGAAGGCGTTGTCCTCGCTACACCCGCGGAAGATCTTCGAGACCCCCACCCTCGCGAACGGAGCGATCCCGAGCCCGTGGTTGTACCCGGCCGAGTCCTGTTCGTTCGATGCGGTTCCTACGTTGTAGCCGGCGGCGATCGACGCGACGTTCGTGCCGTGGCCTCCGCAGTCGCGCGTGTCGGTGTCGAGATCGGGAATCGGCGGGTCCGGCGGCGGCGGGGCGGTGTAGTCGGTCATGTACGCAACCCGGCTCGCGCCCGAGCCAAGGGCGCGGAAGTCGCTGTGGGCCGGCGGGTTGGCCCCGTTGTCGAGCCCCTCGTCCGTTACGTCGATCGCGAAGTCGAAGGTGCTCTGGTCCGGGATCCGCGCCGGGTCGACGAGCCAGTCGAGGTAGGTCGGCGCGGTCGGGGCGAACGCCCCGGTGAGGTTGCCGGCCACGATCTGGGCCGCGCGCTCGTCGGACAGCTTGGGGTCGCTGTCGGCCTCGATGGCAACGACGCCGGGGTCGCTCGCAAGGCCCACCGCCTCGATGGACGTCAGGCGCCGGTAGTCGGTCCGCAGGTTGCCGACCCTGACCGGAGCGCCGTCTCTAGGGCCGGCTTGGGCGGCCGCGTCGCGCGCCTCCCTACCCGCCGCGCCCCTCACGGTGGTGACGGCGAACGTGCCGGAACGGCTCGACCTGTCCTCGAGCTTGTCGGCGGCGGTGAGGACGCTCACCGCCCGAACGGCGGGGTCGCGGCCCTGCAGTGCCGCGAGCCGATCCACCACGCGCCCGCGCGCGTGGACGACATACGCGTTCTCGGCTTGATAGGTGACGAGCTCGGCTCCGGTGGCGCGCAGCCGCTCGAGCCAGGCGTCCTTCAGGGGACCGATGAACTGGACCACCGCGAGCGCCTCGTCGCGGTCCGGTCCCTCCTTGGCGGCCAGCGACGGCCGCGCGGCCGCCGGGTCGATCCTGCCGACGGCGGTCTCGACGGTGAGCATCTCGTCGCGGCGCTCGGCGCCGGCACGGCGGAGCCGCTGGTCGTCGCGCCCCCGGGCCTCGACCAGGGCAAACGACTCGTAGTCGGCGACGACCCGGGCGTCGGTGCGAACGAGGGCCGCGGTCGCCTTGGCGGAGTCCGGCACCAGCAGCAAGTGGGGCCGGTTGTCAACCGCCGGCGACTGCGACTGCGCAGGGGCGAGCACCGCGCCGGTCAAACCGGCCGCCACCCCCGAAACCACGATGAGAGAAACGATGCGTGAGACGACTATGCGAGGCCCTTTCACGCGGAGCGCCGCCCAGAGAGTAGTGAGCAATTTGCGGCGAAACCGACGTTTGCAAAAAACGAGCTACAACATCTGTCCATAGCGTCGGCAAGCCAGCGCAGAGCTTGAGTCTTGGGCCCGGCCGGTGCTCAGGGAACGGCCGGCTCGGACCCAAGCGCGCCGGGCGGCGGTGGCCGCAGGGGAGCAACTCCGCTCTCGAGGCGCGGGAAGAGGCGGCCGTCGAACAGCGAGCGGGGCGCAACGAAGCACGGCGGCTCGCCGTTCTTCGGCTCCCGCACCTCCCCGCCCGACGGCTTGCAGTCGAACGACTCCGGGATCCCGAGGGCCCTCGCACGCGTGAGGTAGTTGGGCGCGGGATAGGCGTTGGCGCGCTCGTACACGGGCCGCGTGCGGGCGATCCCGAGGCCGCGCGAGTTGATCACGCCCATCTGGCGCAGGTAGTGGCGCGGCCCTTCGCCAGGGAAGGGCGGCAGCGTCGCCGACAGCGAGCCGCCTCCGTTGGTGATGAAGTCGGAGAGCTGCTGCTGGTAGAAGTTCGCGTAGGACAGGATCGGGTTGAGCTCGGGCAGGTAGGTGTGGAGGCCCTCGAAGACCGGCTCGGCACCGGCTATGAACGCGGCGGCCGCGGGGAGGTTGCGCTCCGACTCGTCGATCAGCGGGTCGAGGTTGCGGAACAGGGCCCTCAGGTCCGGCGCCAGGCGGCCGACGTCGCGCAGCGTCGGGTGCAGGTCGTCGGCCACCGGCTGGAGGTCGCGCACCAGCGGACGCGTGTCCACGGCGAACTCCCGCAGGCGCCGGAGCGTCGCGCGCGACTCGTCCAGGAAGACCGGCAGGATGAAGATCGCCTCGGCGAGCGACTCGTTGCGGGAATCGAGCGCGCCGAAGAAGTCGTTCGCGTTCACGATCAGCTCGCGGAACTGCCCGCGCCGCTCGTTCACCGCCGCGAGCGCCCGGCCCGAGTTGCGCACCAGCGCGCGGAGGGCCGGCTCCTCCTGGTCCAGCACGCGCAGGACGTCCTCGCCGGATGCGACGAAGCCCGGCAGGTTGCCGATGGCGTCGTTCAGGTCCTCCCCGCGCCCGAGCCGGATCGCCCGGGCCAGCTCGCGCACCCAGTCCTGGAACGCACGCCGGGTCGGCTCGTCGAACGTCGACACGATCTCGTCGATCTGCACCGCCTCCTGCGCGGCCGCCCGGGGAAGGAGATCGCCGTCGCCCAGGCGCGGCGCCTTGCCGGTGCCGGGGGTCATCTCCACGTACGTCTCCCCGAGGAGCGCCTTGGTGCGCAGGATCACCCGCGTGTCGCGCGGGATCGGCGCGTACTTCCGGTCGAGCTCGATCGTGGCGATCGTGCGGCCGCGCCGGCGGTCGAGCTCCTTGTCGACAACCTTGCCGACGTCGAGGCCCGCCATCCGCACGTCGGCCTGCTCGACCAGCAGCGCGGCCTCGTCGAAGGAGGCCTTGAAGCGGTACTTCTCCGGCTTGAGCGGCACCGGGCCGCCGAACTTGAGCCACAGGAAGGTCAGCAGCGCGAACACCGACAGCGCGAAGCCGATCATCGCGAACAGCTGAGCGGGTGTCGGCGCCTTCTTGATCACGACGCCGGGCACAGGTCGGAGTCGGCGAGCAGCGCGCGAACGCCCAGGATGTCCTCGAGGAGCGGCGCCGCGGAGCCGGCCTGCTCGAGCATCTGCTGGTAGGTCGTGCAGGTGGCCAGGAGGACGATGCGCCGGAACGGGCCGGACGCGTCGGCGGTCGAGAACAGCGACGTCGAGTTGTGGGAGACCCAAGCCAGCCAGAAGAGGAGGCCCTCGTCGCGCGCGCGGTCGCGTGCCGAGTCCCCGGTGAGCGGCTCGGCCCCGCCCGGGTTGTGGGCGGCCATGTTGAAGAAGCGGTTGAGCTCGTAGAACGACTCGCGCAAGTCGGGCGACGCCTGGGAGAGGTTGCGGGCGGCCGGCTCGACGTCCTCCACGTAGGGACGGGCGGCGCGGACGAACGGGCGCAGCTTCTCGCGCAGGATCGGCTCGCCCTGCTCGGCCATCGGCCGCAGCTCGCGGTTCGCGTCGTCCACCTCGCGGATCGCCGGCCGCAGGGCGCGGAAGGCCGGGCCCGCCACCTGGCCGAGCTCGCGCACCCGCACGAGGGTGCTCTCCGTCTGGCTGAGCGCGCCCGGCAGCCGCTCGACGGCATCGGAGATGCGGGCGTCCTCGTGCGCCAGCCGGTCGAACACCCGCGAGGCCGAGGCCACGAGCGCGGTCAGGTCCTCGTCCTCCTCGGCGAGGCGCGACACGGTCGAGCCGTAGTTGTGCACGAGCCGCGCGAGGTTGCGGCGCCGCTTCACGACCTCGCGGTTGATCGCGGCGAGGTCGCGGTGCAGCGGGCCGAGGCGCCGGAACACCTCGCGCAGGTCGCCGGAGCGGCCGCGCAGGCCCTTGCCCGCGCCGCCGATCAGGAGCTTCAGGTACGCGCGCGTGTCGGCGTCGAGCGCGGAGAGGATCTCGTCCGAGTTCACGTCGGGCAGCGTGTTGTCCACGCGGATAACCCCGCCCTCTGCAACGGCCGGCTCTGACCGCGAGCCCGGCTCGAGCGCCAGGAACATGTCCTTCAACCCGGTGCGCGGGCGCAGCAGCACGGTGGCGTCGCGGCGCACGAGCCCGGCGTGCTCGCTGTCGAGGTCGAGCCGCACGCGGGCGCGGCCCTCGTGCAGCTTCACCTCGCCCACGTCGCCGACCCGCATGCCGGCCACCCGCACCGTCTGGCCCTGGCCCGGGGTGACGCCCTGCGCGTTCTGGAGGTCGACGTAGATCTGGTGCGGCTTGTCCTCGATCAGCGGGAACCGGAGCCGCTGGTTCGAGAGGATGTAGGCGCCGACCGCCGCGGCCAGGGCGATCATCCCGACCACCGCCACGAAGTCACGCAGGTGTGCCTTGATCGCGTGCCTCATTCGTGGAGCTCCGGGAAGTAGGTGAGCGGATCGCGGGCCGGCAGCCCCTTGCGCGAGCGCTCGACGAACGTGCGGAGCCGCTCGTACACGTCCTCGCGCGCCGCGCGCTCGCGTGCGGTCGGCGGACGGTCGGCGCGGGCCTCGACCTGCTGGTCGGCCGGGCCGCCGGCGGCGTGCAGGTCAGGCGGCTCCTGCGTCTCGCACGGTACGTCCGGGCGGAAGACCGGCCGCCGGGTCGGGACCACCGGGCGGACGCCGTCGAGTGGCACCAGGGTCTGGCCGTAGATCGGTCCGTCCATGGTCTTCGGCGTCGACACGATCGTGGTGGGCCCGCCGCCGCCGAGCACGCGGAACATCGGCGAGTTGGCGTCGGCGATGCGGCTCTCGCCGGCGAGGCCGACGAACGCCCGCGGCGACTCCTCGAACCACGGCTCGCCCGTGTGCCAGTCGAAGTCCGGATCCGGGATCGGCTCGGTCGCGAACGGCAGCAGCACGTTGTTCTGGCAGGACGCCAGCGCCCGGTTCTGCTCGAGCGTGCCCGCCGTGCCCCGGTTCAGCGCCACGAGGAAGGGCACCGTCCGGCGCAGCCGCGTGGCGAGGCCTCCCAGCTCCTCGCGCGAGACGAGCCGGCGCGCCTGGCCGATGAACGGGAGCTGCGCGTCGAGCGTCGCCTTCGAGGAGCGGGCACCCGGCAGCGCGTCGCGCGCGAAGGCGCGGATCTCGGGGAGCGCCGTGTCGAGCGACGCCAGCGCGGGCCGGCCTTCGCGCAGCACGTCGCGCAGCTCGGGGATCGCCGCGCGGAGGTTGTTCTCCTGGCGCGCGAAGCCCGACACGGTGTCGTTCAGGTCGGTGACCAGCTTCATCAGCGCGCGCTCGTTGGACGAGAGCGCCCCGTACACGCGCGCCTGCCCGTCGAGCAGGCGCGACAGGTCGTGCTCTCGGTGGCCGAGGTAGGCGTCGCTCACCTGCGACGTGGTGCGCCACGCCTCCTCCCAGTGCTTCACGGCTTGGTTGAAGCCGCGCGCCCCGGGCCCGCGTAGCGCGTCCGAGTACTCCTTGAGCAGCCGCTGCAGGTCCGCGCGCGTCTCGGTCTGGAGGACGGTTAGGAGCTGCAGGTACTGGACGGGCGCCGACGTCTGCGCGGGGCCGACCGTGGCGCCCGAGTCGAGCTCGGGAGAGCCCGGGCGCCCTGGGTGGAGGTCGACGAAGTAGTTGCCCTCGAGGAAGAGGCGCGAGCGGATCTTGAGCTCCGCGTCCTGGCGGATCGGCAGCCCGGACTCGTCGATCTCCATCGTCACGCGCGCCTTGCCGGAGCCGTCACCGAGCGGCTCCACGCCGGTCACCTTGCCGACGTTCACGCCCGCGATGCGCACCGGCGAGCGCTCCTGCAGGCGGTTCGCGGTGTCGAAGATCGCGTTGAGCTCGTAGGGGTTGGAGAACGGGTTCTCCTTCGTGAACCCGAAGAAGGTGCCCAGGGCGAGCACCACGAGCGCGAGGATCCCGGCCCTCACGGCACGTCCTCCAGGTTGTCGATCCCGAGCTCGAGCGCCTTGTAGGTCCCGCCGGTCAGGCCGGGCAGGTCGAACGGGCCCCAGACGAGGTGCTGGCCGCCGTTCTCGTTCGGCCCGTAGCGGCCGCCCGGCGCCATCGGGCCCTCCAGGTAGCCGCGCTGCCCCACCACGCAGTCGGCGTTGCCCTGGGCGTCGATGGCCGGCGCGTAGGCGCCACCGTGCAGGGCCTGCTTCGGCTCGCGGTTGGGTTCCGTCGCGGTGTGCGGGTCCTCGTCCGCCGGCACGTCGACGGGCACCTCCGCCTCGGAGCTGGAGAGCCGGTTGTCCTGGACGCGGTTGTCCGACTTCAGGTTTGTGCGCTGCACGGTGCCGCCGCGCACCGGCTCGGACACGTGCTCGCCGATCCCGGTCCAGTAGTAGACCCAGTAGTTGCAGACCGTCTGGTAGGGCGCCACGTACTCCACGAGGGGCGCCGCCACCTCGAGCGTCCGGTCGAGGTCGCGCAGGGCGAGCAGGGTGTTCGGGTTCTCGGTCAGGCGCTCGACCGCCTCGAAGACGTTCGCCGTGCGCTGGTAGAAGGGCGGCGCCTTGTCGAGCACCGGGGCGCCCTCCTCGAACGCGTCGGCCACGATCGGCAGCGAGCGCTCGAGCTCCTCCGCCACCGGCTCGAGCTTCGCCGCCAGGTCGCCCGCGTCGCGCAGGAAGGGGCGCTGCACCGGGAAGCTCTCGATGCCGGCCTCGAGCGTGCCGGGCGCTCGCTCGATGGCGCCGCGGAAGGCCTCCTCGTGGCGGCTGAGCGCCTCGAAGGTGCCGGCCATGTTCCCGAACAGGTCGGCGTAGGTGTCCGCCACGGGCGCGACCTGGCCCGAGAACTCGCGCAGCTCGGGGAACAGGTTGCGCAGCTCGGTGCGTTCGTCCGAGAGGTTGCGCATCACGGGCTCGAGGTGGCGCATGAACGGCACGAAGTCCTCGATCGCCTCGTTGATCGACTGCCCCCGGCCGGCGAGCGCGGTGCCATACCCGTCGATCGCGGTGCGCTGGTTCTGGCGCATCTCGTCGTCGAAGGTCGAGAAGAACTCGTCCAGCTCGATCGGCTTGCTCGACTGCGCGAGCGGGAGCGTCTCCCCCGCCTGCAGCGTGCGCCTCGAGCTGCCCGGCGTGAGCTCGATGTACTTCAGCCCGAGTGCCGAGCGCGGGCGGATCGCGAGCTCGGTGTCCTCCGGGATCGGCGCGTACTTCTTCTCGATCTTCATGTGGATCACCGCCACGGCGCGCCCGCTCCGCGAGACGGCCGGCTCGATCCGGTCGACGGCGCCCACGCGAAAGCCGCCGATGCGCACTTCGTTGCCCACCACGAGGTTCGAGCCGCCCGGGATCTCCGCCCTCACGTCGTAGGTCGGGACGAAGGGCAGCCCCGAGTTGGCCTGCACCGCGATCAGCACGGCGATGCAGGTGACGAGGATGGCCACGGCCCCCACGAGGACCGGGCTGGCGGCGAGCGAGGCTGTCGAGCGGCGCGACGTCATGGCGAGAGCAGGTAGTCGAGGAGCTCCTCGGGCACGGCGTCCGGAGCTTCCGGGCCGACCCGCGGGAGCGTGCCCGTGTCGGGCAGCGGCTCCCGCAGGCGGTCGAGCAGGTCGCGCACTTCCTCGGGGACCACGACCTGCGGGCGCGAGATGTCGCGCTCGCCCGGAAGCGGCGGCGCCTCCGGCTGGCCGGCGCCGCGGTGCTCCGCCTGCGGACGCGGCCGCCTCGCCTCGGCGCGCTCCGTCCGTGCGACCGCGGTGGGCTCGGCGCGCTCGGTCGGGTCGGGCTGCCCCAGCACGCCCGGCTGGGTGGGGCCGAGCCAGGACCTGCACTGGTCCACGGTCGCCTTGGTCGGGTTGGGCGAGATCGGCGAGCAGGGGCCGCCGGTGAAGGCCACGATGCGCAGCAGGTGGCCGAACTCGTCGTAGGCGTTGATGCCGAGGGTCTGCCAGTAGATGTAGTTCCAGAACGACTCCATGCCGGTGAAGCCCTGGCCCGGGCGGTAGGCCGTCTTGTCCGGCGCGGGCGGCGCCAGCTCGCGCGCGAGCGGGTCGTCGTCGGTCGAGCGGCGGCGGTCGTCGATCGTCTGGAGGAACTGGCGCAGCGGCTTGGCGAGCCGGGGCGCCTCGCCCGACAGCTCGGCCAGCTCGGCGATCTCCTCCTTCGACTCGCGTACCGCCGCGAGCCCGGCGTCGGCCGCCGCGCCGAGGTCGTCGATCGACCCGCGGGAGGCGCGCGCGAACGGCTGCGCCTCCACGAGGAAGCGCTCCAGCTCGGGGGCGGCGCCGCCGAGCTTGCGGAGCGTCGGGATCTGGCGCCCTGCCGTGCGCTCCAGCTCGGCCATCGTGGGCTCGAGCTCGGCGAGGAACTCGGGCAGCCGGTTCCAGTAGCGGGCGAGCCGGTCAGCGCGCGAAGCCTGGATGCCGGCCGTGTCAGCCGCCTCCTCGGCCCACTTCGCGACATCCTCCTTGGCAGGCTCGACGGCGGCGCTGACCCGATCCGCGTCGGCGATGAATTCGCGGATCATCGTGTTCTGCTCGCGCAGGACCGCGAGCGTCTCGGTGGTCTCGCGCAGCGCCGGGTGGGCGCGCCGGATCACCTCGTTCAGCTCCTCGGGCCGGCCCGCGAGCCCGGCGCCGAGCTCCGAGATGATCAGCCGGAAGCGCTCGCGGTAGGGACGCCGCATGACGGTGTTGATCAGGTCGGGCGGGACCGTCGAGGAGGTCTGCGACACCCGGATGCGGCCGCCGTCCGGCAGGCGCGGCGCCTCCCTCGAGCCCAGGTCGCAGTCGATGAAGTACTCACCGATGAGCGACTGCTGGCGGACGGCGCACTTCGCGTCGCGGCGGAGCGACTCGAACCCCGGCTCGGTCACCTCCGCCGTGACGATCACGCGGTACGGCTCGCGCTCGGTCAGGCTGAATCCGGTCGTGCGGCCGGCGCGCACGCCGCCGATCTTGAGATCGCCGCCCTCCACGAGGCCGAAGCCGTTGTCGAACTCGATCTCGTAGGTGGCGAGGACGCCGCTCGTGCCCTTGGCGCCTGTAAGCGCGAGCGCCCCCGCCACCGCGCCCGCCACCGCCACCGCCGACAGCAGGCGCCTCACTCGATCGGCCCCGTGGCTCGGTCGGACTCGCGGCAGTCGAGCGCCTCCTGCTGCTCCTCCGACCAGACGTTGCTGCCATCGCCCGCCGCCTCCTCGGCGGCGCCCGGGCAGCGCTTCGTCTGTCGCAGCTTCGCGATCGACCGGAACGCGGCCCCGCGGTCGGGCAGCGACAGCAGCCTGTCGGGGAGCCCCTCGGAGACGGTGAAGGCGTTGAAGTAGGTCTGCACCCGGCTGAACGAGCCGAGCGCGTCGTAGGCGCCGGTGTGCGAGAAGTCGTCGAACCATCCGAACAGGTCGGGCGTGTAGGGGCGCCCGTGCGCCACGATCGGGGCGCTGTCCCGCAGTGCCTGGGTCAGCTCGGCGAACGCCCCGCGCCGCTCGCCGACTTCCTTCGGGCCGCTCCCGAAGTCGATCTCCCGCGCGCGCGTGTCGAGGGCGATGTCCACGAGCGGCGGGTAGGTCCGGTTCAGCTCGGTCACGTCGTTGGCGGCGCCGCGCGAGCGGACGAGGGCGCTAACGTCGCGGACGGTCGGCACCGCCTCGCGGGCGAAGGGGCGCAGCTCGTCGAGGTAGGGGCCGAGCCGCTTGGCCACCGGCTTGGACGCCTCAACGAACGGATCAAGCGCGTCGAGCGTGGAGCGCAGGTTCACGTAGGTCGTGTTGGCCTGGCGCATGAAGCCGGGCAGGCGCCCGACCGCCTCGGCGAGTGCCTCGTTCTCGGACCCGAGCGCGCGCGTGGTCGCGTTGAGGTTGCCGATCAGCGCCGCGAGGTCGTCACGGCGCTCCGCCAGCGCGGTCACGAAGCGCGAGCTGTCCACGAGAAAGCGCTCGAGCACCGGCGGCTCGTGGCGGAGCTCCTCGAACAGGCGGGTGCTGGCGGCGAGCTGCGGGCTCAGGTACTTGAGCCCGGCGTTGGCCTGGTCGCCGCGGCCCGCGTACTGGCGCTGACCGCCCTTGTAGAAGTTCTGCAGCGCCCTGCGCGTCGGGCGGTCGAAGATGTTGAAGAACTGGTCGAGGTCGACCTGCGTGGTCGTGCTGTCGACGTCGATCACCCCGCCGTCGGGGATCTCCGGGCCGGCCTCGGGCTCGGCCGGCAGCATCAGCTGCACGTAGCGCCCGGATGGGCTCGTCAGGCCGCTGGCGCGGATGACGGCGCGCGTGCCCTGGCGCAGGGGCGCGTACTCCTCGTCGACGGAGATCTCGACCTCGGCTTGGCCGTCCGGCGTGATCTCGAAGTCCTCGACGAGCCCCGCCTCCGTGCCGCCGATGTCGACGTGGTTGCCCTGCACCAGCTGGCCCGCGTTGAGGAAGCGGGCCTTGACCCGGTAGTCGCCGCCCTCGGCAGCGAACAGCAGCAGGGCGGCGAGCACGCAGGCAGCGACGACCGCCCCGGCGGCTGCCACCCGGGCATGGCCGGCCTGCGTCTCCCCCCTGGCTCCCCTGTCTTTCACGTAAGCGCCTTGCGCCTACCTCCGGACGCGGGGAAAGTACCGCTAAGTGCGAGTGGGAAGCGCCACTTCCGAGACCGCCTCCACCGTCTCCTCCTCCGGCTCGCCCTCGCCGCGCCCGCACACCACGTTGAAGCGGCCGGTCTCGAGCGCAGGGTTGCTCCTGATCGGGAGCCCGCGGATGGAGTCCCAGCCGAGCCGCTCCACCTCGAACGGGTTCATCTCGATCGCGACCGCAGGCCACTCGCAGCTGGCGTCGTGCTGATCGATCGCCTTGGAGATCGCCTCGAGGTTCTTGGCTTCGGAGCTCATCGCGACGCCGGCGTTCCGAGGATCTGCGTGTAGTGCTCGATCGTCCGGCGCAGCCCCTCGCGGACGTCGATCTCGGGCTCCCAGTCGAGCAGCTGCTTGGCGCGCGTGATGTCGGGCTGGCGCACCTGCGGGTCGTCGATCGGGAGCGCCTCGAACACGATCTCGGAGCGCGACTCGGTCAGCTCGATGATCACGCGCGCGAGATCGAGCAGGCTCATCTCGTTCGGGTTGCCGAGGTTGACGGGCTCGTGGACCTCGGACTCGGCGAGCAGCACGAGGCCGCGGATCATGTCGTCGACGTAGCAGAAGCTGCGTGTCTGGGACCCGTCGCCGAACACGGTCAGCGGCTTGTCGGTCATGGCCTGGCGCAGGAAGGTCGGGATCGCCCGGCCGTCGTGGGGTCGCATCTTGGGGCCGCTCGTGTTGAAGATGCGGGCGATGCAGGTGTCCACGCCCTGCTGGCGCAGGTAGGCCATCGTCAGCGCCTCCGCATAGCGCTTCGCCTCGTCGTACACCCCCCGCGGGCCGATCGGGTTCACGTTGCCCCAATACGACTCGGGCTGCGGATGCACCAGCGGATCGCCGTACACCTCACTGGTCGACGCCAGCAGGAAGCGCGCCCGATGCTTCTTCGCCAGGCCCAGCGTGTTGTGCGTGCCGTAGGCGCCGACCTTCAGCGTGTGCAGCGGCAGCCGCGCATAGTCGATCGGGCTCGCCGGCGACGCCATGTGGTAGACGAAGTCCACCGGCTCGTCGACCTCGTAGTGGCCCGTGATGTCGAACATCTCGAACCGGAAGTCCGCCCCATCCTTCTGATGCTTGATGTTCTCGAGCGAGCCCGTCTCCAGGTTGTCCACGCAGATCACCCGCTGACCACGCGCCAGCAGGTAGTCGCACAGATGCGAGCCGAGGAAGCCCGCGCCACCGGTCACGAGCGAGGTGGGCATCGGGCGGGAGGCTACAGAAGGCGTCCGAGCGGACCCAGGTCCAAGTTGAGGTCCTCCTCGGTCAGCCCGAACTCCTCCCGGAGCTCCTCCATTCGGCGGTCGAGCTCCATGAACGTCCGGCCCAGGCGTTCGACCTGCTCCTCGGACAGCGAGCCGCCGTCGATCCGGCGGAGTGCCTGGCGCTCCATCAGCTGGCGCAGCAGCTCGACGATCGTCAGCACGAGCTGCGCGAGTCCCTTCTCGACCGATTCGGGGTCGGCGTTCACCCGGCGGCTCAGCGCATTGTCGACCCGCGGGAGGAAGTCCAGGTCATCCGACGCGTGCAGGACCTTGTCGCGGCTCATTGCTCGGCGAAGGAGTAGGGCGGCCAGGGGCCGGTGCAGACGAGGTCGAGCTCGGCGTGACCCTCCTCCAGCTGCCGCACCATGGCCACGAAGCGATTGACCGCGTCGCGGTCCACCAGGTAGGCGGCCCGCAGCAGCTCGGGGCCGGGGCGGACTCGAGACTCGCGCGCGATGGACGCGAGCGGCTCGTGGAGGAGCCGCGCCGCCTCCATGTGCCGTGTCTTGGCACGCATGTAGTCGATCCCCGTGGTGGCAACGGGAGCCTCATCGGTCTCGCGCGGATGGGCCCGCACCGCGAGCTCGACCGCGCCTCGTACGCGGTCGAGGGTGGCGACGAGCTCCTCGCGCCGGTCCATCACCGCGCGGGCGGCCGCGTCCTCGTCGCTGACGAGGGTGCCGAAGCGGACCGGCAGCAGGTCGCGCCCCTCCATCAGCCCCTCGACCACCTGCTCGTGGTTCCAGAGGGCGTCGGGGGTGGGCTCGCCCTGGCGCGGCTCGGCGGGGGCGCACAGGGCGGTCAGGCCGTCGCAGCGGACCGCCAGCAGCGGCGGCTGTGGCGGCGTCGGGTCGTCGGTGATGGCGTAGAGCTCGATCACAGGGCGTCCTTGTCCAGGGCGTCCTTGTCGAAGGCATCGCCCATGCGGGGCAGCACGCCCTTCTCCTCTGCGCTGGCGACCGAGCTCACGAGGGCGCGCAGACCGACGTAGACGAGGTCCACGTCCGCGACCGAGAGCGTGATGTCGCCGGCGATCACGACGCCGCCGCCGAGCAGGCGGTCGACGAGATCGACCAGTGCCACATCGCGTTCGGCGATCGTGGTCACGCCAGCGCCGTCTCGGTTCGGGGCACGAAGTTGTAGGGCGGCCACGGACCGGTGAGCTCGAGTTGGGCGCCCAGGCCACGATGCTGCTCCTGGAGCTCGTCGACCAGCTCGCGCAGCCTGTCGACCTTGCCGATCTCGACGAGGTAGGCGGCGTTCAGCAGCATGTCGCCCTCGTGGCCCGACAGCTCGCGATTCTGCGGCGGGTTGACCACCGCGTCGCTCGCCCAGTCGAGGAGACGGGCATGGACGTCGTCGGCGAGCCCCTCCGCGAGGCGATCGGCCTCCTCCCGGAGGTGGCGCTCGTGGCGGCGGCGCAGCATGTAGGCGCCCCCGGCGCCCTGGCCTTCGGGTGCCTCCTCCGGAGGCACCCGCTCGGCCGCCACGTTCTCGAGCGCGGCGCGGTCGACGAGCAGCTTCACTCCCCATTCCTGACGGCCGGCCAGTGCGTCGAGCACGGCCCGGAGCGCCGCCTCCTGATCGGAAAGCATGCGGGCGACCCCGCTCTCGTCCGCGAAGATCGTGCAGATGCGGAGGGGGACGATCGTGCCGTGATCGAGCGCCCGCTCGAGGACGGCCTCGTGACTGCGGGCCACGCGTTCGAGCCACGCGAGGTCGTTCAGGTTGCGTCGAAGCGGCTCCTCGCCGAACTCTCCGAGGGGGACGCGGCTGACGAACGCAGCGAGCCCCTTGTCCTCGACGCGCTCGACAGGCGACCCGTTCACGCCCGCGACCGCCGGCGGATGGCCTTCGCGCGTGACGCAGTAGGCCCATAGGCCGTGCCCTTCGGGCGCCGGCTCAGCGGGATGCTCCGCAGCCGGTGCAACGGGGCCCAGCGGCTCCGGTCGCGGCGGCGCTGGCCGCGGCGGTGCCGGTTGCGGCGGCTCCGGTCGCGCCGGCCCGGTGCTCATCGCCGCCTCCAGGAGGATGCGCTTCAGCTCCTCGACGGCCTCGCTCTCCGCGCGCGCGAGCAGCTCCGGCGCGCGCCGCGCCGCCCAGCGGGCGAGGTCATCGGGCACGGCTCGGCTCCTCGCGGCCGCCCCCTTGCTCCAGCCCGAGCCGCTGCTCGAGTCGATCGAGCCGCTCGCGCAGCTCCCGGTTCTCGCGCTCGAGCTCATCGCGCCCGTTGTCGTCGCCCGACTCCATCGACTGCAGGGACGGGTCCGACTCCCACCAGTTGATCCCCATCTCGCGCGCGCGGTCGACGGACGCGATCAGCAGCCGCAGCTTGATCGTGAGGAGCTCGATGTCGAGCAGGTTGATCTGGATGTCGCCCGCGATGACTATGCCCTTGTCGAGCACGCGCTCGAGGATGTCGGCGAGGTTGGCGGGCTCGGTGGGGCGGCCCGGCAGGCCGGCGGTGCGGCCGCTCGGCAGGTAGGAACCCTCCATGGCTACTCCACCTCCTCCGCCTGGCCGCGCACGAAGCGGCGCGTCCGCTTGTAGCCGAGCAATCCGCCGCCGTCGTCGAGCTGGACGACGTAGGTGGCGAGCACGTCGGTGGTGCTCGGAATCCGCTCTAGCTCGCACACGTCGACGGTCACGAGCCAGGTCTCGCCGTCCCACTGCAAACCGCTCACGGACTCGGGCGGGTAGCCCGTCAGGTCCTGGATGGTCTCGCGCGCGGCGATGGTCAGGTCCCGCGCGGAGAGCCGGTCCCCCTTGCCATCACTGCTGCTGGAATCCGCCATGCGTTCTATCTCCCCCCAAAGCCCGCGCAGCAATCAGCCGCTCGAGCAGCGCATCCTCGGCGAGCGTCGCCTCGTCCTCGTCGATCTCGCCGGCCTCGCGCGCCGCTTCTATTTCGATCAGCTGGGCGCGGATCGCGTCCTCGTCGTAGAGCTCGTTCTCAGCCTGCTCCTGGATGCGCTCGGCGAGCCACATCGTGCCCCTGACCGGGGCGAGCGGGAGCGTCAGCAGTCCGGTGATCAGGCCCACGCCGCCGTTTCCTCCTCGGCGAAACTGTAGGGCGGGAGCGGCCCGATGTAGCGCAGCCGCATGCGGTCCTCGACCTCGGAAGTGAGCGCGGTCACCGCGGCGCTGAACTCGTCGAGCTTGGCGCGCTCTACGAGGAACGCGGCGTTCACGGCGCTGTCGCTCGTGTTCGGCGCCTCGTTGCGCGCGGCCACCGCGAGCGGCTCGAGCCGTTCCATGACGAGCGCCGCGTCGCGCACGCGCGTCTGCTCCACCTCGCCGGCCACGAGCTCACCGAGCTGGATGCGCTCGTAGTAGGTGGCGGCTTCGGGCTTCCCACGCACACGCTCGTTGAGACGGGCTATGGCGGGCGAGCCCCGGACCACATTGCGGAGCAGCTTGTCCTCGTCGTAGAAGCACTTCACGTTGAGCTGGACCTTGCCCGACAGCTCGGCGAGCTGGGCCACGAGGCGGTCGTGACGCGGGGCCATGAACTCGGCCACCAGGGCGTCGTCGTTCTCGAGGATGGTCCCGAAGCGAACGGGCAGGACCGTCGCGCTGGACGCCGCCTCCTCGAGCACGCGCCAGTGCGCCCGCAGGTCGCGCGCCGCCGTCAGCGGACCGATCTCGACTTCGCTCACCAGGGCCGCGAGCTCGCCGTGCACGACTCGCCGTACCGCGGTGTCCGGGCCCCCCACCCCGGGTGCTTCGACGTCTATTCGCTCCGACGCCGACGCGATCCCGTAGAGGTAGACACCCGTCACTCGTCGTCGCTCTTCCGGCTACGCGAGCGCTGCGAGGAGCGGCGCCGCCGGGGGCGGCTCTCCTCTTCCTCTTCGTCGTCGCCGCCGATGCCGAGCTTCTCCTTGGCGCCCTCGAGCGCGCCCTTCGTCTTCGACTTGGCGCCGCCCTCGGTGATCGACTCCATCAGCTCCGGAAGTCCCTGCGACTCGTCGGTTGCCTGGAGGTCGAGACGGTTCACGGCTTCGGCGAAGCGCAGGTAGGTGTCCACGCTGGCTATCACGATCCGGGCGTCGATGGTGAGGATCTCGATGCCGATGAGCGACACGCGCACATAGACGTCGAGCACCAGCCCCTTGTCGAGGATGATGTCGATGACGTCCGCGAGCCCGCTGGGGCGCGGCCGTGAGACGTAGCCGCCGGAGCCTGCCTGTGCTATTGCCATGTCCCTGTTTCCTCCCGCTTGGGTCTAGGTCTGCTCTGTCTGCTGTGCCGGCAACGGTTCCTCCTCACGCTTGAGGAGCTGGCTGCGAATGAACGAGCGGTTCTTCGCCAAGGCCCGCGAGACGTCCAGTTTGCGGATCCCGTGGAGGTATCCGATGCACCAGTCGAGCTGCTGCAACGCGTCCTCGGCCGCCTGTCGATAGCGCTCGCACTCCTCGTCCCTGCCGCCGCCGTTCCGGTTTTCGTCGTCCTTTCGAGCCACTGACTCCCTCCGTTCCTCAGGTCCGTCCGACCGGAGCACGCGAACGACTCGGCCGCTGCGGCGGCTGCAAGCTGGACCGCGCGTCCTCATCGGACCGCTGCGGCGGATTCATGCTGGGCCTGACCCGGCGCATGCGACCGCTGGGCCGGTCGAAGATGGGCGGCCGCCCCTCCTCGATGCTCGAGGGCCGCTCGTCCTCATCCGGCCCCTCGTCATCGACGTCCTCGTCGGCCTCGGCCTCCGGCTCCTCGTCCTCCTCAGCCTCGGGCCCCTCGTCTTCCTCTGCCTCGGGCTCCTGGTCCTCCTCAGCCTCCGGCTCTTCGTCCTCTTCAGCCTCGGGCTCCTGGTCTTCCTCTGCCTCCGGCTCTTCGTCCTCCTCAGCCTCGGGCTCCTCGTCTCCCTCGGCCTCGGGCTCCTGGTCTCCCTCGGCCTCCGGCTCTTCGTCCTCCTCAGCCTCGGGCTCCTCGTCTCCCTCGGCCTCGGGCTCCTCGTCTCCCTCGGCCTCCGGCTCTTCGTCCTCCTCGGCTTCGGGCTCTTCGTCCTCGAAGTCTTCCTCCGGCTCGGCCTCGGCTTCAGGCTCCTCGTCCTCGAAGTCCTCTTCGAGCTCTGCCTCGGCTTCAGGCTCTTCGTCCTCGAAGTCCTCTTCGGGCTCGGCCTCCGCCTCAGGCTCTTCGTCCTCGAACTCTTCCTCGGGCTCGGCCTCCGCCTCCGGCTCTTCGTCCTCGCAG
>Ga0081538_10000462_pt1 | contig 45568 bp, 45 predicted proteins | sample TabmetS5T2R1_FD_71022 | JGI IMG/M metagenome (GOLD analysis project Ga0081538, IMG submission 71022) | Tabebuia heterophylla rhizosphere microbial communities from the University of Puerto Rico - S5T2R1 | ecosystem: Host-associated > Plants > Roots > Rhizosphere ... | reverse complement strand
CGGCTGCGACCCGGGGAGGCGGCGGTCACGCCAAGCTGGGGATCAGCAGCGCCCGTCGTAGAGGAACCGGTAGACGTAGCGGTAGGCGAGCTCGCGCACGCCGATCGCCCCGGCCCAGCACTGGCCGGCGTGGTCGGAGTAGGTATAGACGCAACGCCTGAACGCCGGGTTGCTCGTTGCCGGGCACCGGGAGCGCAGCGAACCGACCTGGATGTTCGAGTATTCCCGATGCAGGGCTCTGCCGGTCACCCGGGCGGCTTCGCCGGCCGAGAGGTATTGCGCGGCGTGTGCCTGCGCCGGGGCGGCGACCGCCACCAGGGCGAGCCCAGCGAGCGCCGTGACGATGATCTTCCTCATGGTGTCCTTTCTTCTCTGCCTTGCGGCAATGACTGTGCTCGCCCTACAGAGGTCAGCGCCCCTGTCGTGATACGGCGAGCTGCCGGGCGGTCACAGGGAAGCGCTCTCCGCCGGCGGAACCGGCGGCGGCGACTTACCTCATCTCGCGCCCGGTGCCGTCCGCCTTCCGGCAGATGAGGAGCGCCTCGATGTAATCGCAGCGGTAGCGGTCCGGGGAATCCGCGACGCGCTCCTCGAGCTCTCCGAGGAAGTCGGCGAGGAGAGCGGGCGCGCGGTCCTCGCCCTCGCGCGCGAAGGCGCGGAGGAAGAGCGGCCCGCCCCATGCGCTCACGCTCAGCACGTAGCCCCGCGCGAACACCGCGGGATCGTCATCCCAGTAGGGATTGTCGAGGCGGAAGAGCTCGGCGCTCTCGAGCTCGAGGCCGGCGACGCCGCCGCCGGCCTCGAAGGGGCGCCGGATCTCGTCTAGCGTGCGCATCCACACCGGAACGACGATCGCGGCGACGGTGCCGGCGTCGATGCGCCCCGCGCGACACCAGTCGGCGAGCACCCGGTTCATGTCCCCGATGATCTCCGCGTAGGGGCCCGACCTCTCGGGACCCGGAGCGGCGGAGGCGGGGATCGCGGCGATGAACCGGCCGCCGGGCGCGAGCTCCATGGCGCGCATCTCGAGCAACCGCTCCCACTGCCGCGCCGCGGCGACGCTCCAGGCTCGCCGCTCGGCCTCATCCTTGTGGTCCGGGTAGCCCGGGAACACCGACCCGGTCGAGGCCAGGCCCGCTGCGTCCGCCATCCAATGCATGGTCGTCCCGGTGACCGCGACGTGCACGCTGCCCGACGGGAGGCTGGGCGCCTCGTGCAGGGGGATGCCCGCCATGCTGATCACCATGGCGGGGGCCGGGCTGTCCTCGACCGCTCGGCGGCAGGCCTCGCCGTGGGCCTCCGGCGAGGCGTAGTGGGGCCCCGTGCCGACGTTGGCGACCCCCGGGCCGGCGTCGCCCGGCGCGGGGATGACGACGACCTGGAGGCCGTTCTCCGCTCCATCGAAGGCGCGCCGCAGGTGGTCGGCGGCGACCCGCCACGCGTTCGTCGGGAGATCGACGAGGGCGTAGGTCAGCGGCCGGCCGGCGCGCTCCTGCGCGAGATCGCGGATGAGGCCGTGCGAGTTGACCCCGTCGGCGGCGCCGAGATCGACCACGCGGAGCACCGGCTGGTCGGCAAACAGGCCCACGGCGTCCAGCACGGCCGGGTGGGTCGCCTCGAACGCGACGCGCTGCGAGAGCGCGTACCGCGCGTAGTCGTCGGCCATGCTCAAGAGCTCGGGGCGATCGGACAGCGTGATGTCTCCTTCCGGACAGCAGGGCCCGCTCTCCGCGCTGCGTGGACGATCGTCCCACAGGGCTGGATCCCCTCCAAGCGCGGGCTCGCCCGGCCGGCCGTGACGCGTCTCACACAGCCCAACGCCGGGGCGGCCTAGCGTGGGTCACACAACCCAGAGGCGACGCCCCGATTGGACTCGCACCGGCAGTCCGGGCTCGTGGCAGAGGAGCAGGCAATGTCGACAATCGTTCAGTCCCACGCCCACAACGGCATCCGCGCACTCCGGACCCGCGACGCGGCAGCCGAGCCGGAGCTGACCCGGCAGGAGCGCCTGATCTCCACCGTCTACCTGGTGATGGGCGCGCTGATCCTGGCATTCCTGACGGCAACCTCGGTCGTGTGGGCTTTGGGCGTCTGACCGACCGGCTAAGACGGTTCGAAGCGAAGAAGACTCCGACCGCCACACTGCGCGCTCCGACGAGGAGCGAAGCGGCATCTAACGACGCAGCGGTGGACGCGCGTCCGCGAGGTCCGCTCTCGCCAGGGTGAACCTGCAATGCGACGTCCGGAGGAGGTGCCTCGCAACGGCTGAGAGGAAACCCGCAAGGAAGGACACGCGGAGGTCCGCCAAGAGGACGACCGCGATCAAGGAGAAGTCCAAGGGATTCACGGACGACGAACGAGCCGCGATGAAGGAGCGCGCGCAAGAGCTGAAGAAGGCAGCGCGCGCGGGCAAGAAGAAGGCGGACGGGGAAAGCGACGTGCTCGCGAAGATCGCCGAGATGCAGGAACCGGATCGCGCCCTGGCCGAGCGGCTCCATGCCATCGTCAAGACCAGCGCGCCGGCCCTCTCGCCGAAAACCTGGTACGGGATGCCCGCCTATGCCAAGGGCGGCAAGGTCGTCTGCTTCTTCCAAAGCGCGGAGAAGTTCAAATCGAGGTACGCGACATTCGGCTTCAGCGACGAGGCGAACCTCGACGAAGGCGCCATGTGGCCGACCTCCTTCGCGCTGAAGGAGTTGACCGCGGCCGAAGAGGCAAGGATCGTCGCGCTCGTGAAGAAAGCGGTGAGCTGAGCCGGCTGCCGAGCCCATCCACCAAGCGGCGCAGAGTATTACGTTCCGACTCGGAACGTATGGCGTAGACTCCGGTCCGTGAGGCGAGCTCCCGAAGTAGCGGCCATGGCGCGCACTGGCCGACCGCGCGACCAGGGGATCGATGCCGCGCTCCTCAAGGCCACGATCGCCGTGCTCAAGGAAGCCGGCTACGGCGGTCTGACGTTCGAGAAGGTCGCACGTGAGGCGGGGACGACGAAGCCCTCGATCTACCGCCGCTGGCCGACTCGCCAGCGGCTGGTCCTCGACGCCCTGGGAGGGCGCCTCGGCGTGGCGCGTGCTCCGGACACCGGCTGCACTCTCTGCGACCTCGACGAGTGCCTCAAGGTGTTCGTCGCCGCCTTCCGCAGGATGCCGCCGGGGGTGATCGGCCCGCTTTTCGCCGACTGCGCCGGCGATCGCGAGCTGCGCGCGGCGTTCATGACAGCGCTGTTCGACCCGCCACGCGCGGCCGTCAGGGAGACCCTCGAGCGCGCCCTCGCCCGGGGCGACCTGCGCGACGACGTCGATCTCGAGCTGATCCTCGACATGATCGGATCGCTGGTCCACTACCGCACGCTCTTCGGCCACGCTCCGACGAGCGACGCCGAGATCGAGCGGGCCGTCGAGGCCCTGCTACGGGGGATCGCAACCGACTACCCGAGGCTGCTCGAGCACAGCCGCAGAACGAGCGGGGATCCGAAGCTGCATCACCTACACGCCTGAAGCTCGAGTCGCCGTGTGCTCATGACCGACTCCGTGGGAGGGCGGCCGACGCGAGCCCGCGAGGGCATGGTGTAGCCGCTTGTGCCCGGGCCTCGGGGCGGAGACCGAGTGCCACGACGGCGGTTGTCGCTATTGCGCCCGCGATGACGAGCACCGCGTCACTGAGGCCGTCCGCTGTCGCGATCCGCAGCGCCTCGCCCGACAGTCCGTCCGTGCCGGCGGCCGCAACCAGCACCAGCAGAGCGAGACCGACGGCGGCGCCGACCGAGGTGCTGGTCGAGGCTATCCCGGAGGCGACACCCTGCTCGGTGTCGTCGACCCCGGTTCCCGCAGCGATGAACATCGTCGTGAAGACGGTGCCGTCGCCAATGCTGATCAGCGTGAGGCCGGGCGCGAGTGCCCAGTACGAGCCGTCCGCCGACATCCCCACGCCGAGCATCGCGGCGCCAAGCGCACCGACGGCCAGCGCCCCGACCAGCGTGGGCCGCAGCCCGCAAAGAGTCGCCACCCGACCGGCGAGGGCTGAGCTGGCGACGACCACGGATGTCGGCAGGAGGAACGCCAAGCCCGTGTCCAGGGCGTCGTAGCCGTGAACGTCCTGGAAGTAGAGGGTCAGGAAATAGAGAACCGAGCCGAAGGTCGCCCAGAAGAGGAAGGCGATCGCCACCGCGGTGGAGAGATTTCGGTTGGCGAGCAGCCGCGGCGGCACGAGCGGGTCGCGGCCGCGGCGCTCGACCAGCGCGAATGTCGTCAGCGAGAGCACGCCGGCTACGGCGCTGGCGATGACGGCGGCGGACCCCCAGCCGAGGCTCGGCCCCTGCACGAGCGCGAAGACGATGAGAGTGATCCCCAACGTGGCGCTGAGCGCACCGGGCAGATCGAATCGGCGACTGCGGTCGCGGCGGCGATCGGGCGGGATCAATGCGAAGGCAAGTACGAGGGCGATCGCGACCAGGGGTACGTTGACGAAGAACACCGCCTCCCAGCCGAGAGCCTGGGTGAGCACGCCCCCGAGCAGAACGCCGATGACGAGGCCGGACGCACCGGCACCGCCCCAGACCGCCACCGCGCGATTTCGCTCCGCGCCCTCCGCGAACGTCGTGTTGATCAGCGCCAGTGTGGACGGGAAGACCAGGGCCCCGCCAAGCCCTTGCGCGGCACGGGCGACGAGCAGGATCTCGGGCGTCGGCGCGAGTCCGCCGGCGAGCGAGCCGCCGGCGTACAACGCCAAGCCCGATACGAGCACCCGCCGGCGACCGAGCAGGTCGGAGGCACGACCGCCGAGCAAGAGAAAGCCTGCGGATGCCACGGCGTAGGCGCTGATAACGGCCTGCAGCGTTTGCGCCGAAAAGTCCAGTTCGCGACCGATCTCGGGGAGCGCCACGACGACGATGTACTGGTCGAGCGAGACGATCAGCATCGCGAACGCGAGCAGCGCCAGCGTCGCGGTGCGGCGGTCCGTCTGGAGGCTCTCGCGGGGGGATGTGCGTCCGCTGGGCGTCATCGTTGAGTCCTTCTGCTGCAACAGTCTCGAGGAGCTTTATTACGTTACGTAACATAATGTAATCTGTAGAGAGCCGCTCGTAGGCGTCGAGCGTGCTGTGCTCATGTCCGGGGGCTCGGAGCGGGTTGTGGTCCTGCCGGCCCAGGGCCGCCGGTCGTTGGCCGGGCGAGGAGGCCGGTGAACGTCGAGATGTCGGTCAGGATGGCGTCGCCGGCGGTCTCGAGCGCGTCAAGCGAGCGCTGGGCGGCAGCGTGGTCCCCGGCTCCGCAGGCGTCCCTTATCACGATCGGGATGAGGCCGCAGTCGGCGCCATGCCGGACAGTGGGCTCGAGCCCGACCTCGATCGCGACACCGACGATCGCAAAGGCGGTGACCTGCGCATCGCGGAGCGCGAACTCGAGCGGGGTGCCCTCGAAAGCGGACATCGACAGCTTGTCGAAGATGGCCTCCGATGCGAGCGGGTCGAGCTCGCGCACAATCTCGAAGCCGGGGGAGTCGCGCAGAAACGGCGAGACCACGTCCTCGACACGGTCCTTGCGCTGCCAGGCCATCCAGGTGCGCAGCTGAAACACGCCCATCAGCTCCGTGGGCAGCGTCATGTGCCTGGTGAAGAACACTCGGACGCCGGCGCTTCGGGCCGCCTCCAGCACACGGGCTACGCGCTCCGTCACCTGCGGGCCGTCCGGGAGTTGGCTGACGACCCCGACCTGCATGTCATAGACGACCAGCGCCATGCGCTGCGGGTCGCAGGCATCCGCCAGCGTGTCGGGGATCCCGAGGTTGCGATGGTGCTGCATGGCGTCCCCTTTCGGGTGTCGGTCGAGGCCTAGCTGCTGATTGTGGTCGTGCGGTCGTACGGCTCGGCGACGTCGATCTCGCTCCGGAACAGGCTCTCGATCGGCAGCGGGATCATGAGAGGGATGAAGTACCACTCGAGGAAGCCGGCCTTGGTCAGCGGGAAGTCGTCGGTATAGCGCCTGGCGTCCTCGACGCTGTCGAGCTCGAACACGATCGCGACCCCGGGCTCGTCTGCGCGGGCGTAGTTCTCGCGGACGATCCCAGCCTTCCACAGGCGCCAGACGTTCGCCACCTCCTCGGCGAGGTGCGGCTCGATCGTCTCGAGTGTGACGCCGGGCTTGAATCGGTCGTAGGCGAAAATCCGCATGCTGGTTCCCTTCGATTGCCGTTTCAAATCGAGCTAGCTCCTTGGCAGAAACGCGGCCACCGCGTCGGCTGCGGGAGTGATGAGCTTCGGGTCGTCGTAGAAGTCGATCTGGCCCTGCGACTGCAGCCATAGCTCCCGCTTCGGCGTTTCCACCGCGCCGTAAAAGGCGCGAGCGAGATCGGGACTCAACGCCGCGTCGGAGTGGACGATGAGGACCGGCACGTCGAGCGTGTGCGCCGCTCCGCGCGCGTCGAACGGCACGGTATAGGCGGATGACTGCACCGCGTAGCCGTTGACGTAGTTGGGCACCTCGCCTCGCGGCGTGCCGTAGAACTCGTATGCCTCCCTGAGCGGCATGGCAACGTCGCCGCCGTCGGCCGCCACGGCTGGGATGGTTTCCGCGTCGCCGGTCTCGCGCCACCTTTGTTCGGCCGACTCGCCGCGAGCGATTGACGCTTGGTAGCCGGGTCCCATGGCCGCCTTGGTCTTGGCGTTGTCGGTGTAGACGCCGGCCACACCGGCGAAGGCACGGAAGCGCGAGTCTTCGGCTACCGCACGCACCATCGGTCCGGCGCCGAAGCAGACACCAAGGCCGGAGAGGGGCAGGCCCGTCAGCCGGTCGTCAGCCAGCAGCGCGGTGGCTGCGTTGCGGATGTCCTCGATGTTGGCCGCCGGGTTCTCGAACTGGCGCGGCTGGCCGCCGCTCTCGCCGAAGTAGCGGTAGTCGAAGGCCAGCGCCGCGTAACCGCGCTCGGCCATGGCCTGCGCGTACGTGCCGGCCGCCTGCTCCTTCACCGAGGTGAGCGGGCCGACCGCAACCACCACTCCGACGGGCTGGCCCTGCTCCGGCAGGAACAGGTTGCCGATCAATCTCTCCCCTTCGCTGTCAAACGCAAAGTGCGCCTTCATCGCTTTGATCCCGAGCCGGCCGTGCGCTCGAGCAACGCGGCTTCGATCGCGGCGAACGGGGCGCCGATGATGCCGATCGTCATCTGGTGCAAGGGTCGGTCGCGGCGCCGCGCGGCGCAACACGACCTGCCTCTGGAGCTAGACCCGCCGCGTATCGGCTCTTGTAAAGCCCTCATTCGGTTCGGCGTCATTCACCCTAAGGACTTCGGTGCGCCGCGAAACTGACCGCCAAGGCCCGGTCGCCGGCGGACCTGCGGGCGCGGTGCAGCGCGCTGTGTACGGCGGCGACCGTGGTGTCGAGCTGCTGGGCGACCTCGCTGGCGGTAAAACCGAGCACCGTGCGCAGAATCAGCGCAGCGCGCTGTCGGGCCGGAAGGTGCTGCAGGGCGACGATGAACGCGAGCTCCACCGCCTCGCGCCGCGCCGCGGCCCCCGCACGCTACCTGGGCTCTGCGCCCGGATCGGCATGCGGCCGCTCACCCTCTGGCACAGCTGACAGATCGGCCAACCCGGCCGCCACTTCACCGCCTATGCCCACGAATTCGAAATCGACCATCTAGGTGGAGGGGTCCGGCACGACGCCGAAGGCCGAGCGTGCTGCGGCCGCGAAGCTCGCTACGGCGGGCGATCTGTCGTCGCTCCGCCAGACCAGGCAGGTCTCGAGCGAGTCCGTGGGCTCGCTGAGCGAGACCGCGACTATCCCGTCGGGGAGCCCCGCTGCCACGGTTTGCGGAGCGATCGCGACGGCCGGGATCTCGGCCAGGACTCCGAGGTCCCATCCGGTGTGGAATGACTCGTTGCGGAACAGCGGCTCGAAGCCGGCTCGACGATAGATCGCCACAAATGCGTCGTGCAGGCGCGGAGCGATCTCGCGCGGGAACAGCACGAAGTCCTGTCCGGCGAGCGACGAGAGCGGGATGGCCTGCTCACCGGCCAGCGGATGGGCCTCCGGCAGCAGCGCAGCGAGGCGCTCCTTGCGAATCGGGGCGAGCTCCAGCTCGGGAGCGATCTCGGGGCAGAGCGAGAGGGCCAGGTCGATGCTGCCGTTGGCGAACGCGGAGGGCATCCTGGCGTTCCACATCTCCTGTGCAAGCAGCTGGACGTCGGGGTGGCTTGCCTGGAACGCCCTGCCGAGGGCGGGCAGCGTCTCGAAGCGCATGCTCCAGGAGTAGGCGATCCTCAGGTGGCCGACCTCGCCGGCGGCGGCGCGCTTGGCCTCCTCGGCTGCCCGGTCGGCATCCGCCAGCGTGCGCCGCGCTCCTTCGAGGAACGCGTACCCGGCGTCGGTGAGCCTCACCTCGCGGGTCGTGCGGATGAAGAGATCGACCCCGAGATCGCGCTCGAGCTGCCTGATCGCGGCGCTGAGCGGCGGCTGCGCCATGTGGAGGCGATCGGCTGCGTGGCTGAAGTTGAGCTCCTCCGCCACGGCGATGAAGTAGCGCAGATGGCGCAGCTCGACCATGGCACATGGAGCCTAACCCGACACATACGAGCTTCGTCTCGCGTTAGACCGGATTCCTGTTGCCGGCGGGCAGCGCCGGTCCTAGCGTGCGGCGCGTGGCTCCGACTGTGCACGGCTACCGCTCCGGAGAGCTCGGACTATTCGTCAACTCCTACTTGATCGAGGGCGCCGACGGGGTCGTCGCGGTCGACGCCCCGCTGCTGCTGTCCGACGGCCGTGCCTTCCGGGCACGCCTCGAGGCACTCCGGAAGCCGCTGCTCGCGGTGCTGGTCACCCACCCGCACCCCGATCACTACAACACGATCGGCGAGCTGCTCGCGGGCGGGAGCGTGCCGGTGATCGCGCATGGCGATGTCGCACGCGAGATCCGCGAGGAGGACGAGGCCAAGCGCGCTCAGTGGGGGCCGATCTTCGGGGACGAATGGCCTTCGAGCGCGACGTTCCCGAACCGGTTGGTTGGGGATGAGGAGTCTGTCGAGCTTGGCGATCTGCGGTTCACCGCCTGGGACTTCGGGCCCGGCGAAAGCCGGAGCGAAACCGTCTGGTTGCTCGGTGACGGCGACACGGCCTTCGTCGGCGACCTCGCCTTCAACGGCACCCATGCATATCTGGCGGACGGCAGCACGGACGCCTGGCTGCGGGCGATCGAGCGGGCGGAGGAAACGCTCGCCGATGTGCGCACTCTGTACGTCGGCCACGGCGCTCCCACCAAGGCCGCGGCGTTCGCGGAGCAACGCCGCTATCTGCTGATGGTTCGCGAGGCGATCGGCCGCGCCGCCGGCGGTCGCCCCGAGCTCAACGGGGACGAGGCGGATCGCATAGCGAGCCTGATGGAGCGCTACCTGCCGGGCGCCCCGCTCGGCTGGCTCGTCGCAGCCGGCGCGTCGGCGGTCGCGGCCGAGCTCGCACGGGAGGGCGCGGTGACTTTCGCTGACCGGTCCAGTCCTTACAAGCAGTGATGACGAGAAGTGAGGCCTTGCAATGTCTGGAGCTATCGACCTCCTAGCCCCGAGAAAGATCGCGATGGTTGCCTCGAACCCGGCGACCTCGCCGACGACGGGCTTGCCGGTCGGCTTCTGGTGGGCGGAGCTCGCCCATCCCTACTGGGAGTTCGTCGAGGGCGGTTTCGAGGTCGGCGTCTATAGCCCGGAAGGCGGGCGGCTCGAGGCCGACGCGTGGTCGGATCCGCGCGACGACAGCAGGTACTCGGCCGACGATCTGCTCAGTCTCGGCTTCCTCAGCTCACCAGAGCATCTGCGGCTGGTCGAGCAGTCGAGGCCGATCGCAGAGCTCGACGTGGCCGACCATGACGCGGTGCTGTTCGTCGGAGGCCAGGGGCCGATGGTCACCTTCTACGCCGACGAAAGGGTGCACCGGCTCGCGGCGGCGTTCTTCGACGCCGGCAAGGTGACCTGCGTGATCTGCCATGCCGCCTGCCTGCTTTTGAAGGCGCGCCGCGCGGACGGCAGCCTGATCGTGGCGGGAAAGACCTGGACCGGCTTCGCGAACTCCGAGGAGGACTACGTGGACCAGTACGTCGGCCGCCCGGTCCAGCCGTTTCGGATCGAGGACGAGGCGCACAAGCTCTCCGACACGAACTTCATCGTCAACAGCCGCTTCAAGTCGCACTGCGTGCGCGACGGCAACCTGATCACCGGACAGCAGCAGTACTCCGGCCGCGAGGCCGCCAAGCTGGTTATCGACACGCTGGGCCGGTGACGGGAGCCGGTCGGTGACCGAGACCGCGTCCGAACCGGTCTCAACGCAGGTCAGCCGCCTCGTTCCGGCCAAGAAGGTGGCTCGGTTCGAGGAGCTGCTGCGCGACGTGATCTCGGCCGCGAGGGAGTTCGACGGGCACCTGGGCGTGGACGTGCTGCGTCCGGAGGGTGGCGGCGAGTACCGGATCATCTTCAGGTATCGCGGGCCGGCCGAGCACGCGGCCTGGATCGACTCCGCCGAGCGCCGCCGGCTGGTCGCCCGTATCGATGAGCTGCTCGAGGAACCGGGCGGCGGCGAGGTACGGAGCGTCGAGGGCTGGGAGGGTTGGTTCGTCGAGCCCGGGTACGCGCCGCCGGCTCCGCCGCGGAAATGGAAGATGGCGGCGATCACCCTCGCGGCGCTCTACCCGATCGTGTTCGGCCTGGTCGAGGCCCTGCGGCCGGTCACCGAGGATTGGCCGCTCGCGGCCGGTCTGCTGCTGACGATCGGGCTCTCCGTGCCCCTGATGACGTGGATCGTGATGCCGGGGCTGACGAAGCGGCTCGGACCATGGCTGCGCCGATGACTCCCGGCGCTACCTCTCTTGGAGGACGGACAGCACGTTGCCGGCCGGGTCTTTGAACCAGGCGATGTACGGGCCTTCGCCGCGGAACACGCCCCTGTCGTCCTGCTCAAAGTCGTCGTAACGCTCGAAGCGCACGCCGCGGGCGGCCAGCGCGTCGACTGCTTCGTCGATGTCATTCACCTCGAAGTTCAGGATCGTGTAGCTCGCCGGCGTCGCGTCCGACTGCTGGTAGACCAGTGTGTCCCGGCCGCCGGCGAGGTGCAGCCACATCAGGCCGTATTCCTCGGATGTCTTCAGCCCCAGTGTCTCGCCGTAGAACTCCCGCGCCTGCTGCAGGTCGTTCACAGCGATACCGCTGTACGCCTTGGTGTCCGAAAACATGACCAGTCCTTTCGGTCGCTTGATGCTGAGGTTCGCGTCGCGGTCCCGCCGCGGCCTCGCTTTGCCGGCATGCGGCGCCCTCATCCGGCCCCTCGCCCCGGATAGCTCGCCCGGCCGGCCGGTGCAAGGCCGGTTCGCCGCCCGCCCTCGGCGCCCTCGACGCGGACGTCGGGGAGCCAGCGCAGCCATGCGGGCAGGTACCAGTTGCGCTCGCCGAGCAGCTCCATCGCGGCCGGGACGAGCACCAGGCGGACAAGCGTGGCGTCGAGCAGCAGGGCGATGGCGACGCCGAATCCCATCTGCTGGAACATGACCAGGTCGCCGCGCGCGAAACCGCTGAAGACAGCGATGATGATCAGAGCGGCGCCGGTGATGATGCGGCCCGTCGAGCCGACGCCGTGGGCTATGGCATCGCTGTTGTCGCCGGTCTGGCTGAAGCGCTCGCGGATGCGGCTGAGCAGGAAGACGTGGTAGTCCATCGACAGCCCGAAGAGAACCGCGAAGAGAAACAGTGGTACCCAGGATTCGATCGTGTCGACCTGCGGGAACCCCAGCAGCTCGTTCCCGACCCCCTCCTGGAAGACGAGGACCAGCAACCCGTAGGCCGCCCCCACGGACAGCAGGTTCACGGCGATCGCCTTCCCCGCGACGACGAGCGAGCGGAAGGCGATCGTCAGCAGTACGAAGCTGAGCGACAGGACGAAGGTGAAGACGATCGGGAGCCAGTCGTTCATCGTGTCCGTCTCATCGATCGATTCCGCGGTGTCGCCGGCGGTGAGCACCTCGATCCCGGGATCCGGGAAGGCGGTGGGGAGGTGATCGCCGCGCAGCGCGCGGACCGCCTCGACCGCATCCCGGTCGAGTGGATCGCCCCGGATCGGGACGGTCAGAACCGTGAGATCACCGGCCGGGTTCCGCTCCACGACGGCGCGGCCGAATAGATCCTCGCTCGCCAGGCGCTCCTCCAATCGAGCTATCCCCGTGCGAACCGCCGGCGAGGCGGCGTCGCCGTCGATCACGATCTCCACCGGCTCCGTCGTCTCGCCCGGAAACTCGGCGTTCAAGGCCAGGTAGCCCTGCTTGGCGGCGAGCCGATCCGGAAGGGTCTGGACTCCGGCCTCGCCCGACCGCAGCGCGAGCACGGGCACTGCCATGGCCAGCAGAATCGAAGTGGCCAGCGCGAGGCTGACGGCGGGGCGTCTCATCACCGCTTGCACTGTCCGAGACCAAAACGGGCTCTGCTCGCGGGTCGCGGTTCGGCCGAAGAACGGGATGCGCAGCGCATTGACGCGATCGCCGAGCAGACCGAGGAGCGCCGGCAGGAGCGTGAGCGCGGCGACCACGGAGACCAGTCCCGCCACGATCGCACCGGCGGCGAGGCTTCGCATGATCGTGTGCGGCACGAGCAGGAGCCCGACCATGGCTAGGGTGAACGCGATGCCGCTGAACAGCACGGCGCGGCTCGCCGTCGCGCCGACGGCGGCGATCGCGTCAGGTTTCTCGCGCCCGTGAACGCGCTCCTCGCGGTAGCGGGACAGCACGAACAGCGAGTAGTCGATCCCGAGCGCCAGCCCCATCCCGGTGAGCATGTTCGTGGCGAAGACCGATAGCGGAAACACCTGCCCCACGAGCGCCAGCAGCGCGAGCGCCACGACGATCGAGACGATCGCCAGGAGCAGCGGGATCAACCCCGCCACCACGGACCCAAAGACGATCAACAGCACGATCAGCGCGGCCGGCAATCCGAATCCCAGCTCGCCGTTCTTCAGGTCCTCGCCCGCCAGCGTGTCGAAGTCGTCGTCGAGCGTGAACTCGCCGCTGATCGTGACGTCGAATCCGCCTCGACCGTCGGCGGCCTCGACCGCCTCGACGATGCCTCCGATGTCGTCCTCGGCGTCGGGACCGGCCGCCACGAGCATCGCCGTGGCGTCGTGGTCTTGCGAGACCAGCCGCCGCTCGCCGGTGTCGTAGAAGGTTGTCACCTGGGTCGCACCCGCGAGTTGCAGCTCTCCCGTGATCGCCCGTACCCGCCGCTCGAAGCGTGGCTCATCGACCGCCGCGCCCGAGGAGCGAACGACCACCACCTCGGTGGCGCCCTGCCCTAGTCCGCCCCGCTCCACGGCAAAGCGCTCGGACACCAGCTCGTCGGCGCGCTTGGAGTCCGTATCGCTCGTCACCTCCTCGTCGCCCGACAACGCGTCACCGAGGAACGCTGCGGTGATCGCGATCGCGGCCACCAGCGCCAACGCCCAGCCCGCCAGCGTCAGCCACGGCCTGCGACTGCTCGATACTGCTAGGCGCTCTGTCATCACGCTCGGCGGCTCAAGCCGCCGCCCTGGACGGTTGCACCGGAAGGTCGTAGTGGCGCCGAACGCTCGAACCGATCCGCGCCACGTCCGTCCCGTAGACATGGATCGAGATCGCGGTCAGATCGCCGGCGTTGCGCACGCGGTGGATGTCGCCGGGTGGTGCGAACCCGCTCACCTCACCGGTCCTGTTCACGCGGTGGCCCGCCTCGACGAGGCCTGTGCGCTGCCGGTCGAGCTCGAACAGCTCCTCGCGCTCCATGCCCTGGATGACCCCGAACACGCACCACGTGACGTGATCGTGGATGGGCGTCACCTGTCCCGGCAGCCAGACCAGCGCCACGATCGAGAAGCTGCCGTCGGGCTCCGAGTGCAGCACCTCGCTCTTGTAGGTGTCGGGATCCCCTGTGCGCTGCTCGGCCGTGAGGATGCCCGGCGAGGGAAGCTGCCGCTCCAGCGCGAAGGCCACCAGCTGCGCCGTATCTCGCCAGTTGGCGCGCTTGCCGACCTCAACACGGACCGCCGTCGTGAGCGCAGCCAGTTCATGCGCCGCGGTCGGCATGGGACCGAGGCTGGGCTCGCGCGCGAGCGTGTCCGATTTGCGCTGGCTGGTCATGACGGGCGTCTTCGCATACCTAGACTGCTCGTCCGCAGAAAACTCACCGCGGGACGGCAGCGTCCGCACCCAGCCCACGGCGTGTCTCGCGCTGCCAGTAGGGGTCCGGGAAGAAGCGGCGGACATATCGCCGAAACTTGTTGAACCCCCTCGGAGGAGCGCTCGCCGGGTCGGCACCACCCTTTATTGCTCGTCGTCCGCCCGGACCCGGAGCAACGGCCGGGGGACCTACGATCGGCCGCTCCGAGGTTGAGGTCGACGCTTGGGGTCAACCCGTCCGACGCTACGAGGCGTGGTGCCGTGGAGCAACACGATCGGCGTATCGGTCTAGACGCAGGCGGTCAGGGTACGCGGTCAGTTTCGCCCCGCGCCGCAGTCATTGATTCGAGTGACCGACTTCGAACAGGCGAGAGCGGGCAGGCGCGAGTGGGCCGGGCTCGCCGTGATCGCCCTCCCGTGCGTGGTCTACGCGATGGACCTGACCGTGTTGAATCTCGCCCTACCCGCGTTGAGCGAGGACCTTCGGCCGACGAGCTCCGAACTGCTGTGGATCGTGGACATCTACGGCTTTCTGGTCGCCGGGCTGCTGATCACGATGGGGACGCTGGGTGACCGGATCGGCCGGCGCCGCCTGCTGTTGATCGGCGCGGCGGCGTTCGGCCTCGCCTCGGTGTTCGCTGCGCTCTCGACCAGCACCGAGATGCTGATCGCGGCCCGAGCGTTGCTTGGGATCGCCGGGGCGACGCTGGCGCCGTCGACCCTGTCCTTGATCCGCAACATGTTCGAGGACCCGCAGCAGCGCACCTTCGCGATCGGGGTCTGGATCACCAGCTTCTCGGTCGGAGCCGCGATCGGGCCGCTGATCGGGGGCCTGCTCCTGGAGCACTTCTGGTGGGGCTCGGTGTTCCTGCCGGCGCTGCCGGTGATGGGCCTGCTCCTCATCGTCGGGCCGCGGTTGCTGCCGGAGTACCGCGACCCCGCGGCGGGCAAGCCGGATCTGATCAGCGTGGTCCTTTCGCTGGTGGCCGTGCTGGCCGTGATCTACGGGCTCAAGCAGATTGCCCAAGAGGGGCTTGGAACGCCTCCGGTCCTATCGATCGCCGCCGGCCTCGCCCTCGGCGCCGCTTTCGTGCGCAGGCAGCAAAGGCTGGCCGATCCACTGATCGACCTCCGCCTCTTCCAGGCGCCGGCATTCAACGGAGCCCTGGCCGCCAACACACTGGGCTTCTTCATCAACTTCGGCATCGCCGTCTTCATCGCCCAGTACCTACAGCTCGTCGTTGGATTGTCGCCCTTCGAGGCGGGGCTCTGGACCGTGCCGTATGCATGCTCGTTCCTGGTCGGCGCCTTGCTGACCCCGCTGTTGGTGCGGCGCATCCAGCCGGCCTTCGCGATGGCGGGCGGCCTCGTGGTCACTGCCATCGGTTTCGGGCTGCTCACGCAGGTGGACGGCGACTCGGCACTCGCCACGCTCGTGAGCGGATCGGTCGTCTTCGCAATCGGGCTGGCTCCTCTCTACACACTGGCGGCCGACCTGATGGTCGGGGCCGCGCCACCGGAGCGCGCGGGAGCGGCCGCGGGGATCTCCGAGACAAGCTCCGAGTTCGGTGGTGCGCTCGGCATCGCGACCCTCGGCGCCATCGGCACGGCCGTATATCGCGGCCAGGTCGACGATGCGCTCCCGGTGGGTGTTCCACACGAGGCGGCCGAGGCGGCGCGTGACACGCTCGGCGCGGCGGTCGCAGCGGGCGACGATCTTCCGAGCGAGCTCGCTTCCCAACTGGTTGATGCGGCCCAGGAAGCGTTCACCCAGGCGTTCCAGGTCGCAGCCGCCCTGAGTGCCGCGGTCGCGATCGCCGCGGCCATCCTCGCCGTGACGCTGGTCCGGCGGGTGCGTGTGCCCACGGAGCCCGAGCAGGAGGCGAGGCTCGAACCCGTCCCGGTGGTGGCTAGGAGGCCATGTTGAGCAAGACCCCCCCGGCGGCAGCGTCGCGCGGTAGCCATCACGACGACCGAGAGGAGCCGGCATGAGCGTTCTCACAGAGACAGTCGATCTGGCCACGGACGACGGAGGGCCGATGCGCGCGTATGTCGCCCGTCCCGCCGGCCAGGGTCCCCTTCCGGGCGTGGTCGTCGGCGCGGAGATCTACGGCATCACGGGCCATGTCCGCGGGGTGTGCGAGCGGCTCGCCGAGATGGGGTACGTCGCCCTCGCCCCGGATGTGAACCACCGCGCGGCGCCATGGGTGGAGCTTGCCGAGGACGAGCCGGGCCTCGCCCGTGGCTTCGAGCTCCTGCATCAGCTCACGCGAGAAGACGCCCTGCGGGATGTGCGCGCCGCGATCGACTACCTGCGGGCCACCGGCAGCGACCGCATCGGCATGGTCGGTCTGAGCGTTGGCGGCCACCTTGCGTACCTGGCCGCCAGCGAATTCGACCTCGCAGCCGCTGTCATCGTCTACGGCGGCTGGATTCCTACAACGGACATTCCCCTCAGCCAGCCTCAGCCGACGCTGAGTCGCACGCCCGGAATCACAGGGCGTCTGCTCGTCCTCGTGGGCGAGCACGACCAGGTGATCTCTCCCGAGCACCGGCGCCAGATCGCCGATGCGCTCGAGGCAGCCGGCGTCCGCCACGACGTCGTCGAGTACGCCGCAGTCGGGCACGGGTTCCTCAACGAGCGACGCGACACGTTCGACGCTGCGGCGGCAGAGGAAGCCTGGACCCGAATCCGCGCGCTGTTTGCCGAAGAGCTGGTGGCGCACCAGCCGTGAGCCGCCGCTCCCTCATGTGCAGCCGCATACGCGCTCATACCGGCGGTGTCTGGGTCCACACCCAATCCGTCTTGGCGACGACCAAGTTGGCACCTAGGCTCGATCGCATGCGTCCCGCCCAAAGGAGGGCACCCATGACCGTAGTTTCCACGCTTGATGTCACCGGCCTGACGGAATCCGAGTATCGGGCTGTGATGGACGAGCTCGGGGTCGAGCGACGCCCCGAGGGCGGCATCTATCTCCACCTGACAACCCCAATTGAGTCCGGCTACCGCATCGTCGAGATCTGGGATGAGAAGGACAACTTCGACAGGTTCGTCGAGCGCCGGCTCGCTCCGGCGAACGAAGCGATCGGCCTGGACCGCTCGACGGAGATCACCGTGACCCCGCTCCACAATCTCTTCGCCCCGCGACTCGAGGAGCTCCCCGCGCTCGTGAGCGCGCTCCCGGGCGCGCCGAGCGGAGAAGCGGCCGGAACGCTCCGTCACCCGACGTAGGCGCCGGGCTCTGACGACCGCCATCGCGGGCGTTCATCGGGCGGCGGCGCCGCCGCCCACGGTTCCGTCCGCGGCCGCCGACGGCCTAAGCTGAACCAATGGCCGGCGTAGCGAGGGACTACTCCGACCTCGCCCATGAACTCGAGGACGTGCGTGAGCAGCAGCGCGCGATCAGCGGCGTGCTGCGCGCCGTCGCTCGCCGTGCCGGTTTGCAGCCCGTTCTCGAGGAGGTCGCCGAGGAATGCAGGCGACTGTGCCACGCCGACCACGGGGCGCTCTGGCTCCTAGAAAGCGGTCTCCTGCACGTAGGGGCACACCAGGGCGACCCCGAGGGCGGGCGATACGACCTGGAGCATCCGCATCCCATCGACCGGGCGACGGCGGCCGGCCGGGCGGCCGTCGAGCGAAAGCCCGTCCAGATCCCGGACGTCGAGGCCGATCCGGAATACACCTATCCCGGACCGCGCTTCTTCCGCACGATGCTCGGGGTCCCGATCATGGTGGAGGACGACTTGATCGGCGTCGTAGTCGTCACGCGCCGCGAGCCGAAGCCGTTCACGGACGACCACGTCGCGCTCGTTCAGACCTTCGCCGACCAAGCCGCCATCGCGCTGACGAACGCCAGGCTCCTCGACGCAGTCGAGCGCCAGCGCTCGGAGCTCTCCCGCTTCGTCTCGCCGCAGGTCGCAGACCTGATCTCGAGCGAAGACGGCGAACGGCTGTTGGCCGGACACCGGGCATACATCTCGTCGCTCTTCGCTGACCTGCGCGGTTTCACCGCCTTCGCGGAAACGGCCGCGCCGGAGGACCTGTTCGACGTGCTCCGGGAGTACCACGCCGTGCTGGGCGAGCTCATTCCGGCCTACCAGGGAACGCTCGAGCACTTCGCAGGCGATGGAGTCATGGTCTTCTTCAACGATCCCTTGCCCGTCGACGAGCACGAGCTCCAAGCCATCCGGCTGGCGATGGCCGCTCAGGCACGCTTCGCCGAGCTGGCGGCCGGCTGGCGCAAGCGCGGAATGGAGCTGGCGCTCGGAATCGGGATCGAGGCGGGGTACGCGACGCTTGGCCGGATCGGCTTCGAGGGCCGATTTGACTACGCGGCCGTGGGGTCGGCAACCAACCTCGCCGCCCGGCTCTGCACGCATGCCTCCCCGGGCCAGACCCTCATCGGTCAGCGCGTCTTCGCCGCGACGGAGGAGGCCGCGGAGACGCGGCCTGTCGGCAGTCTCGAGCTGAAGGGGTTCGGACGGCCGGTGGTCGCCTACGAGGTGCGGCGGTTGCGCTAGCGGCCGGGAGGCCCTGCGCGCCGCTATGGGGAGTCGTTGCCCGCGGCTCCGGGGGGCTTCCCGCCGAGCACGGTGCGGCGTTCGAGGAAGTCTTCCTGGGTGATCTCGCCACGCGCGTAGCGCTCTTCGAGCAGGCGGATGGCCGCCTCTCCGGAAGCGGGCTCGGAAATCCGAGTACCACGGACAACGAGGACGATCAGCGCGATCAGCAGGATCCAGAACGCGATCCCCACGAGTCCGCCGACGATCGCCAGGCCGCCGCCCCAGCCTATGACAGCGAGCGGAGGCGCCATCATGCCGCCGCCTGGAGGTTGCTCTTGATCTGCTCGAGCTCCGCCGTCGTGATCTCACCTCGCGCGTAGCGCTCCTCGGCGATTCTGGTGGGGGTGCCGTGCGCAGTGCCCTTCGGAAGGGCAATCCAGAGGACGAGATAGGTCAGGATGCCGAAGCCGCCGAAGAAGGCGGACAGCACGAACGCCAGCCGAACGAGTGTCGAGTCGACACCGAGCCGCTGCGCGATCGCACCCGCGACACCCGCGATCACCCGATTGGTTTCCGATCTCGTGAGCATGTCTAGAGGATCGCGAGTCGGAGGCCCAGACGGGATGGGGCCAGCCGGCGTCTCGCGGTTCGGATCGCTGCCCGGCGCGGTGCGGCTTGCCCTACTGATCGGACTAGGATCACGCCCACGTCGGGCCGCGTCCGACCGGGGGAGGTGCGGCGATGCCGACGGTGGCAGTCGGTACGGTAGAGCTGTATTACGAGGTTCGAGGGAGCGGGCCGCCGGTGATGCTGATCATGGGGGCGACTGGCGATGCCGGGCACTTTGCGACGGTTGCCGGACGGTTGGCCGATGAGTTCACAGTGCTCACGTACGACCGGCGTGGGAATTCGCGCAGCTCCCGTCCGCCAGTCTGGTGCGCGACGACGCCGGAGGAGCAGGCGGATGACGCGGCCGGCCTGCTGCGCGCGCTCGAGTTGGCTCCCGCGGCGGCCTTCGGCACGAGCAGCGGCGCGATCTGCGCGCTGTGCCTGCTGATCCGCCACCCCGGCCTCGTGAGAGCGGCGATCCTGCACGAGCCGCCGATGCTCTCGGTGCTCGAGCGAGGGGACGACGTCCGGGCGACGATCGCACAGCTGATCGAGGCCGGCACCGCCGCCGGCGGTCCGCCGGCCGGTCTGGAGCGCTTCTGGCGCTTTGTCGCCGGCGACACCAACTGGGAGCGCCTCGAGCCCGGTCTGCGCGAGCGGATGATGGGCAACGCCGAGACGTTCTTGGGCGTCGAGAGAGCGCTCGAGTTCTACCGGCCCGACGACGCGACGCTCGCGGCGATCGCGGTCCCCGTAGAGGTGCTCCTGAGCGAGGAGAGCCCGGCCTTCATCGGCGAGGTTGCCGATTGGCTCGCCTCGCGCCTCGGCGTCGAGGTGTCGAGCACGCCGGGGACGCACACGCCCTACCAGGACCACCCGCGCGAGCTGGCCGCGACAATCCGGTCGTTCCTGGGCGGCGTCAAGGGATAGCGGGCGTTGGGGACGTCGTGGGGCGGGTCGGCCCAGAACCCTCCGCGCTCCTGGCGAGGACAGCTGTGATCGTGGTGATGACGGTAGGCGAATGTCCGCACGACGCCTCCTTCGGAGATGACTCCGAGGGCGCTGCCCGCTCGCGACGTCGAGCGCCGAGCAGGACGATGTGGGCATGTAGCGGCGTCGCGGCCGGCTTGCGGTCGGCGAGCAGGGCGACCACAGCGTCGATCTCGCCGCGCTCGAAGACGTCGGCGAAGTGCTCCGCGGTCTTTCGCAGCTCCCGGTCGCCGATCGTCCGTAGCGCCGGGTCCCGGCCTTCCACCGGCAGTCGCTCCTCGGCCGTCCGGCGGGCCCGGAGAAGCGCTCCGTTGACCGATGCGACCGTGGTGCCGAGCGCGTCCGCCGCCTCCTTGGCGGAGAAGCCGAGCACGTCGCGGAGGATGAGCACCGACCGCTGGCGGGCGGGTATGTGGCGCAGGGCAGCGATGAACGCGAGCTCGAGCGCCTCGCGCCGCTCGTAGCGGGCCTCGAGCGGCGCCGTGCCCTCCGCGCTCTGGACCGTCCCTTCCCAATAGGGCCGGACGGACGGCCCATGCGGGATCGACTCCCACCGCTGGCCGTCGCCGGCATCCGTGGCCGCTTCGTAATCGAGCGGCGGGACGCGCTTGCGCCGGCCGGCGATCGCGTCGAGACACACGTTGGTCGCGATCCGATGCAGCCAGGTGCGAAGCTGACTGCCACCCCGGAACCTCGGGAGCGCCCGCCAGGCGCGCAAGAGCGTGTCCTGAAGAGCGTCCTCCGCATCGTGCTGGGAGCCAAGCATCCGGTAGCAGTGGGCGTGCAGCGCGGTGCTGTGCGGCTCGATGAGGTTGCGGAAGGCGCCCTCATCGCCGGTGCAGGCACGGTCTAGCAGCCACCGGTCCGCTCGCCCCAGGCGATTCGTGTCGGCGGGGTTCTCCGCCTGTTCCTCGGTCCTGACGATGATGCGGCTTCGGCGTTCCTTGATCGCGACTAGAGCGTTTCACCGGGGTGCGCGGTCACAAGGCGGGCTAGCTCGCGTGTCGTGTTTCGGTCTACCCCCCAAACCGCCGTTCGGCTAGCCGTACCGATCTCACAGCTTCCCTGCGGGACAATCGGAGGTATGGGCACCAGTGTTCTGATCGTGGACGATCACTCCTGGTTCCGTGCACAGGCCCGCCGGATGTTGGAAAGCGAGGGCTATCGGGTGGTGGGGGAGGCGGGCGATGTGGCCTCGGCGATCGAGGCCGCCCGCGCGCTCGAGCCGGAGCTCGCGCTGGTGGACATCTACCTTCCGGATGGGGACGGCTTCGAGGTCGCCTCGCGACTCGGAGCGCTGGACGCGTCGCCGGCGGTGGTACTGACCTCGAGCCACGACCGCGCCGAGCTTGCCGAGTGTGTGGCATGGAGCGGCGCCCGCGGCTTTGTGCAGAAGACAGAGCTGTCGCGTGAGGCCATCGAGGAGCTTCTTGGATGACAAGCGTCCGGGGCTGGATCGTAGAGGTGACGATGACGTGCGCGTAGTCGTCGGCGAGGACTCGTTGCTGTTGCGTGAGGGGATCGTGAGAGTGCTCCGCGAGGCGGGCTTCGACGTTGTCGCGCAGGCCGCCGACGCCCAGGAGCTGCTGCGACAGGCGTCAACTCACAGACCTGACGTGGCGGTGGTGGACATCCGGATGCCGCCAACCGAGACTGACGACGGCCTCCGCGCTGCAATCGAGATCCGCCGCCGGCTGCCGCGGACGGGGGTGATGGTGCTCTCTCAGTACCTGGAGGAGGGCTATGCGCTCGACCTCGTCGGCGACAGCGCCGAGGGCACCGGATACCTGCTCAAGGACCGCGTCGGGGATGTCGAGCGCTTCGCCGACTCCGTGCGCCGCGTAGGGGAGGGCGGCTCCGCGCTCGACCCGGAGGTCATCGCCCAGATGCTCGGCCGCAGCCGCCGCCGGGATCCGCTCGAGCGGCTCACCGCGCGCGAGCGCGAGGTGCTGGCGCTGATGGCGGAGGGTCGATCAAACCAGGCGATCGCAGAGAAACTCGTAGTGACCGAGCGCGCCGTCGAGAAGCACGTGACGAGGATCTTCGACAAGCTCGGGCTGATGCCCGCTGCCGAGGATCACCGCCGCGTGCGGGCGGTGCTGACCTTCCTGCGCCACCGATGACGAGGTCCGAATCCTCGCTGGCACGGCTCGAGGCACTCCTCGCGGAACAGGCGGCGCTACGTCGCGTCGCGACGCTAGTGGCGAGTGACCTGGACGCGAGCCGATTGTTCGACGGCGTCTGCGAGGAGGTCGGCCGGGTCCTCAGCGTGGAGGCCGCGAACATATCCCGCTTCGAAGACGACTGCACGCAGACGGTCGTCGGAGCCTGGGGTGCCGGCGGGGCACCGTTCTTCCCGGTGGACGAGAGAGTCCCGATCGATGGGGAGACGGTGACCGGCAGGCTCCACAGAAGCGGCCGACCGGAACGGGTGGACGACTATTCCGGTGTCCGCGGCGAGCTGGTGAAGTTGCTCCGTGCGCAGGGCATCGAATCCGCCGTCGGAGCGCCGATCACCGTCGCCGGCAAGACCTGGGGTGCCATCGTGGTGTCACGGGGACGGCCTCGGGCCTTCCCCCAAGGCGCCGAGCACCGGCTGGCCGATTTCGCTGAGCTGGTCACGGCCGCGGTCGCCAACGTGGACGCACGTGAGCAGTTGGCGGCCTCGCGCGCCCGGATCGTGCGGGCCGGCTATGAGGAGCGCCGCCGGCTGGGCCGCGATCTGCACGACGGTGCACAGCAGGAGCTGGTGGGCGCGGTGATCAGTCTGAAGCTGGCGCAGCGGAGACTGGCGCGTGCCCCCGACGAGGCGGGTGAGCTGTTGGACGAGGCGCTCGAGCACATGGAGACGGGGATCCGGGAGCTGCGAGAGCTCGCCGCGGGCATCCACCCGAGCGTACTCACCGACCGCGGACTGGGCGCCGCGTTGGAGGCGCTCGCGGGACGCTCGCCGATCCCGGTCGAGCTGACGGAGGTGCCGCCGAAGCGGCTGCCGGCACCTGTCGAGACGTCCGCCTACTTCGTGCTCGCCGAGGCGCTCACGAACGCCGCCAAGCACGCGCAGTGCAGCCACGCCAACGTGGGCGTCCGAGTGGAGGAGGGCGCTGTAACCGTGGAAGTTCGCGACGACGGGGTTGGCGGCGCGGATCCCTCTGCCGGCTCGGGGCTGCGCGGCTTGGCCGACCGCGTCAGCGCGCTGGGAGGGACGCTAGAGATCGTGAGCCCGGCGGGCTTGGGCACGACTGTAAGAGCGCGGCTCACGCTGGGCTCGCCGGAGACAGGCAGGCGCGCGGTGCGGCCGGGCCAGGGTACGAACGCCCGGGACGTCGGCTCGCCCGGGCCGCCAGGTCACGACGACGTTTTCGCATAGTGCCGACTCGATCGTCGCCAACACCCACTAACGCTGGGCTCAATCGCCCGCCCTCGCCATCGTAGGCGACCAAGATCGGCACGATCACAAGCGGCCTGGTCAACGCCCGCTTGATCCCGGCGCCGGCGGGTCAGACCGCAGGGTGACGATCCCGAACAGCCGCGATTTACCTCTCGATCCCCGCCGCTCGCAGAGCGTCCGCGGGATCCCGGAACAGGGTGGCGCGCCAGAGCTTTTCGTCCTTGAAATCCCACAGGTGTGCCAGTCGCTGCGCGAACGGGAGCCCGCTCCCCTTGCCACGCATGTGCGTGGACATGACGATCACGACGCGGCCGTCAGGCGCGGACAGCAGTTGCTCCACCTCGACTCGCCATTCATCCCAGGTCGCGTGGACGTCCTGGAAGTAGCTGCGAATGCCGTCGAATCCGCGGTAGGGCCTCGCCTCGAGCTGCCCGAGCAACGAGAAGAACTCGACCTCGGGGTGGCAGAGCTCGAGAGCCGTCTCGACGTCGCGCTCCGTGATCGCGTCGGCGAACGCCCCAACCAGGCTGATGCGCTCATCCCACATCCGGCGAAAGCATGTCCGGCAAGCCGAAACGCGGAAGGACAGGTGGTGTCACGACGCCGTCATCTCGTTCACATGCGGGTGCCCTCCCGGGTGACCACCTCGAGCGCCCTCCGCGGCATACCGGCATTCTCCGGATCCGACCCGTAGGCCGCGTTCGCGAGCTGCGCGCGTGCTGTCTCGCGCAGGCTGGGGCGATCGAGGATTTCCGGTTCGGCCTCGAGCACTCGGTGTTCAAGGTCGCCGGGAAGATGTTCGCCCTGAGCGCGCATCTTCCCGGCGCCTACCACGCCCGGGCCGCCGGTGATCTCCACCGATTCTGAAGGCCCGGCGGTAGGCGGTCGGCGAGGTTGCAGTGGCCCGGCGAAAGTGCTGGCGCAGCGACGGCGCCGAGCCAAACCCGGCGCGGGTGGCGACCTCCTCGATCGTTAGGTCGGTGCGCTCGAGCAGCCGGCGGGCTTCGAGCACGCGCTGGGCGTGCAGCCAGCGCAAAGGGGTGGTCCCGGTCTCGGCGACGAACCGGCGCGCGAACGTCCGCTCGCTGACTGCGGCACGCCGTGCGAGCGTTGGGACGTCGAGCGCCTCGGCGAGGTGCTCGAGCGCCCAGCGGCGGACGTCCGCCAGCGAGCCGTCGCAGTCGGGCAAGGGGAGATCGATGAACTGCGCTTGGCCGCCGTCGCGGTGCGGCGAGGCGACCATCGTGCGAGCGACGGCGGCGCCGACCGCCTGGCCGTGGTCGAGGCGGATGACGTGTAGGCAGAGGTCGATCCCGGCGCTCAGCCCGGCCGAGCTCAAGACAGAGCCCTCGTCGACGTAGAGCGCGTCCGGGTCGACGCTGATCGCGGGGAAGAGCTCGGCGAGCTTCCCGGCGAGCATCCAGTGCGTCGTCGCCCGCCGGCCGTCCAGCAGGCCGGCGTGAGCGAGCGCGAAGGTCCCGGTACAGATCGAGATCACCCGCCCGCCGCCGGCGGCCACATCGCGCAGCGCCTCGAGGGCGGTATCCGGCGGCGGATCGTCGACTCGGTAGCCGGGAACGACGACGGTCGCCGCGCGCCCGACCGCCTCGAGCCCGGAGAGGCTATCGATCCCAACCCCGTTCTGGGAATCGATCCGGCCCGGCTCGGGGGCGCAGACCTCGATCTCGTACAGCGGCTCGGAGGTCTCCCCCCGCGCGTGCACGAAGGTCTCGAGCGCAACACCGAGGTCGAAAACGTCGATGCCATCGAGGCAGAGCACGGCGACGCGCTGCATGGCAGAATCCTAGCGCATAACGGCGTTTCTGCTACTTGCGCGCCTACCCCGATGTAGCCAGGATTCGCCACATGAAGGCCGCCGACGGCGTGATTTCGAGGTCATCCCGCAGCCGCCGAACTCTTCGTCCGCAACGGACTCGGCAACAGCGAGAACGGAGGCGCCGATGAGCGGAGCTGTCGCAGCGGCGCAGATCACCCTGGACGGCGTGATGCAGCCCCGCGGTCCCGAGCAGGCCGAGGCGTCTCGGGCGCGACTCGTGACTGCGGCCGACGAGGCCCGCAGGCGACTCGCGCGCGATCTGCACGACGGCGCGCAGCAGCAGCTCGTCTCCGCCGTCCTGACGCTGAAACTCGCCCAGGCACGGGCGCGCGGCACGCCGGCGGAGCGGCTGGTCACCGATGCGCTCGAACAACTCGAGCGGGCGTTGAGCGAACTCCGCGATCTTGCCCGCGGGATTCACCCGGCGGCGCTGAGCATGCGAGGCCTCGCGGCCGCGCTCGAGGGGCTTGCCGCCCGCTCGCCCGTCCCCGTCGAGCTGCGGGTGCCGCGCGAGCGCGCCGCGCCCGCGGTCGAAGCGGCTATCTACTTCACCGTCGCCGAGGCCCTCACAAACATCGCCAAGCACGCGCAAGCCAGCTTCGCGCGCGTCCGGGTGGACGTCGAGGGCGGCAAGCTCATCGCCGAGGTCATAGACGACGGAATCGGCGGCGCGGCCGCCACGCCAACCTCCGGCCTCGGCGGTCTCACCGACCGCCTGGAGGCGCTCGGCGGGACGCTCATCGTGGACAGTCCCGCCGGCGACGGCACAGTCATCCGTGCACGCGTCCCGGCGCGACCCCGAGCCTCCACCGAGCGGTGAGCACTCCGGAGGGGCACGGGAGCACGCGGCCACGAGCCCCGCGGTGACGACGGCTATCCGGACCGAAGCGCGGCGGGCGGGGAGACCTCGATGGCAAGTGCGTAGGTCGCCCCCGCGACGGCGCATGCCACGCCGACGCCGAAGAGGGTGAACCCGATGAGGGCGCACTTGCGGCGACGGTCGGTGGCGGCCGTTCGCGCGGATTCGATCTCGGACGGGATGTCCAACGAGAGGGTGCCGCTGACCGGGAAGCAGCCGAAGGCGAAGACGCCGGCAGCGGCGAGGAACAGCGTCGGCGCAACCAGCAAGAGGATTCCTTCGGCATTGCTGGGGCTGTAGTCCTTGCCGACGGCTAGGCCGACCAGCGCGAGGTAGGTCGGGATCGCACCGGTGGCGATGCCGACCATGAACTTGCAGAACTCCCGCCCGACCTGCACGCTCTCGATGAGCAGCGTCTTTCCGGCCTCGTACAGCGCCGCGTTGTGCGGACTCTCGGGCTCGACGGCGACGACTTCGATCTCGTCCGTCAAGTGGCTTCCTCCACCGACTCGTCGACCGTCAACCGGGTGATCCGAGTGGCCGCCGTCTCCGACAGTCGCAGCGTGGCCTGGAAGCGGGCCGCGGTGGTGGGACACATCACCGAGCGAACGAACTGCCGCTGGACCTCCGGAGGCGGCTTTCGTCCCGGCACGAGTCCCATGGTCACCGACCGCTGCACGACCAGCGAATAGCTGTGCTCCTTGCCGCATAGGGGACAGGGGAGCTTCAGCTCGACCGCTTCCGCCATCTGCGGCAAACCCTATCCCGGCGCGACCTCGCCCGAAAGGGGTTGCGGACATCCGTCCGACGAGGTACCGCGGCTCTTGCGTCGGCGATTGGACACCGTTACGGTCGCTTGACAGACACCCCTCAGCTCACGCACCGAAGGACGGTGCCTAGGCATGGCGACTCAAGCACCGAATCAGCAAGCCGTGCTCGGCGGCCAGGTCCAGGAATTGGTTGAGCAGCTCAACCACGTCGAGCACGCGCTCAAGGACGAGCGCATCGACAAGGAGCTGCGAGAGAGGGTGGGGGTCCGCTTTCAGAACCTCGTGACGAAGCAGCGAAAGGACGCGCTGGAGCTGCGGACCGAGGTGGCGAACGGCGCCGCTCTGGATGCCGCCTGGGCGAGCCTGCAAGAGCGGCGCGCCGAGTGCATACCGCTGTTCGCCGAGTGCCTCGACTTCGTCGAAGGTGCGCTGGCCCGGTCGATCGGCCTTGACCGCGGCCTCTGCAGGACCGCCGACGTGCTCCTGGAGGAGCTGAACAGGCTCACCGACGGGGGTTGGAACCGGTTCACGATCCTCGCCGAGGGAGAGTTCTTCTACGACATGGCCGAGATCATCCGGGTGCGCTTCCCGGAGGTCAGCATCTGGAGCCTCCCGGTGGCGGCCCACGAGTTCGGCCACTACATCGCCGGGACCTTCGAGAATCGCAGCGACGAGCCGCTCGGCGAGCCGTTCCGGAAGGCCTCGAGGGGCGAGAGGCAGGGGTGGGCCTACCTCCACGAGCACTTTGCGGACATCTTCGCCACGTACGCCCTGGGGCCGGCGTACGCGTGCACCTGCGCACTGTTGCGCTTCGACCCCTTCACCGCGCACGAGGCCGGTGAGGACCATCCCAGCGCGGTCGCCCGCATCAGGTTCGTACTGGACGCGCTCGAGAAGCTTGACGAGGGCATCGGGGTCGTCAAGCAGTACGCCGGCGTGATGGCGATGCTGCAGGAGGCCTGGGAGGGGATGGTGAGCAGCGCGACGGGGGTCGCCCCCGAGCTCGACGCCGCGGCCAAGCAAGAGCTCAGCGGGAAGCTGGAGGAGCTGTGGCCACTCCTCACGGATGGGGTCCCCACGATGCGGTACCAGACATGGCTGAGGGCGCAGGGTCTGGCCGCCACCCTGCTGGAGCAGCACGGCAACATGCAGCCCCTCACCGCCCCCGTCGATGACCTGCGCGACGTGATCAACGCCGCCTGGATGGCGAGGCTCTCCGGTCCACCGGAAGCGGTTCCGAAGCTCGGCGAGTGGGCGGAGACGCGGGCCCGGGAGATCGTCGCGGGCAGGCGCGACCAAGGCCAGGGGGACGGGTGACCGACGACCTGTTGGTGTCCCGAATCGATCGGCTCGTCGAGAACCTCATGCGCGTCGACAACTCCCTCGAGCGCTTGCAGCACTGGCAGCGCGAGCTGCGAGCCAAGGGGGAGATCACGCTGCCGGTCGCGGACGACATGTGGGGGCACCTCAACAAGCATGTGCAGAACCAGTTCAAGCGGCAACAGACGGACCTGAAGGCGCTGCGCGACGAGATCACCGGCGCGCCGGAGGGCGACGGCCCGGCCGGGCCCACCGCCCGACCAGGGGCCCGGCGGCGGCGGACCAATCCCTGGGCCGCGTACTCGAAGCTCCAGCGGGACAGCGCGCAGCTGTTCGAGGAGTGCCTGGAATTCATCGGCGGGCTCGCGTTCCGCCGCACCGGACTCGACGACGCCAGGATGTGCGAGCTGGCAGACGTGCTCATCTTGAGCTGCGCGCGCGAGAGTTACGCCGAGTCCTGGAACTTCTTGACGGTCCCGTCGCTGCGTGACGTGGTCACCAAGAGCCGCGCGCGGCTGAGCCGGATCCGCTTCCCGGAGTGGACCGTCTGGACCCTGCCCTTCACGGCCTATCCACTCGGCCACGAGGTGATCGAAGAGCACGACATCGCCGCGCTGTTCCGGGAGAGCGTCGCGAAGTGGCAGCGAAAGAGGCACGTGCACGTGCTGCTCGCAGAGATATTCGGCGCATACATCATGGGTCCGGCGTACGCCCACGCCGGCATCCAGCTGCGCTTCGATCCCGCCAGCGCGTACGCGAAGGACGCCGAGCACCCGGCAACGGCCTCGCGCGTGCACGTGGTGCTGCAGGCTCTCAAGACGATGGAGGGCGCCCAGGAGGCGAATTGGGCCGGGCGCGTGGAGGCCCTGGAGCATCAGTGGACGCGCGCGCGGGACGAGGCGAGCCGGAGGCGCACGATGCCAGACGCGACGGAGATGCTGGACGAGCTGGTTGAGGAAGCGCTCCGGCACTTCGAGTACACCCTCAACCGTCCGGCCCAGTACGCGCCGGCGGACTGGCTGCAGGCCCAGAATCTCGTCCTGAAGTGGAGCGAGCAGGCGGCGATGTCCGAGGCGCCCGACGCTATCTCGACCGAGCCACCGACATTGACAAAGCCTCGCGACGTGCTCAACGCGGCCTGGCTGCTGCGCGTCGAGCGACCCGCGGACGTCCCTCGCATCGAGACCGCGGCCAGCGGGATGCTCTGGCGGATCCTGGGCGGGAAGACGGCGGGGCCGGGGGCCCTCGTGGGCGCCGGTCAGAAGAGCCAGAGCCCTATCCCGGCCTCGCCCTGACGCGCGATGGCCTCCGGCAAGACAACTCGTCGCAAGCCGCCCCCGCGGCCGCCGCAGGCGCGACGCCTGACCAAGGTGCGCGCGGAGCTGTGGACCAACCTCCCGGCCGTCGCGCCGGAGAGCCTCGCCGGTCTGCGGGCCGACGTCAAACAGGCGCGCGACCAGTATCGGCTCGGGCACCACGAGGATGCGGAGCGCGTGCTGGTGCGCCCGCTACGGGCTCTGCCCGGCATGGCCGCCACCGGCGACGGGGATGGAGCAGAGGTAGGGGCGACCTGGGCGAGCGCGTGGGCCGTGCTCGCCCGGACCCGCGCCAAGCTCGACCATCCCAGGCAGGCGCACTCGGCGTTCGAGCGCGCGGCGAAGCTTTTCGACGAGCACATCGCCGCGCTTCCGGATCCCACGGGAGAGGACTGGCTGGACTACGGCGTCGCCCTCGAGCACCTCGCGCGGAACGCGGAGGCGCTGAAGGCGTTTGAACGGGCCGAGGCGCTGGGGCTGGCCACCTCGGAGACCTACCGGCACATGGGCTTCGCGCTGCGTGAACGCGACCCGGCCCAGGCGGAGCGCTGGTTCCGCCGGTCCGTTGAACGGGCGCCGGAGGACCCCTACGCGCTACGGGTCCTGGCCGAGCATCTCCGGGACCGCAAGCCCGATGAGGCGGGAAACCTGTTTCGAGACGCCGCTTTCGCCTCCGGTACGCGTGGGGACATCGAGGGCGCACTGAGAACGTTCGACGACGCTTTGCAGCTCCGCCCGGATGACCCGGATGCCCTCGCCGGCAAGGCGGAGATGTTACGGGTGCAGGACGAGAGTGAAGAAGCCGTCCCCCTCTTCGAGCGGTCGCTTGAGATCAGGCCGGGCGTCGCCTGGATCATGGCTGGAAAGGGGGCCGCCATGCACGGGCTTGGCGACGACCTGGGCGCACTGGCGACGCTCGATGAGACGCTCGCGCTCGACCCCGGCTTCGTCTTCGCCATCGGCACGAAGGGGCGGGTGCTGCGCGAGCTCGGCCGGCTCGACGAGAGCGAGGCGCTTCTCCGGACCGTTGAGGTGGACGACCCCAGCGCCGCCTGGATCCTCGTCGAGCTGGCGGAGACCCAGAGGCGGCGCGGCGACGACCCGGGCGCCCTCGACTCCCTGGAGCGCGCAATCGACCTGACCCCTCGCGACGCGGCCGCGCGCGCCGCTCGCGCCGCCGTGCACCTCGCCCTGGGCGATCGGGAGAGGGCGCTGTACGACATCGAGCGCTCACTCGAGCTACGGCGGGATCTGCCGTTCGCCCACGCGGTGCACGGCCAGCTCCTCTACCACGACGAGCAGTTCGAGGCGGCCGCACATGCACTGCGCAAAGCCGTGAGCCTCGCACCGGACGATCCCAGGTACGTCACCTTGCTCGGCGAGACGCTGCGGCTGAGCGGCGACCTGGAGGAGGCACTCGGCGTACTCGACGCCGCGCTGGCGCTCGACGACGGGTTCGCTCCGGCACTCGTCAGCAAGGGAGCGGTCCTGGACGCGCTCAAGCGATATGAGGAGGCGCGCGAGGCGCTCGACGGGGCGCTTCGAGTCGATGACTTCGTCAGCCCCTTCGCGCTGACCATCAAGGCGCGTGTCATGCGAGAGCTGGACGAGCCGGACGAGGCGGAGGCCTGCTTCCGCGAGGCGCTCGAGCTCGATCCAGGCCAACCGCTGGTGCTGGCCGAGCTGGCCGAGCTGGTGCGGAACAGGGGACGCAACCCCGAGGCGGTCGAGCTCTCCCGGCGCGCGCTGGAGCTCGATGCCGCCCTGGTCCCGGCGCTCGTGACCCAGGCTCAGGCCCTTCGCGCGCAGGGCCTTTACACGCAGGCGCTCGCTCCGCTTCAGACGGCCGTCGATCTGAACCCGGAGGACCCGTTGACCCTGGCCCACCTCGGGGACACCATCCTGATGCTGGGCGACGCGGGGGGAGCGCTCACGGTGCTCGATCGCGCGGTGGCGATAGATCCTGAGGACGACTTCGCCCTCGCGACGAAGGGTCAGGCGCTGCGCCTGCTGGGGAGGCTTGACGAGGCGATCGCGTGCCTTCGGGCCGCGATCGGGCACGCCGAAGACGCCGGCTGGATCCACGCGGAGCTCGGCGAGGCCCTGCGCCTCAGCGGTCGTCAGGCCGAGGCGCTGCGAGAGTTCGACCTGGCGCTGGAGCTCGATGAGGACAACCCGTGGGCGCTCGCCGGCCGCGGAAGCGTGCTGCGTGCGATGCAGCGTTACCTGCAGGCGCTCGAGATGTTCGATCAAGCGCTTCGCCGGCAGCGCATGCCGTTCGCGCTCTCCGCCAAGGCGATGGTGCTGATCGACATCGGTCGCTACCGGGAGGCGATCGAGCTGCTCGACGAGGTTCTCGAGGCTGAGCCCGACGCCTGGTGCCTTCGCCTCAAAGGATGGGCCGCCGAGCTCCTCGAGGAAGGCAAGCCGGCGCTTGCCGCGTACCAGGCGGCGCAGCGGCTCGAGCCGGATTCGCTGTGGGCGAAGCGCGGGGTCGCGGAGGCTCAGCTGTTGCTGGGCAACCGCGACGCCGCGATCGCCGGCTTTGGGTCGATCGTCCAGCATGTGTCGTCTTCCGAGAGCGTCGAGCCAAGCGAGATGGCGCTGATCGGGTGGGCATACCTGCGGCTGGCGCAGCTGGAGGACGATGACTCCGAGCGCCAGCACGAGCTCGCCGTCCGGTACCTCGGCAAGGCGCTCGCCTTCGTGGAGGACGTCGTGCCAGTGCAGCTCGACCTGGCGCTCGCACTGATGTCTTCCGGGCGCTATCGGCACAGCTGCCAGGCGTACTCCCGCGGCATCGCCTCCGCGAAGGATCTGCCGCCGCTCCGCCGCCATGCGGTTCTCGAGGTGGCCCGCAACGACCTCCGAAGCACACGGCAGCTGGTACCCGGGCTGGAGAATGCGGCCGAGGTCGACTCGACGCTCGCATCGCTGGAGGAGGCGATGCGGGAGAGCAAAGCCCAGGCCGAGAAGGCAGAGGAGAAGCGCCGGCGGACGAAGGAGCGGCCGGCAGCCGAGACCGCAGCGAGGTAGCTCGGCTCCGCCGCCCCCCCGTCACGGCCGCCGAGGCGAATGTCAGCACGGCCGCAGCGACGCCTGGCGGATTACGTCGAGCGAACCGCGAGGCGGTCCTCACGACGCTATGCCGGCGTGGGCCTCGGTGGTGAGCGGACGCCGGCCTCCTGACCGGCGAGCGTCCCTTCGAGAATCGCCTCTTCCACGCCGCGCGGGCCGAGGCAGTCGCCCGCCTCCTGCACCTCGAGTCCGGCGCCGGCGAGCGAGTCGACGAGCGTACGGTCGGGGATGCGGCCCAACGCCAAAACGAGGAGGTCGGCCGGGAACTCCGACTCCAGCTCGGGCGCGAAGACGTTGCGAAAGCGCACGGCGCCCCGGTCGGCTTCGACGAGCTCCAGATGGTGGACCAGCCGGACGCCGGCGCGGTAGAGCCGCGCCGCGTAGAGGTTTCGCTGATACTGATGGAGCGTCTCGCCGAGCGCGGCCGACCCCACGGCTACGGTCACGTCGTTCCCGGCGGCTTCGAGCAGGTCCGCGCAGGCCAGTCCCGAGGCGTCCCCGCCCCAGTCGGCGACGACGACACGTCGACCGCCCGCCCCGGCGCCGCGGAGCACGTCCCACGCCTGCACCACCTCGATCCCGGCGAGCGAAAGGTCGGGCTCGTACGGTCGCGCACCCGTCGCGACGACGACCGCGTCCGGCTCCAGTGCGGCGATGTCCTCCGGCGCGGCGTCCGCCTCGAGTCGGGTCTCGACCTGCGCCGCCTCGAGCAGCCGCCGGTAGTTGCGGGCCAGCGAGCGTGCGAGCTCGGCGTGCATGGGCGCCGCTTCGGCGAGCGCGACCTGGCCGCCGATTCGGTCGTCGCGCTCGAGGACGACGACCTCGTGCCCGGCTGCTCCCGCCTCGGCCGCCGCGGCGAGTCCCGCGGGACCCGCGCCCACGACGACGATGCGCCGCCGGGTGGCGGAGCGGGACGGAGGGCCCATTTTGCGCTCGCGGCCGGTGCGCGGATTCTGGGCGCAGGCGATCGGCGTGCCCGCGTGGTAGTGGGCGATGCACGCGTTGCAGCCGATGCAGCGGAGGACGTCGTCGAGCCTTCCCTCCCGCGCCTTGCGCGGCAGGTCCGGATCGGTGATCAGGGCGCGGGTCATGCCCGCGGCGTCACAACGCCCCTCGGCGACGAGCCGGTCGGCCTCGGCCGGGTCGACGATTCGCGACGTGGCCACGAGCGGCGGGCCGACGCGGAACGGGGCGGTCAGCTCAGCGATCGCGTTCTCGGGCACAGGCGGCGGGGGGACGATGCCGGTCGAGCCCCGGTACGTGGACGAGGCACCCAGGGCGACGCTCACGTAGTCCACCGACGCGGCGACCTCGCCGACGATCGCCGCCGCCGCGTCCGAGTCGGCGGAGAGCCGGACGCCGAGGGCGAGCTCGGGCGCCGCGCTGCGCACAGCGGTCAGGACCCTGAGCAGGAAGCGAGCCGGCTCCGCCCACTCGTCGTCGCGCCGGTTCAGCCTCGGCGTGAAGAACTGCGCGGCGAGATATTCGTGGGCGGCCGAGATCTCGATCCCGTCCAGCCCCGCCCTCGCGGCGAGCTCCGCCGACCGCGCGAAGCCGTCCACGACCGAGTCGATCTCCTCTGCCGAGAGCGCACGCGGCTCGACATGGAAGCGCGGGCTCGGGATCGCCGAGGGCGCGAGCGCAGGCGCGCGAGGCGGGCTGGAGATCTGCTCCCGCCCGCCGTGGAAGAGCTGCACGAAGAGACGCGTTCCGTGCCCGCGAACAGCCTCGGCGACGCGCGCCAGCTCCGGCACGATCTCCGCGCGGTAGCCGGCCAGGGTGTGCGGCGTCAGGAGGCCGGAGGGATGGACGGCGGTGGCTTCGAGGACGATCAGCCCCGTGCCGCCACGCGCCCGGGCCTCGTGGTACGCGACGAAGTCCTCGGTCGGGAGGTGTTCGTGGACGAGCGTCGTCTGGTGGGCCGTCGAGACGATCCTGTTCGGCACCTCCACCGGCCCGATCCGAAGCGGGCTGAAGAGCGTCTCGAGCACGCTGGGCCTCCTTTATCGATCCTGCAAGCTTGCGCGGGTGGCAGCCGGGTGATCGTACCGGTGGCCTGCGCGCGTGGGGGGCGGGTCGGCTCGGGCGCCGCGACCGGCAGCGTCCGGCTTTGGTGTTCCATACGAACACCAGGATCTGACAGTTGACCGTGATCGCCGTGCTGGGTCGAACCAAACGGCTCCCCTTGCCCAGCCCCAAAGCACTCCCCGCGGACCACCCCTACCGCACGCTAGTCGACGGCTTGAGTTCTAGAATAGATCTTCTATAATCAACCCGGCCAGGATCGGAGTTCGATGGAGACCAGCGAAGACGTCGTAATGGCAGCATTCACCGCGGTCGAGGAGCGTGACCGCGAGGGCCTATTCGCGCTCTACCACGACGACATCGAGCTGCACGACGCGCGGTCGCTTCCCTACGGAGGAAGCTTCCGCGGCAAGCAAGCGCTGCGCGACCAGCTGGAGACGGCGCCCGAGACGACATGGCTCGGAACATGGGGTCCGTTGCAACCGACCGGGGCGGAGCGCCGGATGGACGCGCGACTGGTCGCCACCAACGGAGAGGAAGTCACAGTCCTCTACACGCAGCGCGCCATGAGCCCGAGCGGTGAGCACTTCGAATCGCCCGTGTTGGGTCTGTACGAGGTCCGGGACGGAAAGCTTGCGCGAGCGCAGATGTTCCACTACGACACCGCCGCGGTCTTGGCCTTCCTCGAGCGAGCGGCAGTGTCCGAAGCGCCGCAAGACGCAGCAGCGCAAGCGTGACCGGGTAAGCCTCGGCGCTGGAGCGAATGCCCAGGCCAGAGATCCATCCGACCGGCACGATGCTCGACGCCGCGCGCGATCTCCTGCTCGGGAAGGGCGCGCGCAGCGCAACCGTGGAGGCGATCGCCGAAGTCAGCGGCGCGCCTACGGGCTCGATCTATCACCGCTTCGGGTCGAGGGATGAGCTCATTGCGAGGCTCTGGATCCGCGCCGTCTACCGATCCCAGGCGTCCTTCCTGGCGGCGATGGAACGGGAAGACCCGAGGGGGGCGGCCATTGCCGCGGCCGCCTCCATACTCGACTTCTGCGAGGAGCACCCGGAGGATGCGCAGCTGCTCGCGGCGTTTCGCCGCGAGGATCTGATCAGAGCCATGCCGGAGGGGCCTCTGTCTGACGAGCTTGAAGCGCTCAACAGGCCTCTGGAGCGCGCCGTCGTGCAACTCGCGCGCCGGCTGTACGGCTCTCGCAGCCGGGCGGCGCTCGACCGCACTCTGCTCGTCACGTTCGACCTTCCATACGGTGCCGCGCGGCGCTACCTCATCGCCGGGACGCCACTCCCGTCGGGGCTGCGGTCGGATCTCATCCGAGCCGTCGAGGCGATCGTCGACGCGCCGCTTCGCGGCACCCGGGACACCTAGAGAGCCGCTATTGCTTCCAGACCCGCCCGGTGTCGAGCGTCTTCTGAAGCGTCTTCTGGGTGGACGCGACGAGCCGAAAGGCTTCGCTCAGATGCCGGCGCGTGAGCGCATCGAGGCCCTTTGGATCCACGTAGTCGTTGGGGGAGGTCCCCGCCTCGAGCTGCCCGACCTGGTGCTCCATCCTCAACTTCGTCATCAGCCGCCAGACCTCCTCCAGCGTCCTCGCGTCCGATTCGGGCAAGACCCCCGCTGCTCCTGCGGCCCGCAGCCGCGAGACGGTGGATGTGGAGGTCGCTCCGGCGGCGAGCCCCGCGTAGCGCGCGAGTCCGACGATCGGCAGCAGGCCCCCCTTCTTTATGTCAAAGCTCCCGCGGTGCTCGCCGGACTGCTCGACGACGATGTCCCTCCGAAACCCGGTCGGCGGTTTCGTTGCCAGCGCGAGCTTGAGCAGCAGGCGCCGCAAGGCGGGCCGCCTCTTCGCGTCTTGTGCGGCGGAGAGCACCCCGAATGTTCGGTTCTGGCCCTCGATTCCGCGTCCGTCGAGCAGGATGGAGACGGCCATCACCGCCTCGTCGGTCGGTTTGTCGAGCCAGCCTTTGACAGTCTCATGCCACTCGCCGGCCGGCTGGGCCATCACCGAGCCCGACGGGGTCAGTCCGTGCGGGTCCGACTTGAAGCCAGTAGCCGCGAGCAGGCCGCCTAGCTGTTCGGCCAAGCCGTACATGTATGCCCGAGCCGGTGCACCGCCCCCGTCGTCCCATACCAGCCCCGAGTCGATGTCCGAGGATGGGGCGACCTCCCGTCGCCCGTGGCTTCCGAGCCAGAGCCATGCGAACTCCGCTGGCGGCGGCCCCGCCGCCTCGCCGAAAAGGTCGATCATCCGCCGCACCAGGGCCTCGACGACCACCGAGATGACAGCACCGAGCTGCTCGCCGGCCAAGCCTCCCTGATGCAGCGCGACCACAGTGGGCATCAGTCGGCTCCCAAGATCGCGTAGCTCCGCGGGCCTCCCGGCATCGGCGATCGCCCGGCGCAGCACAAAGGATCTCCGCGCCTGAGCGGCAAGCAGATCGCGGTCGGTGACGACGCCGAGCACCTCGTCGCTCGCCGAGAGAACCGGGACGTGGCGGATGCCGTGATCGAGCATCGCCAGCAGCACATCGGCGGCCGCTTGATCGGCCCGTACGGTGAAGACCGGGGTGGTCAACACCTCCCGCACGGGTGTCTCGAGTGAGAGACCCTTGGCAACGACACGAGCGCGCAGGTCGTGGTCGGTCAGGATCCCGAACCCTCCTTCCTCGAGCCCAACCAGCACCGAACCGGACCCGCTTTCGGCCATGTGGTGTGCCGCTTGCTGCAGCGAGATTCCGGGGTCACGGATCAGCGGCTGCTCGCGCACCAGGGCGCCCGCCGGCTGCTGTGTAGGGTCGATCTCACCAACACGCGGGGCGTTCGCATCGCCCGGCCGCGGCAGCATCAAAAGCGAACGGGCGACGAAGCGAAGGCCGGCCCGGCTGCTCAGGAAGGGAACCACTTCGTCGGTGGCGAGCGCGTAACAGTGCGTGTCCTCGCATGCTCGCGCCTCCCACCCGGTCGGCAACCCGGAGAACGACGACGCCTGCCCGAACATCTGACCGTCCTCGAGCCGGTCCAGCACACGCCCTCGCTCGATCAGCTCCACCGCTCCCTGGCGAATCATCCGGATCTCATGGGGAGGGCGCTCGCCCTGCTTGAAGATGACAGTGCCCGCGGAGAAGAACTGGACCTTGGTGCGCTCGGCCAGCCGATCCAGATCCGTTTCGTCGAGGTAGCTGAACGGCTCGTGGGCCTTCATGAACTCTGCAACGTCGTGCACGTCCATGAACTCTGCGACGTCGTGCATGTAAATCCGCCCCCGACGGGCTGTAGGCGTCCAACCCTAATGGGCGTCGGAAGTATGGGGCAAGCATCCAAATCAGACCGCCGAGCTCGGCGGGAGAACTTGCGGCCGGCGCTTAGACGAATCGCTTTACGAAGTCGAGTGCCGTCTGCGCCACCTCGCGCCAGCCGCTGTCGATCGTAAGCGAGTGCCCGCGGTTCGGGATCCTGGTGATCTCGGTGACCGACCGGTTGTGCTTCTGGCGCTTGTAGGCGGCGTGGGCGATCGCCCACGGGACGGTGTGGTCCTTCTCGCCCTCGATGATCAACAGCGGGCCACGGTCTGGATTGCTGGGATCGACCTTGGCCTCGGTGAAGGGGTTCACATTTGCGTTGGCCATCTGCGCCAGGGCCACCCCGGGCCCGGCGACGTGGTACGTGTCGTATAGCTGCCGCGCCTCCTGGTCGTCGAGCGCGTTGGCCCAGCCATACTTGAACTGGTCGAACGTGAGGGTGATCGCGCGGCCACGGTTGAGCGGATTCGCCAGCACCGGGACGGTCACCTTCAATGTCGAGAGCGGCAGCGGCAGGACGCCTCGGAACGGCCCCGGATCGATCGCCACCGAGGCGGCCGACAGCCCCCGGTCGGCGATCATCTGGGTGAGCAGGCCGCCCGTGGAATGGCCCATCACGGCCGGCTTCTTGTCGAGCCGGTCGATCACCGCGGCGGTGTGGTCGGCGACCCGCTTCAACGTCTTCCGCGCCAAGGCCTCGGGGTTGGCGCGGGCTTCATCGACAGATTCCGGATCGTCGGGCCAGGAGGGCGTCACACCCGCGTAGCCGTCCTCCTCGAACAGACCGACCCAGTTGTCCCAGCTGCTCGGCAGCAGCCAGAGCCCATGGATGAAGACGACCGGCGTCTTGCCGCTCGAGTTGGCTCGATCGATCTGGCGCTGCTCGCGCTCGGTGATCTCGTCTTTTGTAAGGGCGACGTCCGGTGATGCAGACATGAGTCGATTCCTTTCGTGGTGATAGCGGGTCTAGCGACCCGCTCGTTGGAAGATGCGGCGCCACCGGGGCAGCGGTCGCGGCCGGCAGCAGCAATATTCCGAGATCGTCAGCCGGACCGCAATGTTGGATTCGCCGACACAGGTCATTGCGAAGACGGCGTCGTTGCCATCTCCTCAGCCGATCTGCGGCCCGGACGGCTCGGCGCGCAAGGGCGCGATCTCTGTCACGGCGGCCCGACGTAGGCGCGGGCCGTTGCCTCGATCTCCCCGTCGAGGTCAGCCGTGTAGACGCGGTGCACGCGGTCCCCTCGATCGTGGCGAGGGCGCGCTGTGCCTGGAGCTCCAGCAGATCAGCGTGCGTCATGCAGCGAAACTCCCGTACGCGGTGCGACTCTCGCATCGGCCAGCACGCCAGCCTGACTGGCTAGTCGCTAGGTGCTGTTGAAGCGGCTGCCTGCAACGGCGTCGTCCAGGGCGGGATATGCCTGAGCGAACGGGGGCGGCTATCGACATCACGCGAGGGCGGAAGGCACCGACTGATCGCGATTGGTCGATTGTCCAACCTATGGCACGCAAAAGCGACCAATGGTTGACTCGATTGGTACAAGCGGCTTCGGCGCGACCTGACACGCCTGCTCGGCATTGACGGCGCGCTTGCCCGCGAGGAGGCGCCGGTTGTCGACGCGAGGTGGACGTCGAAGGGCGATTCGTGGGCCATCGGCGAGTCCGAGCGCGCTCTGCAACGCCAACAAGCACCGATCGATGACCGCACGACAGAGTGGACGGCGGCGATGCGGCTCCCGTCGGGGGCGGAAGCGGGCCTCCCGCTGGGGAGTAGGAGCGCCGCTCAGCCGCGGAACGCGGCCATCACATTGGCAGGACTGCGGATACGCCAGTCACCCGCTTCGGGGTCGATCGTGTCCATCCACACGAGTGCCCGAAGTCGGCGCATCCCCCGTGCCGTGCGGAACATGTCGCGCACCCACTCGGCCTTGTCGCCGCCGTCGGTTCCCGAGCCGACCTCGGCGATCCAGATCGGTTGGCGGCCCAGCCGCGACAGCCGCCGGTACGGCCTTTTGAAGATCTTGCCGAACGAGCGCCAGCCGCCGAACTGGGGCTTCGTGGCGCCCCAGTTGTAGCCGTCGAGCGCGAGCACGTCGACGTAGCGCCGCCCCGGGTAGTAGCGCTCAAAGCGATTGGTGCGCGTCATCGGCCAGTCGTCGGTGACCGGGGAGAAGACCCACCGGACGTTGCGGGCTCCCTGCCGTCGGAAGATCCGGTGCATTCGCCTCCAGGCACGCCTGAACTGCTTCGGCGAGTTGCCGTTCACCGAGCCGCACCACGGGTACCAGTTGCCGTTCATCTCGTGCATCGGGCGCAGGTAGATGGTCGACCGCAGCCCGCGCAAGGCGCGCGCCCAGCCGGCGATGTAGCTGTCGAAGCCGCCGCCGGCGATCCACCGCAGCGAGTACTCGGGCTGCCAGGTTCCGCCCCCCGGCCGCCACGGCTCCCAGGCGATCAGCGCCGCCCGACCACCCCTGGTCACCGCGCGAAACACGTGCGGATGGGCCCGCGTGATCCAGGGCTCGCCACCCCAGTTCTGAAACCACGACACGACCTCGATGCGCCGGCTGATGTCGCGCTCGAGCGCGTTCACCTTGTGCGTGTTTCCGTGCAGCGGGTCGTCTGGCGTGTGCACGCCAAATCTCAGGGCTCGCGCGGAGGCGTCCGCGGGGAGCAGGAGCAGGCCAAAGGTCAGCGCGATGGCGGCAGCGGCAGGCCTGCTGCGCAGCATGAGTCGTACTGGGGAGCTACAAACCAAGGCCCCGCGGGCACCTCCCGATCCGCGCGGCACCGTACCAGGTGCGGCGGAGCGATTCCTGCCGGATCGGAAGCGGGCCGGGTCCGCGGCGCCGCCACAGGGCGGGGGCAGGGCGGCCTGGACCGGCTCGAGGCGGTCGCCTGGTTCAACGGCAACCGGGCGCGCCGCCCGGCAGGGCCCCCTACCGCTGGACCGTCGCCGGGCTCGACGCTCGCGGCCGCACGGTCGTGTCCGTGCAGCGAGCCTTCCGGGTCATCGGGTGACCAGGCGCAAGGGCGGCCGCATCACAGGTCGGCGCGCCTTGGTGCGGAACTCGCGCAACGCCCGTCCACGGAGCCTGAAATCCCGCTTCGGGTGCTGCGAGTCGAACCACACGATCGCCTTGACGCGCGGGAACCGCCGCGGCGCCGAGGTCATCGCGTCGCGCACCCAAGCCGCCGCCGTGCGCGTATGTGCTGCCGCCGTGCCCACCTCGGCGAGCATCAGCGGCTTCCCGTATTGCCTGACGATGTTGTAGGTGGGACGGAACACGCGCTCGAACGACAGGACGCCGCCGAAGCGCGACCGCGACCAGTTGAAGCCGCTCATGCCGACCCAATCGACAAAGGAGGAGCCCGGGTAGAACCGATCGAGCTGCGCTCGCGGAGTCGGCCTCCCGCCCGCGAACGAGTCGACCGAGAACACCCAGCTGACGTTTGTCGCGCCGGCGAGGCGGAAGATCCGGTGTACGCGCCGCCACGCTGCCTTGAAGGCGGCGGGCGTGTTGCCGTTGGCGTTGACCGACCACGGATACCAGCTGCCGTTCATCTCGTGCATCAGGCGGATGATCAGCGGCTTCCCGTACCTGCGCGCGTCGCGCGCCCAGCGGCGAACGTAGTCGTCGTATCCGCCGCGCGCAATCCGGCGCACGATCCCGCGCCGCTGCTTGGGCGCGGCGACGCCGCCGCGGGGCTTTCGCCACGGCTCCCAGCTCACCATCGGCACGGCCCCTCGGCGCGCGACCGCCGCCAGCCACTTGCGGCCAAGGAACCGGTCCGGGCCCCACCACGCCTGGAATCGGTGGAGGATGCGCAGCTCGGTCCCGGGGTAACGGCGCAGGCTGACGGGCCGCCGCGGCGGGCCTGCGACCGACCGGTGAAACACGCCCACGTAGACCCCGCGCCGCGATTCCGCCAGTGAGGGCAGGGGGGCGGCGGGCGCCGCTGCGGCCTCGTCCTTCGGCGCGCCGCGGGCTGTGAGCGAGCCCGCGGAGAACACCGTCAGCGCGACGAGCACGGCCGTGGCGACCGCTGGCGCCGTGATCGCGATTCGCAGCGACTGGGCCGTCTGGCGGTGCAGTCCGAGCATGCTGCCGGGCGTGGCGAGCGCCGCGGCGAGCACGCACGCCCACACGACGACGGCCCACGAGGCGACGCCCGGCCTGGCGATCGACACGCCGATCGAGATCACCAGTAGGGCGAGCACCGTGTGCTGGAACGTCGTAATCCAGCTGGTCTGGCGCTGCTGGCTTTTCCGCGTGACGCCGCTGCCGCCGCCGCGCGCACGCCGGCGGGGCGACGCGACCAGCGCCCGCACGACGGCAACCCCGAACACGGGTGCGAGGAACGCCTGCAGCTGGGCGGTTCGCAAGGCGGCGCGCCAGCCGACGTGCGCGGCCAGCATCAGGGCCACGGGGCCGAGGTAGGCCAGCAGCAGCAGGCCATAGGTGCTCTCCGTCCCCGGCACGAGCAGCCGAGCGCCGAGAAGGATCGACGCGATCGGGCTCAGGAGAAAGACGATGTGGGCAGCGGCGATGAGGTACCAGCCGGTTGTGTGCAGGTAGTGCAGGCGCTGGGACAGCGAGAGCCCTCGCTTGCGTACCGGGTTGTCCCACAAGAACATCCTCAGGCTGTCCGTGGCCCAGCGCAGGCGCTGGCTGGCCATCTCGGCTGCGGTGGCGGGCGCGGTTCCGACGCTCACCGGAGTCCGGATGTAGACCGAGCGCCACCCGCGCGCATGCAGCTCGTACGACGTGTGCAGGTCCTCGACCAGGTTCCATTCCGAGAACCCGCCGAGCTGCTCGATCGCCGAGCGGCGATAGGCGACGCCGCTGCCGCAGGAGAAGGCGGCGTTGTCGCGGTCCTTGGCGGGCTGGATCGAGTTGTAGAAGAGCGCCTCCTGGTGGCCGAGCGGATCGCCGCCATCCAGGCTGAAGCACTGGCGGCTCGTGACGAACGCGACCGTCGGGTCCTCGAAGTAGCCGAGCAGCAGGTCGCCGAGGTCCGGGCGGGCCAAGTGGTCGGCGTCGAGGACGACGATGAACTCACCGTGGGTGCGAGGCATCGCGGCGTTGAGGTTGCCCGCCTTTCCGCGCGAGCCAGAGCTGCGGACCAGGCAGGGCACCTGGTAGGCGTTGCAAAGCTCGACGATCTCGCGCCAGTTCTCGAAACCTGCCATGCGGGAGTCGCATAGGACGATCGTGCGGTGCGGGTGCTCGATCGCGAGGGCGGCGCGCAGCGTCGCCTCCACGATCTCCGGATCCTCCCCGCAGACCGGGATCAGGACGTCCGTGTCAGCGACGGGCGGTGGCGGCGGCGCCGGCCGCCGCCGCGGCGTCCAGAACAGCGCGACAGCCACGACCAGGGCTAGGTAGTTGACGAGCTCCGCCACGAAGAAGACATCGGCCGGAACGCCGAGGTGAGCGAGCTGGCCGGCACGCCAGGCGAGGTACAGGCCGCCGCCAAATACTGCGCCGAGCCCGGCTGCCCGGGCCCCCCACAGGGGTCCGCGCGTCATTGCCCGGTGCGGCCTTCGGCCCGGATCAGCTGGACAGGGGCATTGCCCCCATACACCTGCACGGCGGTCGCCGCGTAGTCCAGTCGCCCGAGCGAGTCACGCAACCGCAATCTGCCGACCGGCGGATCGGCGATGAGCCACAGGCGCCCGCCTGCCTCCGCCGCGTCGAGCGCGCGAGGCGCCTCCACGGCCGCGTCCAGCGAGCGGAACGCCGGCACCTCGCGAGCGCCCGGCGGGAGCAGCTTCTCACCGTAGTAGGAGAGCGCACCGTCGAACCCGAGCAGGCCGACCCCGGCGACCACGTCACCCGCGCGCCAATCCGCGGCGACCGCCGCGACGGCGCCGCGCGTGTCGGGATTCTGCCCGGACCGTTGCAGCGCCGCGAACAGCCCCGCCGCGGAGACGCTCAACGCCGTCGCCAGGAGGGCCACCGACACGGGGCGGGCGGCATGCGCGGCGACCATCCCGACGGCGACGAGGATGAACGGCGCCCCGACCGCCGTGTAACGGGTGAGCGCGATCGGTTGGCCCAGAGCGCTCACGAGGCAGACGACAGCGAGCGGCACCAGCGCGCACGTGACGATCAGCACGCGCGCGCGCAACCCACGGAAGCGCTCGCCCAGAGCGAGCAGGGCGAGCGCGTCGATCACGACGACGGCGCCGAGCTCGCGCCACAGCATCAGCCCGCCCGTGGCCCGGCCGTCGAACGGCGTGCCGGCGATCCGCAGCGCGTTCAACGTCGTCAACGACGCGTAGGACTCCGTCGCATCGTGGTGGCCCTGGCCCATCTGAGTGAGCGCGAGCGGCGCGATCGCCGCAAGCGTCCCCGCCAGGACGGCCAAGAACGCCAGCCGCCACCGCAGCTCGAACTCGGACCGCAGGACGAGCCAGAGCGCCGCCGGGACCAGCACAAGCAGCGCGGTGTAATGCAGTAGCAGCGCGCAGACGGCCGCGACCATGGCCGCCACGAGCCACAGCCGCGAGCGGTCGCGCGTGGCCTGGATCGCCGCGGCTACAGCGACCGTGACCGCCAGCATCACCCACACGTACGCCCGGGCCTGCTGCGAGTAGAGCAGCACCAGGGGGCTGACCGCGGCGAGTGAGGCCGCCACCAGCCCCGCCGTGCGACCAGCAACAAGCCTGCCCAGCCACAAGACCGCCGCAACCAGCGCTACCCCGGCGAGGACGGACGGTAGTCGCAGCAGCGCTTCCGAGTCACCGCCGGTGACCTGCATCCATTGATGAAGGATCAGGTAGTAGAGCGGTGGCGTGACCTCGCTGTAGCGCAGGGCGTCAGCGAGATCGCTGAGGCTGCCGCGGCTTGCCCGCCAGCTGTACACCTCGTCGATGAACAGGCTCGAATGCCCCAGCTGCAGCGCGAACAGGCCCCCCGCGACGAGGAGCACCACCACCGGCGCCAGTCTGAGAGGGTCGAAGGGCCGCCTGCCGGCGCGTGCCATCCACGTGGTCCGTTGCGAGACGTAGGTCGACATTCGTGTATGGGCGCGGGGCGAGGCACTTTCATCTAGATCGTCAGTAGCGCGAGCCTTGCAGCGAGCCTAGGAGAGCCTTGAACCCTTCGCCACAGGCCCCGGACGAAATTCGTACTCAGTCTTGCCCTGCTCGTCTCGGCCGCGACACGCGCGGCCCTCTTACGACCGGCGCTCCTGCTTGGCATCAGGGATGTCTCCTCGTGTCCGGGGCTGGGCGTTGCCGCGCCGCCGGCCGCACTTGACACCGGCGACGACCGGGGGGAGTCTCGTTGCAGGGCTCGCGAGCGACCGAGGAGACATCAGGTGCGGAGAGTCAAGCTGATCATCGGGGCGGTTCTGCTTCTGGGGGTCCCCATGTCCCTCGCGGCCGCCCAG
>Ga0081538_10000461_pt1 | contig 45573 bp, 39 predicted proteins | sample TabmetS5T2R1_FD_71022 | JGI IMG/M metagenome (GOLD analysis project Ga0081538, IMG submission 71022) | Tabebuia heterophylla rhizosphere microbial communities from the University of Puerto Rico - S5T2R1 | ecosystem: Host-associated > Plants > Roots > Rhizosphere ... | reverse complement strand
GCCGGCACGATCAAGTCCGGCGGCAAGACGAGGCGTGCGGCCAAGATGGTCGTCCTCGACATCGACCACCCCGACGTCGAGGAGTTCATCTGGTGCAAGGCCCACGAGGAGGAGAAGGCGCGCGTCCTCGAGGCGAACGGGTACGACATGTCGCTCGACTCGCCCGACTGGGCCTCGATCCAGTACCAGAACGCGAACAACTCCATTCGCGTCACCGATGCCTTCATGGAGGCCGTGGAGGCGAACGACGACTGGAACCTGACCGCGCGGACCGACGGCACCGTCATCACGACGCTGCCCGCGCGCGAGCTGCTCCACCAGGCGGCCGAAGCGGCCTGGCGCTGCGCCGACCCCGGCGTCCAGTACGACACGACCATCAACGCGTGGCACACGCTCCCGAACACGTCCCGGATCAACGCGTCCAACCCGTGCTCGGAGTACATGTCCATCGACGACAGCGCCTGCAACCTCGCCTCCATCAACCTGATGAAGTTCCGCCGCGAGGACGGCGACCTCGACGTCGAGGCCTTCGAGCACACCGTCGACACGGTCTTCCTCGCGCAGGAAATCCTCGTCGGCTACTCGAGCTACCCGACCCCGGAGATCGAGACGAACGCCAAGGCCTACAGGCAGCTCGGCCTCGGCTACGCGAACCTCGGCGCGCTCCTGATGTCGCGCGGGCTTCCGTACGACTCGGACGAGGGCCGCGCCTTCTCCGCCGCGGTGACCGCGCTCATGACCGGCCGGGCGTACCGGAAGTCGGCCGAGATCGCGGCGCGCATGGCGCCGTTCGCCGGCTACCAGCCGAACGCGGGCGCGATGATCGGCGTCATCGCCAAGCACCGCGCCGCGGTCGGGAACATCGAGCACGCCCACGCGGTGCCGGACGAGCTCCTCTCGGCAGCCCGCCGCGCCTGGGACGACGCGCTCGACCTCGGCGAGGTCAGCGGCTACCGGAACTCGCAGGCGACGGTGCTCGCGCCGACCGGCTGCCTCGTCGGCGACAGCCTCGTCGCTACGAGCCGCGGCCTCGTCCGGCTCCGCACGCTCGGCGATCCCGTCGGCGCGAAGTGGCAGCCGCTCGATCTCGAAGTGGCCACCGACGAGGGCCCGCGGCAGGCGACGCAGTTCTACGTCAACGGCTTCGAACGCGTGATCTCGGTCGAGACCGGCCGCGGCTACCGGATCCAGGGCACGGCGACGCACCGGATCAAGGTGGTCGACGCCGACGGCGAGCTCGTCTGGCGCCGGTTCGGCGACCTCGCGGAGGGCGACCGCGTCCCGCTCATGCTCGACGGCCTGATCGGCGAGCCGCAGGAGGTCAAGCTCCCGCCGCGCGGCGAGCTGTACTGGACGGCGGACTTCCGCACGCGCGTCCCCGAGACGGTCACCGCCGACCTGGCCGAGCTCGTCGGCTACTTCATGGGCGACGGCTCGCTGCACGCGAAGGGCCTCCGCTTCTGCGTCGCCGCCGGGGACGACGACGTCGTCGATCGCCTGGTCGGGCTCGGCGCCGAGCTCTTCGGCCTCGAGGCCCACGTCTCCGACAAGCGCGGCTACACGGAGGTCGCGCTCCACTCGGTCGCGCTCGCCCACTGGTGGGAGGCGGCCGGCTTCGCCAAGCTCCCGCCTGCGGCCGACCATACCGGCAAGGGCTGGCACGCCCACATTCCGGACGCGATCCTGCACACCAACGACCGCGAGGTCTACGCCGCGTTCGTCCGCGGCCTCTTCGAGGCCGACGGCACCACGAACAACGGCTACGTCTCCTGGAGCACGGTCACCGAGCAGTTCAGCCGAGACGTCCAGACGCTCCTCCTCGCGCTCGGCTTCGTGACGACTCGCAAGGTCGACGACGCAAGCTCGAACTGGGGGCCGCACGACCGCTACGTCCTCCGGCTCCTGAATGTCGCCGCTGCGGACGACTACCTGGAAGAGATCGGCTTCGTCTCCGGACGTAAGGCCGACGCGCTTCCGGTCGGCAACCATCGGCAGGCGTCGCGTCACGACCACATTCCGGTGGGCCGCGCCCTCGTCGACGAGCTGGCGCCGGAGCACGAGAGGCTGCGCAAGACGATGCTGATGGCGCTCGCCCGCCGCGGCGACGTCTCGCGCCGCTCGGCCACCGAGCTGCTCGCGCGCACCGAAAGCCCTGAGCTCGACCGCCTGCTCGGGTTCTACTACGACGACGTCGCGGCGATCGAGGTGCTCGACGACCAGCCGACGTACGACCTCTCGGTGCCGGACAACGTCACCTACGTGGCCAACGGCTTCGTCAGCCACAACACGATCAGCTTCATGATGGATTGCGACACGACCGGGGTCGAGCCCGACTTCTCGCTCGTGAAGCAGAAGAAGCTCGTCGGCGGCGGCGACCTCACGATCGTGAACAAGACCGTGCCGATGGCGCTCGACCGGCTCGGCTACGCGCCCGAGGAGCGCGACCAGGTCGTCGCCTTCATCGACGACCGCAACACGGTCGTCGGCGCGCCGTTCTTGAAGACGGAGCACTACCCGGTCTTCGACTGCGCGATCGGCGAGCGCGCCATCCACTACATGGGCCACGTGAAGATGATGGGCGCCGTCCAGCCCTTCATCTCCGGCGCCATCTCGAAGACCGTGAACCTTCCGGAGGAGACCAGCGTCGACGAGGTCGCCGAGCTCTTCATCGACGCCTGGAAGCTCGGCGTCAAGGCGATCGCCATCTACCGCGACAACTGCAAGGTCGCCCAGCCCCTCTCGAAGAAGAGCGAGAAGGCCGAGCCGCCCGTCCCGCGCGAGGACAGGCGCCGGCTCCCGGACGACCGCACCGAGATCGGCCGCAAGTTCCGCGTCGGCGACTACGAGGGCTACATCCACGTCGGCCTCTACGACGACGGCACGCCCGGCGACATCTTCGTCGACATCGCCAAGGAGGGCACGACCCTCGCCGGCCTCATGAACTCGTTCATGATCTCGGTCTCGCTCGGCCTCCAGTACGGCGTCCCGCTCGAGGTCTATGTGAGCAAGTTCGCGCACATGCGCTTCGAGCCGAGCGGCCTGACGAACGACGCGGACATCCGAGCCGCGAAGTCTCTCGTCGACTACATCTTCCGCTGGATGGGCAAGAAGTTCCTCGACACGGACACCCAGCAGGAGCTGGGCATCCTGAGCCCGGAGGTCCGCAAGCGCCTAGCCGAGGCCCAGGACATCCTGGAGGGCAACGGCGGCTCCGGCGAGGCCGAGGCGCTGGCAGCGCCCCCGCCGGGCCAGACGGCGCTCTTCAACGCGTTCGAGGACGCGGTGGAGTGCGCCAAGTGCGGCGGTCGGATGGTGAGGACGGGGAGCTGCTACACGTGCCGGGACTGCGGCCAGAACACCGGTTGTAGCTAGTAGTCAGCGCCGTCCGCCAAAATGGAGCCCGTGCTCAGAATCGACGAGTGATATGAGCAGCGCCCACGTGAGCAGGTGTCGTCGTGACGACTCTTGAACAGATCGAAAGTTTCGGCGGTGTGGCCGCCGAGAACGATGATCTCTTAGCGGACTTCTTTATTAGAACCACAGCATATCTTAGAACCACAGCATATCGGCGCATCGTCGAGCAACAGCGCTTCATCGTCGTCGGGCGAAAGGGCACTGGCAAGACTGCGATCTATCGTCAACTCCAGCAGGCAGGTCAGGAGCCGGATTCGTGCTCGGTTGGTCTTGAGTTCTTGAACTATCCGTGGGGTGCTCATCAAGAAGTCGCTAATACGTTGGCGGCCCCGGTCGAGCGGTTCACGGAGTCCTGGCGGTTCCTAATTCTTGTCGAGCTGAGCAAGCTCCTACTCACGGACGTGCGACCGCACGGTCGCGATGCCCGAGCGGTTCGGAAGTTCCTTTCACGGAACTGGGGTTCAACCGTCTTTCCAGTGCGACGCGTGTTCGAATTGCCGCGGTATGACTTTTGAGTTTTCGCCGCAGCTCTTTGGCTTCGCGATCGGTTCTTGGCGTCGCAAGAAGGTTGAGCGTCGTGAGTTGGCGGGCCTTCTAACTGCTCGAAATGACTGGCTCGAAGAGAGAATCCTCAGAATCGTCGATATGAAGAGGAAGTACTACGTTCTCTTTGATGGTTTGGATATTGCATACACCGCACTGGACGAGGATTACAAGCAGAGACTGATAGGCCTCCTTCTCGCGGCTCGGTCTGTACGAACCTGGGCATCCGAGAACAAGATCGCGATGTCGCCAATTGTGTTTCTACGCAGCGACATTTATGACGAGCTTGTTTTTGCCGATCAGAATAAGATGAGCGAGGATAACGTACGACTGCTCATGTGGGACGATACACCGGGTGGCGAGAATAGCCTCAAGGCACTACTTGATCAGCGAATTAGAGTGCTAACGAAGGAGGAAGGCCACGAGGATCCATGGAGCTTGGTGTTTGACGAAGCGACGATGCGCGGGACTCAGCAGAAATTCCGATACATGGTCGAACGAACCTACCTCCGCCCGCGCGACATGATCAAGTTCGCCAACTTGTGCTTGGACAATGCGAAAGTAGCGCATCACGAGCGCATCACGAATGATGACATATATGAAGCGAAGGAAGAGTACTCTGACTATGTCTTCGGAGAGTTGAATAACGAGATCTCTGCCGCCGACGCAGAATGGGCGAAGACGCTCGAGGTTCTTCGTGAGATCCGGCGGATGACGTTCGATCGTCAGCGATTCGACGAGGCTTTCGAGAAGCGGCAAAGCGAGCTTGGCGCGAGAAGCCCCGACGACGTGCTGCGCCTGTTGTTTCGGTTTGGTGTTATTGGGTTTCAGAAGAAGGGTGGCGGTGGTCGCGGCGGCTCCGAAATCGCGTGGCAGTACCGAGATCCCAAGCAACGTTACGACTCGGGTGCCCGCTACTTCAGGGTGCACTGGAGCTTGAAGGAGTACCTAGACCTCGTCGAATAGTCGCTCGAACCGCAAGCCCGGATGGACCGAGAAGAGGTAGCGACGTCCTATGGGAACTAGGTAGAGGTAGCGAGCACGGCTCGGGCTTCTGTCGGCCTAACCCGAGTCGAATCCGGCTCGGAGCCTCCGTGAGCTTCGTGGTAGGTAGGACGTTGGTGCGAGTCCAATGCCCGCGGTCGAGGAGACGCTGGTGTGCCGAAGATGTAGTCGTCCGGCTCGAACGTCGTCAGGATCAGCACCTTGACCTCGGGAGAGCTCGCCGGCATATCGCGGGTCGCCGAGATGCCGTCGAGGTGGGGCATGCGAACGTCCATCAGCACGACGGCCGGGGCCGCCGAGCGCACCTGCTCGAGCGCAGCGGGTCCTTCTGACGCCTCGCCGACGATCTCGATCGTCGCGTCGCTCGAGAGCAGTGCTTGAGGCCGGCGCGCATGAGGTCGTCGTCGACTAGGAGGACGCGGACGGGAGCGTCGCTCAAGCGCAACGCCTCGCCGTTGGGGAGCCGTGCGGGAACGCGGAACGAGCGTTGTCCACACCCGCATGGAGCTGCCGCCGAGAAGCTGGGCGCGCTCGCGCATGCCGACTCCGTGGCCGCCGCCGTCACGTTCAGGCGAGCTCGGCGCCGCGGGGTTAGTCACCGCGATTCGATAGGTTCGAAGGGATGAGCCTCGAGACGTACGGCCGGTGGCCCTGGGCTGCCGCTGCGCTGGTGGTGCCGACGTGGTCGGCGGCTGCCGCACGCCGCGCCGAGCTCCGCGACGAAGGTCTGTGGGTGGCAGGGCTGGCATTTCCCATCCTGGCCAGCCATCAGTCCGAGGAGTGGGTGTGGCCCGGCGGTTTCCTGCCGTTCTGCAATGAGCGACTGCTGGGCAGCGACCGGCCGGAGTGGCCCTTGACCGAACGCGACGCGTTCCACGTGAACGTCAGCATCGGCTGGGTCAGCGCGGTCGCCGGTCTCGCGCTCTGGCGACGGACGCCCTTGGTCGCGGCGGGCGTTCTCTGGATGGAAGCCGGCAATGTGCTCATGCACACCGCGATGGCCGTTCGAGAGCGTCGCTACAACCCCGGAGTCGTGACGGCCGCCATGCTGATGGCGTCCCATGCGGCTGCCGGTGGTCGCTGGTTGGCTCGCTCGGGGCGCGTTTCTCGTCGGCAGGGCCTTCTTGCGAGCGCCGCGGGAATCGCCTTCGCCGGACTACCGCTGGCAATGAAGATGCGCATGCGCCGGGCGTCGAGTACCGCTCTCGACGCGCCGGCTCTGGGACGCTAGGGCAGAACGCGGCTAAAGCGGGTACCAAGCTAGAGTCGTGCCGTGGTGCGGATCTCGGCGCAAGACCTCGGCGCGCTCGTCCCTTGCTCGGCGGAGCACCTTCACCGGCTGGAGGAGCTCGGGCTGCTCACGCCCGGCGAGGACGGCCTCTTCGCAACCTCGGACGTCCACGTCGTCCGCCTCATGGCCGCGTTCGAGGACGCCGGCATCTCGGTCGAGGACGTCGCCCGCGGCGTAGCCGCCGGTGAGCTCTCCTTCCCGCTCGGACTCTTTCTGCCTGAGCCGGTCGCGGCGACCGCGACCTACGCAGGCCTGGCCGCCGAGCTCGGCCGCGACCCCGACCTCCTGAGGAGGCTCGGCGGCGAGCTCGGCTTCCCGCCGCCCGATGACGACCGGCTTCGCGACGAGGACGCCGAGATGGTGAAGCTCATCGTGACCACGCTCGACCTCGCCGACGACGACGAGCTTTCGCGCTTCGCGCGGCTCTACAGCGGGACGATTCAGCGGCTCGTCGGCTCCGGGCTCCAGTTCTTCGACCTGGCGGTGCGGCAGAAAGTCGCGGCCCGCGAAGGCCTCTCCAACGAGGAGAAGGACGCCATGGTCTACGAGCGGGCCGGCCACTACACCGTGCTCGTCCAGGGTCTCGTCTCCTGGCTCCAGCGGCGGCACCGGGAGCATGCCGTGCTCGAGTACATCGTCGGCGTCACCGAGACGTTCATGGAGGAGCGCGGAATCGGTCCCGCGCCCCCGAAGCGGCCGCCCGCGATCGCCTTCCTCGACCTTGCGGGGTACACGGCGCTCGCCGAGGAGCGTGGCGACGAGGCTGCCGCTGCGCTGGCATCCGATCTCGCCGGCGTCGTGCACGACGCGGCGCAGACACAGGGTTGCCGGCCGGTCAAGTGGCTCGGCGACGGCGTCATGTTCCACTTCTCCGACGCCGGCACGGCGATCCGGAGCGGGCTCGAGCTAGTCGAGAAGACCGAGAAGGCGATCTCCGTGCCGGCGCGCATCGGGATCGACGCCGGAGCGGTCGTTGTCCAAGAGGGCGACTACTTCGGCCGCACGGTGAACGTCGCCGCTCGCATCGCCGACTACGCACGCCCGCACGAGGTGCTCGTCAGTGACGCCGCGCGGGAGACCGCCGGGGTCGACGAGGTCGAGTTCGAGCTGATCGGCGACGTCACCCTCAAGGGCCTCTCCAAGCCCGTCCGCCTCCACAAGGCCGTTCGGGCCTGATGGCGACGTTCGTCCTCCTCCACGGCGGCGGTGGCAGCTCGTGGGACTGGCACCTTGTCGTGCCGGAGCTCCGGGAGCGCGGCCACGACCCGGTTGCCGTCGACCTGCCCTGCGAGGACGAGTCGGCCGGCTGGTCGGACTACGTCGACACCGTGGTCGAGGCAATCGGCGACCGCCCGCGACCCCTCGTCGTCGTGGGACATTCCCTCGGCAGTTTTACGGCGCCCCTCATCGCCGAGCGGGTCCCGGTCGATCTGCTGATCTTCGTCGCGGGGATGATCCCAGCACCGGGAGAGCTCTTCAGCGACTGGTGGACGAACGCCGGCTACGAGGACAGCGGCCTCGACGACGTCTTCTTCCACGACATCCCGCCCGGACTCGAAGCCGAGGCGACGAAGCACGAGCGCGACGAGAACTCGAGGGCGCTGAAGGAGCCCTGGCCGCTCGAAGCCTGGCCGGACGTGCCCACCCGGTACCTCCTCTGCCGGGACGACCGCATGTTCACGGCCGACTGGGCGCGGCGCCATGCTCGCGAGCGGCTGGGCATCGAAGCGGACGAGATGGACGGCGGCCACTACATCTCCATCAGCCGCCCCCGCGAGCTGGCCGAGCAGCTCGACCGATACGCGGCCCGTCTCTAGCCGTGGAGGTACTGGGAGCTCTCGGCGGCGGTCAGCTGACGGCTCACCCGCTCGCGCGCCAGCGCTAGCAGGGCGTCGATTCCGCTGCAGACCTCGCACTCGAAGGTTTGCCGGTAGAACGGGGCTGGGACGAAGCCAGGATCCGGGGCCAAGACGACGGATTGTCCGTCGTTCGCGAACGCCACGGCCCCCTGCCCACCGGGGAGCACCAGCAGCGGCTCCCGGCTGACGACGTCCCACACACGGTTGCCGTCCCCGCCGTTCGTGACGATCAGTGTGCCGTCCGAGTTGAAGCTCGACGAGATGATCCCGGTGCTCGTGCCGCGGAGTACTCCCACCTGCTCCGGGTCGCCGACCCGGTACAGACGGCCGAGCTGATCCCAGGGATTCGTGAACAGCACCAAGCTGTTGTCGCGACTGATGGCGCCGCTCGGCACGTTGTTCTCCGAGCGAGGCTCTTGCGGCGGGCCCTCGAAGCTGTTGAGCAGACGCCCGTCCCGGATGCGCCACAGGTAGGCCTTGCCGGCGGTGTCCGCGGTCAGGAGAAGCGAACCGTCGTCGCTGAAGACGGTCGAGACGAAGAGCGAGTAGGGCGCACCGCTCCTCGTGTGGCGTCGGAAAGCCCTGACCCGCTCTCCCGTCGCCGTGCGCCAGACGGTCACCACCCCTGAGCTCTCCACCGTCGCAAGGAGGCTTCCGTCATCGGTCAGCACCCCGGTCTGGGCGTCGCTACCCGCGCCGCTCAGGGCGCGCAGCAGTCGCCCGCTCCGGGCATCCCACAGCCGACCTGCCTGGGCCGTGACGTCGGCCTGGTTAGCAGTGAAGAGCAACCGTGCGGAGGCGTCGAACGACGCCGAGCGGACGGACGGGTCACCCTCCAGCCGCGCGATGAGCTCGCCGTTCAGCGTGTTCCGGATCTCGGCGCTGGGTTCGTCCTGGTGCCTCAACAGGAACGCCTTCGCCAGCGGATCGAGGTGCGCCACGCTCTGACCTACCCCGACCATCGAGTCGCCCGTTGTGAGCGGGAGCGGCGGCGAAGCGTCCGGCACGACGACGCCCGGCTCCCAGAGCCGCGCCGTTCCGTCCTGGCCGGCGGTGAGCACGACTCTGCCATCCGGCGAGAAGGCTGCGGTCACTGAGCCGCTCTGATGGCCGCGGAGCTCCGCGGACTCATTGCCGGTGTGCGCTTCGAACACCCGTGCCAGGCCGTCGTCGCCACCGGTCAGCACGTATTGGCCGTCGGGGCTGAACTGCACGGTGTTCACGCCAGCGGCATGCCCTCGAAGCGTCACGACGAGTTCCGTCGTCGGGTTCCATACACGCGCCGTGCGATCGTGGCTCGCGGTCGCGACTTCCTCCCCGTCGGAGCTCCAGACGGCCAGCACGACGCCGTCTGCGTGCTCAGGCATGTCAGCGACCTGCTCCCCGGTGTCAACGTCGAAGATGCGGGCCGTGCCGTCCCCGGCTCCAGTCAGCAGCCGACTCCCGTCGGGGCTGAAGCGAACTGAGTTGACGAAGCCGGGAAGCCCGGCGCTCGACCCGACCGCCGGGCCGCTCGCCTGCAGGGAATGCAGAGCGTGGCCGGTCGCGACGCGCCAGATGTGAACAAGCCCGCCGGACTCGGCCGTGGCGAGAAGGCGCCCGTCCGGGCTGAAGGCGGCGTCGAAGGAGGGAGGCTCTCCGAAGTCGCGGAGCAGCTCGCCGCTCTCCGGATCCCACAGACGCGCGGGCGCCGTCACGGTCCCTGACGTCACGACGAACCGGCCGTCAGGGCTCCAGGCCGCGCGGAAGACCCGAAAGTCCACCGGCTCTTCCAGGATGATCGGCGTGTCGTCGGCCGCGAGGCTCCAGACGGCCGCCATCCCCTCTCTCGGGTTGACGAGAACGCGTGTGTCGGAGGGGTCGAAGGCGACGCCTTGGATGTCCCAGTCGTCGCTTTCAAGCACGTGAAGCAGCTCGCCGTTCCCGGCGTCCCATACGCGAACGTCCCCGCCGCGGTCGCCGGCCGCGACCAGCCGGCCGTCCTGGCTCCAGGCGACCGCGTGCAGCGGCACGGAGGTGCCCGGCAGGGTGCGGCGGAGATGGTTGGCCGCGATCGAGCGGCGGAGCGCCGCGAGCGACTCCGTCGTGTGACGGGCCTCGGCCGACTCGATGGCCAGGAGCATGCTGAGTTCCGGATCGGTGCCGAGCTGGAGCAGCGACTGAGCCGCAAGCTCGCGCGAGACCGAGAACTGGCGCTCGTCGATCGCTCGGTTGCGCAGGATCAGGGAGAGGATCGAGGCCGCGACGGCCAGAGCGGTCAGCACGGCGAAGGCGGCAGTCGCGGTCCGCACGATGCGCACGGTACGCCGGTGCTGGCGCACCTCCTCGCCGGCCAGCTCGTCCTTCGGCCGGCCGTGAAGTGGCGCCGCTAGCTCTGCGACCGCGTCGCGGAACTGCGGGTTGCCGAGCGTAAGGTCGTCACCGTTGCGTGCCCAGCGCAGGTCGATCCACCGAGGCTCCTCGGCGAATGCGCCTTCGAGTGTTCGCGGAAGCGCATCCGTCTGGTCCCAGTCGAAGTCCAGCCCGTGCTCGTCCCACGCCAGGTCGCCGTCCGTCAGGCCGACGAGCAGGGTCTCCGTCGACTTCGTCTCGCGCCAGCGCTCGGCTTCACGCGCCACCCACGGCGAGGCCGCCGCCTCAGGCGAGGCGAGCAGGATGAAGTGGTGTGAGCTGGCGAGCGCCTGCTCGATCGACGTCCAGAGGTGCGGGTTCGCAGAGAGTGAGACCTCGTCGCGAAACACGCGGAGGGCCCGCGGGCGGTACCACGGCTTGGCGAACCGCTGCAGGCTCCTTTGGAGCGACGGAGCGAGCTGCCCGTCGGCGGCGTGGCTGTACGAGATGAAGGCGTGGTAGACGTTCGAGCCCGGCGCCGGGGGCACGAGCGCGAGCCGCTCGAAGACCGCGCGCAACCGGCCTGTCGTGCTGCGGATCAGCCGTCTGACGATCTCGACGGCATTGTCCTGCCGAGGATTTCGATTCGCAAGCCGCGCGATGGTGCGGCTAACCGCACCATCGGTCTCGCGCTCGCCACCCTCCGGAATGGCCTTCCGGCATGCATCGTTCAAGCCTGAGTGACCGCTCACAACTCAACACCCACGGGGGACCAATGACTGAGACCTACGCAGACCCAAAGCGCTGGAAGGCGCTTGCAGTTCTGGGCATCGCGTACCTCATGGTCGTGCTCGACATCTCGATCGTGAACGTGGCGCTGCCTTCGATCCAGACCGATCTCGGGTTCTCGACCGAGGACCTCCAGTGGGTCGTCTCCGGCTACGCCCTCACCTTTGGCGGATTCCTCCTCCTTGGAGGCCGCATGGGCGACCTGCTCGGAAGACGAACGCTCTTTATGGTGGGCCTCGGGCTCTTCCTCGTGACCTCGCTGCTCGCGGGGCTCTCGACGTCGTCCGAGATGCTCATCGTCGCGCGGCTCCTGCAGGGCGCCGCGGGCGCGATTCTCTCTCCGTCCGTCTTCTCGATCACGCTCGTCACCTTCCAGGAAGGCGCCGAGCGGAACAAGGCGCTCGGCATCCTCGGCGGCATCGCCGGCTCGGGCGCCGCCATCGGCGTGCTCCTCGGCGGCGTCTTCACCCAGTACGTCGGCTGGGAGTGGATCTTCTTCGTCAACATCCCGATCGCCGCGGCCGCGCTCGCCCTCGTCCCGCGTTACGTGCGCGAGAGCAGGGCGGACGGCCTCACGCGGCACTTCGACTCGTTCGGCGCCGTCAGCGTCACCGCGAGCCTGATGTTGCTCGTGTTCGGCCTGACGCAGGCGAACCGCGTCGGCTGGGGCTCGGCGCAGACGATCGGCGTCTTCCTCGGCTCGGCCGTGCTGATGGCGGTCTTCCTCTGGAACGAGAACCGCTCGCGCTCGCCGCTCGTCCCGCTCCGCATCTTCAAGCGGCGGACGCTCACGGGCGCGAACGTGATCGGCTTCGGCCTCGGAACCGTCATCTTCGGGATCTTCTTCCTGCTCTCGCTCTACATGCAGCAGGTGCTGGGCTTCTCGGCGATGCAGGCCGGCCTCGGCTACCTCGCTGTCGCGCTGACCGTCGTCGCCGCGGCCACGGTCTCGCAGGGACTGGTCACGCGGCTCGGCGTCAAGCCTGTGCTCGTGACCGGGATGGCCCTGCTCACCGCGGGCATGGTGTACTTCACGCAGGTTTCGCCGAACGGCTCCTACTGGGTCGACCTCCTGCCCGGGTTCCTGATCATCGGCGTCGGCATGGGCTTCTCCTTCGTGCCGATCTCGATCGCCGCCCTCGCGGGCGTGCAGGGGCCCGAAGCGGGGCTCGCGTCCGGGCTCATCAACACGAGCCAGCAGATCGGCGGCGCGCTGGGGCTCGCGCTCCTGACGACCGTCGCCACGACGCACACGAACAGCCTGCTCGACGACGGTACCGCGCCGGCCGAGGCGCTCACCTCCGGCTTCAGCTGGGGCTTCTGGGTCGCCGCGGGCTTCGCGCTCGCCTCGCTGATCACGACGCTCGTCGTCCTTCGCCAGGACGACCTGCCGGCGGTCGGCACCGAGCCCGCGCCGGTTCCCGCAGGCTAGGCACCAACGTGGGGACGGCCGCCGCGCGCGGCCGTCCCCACTCTCGGCTCCGGCTTTAAGAAACCGGAGGCACGGTCTCCGCGTAGATCCTGACGACGTCTCTCTACGAAGGGGGTACAGATGCCTGTGAACCGACGGCTCCTCGCCGTCCTCATGCTCGTGGGCGTGCTCGCTGCGCTGGCCGTCACGTCGTCGGCCGGAGCAACGGCCGATTCCGCGACGAAGTGCAGCGCGTTCGCCGTGCTGAAAGCGGAGAACGAGGTGCCTCCGAGCGGGTCGAAGGCATTCGGCGCCGCGGCCATCCACATCAATGGCTCGAACCTCCTCTTCAGCGTGGCGATTGTCAATCCGGCGCGGGAGTCGTTCTTCGCCGGGCACATCCACGTCGGAGCCGCGGGCGTGAACGGGCCCGTGCAGGTGACGCTGTTCAGCGGCTCGACCGACCGAAGGCTCATCTTCCAGGCGGCCCGCCTGGTGATCGACGAAGGCTTGGCGGCCAAGATCTGTGCCGACCCGGCCGGCTACTACGTCAACTACCACACGACCGACTTCCCCGGCGGAGCCGTCCGCGGTCAGCTGAACGAGGTCTGACCTGCGGCCTTGGGCGGGGGCTCCGGCCCCCGCCCAACGCCTGCTAGCGTCGGCCTATGGCCGACTGGACCGCGCTCGGGGTGCCCATTGACTCGGTGGGCCGCACCGGGGGCACCGAGCTGGCGCCCGTCGCCTTGCGCGAGGCCGGGCTCGTCCGGCGACTCGGCATCGCCGACCGGGGCGACCTCGACGTTCGGATCCGCGGCGACGAGCGGGATGCTGAGACGGGCATCGTCGGCTCGCCCGACGTCCTGGCGACGACGGCGGCCGTGCGCGCGGCCGTGGCCGAGATGGTCGCGGCGGGCGAGCGCCCGCTCGTCCTCGGCGGCTGCTGCACGCTCGTCGTCGGGGCGCTCGCTGGTGTTCGGGACGCGGCCGGCTCGGTCGGGATCGCGAGCGTCGACGGGCACGTCGACGTCTACAACGGGTGGGCATCGCCCACGGGCGAGGGCGCAGATATGCCCCTCTCGGTCGCGTTCGGCCTCGGCCCGGCTGCATGGGTTGGGGCCGCGGGAGGCCCGTCGGCACGGCCCGAGGAGGCCGTTGTCCTCGGCGCGCGGGACCCCGAGGAAGCGGTCGACATCGCCGCACTCCTCGAAGGAGAGCTCGCCGAACTGCTCGTGCTTTCCCCGGACGACCTGCGCGCCCAGGGGCTCCGCCGGGCCGGCGAGCTCGGCGCGGCTCGGCTGGCCGAGCGGGCCGGGCGCTTTTGGATCCATCTCGACGTCGACGTCCTCGACGAGCGCGCGATGCCCGCGACCGACTACCTGATGCCGGACGGGCTGGAATGGGAGGAGCTTGCGGAGCTGCTCGGGCCGCTCTGTGCGTCGCCTGCCGCCGCGGGCCTGAGCATCGGCTGTCTGGACCCCGAGAAGGATCCCGGTGGGCGCCTGACGCAGCGCACCTCCGACCTCGTGGTCGAGTCGCTCAGCTGAGCAGCGGAGGCGGCGCCGCGTCCTCGAGCTCGACCTGGATGAGGCGAAGGCGGGGCTCGCGCTCGAGCAGGGCGTCGACGACGTTGGGGTCGAACTGCTCCCCGGACTGGGCGAGGATCTCGACGAAGGCCTCGTCCCACGACATCGCGGAGCGGTAGGGACGGTCGCTCGTCATCGCGTCGAGCGCGTCGGCGACGGAGAAGATCCGCGCCGGGAGCGGGATGTCGTAGCCGCTCAGCTTGTCCGGATACCCGTCTCCGTCCCAGCGCTCGTGATGGTTGCGGACGACCTGGAGGCCCCCACCTTGCAGGAGCGCGACGCCGCCGAGCATCTGCTCGCCGAGGATGACGTGCGTCTCGAGGACGCGCCGTTCCGCCTCGGTCAACGGCCCGGCCTTGCTCAGGATTCGGTCGGGGATCCCGATCTTGCCGACGTCGTGGAGGAGGAAGCCGTACTCGACGCTCGGCTCCTCCACGAGCTGCGGCTCGACCGCCCAGGCCAGCTCCATCGCGTATCGCTGCACCCGGTGCGAGTGGGCGTTCGTGCCCAGGTCCTTCGCCTCGAGGGCCGTCGTCAGGGCGCCGACCGTCTCGCGGTAGGCGGACTGGATGAGGGCCCGCTGGCCCTGCTCGAGCTCGAGCAGGCGCCTGAGGTCTTCGGCGTAGCGGATGAGCTGCTCCTCGGGCGGTCGCGAGTCGGAGACGTGGAACGGACCCTCGTAGAGCCCGCCTGCGAGCTGCTCCACGACCGCGAGCAGGTCGAGGGGGCTGAAGGGCTTGCGTAGGTATGCGCCGGCGCCGGCGGTCCTCGCCGCCGGGCTGGTCCCCTCGTCGCTGCCCGTCAGCACGACGATGCCGATATCCCGGGTCCGCGGGTCGCGCTTGAGCTCCTCGCAGAGCGTGAGGCCGCTCACGCCGGGCAGCGCGAGGTCGAGCACGACGACGTCGGGCCTGCACGCGGCGATCCGAGCTCGTGCCGACGGGACGCTGTCCGCCTCGTCGATCTCGATGTCGATTACCTCGAGCGTCGTCCGCAGGAGGATGCGCAGCCGCTCGTCGTCGTCGACCACGAGCACCCGGCACGGGTGGAGGGGGCCGAGCCGCGACTGCGGCCCGCCGCGGCTCGGCCGTTGTGGCGCGCGGGAGGAGGGAGCGACCTCCTGCGCCGTCGAGGAAGACGGTGTCGGATTGCCTGCGCTCGCGATGCGATCGCCGCCTGCGGCTTTCGCGCTGTAGAGCGCGAGATCGGCGGCCTCGAGCAGCTCGCGGGGCGCCTCGCCGTCGGCGGGGAACGCGGCGATGCCGCCCGAGGCTGTCGGCAGCGGCAGCCCGCGCCGGTGGCGGCGGAAGCCCGCAAGCATCCGGTTCGCCACGAGCTCGGCGGCGACTCGTTCGCCGGGGACGAGGACGGCCAGCTCGTCGCCGCCGAGCCGATAGACCTCGTCGCTCGCGCGAACCTCGCGGCCGGCGACCCGGGCGACCTCACGAAGCACGTCGTCGCCTCCGCCGTGCCCGTGCGTATCGTTGACGTGCTTGAAGCCGTCCAGGTCGAGGAGCACGAGGCCGAACGGCTCGCGCCCAGGCTCCGTTAGGAGCTCCGCGAGGCGCTCGTCGAACGCGCGGCGGTTGGGCAGGCCCGTGAGTGCGTCGCGGCGAGCTTCGTCACGCGTGAGCGCGATGCGCCGTTGGTTCGCAGCGGCGGACGCCGTCAGGTCGGCGACGGCTGCGATCAGCTCCTGGTCGATCTGGTCCCCGGCGCCGCGCGGCATCACCGCCAGGAGCACGCCGAGCGCCTCGCCGTCGGCGAGGAGCGGCGCGGCCACCGCCTCGTCGCTCGGAAGGCCGGCGGCGGCGAGCTCGGCGAGCTGCTTGCCGTCGGCCTGGACGAGCACCTGCCCGCGGAAGCAGTCGAGCGCGACGCCGGGTGTCCCCGTCACGCGGGCGTCCGCGACAGGCCCCGCCGCTGCGGCGAGCGAGAGCCCGACGTCGGGCGCCGCGAGGTAGACGGCGGCGCCGGCCCCGGCGTTCAGCTCGACGATCTCACGGGCGGCGAGGTCGGCCGCACCGCGCGCCCCGGCCGCCTTGGCGAGCGCCTGCGCGAGCCGGACGAGCGGTTCCGAGGCGCCGATGACGGCGCGCTCCAGCTCCCAGAGCGGCGCGCCCTTGACGCAGTACGCGGCCGCTCCGGCTTCGAGCATCGCGCCGACGACGGCGCGGTCGTCGGAGCCTGTGAGGGCGACCACCCGCACGCCCGGGAGCGCGGCGGTGATCTCGCGCGTCGCCTCGACACCGTCGAGGATGGGCATGCGGACGTCCATGAGGATCACGTCCGGCGAGAGCGTGAGCGCGAGGTCGACCGCCTCCTGGCCGTCGCCCGCCTCGCCGATCACAGAGATCTCCGGCTGCTCCGCGAGCGTCGTGCGGAGCACGAACCGGAAGGACTCCGAGTCGTCGCAGATGAGCAGGCGGATCATCGTCGGCCTCCGTCCTTGCGCTGGGGTCCCCGAGTAAGAAGGCCGAGGAGGCGAAAACTTGCGGGGTTCGCCGAACGATCACTCGTTCGGGTGAGATTGAGCGACACGCGGCCTGGAAAGGAGTACGCTTCGAGCAGCTGTCTCTCAGTCCCGGTGAGCCGTGACCCAAACCGCCCAGGCTGACGTCCACGTCGCGGCCGTGCAGACCGCGGTGCAAGGCCTCTACGAGCGCCACGGCGCGCGGGTGCAGGCCTACTGCCGGCGCCGACTTCACTCCCAGGAGGAAGCCGAGGACGCCCTCCAGACGACCTTCCTCTTCGCGTGTCGCGGGCTCCAGCGCGGCGTCGTCCCGGAGAGCGAGGTCGCCTGGCTCCTGAAGATCGCGCACAACGTTTGCCTCTCCACCTGGGACTCGGATCGCCGTCGCCGGCGGCTCGAGCTCGTGCAGGCCCCGGAGCTGCTGGAGGAGCTCACGCCCGCGGCTCCATCGGATGCCGAGAGCGTCATCGCACTCGAGGCCGCCCTCGACGACCTGACCGACCTGCAGCGGAGGGCGATTCTCCTACGCGAATGGCGGGGACTCTCCTACCGCGAGATCGCCGACGAGCTCGAGCTCAGCCAGTCCGCGGTCGAAACCCTGATCTTCCGCGCGCGCCGCACGCTCGCGCGCAGCCTCGATCGCCAGGACGTCGCGCGGCCCGGCACGCTCGCGCGCTGCCTGGACGTCGGCGGGATCCTCTCCGCGCTCAAGTCGGCGCTCGGCCTGGGCGGCAGCGCCAAGCTCGCCGCAGGCCTGATCGGCGCCGCGGTGCTCGCGGGCTCGATCCCCGGCACACCGCAGCGGCCGGCGGCCGCCGAGCCGAGGGTGGCGCCTCCTGCCCAGGTCTCGGCGCCGGTCGCGGCGCCTGTCCTCGCCGATCCCTTGAAGGCGCCGGGCGCCAGGGAGGCTGCCACGAAGACGAACCAGCAGCAGGACCGCCGGTCCGCGGCGAAGAAGCAGCGGCCGGGGCGCGAGAAGCGGAACGGATCCCAGCCGGGCCAACCCGGCCAGGCCGTCCAGGTCCCGTCCGTCGGTCAGACGCTGGACGAGACCGTCAAAGGCGTGACCGGCGTGGTGGACGATACGGTCAGGCGCGTGCGGGAGACCGTCGACGAGACGGTGCCCGAGGTGCCCGAGGTCCTACCGCCCGTGCTCGACCTCGTCGAGGGCACCGGCGGCGGCGGCGTTCTCCCTTAGCGCACGGTCAACATTGCAGCCTTGAAGGCCCTTGCGGCTCTCGCTAGCTTGAAGATGCAAGGCGCACGAGGCGCTGCTCGGCGCCTCCGGCCCTCCGTAGACTCGCGGGCGTGGCGTTCCCCTGGCCCACGAGCCCGCCGACGGAGTCGCATCACGCCTCGTTCGCGGACGCGACCGTGCGGCCGTACTGGTTGGACGCGCTGCCGCCTCGCGATCCGCAGCCTCAGCTCGACGGGCCGGTCGAGGCCGACCTCTGCATCGTCGGCGGAGGCTTCACCGGCCTCTGGGCGGCCCTCCACGCAAAGGCCGACGACCCGTCTCGCGACGTCGTCGTGCTCGAGGCCGAGACGATCGGCTTCGGCGCGAGCGGACGGAACGGCGGCTTCGCCCTCGGCTCGCTGACGCACGGCATCGAGAACGGCCTCGCGCGCTTCGCCGGCGAGCTGCCGCAGCTCGAGCGTCTCGGTCACGAGAACTTCCAGGGATTCGTCGGCGACATCGAGCGGCTCGGCATCGACTGCGGCCTGGAGCTGACCGGCGATCTCAGCGTCGCGCTTGAGCCGCACGAGGTCGACTGGGTTGCCGAAAGCGCAGACCTGTTCGATCGCTACGGCCACGAGCACGAGGTCTTCGATCGCGACGCGATCCGGACCGAGGTCGCCTCGCCGACCTACCTCGCGGGTCTATGGGACAAGACCGATGCCGCCCTCGTCGACCCGGGGCGGCTGTCAGCAGGTCTCGCCGACGCGGCGCTCGCTGCGGGCGTTCGCATCCACGAGCGAACCCGCGCGACGAGGATCGTCGACGACGGCGCGGGCGTTCGCGTCCTGGGCTCGACCGGCCAGGTTCGCGCCCGGCGCGTCCTCCTGGCGACGAGCGCCTACCCACCGCTCCTGCGCGCGATTCGCCGTTACGTCGCGCCCGTCTACGACTACGCACTCATGACGGAGCCGCTCTCCCCCGAGCAGCGCGACTCGATCGGCTGGAAGCGGCGCCAGGGACTCGGAGACATGGCGAACCAGTTCCACTACTACCGGCTGACCGAGGACGACCGCATCCTCTGGGGCGGCTACGACGCCGTCTATCGCTACGGCGGGCCCGTCCGCGACGAGCTCGACGACGACGAGGCGACCTTCGCCAAGCTCGCGCAGCACTTCTTCACGACCTTCCCGCAGCTCGAGGGCCTGCGCTTCTCCCACAGGTGGGGCGGCGCCATCGACACGTGTGCGCGCTTCTCCGTCTTCTTCGGGACGGCGCACGAAGGTCGCGTTGCTTACGCGGTCGGATACACCGGGCTGGGCGTCGTCTCGACGCGGTTCGGGGCCCGGGTCGCGCTCGACCTGCTCGACGGGAGGGAGACCGACGCGACACGCCTGCGCTACGCCCGCACGAAGCCGGTGCCGTTCCCACCGGAGCCGCTCCGCTCGGGTGTCATCCAGCTGACCCGGAACCGCCTGGATGCGGCGGACCGCAACGCCGGCCGCCGCGGCCTGTGGCTGCGGACGCTCGACCGGCTCGGCCTCGCTTCGACAGCTAGGCCGGCCTTCCGTTTGGGGCGTGTACGCGACGCGGGTGACGCCGAATCCGGCTTGGTGCGACAGCACCCGTCACTCTGTGTGGCTCGCGCGGTCGCAACGCGCGCCTGATCTGGGAGGTTCGAATGATTGACGAAGCACGACTCGAGCCGGTTGAGTCGGGTCTCACGCCCGTGACGGTGGGGTGGTTCGTTGTCAACGCACGAGACGCTGCCTGGATGAACAACGATGCTACGCAGGCCTGCTGCATCTTCGAGTCCGACGACTTCGTCTTGCGCGGTCGACCGGATCTCAGCGAGTACGTGAAGCCGGGCGCGGGATTTGCCCTCCGCGTACTCCGGCCGGGGCGGCCCGCCGACATGTACCACGCAGAGTCGGTACAGGAGGACTTCCTCGTGTTGATGGGCGAATGCATCCTGATCATCGAGGACCAGGAACGTCACCTCCGCGCCTGGGATTTCGTGCACTGCCCGCCCGGCGCGGCGCACGCGTTTGTGGGAGCGGGCGACGGGCCGTGCGTGATCGTCTGCGCCGGGAACCGCGACCTAAACGACGAGACGTTCTGGCGTATCTACAAGCGCTCCAATGTCGCCCTGCGCCACGGCGCGAGTGTCGAGCAGGACACGAGCTCGGACGCGGAGGCAAACGCGGCATTCAGAGACCGCTGGCGCGTCGAGCGCCCGGAACACTGGAGCGAGCTCCCGTGGAGCGCGGCCTCATGACCCCGGGTTAGTGGGGCATGGGCCACTAGCGAAGACTTTCTCTACTGCGAACGTCAGATGGGTGTCACGTTCGCTACAAGGGAAGGAGTCAGCGGTGTCCAGACGCAGCGCTTCCAGGACCCTCGTGGGGACTCTCGTCCGCGCCGCCGCCGCGGTCGCACTCGTGCTCACTCTCGGCGTCGCGTGCACCGGCGACGAGCCCTCATCGGCGTCCGAGACATCCACGGACAGCTCGACCGAGACCGTCGTGGCCACCGAACCGGTTCCGACCGTCGAAGAGCTCCCGGATCCGGTCGCCCAGACCCGCGCGGCCATCCTGTCGGCCGCGAGCGCTCAGGATTACGACGCCCTCGAGGCGATCGTCGACGCGGAGGTCTTCCTCTCCGACGCCGGCTTCGGCGTCGACCCGGTGGCGCACTGGCGCGACCTCGGAACGGGGCCGCTCGACGCGATGGCGGCGCTGCTGGCTCTCCGTCACACCGTCCGCGAGACGAACGAGGGCACGCTCTACCACTGGCCGAGGTTCACGGCCGACTCCGATCCCGAGGACATGTCGCCGGCCGAGAGAGACGCGCTGACGGCGCTGCTCGGGGAGGACGGGCTCGAAGCCTCCTTCCAGGAGGAGACGGGCTATGTCGCCCCTCGGCTGGGAATCCTCGCCGACGGCACGTGGTGGTTCTTCGTCACGGAGCCGACCCCATGAGCTGAGCTGGGTTAACCTGCCGCCCGTGGAGCTGTACGACTGGCTGCTCGCGCTGCACGTTCTCTCGGCCTTCTCCTGGATCGCGGCGCTGGTGATCTACACAGTGGTCATCGCGGCCGGCTGGCGGCTCACCGTCCCGAGCGACGTCGTTCGAATGTTCCGCGTCACCCGCGTGGGCGACGCCCTCATCGCGATCGGGATGCTGGGCACGATCATCTTCGGGATCTGGCTCGCGCTGGACGTCGACGGGTACGAGCTCTGGGACGGGTGGATCCTCACCGCCCTGATCCTCTGGCTCTTGGCCGCCGGGGTCGGCGGTCGGGTGGGAAAGGTCTACAACGGCGCGCGCGACCGCGCGGCGGCGCTGGTGAACGAGGGTCGAGATGCTCCGAGCCCCGAGCTGAGCGCCATGCTGCGCTCGCAGCGCGGCGTCGTCCTCCTCGGGCTCTTTATCGCAATCGTGCTCGCCATCCTCGTCGTGATGATCTACAAGCCTGGGGCCTAGCCGATGCTTGCCGCCATTCGACCCGACGACTGGAACTTCCCGCTTCTGCTGCACGTCCTGGGCGCGTCGATCCTCCTCGGCGCGTTGGTCACGGCAGCCACGGCGCAGCTTCTCGCCTGGCGGCGCAATGCGCCCGCCGACGTCGTCCCGTACGCGCGGCTCTCGTTCCGAACGCTTCTTTTCGTCTCCATCCCGGCCTGGATCCTCATGCGGCTGGCGGCCGAGTGGATCGCAGACAAGGAGGGCTGGAACGACGTCGACGACGAGCCGGCGTGGCTGGGAATCGGCTACATCACTTCCGAACTCGGCGGCGTCCTGCTTCTGATCTCGGTCATCCTCGCCGGCATCGGAGCCCGCCGCCTCGGCCGGAGCAACGGCGAGAAGGGGGAGACGCTCGTCCGCGTCTCGACGGTCCTCGCGGTGATCCTCGTCATCGCCTACGTGATCACCGTGTGGGCGATGTCCGCGAAGCCTGACTAGCCGGTGATGTGACGGAGCGGCGGAGGTTTGCCGCCCAGGCGCTACGCCTAGAATCGAGGTATGGCCGACAGCTTCGGAGCACTAGGGGAGATCGAAGCAGGCGGGCAGACGCATGCGATCGCGCGGCTCGACGCGCTCGCGGGCGTGACCGACGTCGCCCGGCTCCCCTATACGCTGCGCGTCCTGCTCGAGAACGTCCTTCGTGCCGAGGCGCTTGGGCTCGGGAGCGAGGACGAGGTGCGCGCCGTCGCCGGCTGGGACGCGCACGCCCATCCGAGTCACGAGATCTCCTTCCGTCCCGGGCGCGTGCTGCTGCAGGACTTCACGGGCGTGCCGGCGATCGTCGACCTTGCGGCCATGCGCGAGGCGATGGTCGCGCTCGGTGGCGACGCGGCGGCCATCAACCCGCAGATCCCCGCCGAGCTCGTCATCGACCACTCGGTCCAGGTGGACGAGTTCGGGTCGCGGATGGCCATTTTCCGCAACGCCGAGCGCGAGTTCGAGCGGAACCGCGAGCGCTACGCGTTCCTCCGCTGGGGCCAGAGCGCCTTCGACAACTTCAGCGTCGTGCCCCCGAACACAGGGATCGTCCACCAGGTGAACCTCGAGTATCTCGCCCGCGTGGTCGAGGCGCGCGAGGAGGGCGGCCGGCCGTTCGCGTTCCCGGACACGCTGATCGGCACGGACTCCCACACCACGATGGTCAACGGCCTCGGCGTGCTCGGCTGGGGCGTCGGCGGGATCGAGGCCGAAGCCGTGCTCCTCGGCGAGCCCGTCTCCATGCTCGTCCCGCAGGTCGTCGGCTTCCGGCTCTCGGGCCGGCTTCCCGAGGGAGCGACCGCGACCGACCTCGTCCTCGCGGTGACGCAGATCCTGCGCAGCCTCGGCGTCGTCGGGAAGTTCGTGGAGTACTTCGGTCACGGCCTCGTCGGCCTGCCTCTCGCCGACCGCGCCACGATCGGGAACATGTCCCCGGAGTACGGCGCGACGTGCGGCTTCTTCCCTGTCGACGAGGAAACGCTCCGCTACCTTCGCCTCACGGGCCGGAGCGACGATCAGGTCGAGCTCGTGGAGTCGTACTGCCGCGCCCAGGGGCTCTTCCACGACCCGGATGCGACACCCGAGTACTCGGAGGTCGTCGAGCTCGATCTCGGCGACGTGGAGCCGAGCCTCGCCGGGCCGCGCCGGCCGCAGGACCGCGTGCCGCTCACCCAGGCGAAGGCGTCGTTCCTCGACTCGCTCTCGAGCTTCGGCGTGCCGTACCGCAACGGCTCCGAGGACAAGGCAATGGCGGATTCTTTCCCCGCGAGCGACCCCCCGGACTTCACCGAGCCGGGGCATCAGCCCTTCGCCCAGGAGGAGCCGGCGCCGGTGGCCGTGCAGGAGCGCGGCCCGGCCTCGGTGCCCGTCTCGATGGGCGACGAGTCCTTCGACCTCGAACACGGCTCCGTCGTCATCGCCGCGATCACGAGCTGCACGAACACCTCGAACCCGTCAGTCATGGTCGCCGCCGGCCTCCTCGCGAAGAACGCGGTCGAGCGGGGCCTCGCGACGAAGCCGTGGGTGAAGTCGAGCCTCGCGCCCGGGTCGAAGGTCGTCACGGAGTACTACGACAAGGCAGGCCTGACGCCGTTCCTGGAGGAGCTCGGCTTCCACACCGTCGGCTACGGCTGCACCACCTGCATAGGCAACTCAGGGCCGCTCCCGGGCGAGATCTCGGAGGCGATCGACGACGGGGACCTCATCGTCTGCTCCGTCCTCTCAGGCAACCGCAACTTCGAGGCGCGCATCCACCCTGAGGTGAAGGCGAACTACCTCGCCTCGCCGCCGCTCGTAGTCGCCTACGCCCTCGCGGGCCGCATCGACCTCGACCTGACGACAGAGCCGATCGGCAGCGGCTCGGACGGCAACGACGTCTTCCTCAGCGACCTCTGGCCGAGCCCGGAGCAGGTGCGGGACACGATCGCCGAGGCGGTGTCGGAAGACATGTACCGGCGCACCTATGCCGACGTGTTCACAGGCGACGAGCACTGGGCCGCGCTGCCCGTCCCCGAGGGCGACCTCTTCGCCTGGGATCCCGACTCCATGTACGTCCGCCTGCCGCCCTACTTCGAGGGCATGTCGCCGGAGCCGGGAACGGTCGAGGACATCGACGGCGCCCGCTGCCTCGTCATGGTCGGCGACAGCGTCACCACCGACCACATCTCGCCTGCGGGCGCGATCAAGCCGGAGAGCCCGGCCGGTCGCTACCTCGTCGAGCACGGGGTCGAGCGCAAGGACTTCAACTCCTACGGCTCGCGCCGCGGGAACCACGAGGTGATGGTGCGCGGCACCTTCGCGAACGTGCGGCTGCGCAACCTGCTCGTGCCGGGGAGCGAGGGAACCTGGACCGTCCACCTCCCCGACGGCGAGGAGACGACCATCTACGAGGCGGCCGAGCGCTATCGGGCCGAAGGCGTGCCCACGGTCGTCCTCGCCGGCAAGGAGTACGGCTCGGGCTCGTCCCGCGATTGGGCGGCGAAGGGGCCCAACTTGCTCGGCGTCCGCGCGGTCGTCGCGGAGACCTACGAGCGCATCCACCGCTCGAACCTGATCGGGATGGGCATCGTGCCGCTCCAGTACCCCGACGGCGAGAGCGCCGAGTCCCTCGGCCTCTCCGGCCGCGAGACGTTCGCGGTCGAGGGCCTCGCCAACGCCGAGGCAAGCGAGGCGACGGTGACGGCGACGCGGGACGACGGCGGCGAGCCGGTCGTCTTCACCGCCCGCGTGCGGCTGGACACGCCCCGCGAGCGCGACTACCTCCGCCACGGCGGGATCCTGCTCTACGCGCTCCGCAAGATCGCCGCGGGCTAGCCAGCGATCCGATACCCGGGAACGTAGTCGACGGGGTCGAGCGCGCTCCCGTCGAACATGTCCTTGAGCTCCAGCTCGCACGGGTTCGATCTCGGCCCGGGCGTGGGGGGAGCTCCTCGCTCACGCCGCCAACGCTACCCGTAGTCTCTGAGGCGATGGCCGAGATCCACGACTCCGCCGCGCGCGGGTTCGCGCTCGCGACCAAGGCCTACGAGGAGGCCCGGCCGACCTACCCGGCCAAGGCCGCCGAGCGGCTCGAGCGGGAGCTGCACCTCAAGCCGGGGCGCGACGTGCTCGATCTCGCCGCCGGCACGGGGAAGCTCACGGCGCTCCTGCTGGGTACCGGCGCAACGGTCGTGGCGGTCGAGCCGGTCGCCGAGATGCGGGCCGCCCTCGAGCGGGCGCTGCCGGGCGTCGCCGCGCTCCCGGGCACGGCGGAGGCGATCCCGCTGGCCGACGGCTCGGTCGACGCCGTCACGGTCGGCCAGGCGTTCCACTGGTTCCAGGGCGACGCGGCATTGGCCGAGATCCATCGCGTCCTCCGCGAGGGTGGCGGCTTGGGGCTCGTCTGGAACGTCCGCGACACGAGCGTCCCGTGGATGGCCCGGCTCACGGCGATCATGGAGGGCCATCGGGGCGACGCGCCCGCGTACCGCACGGGCGCGTGGCGCGAGGCGTTCGCGCGGACGACGCTCTTCGAGCCGCTCCACGAGGCGCAGGTCGCCCACGTCCACCACCTCACGCCCGAAGGCGTCGTAGCCCGCGTCTCCTCGGTCAGCTTTGTCGCAGCGCTCCCAGCATCCCAGCGCGAGCGCGTCCTCGGAGAGGTGCGGGAGCTGCTCGCGACGGATCCGAGCACACGCGACCGCGCGCAGATCGAGCTGCCCTACCGGACGGAGATTTTCTGGACTACGAGGCGGGCTCTCGCCGCCTGACGACCTTCAGGCCCCACGCCTTGCCGGACGCGAAGAGCTCGTCGGGATCGACCTCTCCGACCCAGCCCAGGAAGTGGCGGTCGGGCTCGTCGTCAGTGGATCCGTAGACGGCCGGCCGTCCCGGCTCCTCGGCCGGAGCAGCTCCGCGCTCGGCGCGCTCGAGCTCGGCGAAGCGCTCCTCGGCGGCCGGTCCTTCCGCGTATCCCTTGCCCACGCTTGGAAGATTACGCCCGCGGGGCCTGCTGCGACCACTCCGTGAGCGAGTACCAGTACGTCCCCTGCAGCGCCGCGGCGACCCGCGGGTCGGTGTGGTGCGGGTTGAAGACGTTGTGCTCGAGGTCGGCGCAGATCGCGACGGCTTCCATCGGGATGTCCGGGAGGTTGACGATCACCTCCGCGGGCAGGCGCGCCTCGCCGAGCGTGTAGTGCTTGAAGTGGAGGTCGGGCGCGACCTCGAGGAGGACGGGCCAGTCGGGACAGCTGCGGGCTGTGCTGCTCATCGGGCTTCGATTCGTGCTTCCGCCCGAGAGGCCTTCTCCACGAGGTCCGCGAGTGCGCGGATGAAGGCCTGGTCGGCGTTCAGCGATTCGATTCGATCGAGCTCGAGGCCGAGCTGGGCGGCCTTCTCCCGCGCCTCCACGTCGAGGTCCCAGAGGATCTCGAGGTGGTCGCTCACGAACCCGACCGGCGCGACGAGCACCTTGCGGACACCGGTCCGGTGGAGGCGCTCGAGCTCGTCGAGGATGTCCGGGCCGAGCCACGGCTCACCGGTCGGGCTCTCGCTCTGGAAGGCGAACGACCAGTCGGGGATCCCCGCCCGCTCCGCGACGAGCCGTGACGTCTCGAGGAGCTGGTCGCGGTACGGATCGCCCTCGGCCAGGATGCGCTCGGGGAGGCTGTGGGCGGTGAAGACGACGTGGGCCGTAGTGCCCGCGACACGCCCGGCCAGGAGCTCGATGTACGGCTCGTGGTCGTGCCAGCTCTCCACGAAGGCCACCTCGGCCCTGCCCGCGAGGGCCTCCTCGAGACGCCCCCGGTAGCCGCCGATCGAGATGCCGGAATAGTGCGGGGCGAGCACGAGGCCGACGAGCAGCTCGGCGCCGCCGGCGAGGGCGAGGTCGACCGCCTCCGGAATCCGCGGGCGCCAGTGCTTCATGCCGACGTAGACGGGTAGGCCGGCCGCCTCCTCGAGGCCCGCCCGCTGGGCCTCCGTGATCCGGTTGAGGGGCGAGGCGCCGCCGATCCGGCGGTAACGCTTCGCGAGCTCGTCCACGGCCTCCGGCCGAACCGGCCGCCCACCGCGGATGTCGGCGAGGTAGGCCGGAACGTCCTCGAGGCGCTCGGGGCTCCCGTAGGCCATGAGGATGACCGCCGCGCTGTCGCTTCCGGAGGTCAAGCGGTTACTTCGACGGAGGTGCGCTCGTGCACGAGCTCGACGAGGCGGCCGAGGTCGTCCGGATCCGTGTCCGGGAGGACGCCGTGCCCGAGGTTGAAGATGTGCCCGCGACGGCCGGCGACCGCGTCCAGCACGCAGACGGCCGCCTGCTGGGTGCGCTCCCACGGGCCGAGGAGGACAGCCGGGTCGAGGTTGCCCTGCACGCCGCAACCGGAGCCGAGAGAGTCCCAGCAGCGCTCGATCGGCACGCGCCAGTCGAGGCCGATGACGTCTCCTCCGACGGCCTTCATGTCGCGGAGCAGGTGCGTCGTCCCCGTCCCGAAGTGGATCGTCGGTACGTCAACGGCGCCGAGGACGCGCGCGGAGTAGGGGGCGACAAACTCCTGGTAGTCGGAGGCCGAGAGCGCCCCCACCCAGGAGTCGAAGAGTTGGATGACGTCTGCGCCGGCCGAGACCTGGGCCCGCAGGTAGGCGGCGAAGGTGTCCGCGAGCTTGTCCATGAGCCTGTGCCAGACCTCGGGCGAGCCGTACATGCAGGCCTTCGTCCGCACGAAGTCACGCGTCGGCTTGCCCTCGACGAGGTAGCCCGCCACCGTGAACGGGCCGCCGGCGAAGCCGATCAGGGCCCGGTCCTCACGCAGCTCCGCGCGGACGAGGCGAACGGTCTCGAGCACGAACGGCACCGCCTCCTCCGGCTCGGCCACGTGAAGGCGTTCGACGTCGACGGCGCTCGTCACCGGCTCGCGCACGACGGGCCCCACGGCCTCGACGAGCTCGACGTCGATCCCCATCCCGACGACGGGGAGCATGATGTCCGCGAAGAGGACGGCGGCGTCCACGCCGTGACGCCGCACCGGCTGCAGCGTGACCTCGGAGCAGAGCTCCGGCTCCCGGCAGATCTCGAAGAGGTCGTGACGCGCGCGGATCGCGCGGTACTCAGGCAGCGAACGGCCGGCCTGGCGCATGAACCAGACCGGTGTGCGCTCGACGTGCTCGCGCCGGGAGGCGCGCGTCAGGAGAGGCTCGGCCACACCTCTAAATCTAGCCGCGGAACGCTCAGCCGCCGACCACCAGGGCGACATGAGCACCCTGGAGGTCGCGAGCGCGTAGCCCGTCGAGAGGGCTGACCCGCTTCAGGCCGAGATCCCGTGCCAGGCGCTCGGCTTCGCTCCTGTGGCCCGGCCGGAACATCACGATCGACCGCGGGTAGTCGGTCCGGGCGGCGTTTCCGGTCCCGGCGATCAGGTAGTTGTGGCGGCGAACGCCTTCGGCCGCCTCGGACGCCGCTCCGCCGATCCCGTTTCCGTTCAGCACGAGCACCGACGTCTCGCTTCGCGGAAGGACCGACTTCACGCCCGGCGAGGCCTGCTCCGTCGCCCCGGCGGACTGGCCGGTGGACTCCAGCCGGCGCTGCACGGCCACCGTAGCGACGGTCGTGGGGTCGGTCGCCTTGCTCACCTCGTCGGAGAAGAACTTCCCGAAGAGCCAGATGCCGACGATCAGCAGGATCAGGAGCTCGACGGTGGCGACGGTGGCCGCGATGAACGCGGCGTTTCGCCAGGGGGATTGGGCCGGAAGATTTGCGCGATGATCCACGGGCCGGTCTAGTTCGACCCGTGGTCTGCCTCTCCTTCTCCGTTTAGAACCGAATCCCAGGTCGCGGCGATTCCGTCCTCGAACGACGTCCGCGCCTCGAACCCGAGCTCGCGCCCGGCCAGGCCCGGGTCGAGGACGCTCCGCTGCAGCTCTCCGAGCCGCGGCGGGTCGAAGACGGGCTCGATCTCGACGCCGGATGCCCGCCGGCAGGCGGCGAAGAGGTCGAGCACGGAGGTCGCCACCCCGGTTCCGATGTTGAAGACTCCGGCAGGCCGCTCGAGCGCGGCCACCGTGACCCTCGCGACGTCCGCGACGTAGACGTAGTCCCGCTGCTGCGTCCCGTCGCCGAAGATATGCGGCGCCTCGCCGTCTGCCAGCCGTCCCAGGAAGATGGCGACGACGCCCGCCTCGCCGTGCGGGTCCTGCCGGGGCCCGAAGACGTTGCCGTAGCGCAGCGACGTGTGCTCGCTCCCGTAGAGGCGGTTGTAGGTGGCGAGGTACTCCTCGCCGGCGAGCTTGGACGTTCCGTACTGGGAGAGCGGCGCCCGCTCGGAGGCCTCGGTCGCCGGCTCCTCGCACTCGCCGTACATGGCGCCGCCCGTCGAGGCGAAGACGATCCGCGTCGCGTGCTCGCGCGCCGCCTCGAGCAGCCGGATCGTCCCGAGGACGTTGACGCCGGCGTCGAAGTCGGGCCGGGCGACGGAGACGCGCACATCGGCCTGGGCCGCGAGGTGCAGGCACGCCTCCGGCCTCGCCTTCGCGAAGACCGAGCCAACGGCGTCGGCGTCACGGATGTCCGCGACGACGAGCTCCGCGCCGGGGCTCACGTTCTCGCGCTTCCCGTGCGAGAGATCGTCGAGGACGACGACGTCGTCGCCGCGGGCGACCAGCAGGTCGACGACGTGCGAGCCGATGAAGCCTGCGCCCCCTGTGACGATCGCCCGCACCGGCGTATCCTACGGCGCTCGCATGTTCGTGACGTTCGAAGGCGTGGACGGATCGGGGAAGTCGACGCAGGCGCGGCTCCTCGCCGAATGGCTCCGTTCCCAGGGCAGAGAGGTCGTGCTGACGCGTGAGCCGGGCGGCACGTCGGTGGGAGAGAAGATCCGCGAGCTCCTCCTTCACGGCGAGAGCATGGCGCCCTGGGCGGAGGCGGCGCTCTTCGCGGCCGCCCGCGCACAGCTCGTGGACGAGGTGATCCGGCCGGCCCTCGCGCGCGGTGCCGACGTCGTCGCGGATCGCTACCTCGACTCCTCGCTCGCCTACCAGGGCATGGCCCGCGGGCTCGGCGTCGAGCGCGTGCTCGAGCTCAACCTCCTCGCGACGAGCGGGCTCCTGCCGGATCGGACCTTCCTGCTCACGCTCCCTCCAGGGGATGCCGAGTCGCGCCGCGCCGACCTGCCGGACCGCATCGAGCAGGAGGGCCCGGCCTTCGCCGAGGAGGTCGATCGGGCCTACCGCGAGATCGCCCGCGTGTTCGCGAAGCGGGTGGCCGTGGTCGACGGCGGCGGAAACCCCGAAGATATCGCCGAGACCGTCCGTGGACAGCTTCGAGACCTTCCCTGAGCAGGACGAGGCCAAGCGCCTCCTCCGCGCCGCAGTGGCCGAGGGCCCGGCGCACGCCTACCTCTTCCACGGCCCGCGCGGCGTCGGGAAGCGCAGGGCCGCCTTTGCCTTCGCGGCGGAGCTGCTCGGCGACCCCGATCGCGTCCGGCGCGGGATCCACCCGGACCTCTACGTCCTCGAGCCCCTCGGGGACCAGATCCGCATCGACCCGATCCGCCACCTCCGCCGCGACCTGCACATGCGCCCGTTCGAGTCCGAGCGCCGCGTCTACCTCGTCCTCCGCGCCGACCTCATGAACGAGGACGCCGCCGACGCCCTCCTCAAGGATCTCGAGGAGCCGCCGCCCTATGCGGTGATCGTGCTCGTCGCGGACGAGCTCGGGCTCCTCCCGCCGACGATTCGCTCCCGTTGCCAGCCGGTGCCGTTCCGGCGGCTCTCCCAGCGCGCGATCAAGGCGTACCTCTCCTCGCGCGGCCTCGCGGGAGAGCCCCTCGACGCGCTCGCCCGGGTCGCCGCCGGCAGGCTCGACCGGGCGGAGCGCCTCCTCGACCCGGACGCCGGCGAGCGGCGCGACGGCCTGATCGAGCTCGCGCGCTCCGTCTACCTCGACCCGGGGTTCGACGCCGGCAGGGCGTCGAAGGTGGTCACGGACCTCGCGTACGAGCGCGGCGCGCGGGTGAAGGCCGCCGTCGAGAAGGACCCGCTCCCCTCCGAGACGGCCCGCGAGACCGAGCAGCGCGGCAAGCGCGCCGGCCGTGGCGCCGAGCGCGAGGAGGTCCTCGACGCGCTCGACCTCCTCTCGGGCTGGTACCGGGACCTGATGGTGGTCGCCGCCGGGGCCGAGGGCGCCGTCCTCAACTCCGACAAGCTCGCCCAGCTCTCGGCGGACGGGCTTCCCGAGCGCGGGCCTGCGGCCGAGCAGGCCGCCGCGACGGTACGGGACGTGTGGCGCTCCTTCGAGTTCAACGTCCAGCCGGGGCTCTCGCTCGAGGCGCTGTTCGTCCGCCTTCGGCGCGAGCTCGGAGGCACAATTCAGCCATGACGATTGCCGTGGGGGTGGTGTTCTCGCCCGGCGGGAAGGTCTACTCGTTCGATCCGGGCGGGCTCGAGCTCGCCTGGAACGACAAGGTCATCTGCCAGACGTCGCGCGGCCCCGAGCTCGGCCGGGTCGTGAAAGCGAACCACGAGCTTGAGCCCGGAGCGGCGCCCGGCACGCAGCTGAAGAAGGTGGTCCGGCGGGCAACCGAGGTCGATCTCGAAACCGTGGCCTCGAACCGCGAAGAGGCGGCGCGCGCGATGCGCGTCTTCCGGGAGGTGGTGAAGCAGCAGAGCGTCGAGGTCAAGCCGGTCGCGGCCGAGCTCGTCTTCGACGGCTCGCGCGTCGTCTTCACCTACCAGGCCGAGCAGCGGCCGGATGCGACGAAACTGCAGTCGGCACTCCGCGACCGCCTGCACCGGCGTGTGGAGCTGCGCTCCGTCGGCCCGCGGGAGTGCGCTCGCCTCTGCGGCGACCACGGCCTGTGCGGGGGCGGGCAGTGCTCCCGGCGTTATCCGACGCACGAGCAGCCGATCACGCTGCGGATGGCCAAGGACCAGGACCTGCCGATGAGCTCCGGCCGAATCACCGGGCTCTGCGGCCGCCTCCGCTGCTGCCTTGCCTTCGAGCACCCGCTCTACAAGAGCTTCCGTGACCGGGCGCCGCGTGTCGGCCGGCGTGTCGAGACCCCGCACGGCGAAGGCCTCGTGACCGGCTACAAGGTGCTGGAGGACGCCTGCACTGTCGAGCTCGAGGAGGGGAAGACCGGGGTCGACATCGCCATCGACGCGTGCCGCGAGGTAGCGTGAGCTCCCAGCAGGGCATCGAGGACCGGCTCGTCGAGTACCGCAATCTGCGCCGCGACCTCGAGCGAGCGATTCTCGCGCTCGCCACGTCGGTGGACGGCAGGCGGTTCACCTACCAGGCGTCGCTGCACGACCTCCAATTCCAGGCCGGGGGATACGTCGTGCTCGAGGACGGAACTGAGACTAGGCTCGGCCAGGTGATCACGCTCGAGTCTGCGAGCCGGGAAGGGCCGGAGCTCTCCGTCTCGCTCGGCGACGAGCTCTCGGCGCACAACCGCATGGTCCTGCGCTATGCGCAAGGCGAGGGAGTCGTGCTCGAGGGTGACGGCGCGCCCTTCCACGACGCGGTCGCCCGCCCGGCCGAGCCGGGCGAGGTGGCGGCCTGGCTCGAGCGAACGCGTCCTCGGCGGGCCGGGCTCCAGGTCGGCGAGCTTGTTCTCGCCCCGGGCGTCCCCTTCTCCCTCGACGCGGGCGGTTTCGACCGGCACACGTTCCTGTGCGGCCAGTCGGGCTCCGGGAAGACGTACTCGCTTGGGCTCCTCCTCGAACGGCTGCTCCTCGAGACCGAGCTGCGCCTCGTCATCCTCGACCCCAACTCGGACTTCGTGCGTCTCGGCACGGTGCGTGGAGGCGCCGACCACACTCTCGCCTCGCGGTACGACCGCGTCGCGGGTGGCGTCGCCGTCCGCTCGGTCGACGCGGCTGCGCCGCTGCAGGTGGCGTTCCCCGAGCTCGATCCCGCCGCCCAGGCGGCCCTCCTGCGGCTCGACCCGATCGAGGACCGCGACGAGTATGCCGTTCTCACCTCGGCGCTCGAGCGTTGGCAGCCGGCGGTGCTGGCCGAGCTCGCAGAATCCGACTCGGCCGACGCCCGCAGGCTGCTCACACGCGCTCAGAACCTCGGCGTGCTCCGTTGGACGGTCTGGTCGGCCGGCAGGGAGGGCTCGATCCTCGAGGACCTGACCGATCAAGGCATCCGCTGCCTCGTCGTCGACCTGGGCTCGCTCGGCACGCGCGAGGAACAGGCGCTCGTCGCCGAGGCCGTCCTCGCGCGCCTCTGGGAGCGCCGCTCCGACCGGGCGCCACTGCTGGTCGTCATCGACGAGGCCCACAACGTCTGCCCCGCGGGCCCGGAGGACGCGCTGACCGCGCTCGCCACCGAGCATGCCGTCCGCATCGCGGGCGAGGGCCGCAAGTTCGGCCTCTACCTGCTCGTCTCCACGCAGCGGCCGCAGAAGGTGCACGAGAACGTGCTCAGCCAGTGCGACAACCTGCTCCTGATGCGCATGAACTCGGCCGCGGACCTCGGGTTTGTCGGCGAGGTCTTCTCCTTCGTGCCGCAGAGCCTTCTCGGCCGCGCGACGACGTTCCGGCAGGGCGAGTCGCTTGCCGCAGGGAAGATCTCGCCGCATCCGGCGCTCCTCCGCTTCGGAGTCCGGATCAGCGAGGAGGGCGGGGGCGACGTCCCCGCCGACTGGGCCGAGGCCCACTAGCCCGCGCCGGCTTCGCGCCCCGTCTGGCGCATGCGCGCGACCGCGTTCTCATACGACGTGGCGAGACGCCGCTCGATGCGGGCGAGCTTGGTCCGGGCCTCCCGGACCCGCTCGAGGGCCGTGTCCAGCTCGTCGAGGGCCTCGTCGAGCAGCTCGAGCTGCTCGTCGGCGGGAAGGTCGGCGCCGTAGCGCTCCGCCAGAGCCTCGAGGCTCTGTTGGACGTCTGCGAGCAGCTGCGGAAGCGGGGGATCCCCGCCGAGCTCCTCGCCGAAGAGAACGCGCCGCGGGGGGTCCGGCTGCTCACTGCTCACGGGTCCCAGGCTACCGGGATCCCGTCAGCCTCAACCGGCGGGCTCCAGATCGATTCGCGCCCGCCCGAGTTCGCCGGTGTCGACGTCAAGCGATAAGGCGCCCGTGAGCTCGTCGGGGAGTTGGAAGCCAACGAATGCCTGACGGCCCTGGCGGGGGTCCAGCCGGTCCTGTCCAACGAAGCAGTCTGGCTCGTAGCTTTTACCGCCGACGACCAGGTCGTAGAACGCGGCATAGTGAGTCTGAGAGGCCTCGGTATTTTGCACGGCTTCGAGCTCGAGTACGACGTCCCAGCCACCAGAGCCCCGCTCCATCTGGTGGCCGCTAACGACCGTGACATGCCATCCAGGGTCCCCGACTACGGCGTCCTCGGTGACGCCGAGGTCGGTCCACGCCGCCGTGGTCGGGCATGACTCGAGCTCGGTGGTCAGCGCTACCGGGGTCTCTTGCCCTGTATCGCCGTTCGGCGATCCCTCGCCGTCGCGGCCGAGGACGAGCCAGCCGGCGAGGCCGCCGACGAGGAGCAAGGCGATGATGGCTGCGGCCACCACCATGCGACGCGGTTCCCGAGTCGTCGCCGTCTTCCCGCGCAGGGAGCGGATGAAGCCGTCGACGTCCCGGCGCCAGGTCTCGTCGCGGAGCACGACGGCCTGGCGTAGTCCCAGTCCCTGGAGACCCTCTGGGAGCTGTGCCGGTGTGGGCATCGCCGCGCCGCCCACGAGCACGGGGATGACTTGCTTTCCCTGCTCCAGAGCTGCCGTCAACTCGATGCGCACGTAATCGTCCGGTCTGGTGAGTCGAGGGTCGCCCTCGGAGGTCGTCGCAGCCAGCCACCTCGGCCCGATCACGGCAAGAACGACATCGGATAGGCCTCGCGTGTGACCGGGTCGGCGTTGGGGTTCTCAGTGGCCCGGGTGCCCGAGAAGCGGGTCACGGCGAGGTCGAGGCCGTGCCAGAAGAGGTGCACGGGACTCGTCTTGCCGCAGAACCACCCCGCGAACTCCTGCAGCGTCCAGTCGATCCAGCGAAGCGCCCGCCAGAACCGCTCCACGGCCTCGCGATCGTACGACGCGTGCTCGGTGTCCTCGGCGAAAGGCGTGGTGATGGGAAGGCCGTACGGCTCGGCCTTCGTCTCCACGTCGATCCCACGGGCCGCGAGCAGCGCGAAGAAGCACTCGTGGAACGCCGCAACCGAGAGCCCGTCCGCTAGCGGGAAGGAGTCCACGTCCCCGATGCTCGTGCGCACAACCAGCTCGTGGGCGACGAGGTCGAAGGAGACGTCGAAGTCGACGGCCCCGGCGCGGAGCCGTCGCGTCGTCCACCCTCGCGTGTCGATGTAGAGCGGGGCGTTCCACCAGTGGTTCTGCGGTGGCGTCGCGGCCAGACGCACCTTGCCGACGATCTGCGCCCAGAGATGAAGGGTCTCTTTCGTCGGCTCCCACGGCTCGAGAGCGAGCTCCGGCAGCTCGGTCACGAGTAGGTCCACACGCGGCTCGGTCATTCGCGCTCCTCTTCACGAGCGAGCGCTCGACGGAGCTCTCGTTGCTCGTACGAGCCGTGGTACCGAAAGCCCCCGACGAAGATCGTCGGCGTTCCGGTGGCACCGCTTGCGAGCGCGCTCGAGCGGTCGGCCTCGACCCGATCGAGATGGACACGCGCCTCGAGCTCTCGCCGGACGCGCTCAACGTCGAGACCGATCTCCTGGGCGTAACGTTCGAGGTCGTCCCGCTCGAGCGCCTTCTGGTGCCGAAAGAGGAGGTCGTGCATGGGCCAGAAGCGTCCCTGCGCGGCCGCTGCTTCGCTCGCCTCCGCCGCCGCGAGCGCATGGGGATGGATCTCCACGAGAGGAAAGTGGCGAAAGACGAAGCGGAACGGAATGCCTTCGGCTTCGAGGGATTGGATGCTTCGGTAGGCGGCGCGGGTGTATGGGCACTCGTAATCGCCGAAGACGAGAAGCGTCGGTCCGCTCGAACCGCGCACATGGTCGAGCGCCTCCGCGACCTCGGGAACGAGGGATGCACTCATGCACTCGACACTACCGGCGGCGTCAAGGGCCGCCCCCTTCACACCCTTCTGGCCTCGAGCGATGTAGAAGGTGGAAGGCTCGATTCGAGGAGAGGAGGCCATGAGCGGTCAGAGACGACGGAGCGACGCCGAGCTACTCGCCGCCGCCTCACGGGACCCGGAGGCCTTCGGCGAGCTCTACGACCGGTATGCAGGACCCGCCTTCGGATGGGCCCGTCGCGCCGGACTGCGCGAAGCGGACGCGCTCGATCTCGTCGCCGAGCTGTTCGCAAAGGCGTGGGTCTCGCGGAGACGCTTCCGGCCCCCTGGCGACGGAAGCGCTGCAGGCTGGCTCTACGGGATCGCCCGCAACCTCGTCGCCGCCCAACGACGTCGAGGTCGGATCGACCAGGCTGCCAGGCGGCGGCTCGGAATGCCGCTCGCCGTCGAGTCGGTCGATGACACGGTGGTCGAGCGCGTCGACGCGGCCGCGACCCGCCGAAGGCTCGACGTAGCGATGGATGACCTTCCCGCCACGCAGCGCGCGGCGGTGGAGATGCGCGTCGTTGGCGAGCTCGCGTATCCCGAGCTGGCAGCCAGGCTCGACTGCACCGAGACAACCGCCCGGAAGCGCGTCTCGCTGGGCCTGCGGTTCCTCCGCGACCGCCTGGCCGTGACGCCTCAGCGAGGAGGACGAGATGACTGAGACCGATGCAATCCCGGATGGGCTGAGCCGGATCCGCGGCGACCTCGTGAGCGCCGTCTCGCGCGACCGGTCGCATGAGGTGGGTCGCCGCAAAGCGTACCTCGGCGCGGCGGTAGCCGTCGTCGCGGTCGGAGCCGTCGGCAGCGCGATCGCCGCGGCAACCGGGGCGTTCTCGCCGGCACCGCCCCAGGTCAAGCAGACTTTCGAGGATCTCAACAGCGGCCCCGACGCGCCGGGGGTCGACGCGTCGAGGGCCGTCGAGATCGGCGTGATCGACGAGCACCCCGCCTACGCGGCACCGACGACCGAGGGCGGCTTTTGCCTCTACTTCGCGCCGAATCCCGGCCGCGTGCAGAGAAGCGGCCCGTCGGGCACCGCTTGCACCTCGAACGACCCCGCGCCGGACGAGATCGCGCTCACGCCGCAGTTGGGACACGACGGCGGCTTCGCCTTCGGCCGCGTCGGAGCGGCCGACGCCCTTTCGGTCGAGATCGAGCTGCCTGATGCAAGCGGCATCGTCACCACGCAGGTCGGCCCGGACCGCTTCTTCCTCGCCGAGCTTCCCGAGCGCGCCCTGACCGCGCTCACGTACGGCAAGACGGTGAGCGCTGTGGCCAGGAACGCCGAGGGCACGATCGTCGCCCGTTCCACGCCCCAAGGACTCGGTCTCGGCATGCCCACGGAGACGACGGGGTAGCTCCCCGCAATTCGGCCGTGATCCAATCGGGACTACGAAGGACGGGGCGTTGTGGCAGGTCTTAGGTGGGAACCACAGCCGCCTCGACCGGTCGTGCTCGTAGCGCGAGCGCGGTCGGGACGAGGGTTGCGGCCAGGGTCAGCGCCGTTGCCAGCCCGACGACCGTCAGGTAGATCCAGGCCGGGCCTGCGGGCGTTGGCGAGTCCGTTAGAGCCAGGTTGTACGGGATGAGGGTTGCAGCGGCGATCAGGGTGCCCAGCGCCGCGCCGGCAAGTGCGACGAATAGGCTCTCGATGCTCATCATCCGCATGATCTGGCCGCGCGTCGATCCGATCAGCCGCTGCAAGGCGAACTCGCGTCGGCGGGCGGCCGTCGCGACGACGAGCGCGTTGACCAGAGCGATCACCGTATAGCCAACGATCACGGCGACGAAGAGGTAGTTCGCCCAGGCGCTGATCTCCTGGACTTCGGTGTAGGCGGCGGTCGCTTCGGTCCAGTCGGCCACCCTCAGCCCCGGCTGTATCTCTGCCAGCTGCGCGAGCCTCGCGAGCAGGATGCCGGGATCGATGCCAGGTACGGCGCGAACGAGGATCTGATCTGCAAGACCGTACGTCGTGTGCCTAGCTAGCAGGCTCGCAGGCACGAGCGCGGTCTCGTATCCCCGCTCGGCGGAGAACTCCGCGACGATCTCGAGCCCTCGTACGCTGCCGTCGCCGAGCCGCATCCGAACGGTGTCGCCGACATCTCGGCCCGGTCGCGTGTGCCTTGCCGAGAGCGCGATCGTGTCGCCCCGCAGGCGCGAAAGCGTTCCAGTGGTGACCTCGAATGCAGTCGTCCCGGTCGCGCCTTCGGCATCGATGCCCTGCAGCGGCACGATCGCCGCATCCTCGCCCGGCACTTCGAAGTAGCCAGTGCTCGAGATGTAGGCCGAGGCTTCGTCGACTCCCGGCTGCTCTCGGACATCGTGGACGAGACCGAGCGGGAGGCCGCCCGTGGCAGAGCCGAGGACGGCGTCGGCACGGAGGTCGTTCGTGTAGGCATCGGCCGCCGCCCCCGTCTGGGACGTTTGCATGTAGAGCAGCGCCGTCGCGAGCCCGGTCGCCAGCATCACCGGCGTCAGCGCGCCTGCCGTCCTCACTCGGCTGAAGCCAACGTTGAGCATCGCGAGTTGGCCGGCGAGTCCGGATGCCACTCGAACCGGCAACGAGGTCACGCCCGCGATCACCCTTACTGTGCCCGGGCCGAGCAGCGCCAAGCCGGCCGCCAACAGCATCGCCGAGGGAACAGCCGTGCTGGCCGCGACCGGCCCTGCGAGCAGGCCGGCGGTGACCAGCGCGAGTGCCCCGCCGCCCGCAATGGCTAGCAGCGCGAAGACGAGCCGAGACGGGCTGAGCCAGCGCCTCTGCGTCGACGCCTCGACCAACGCCTCGACGGGCCTGACACGCGACGCACCCCGAGCAGCGATGTGGGCCGCGGTCACGGCGGTGAGCAGAGCGATGGCGGCGCCGCTTACGGACGGGATCCAGCCCTGCTCGTACCGAATCCCGGGCGGGACGATCCCGCTGTCTCCGAAGCGGGCGAGCAGCCAGCTGCCGAGGGGCGCGCTGGCGAAATAGGCGAGCGTCACTGCCGGCAGGGCGACGAGGACAGCCTCGGCGCGAACCATGCGGCGCAGCTGGCGGGGTGTCGTGCCGATCGCCCGCAGCAATGCCAGCTCTCGCTGGCGCAGCTGGAGCGAGAGACCGAGCGTGCTCGCGACGACGAAGACCGCGACCATCACCGCCAGTCCGCCGAACAGTCCCGCGAGAGCGATCAAATCTGCGGCTTGTCCCTCCGCGTCGGGGAACTCCGCCAGCCCGCGCTCGTCGCCGCGGAGCGTCGTTGCGACTCCTGGAGGCAACGCGTCCTCGACACGCCGCTCGAGCCGGCCGACGTCGACACCACGCTCGGGGAAGACTCCGATGCTGTCCACCTCGCCGGACTGCCCGAGTAGGCGCGGCGCCGTGGGGTCGAAGAAGAAGATCGAGCTCGACCCAACGGAGGGGGCGGATGCGATCCCGACCACCCGGAACCGACCACTATCCCCGCGGACGGCGAGTTCGACCCGATCGCCGGCACGTGCGCCGGCGAGAGCGGCCAGGGCGGCGTCCATCACCACCTCGTCTGGCGACCGCGGGGGCCGGCCGCTTGCGAGCTGGTAGGGCGTGAGCCGCGCCGAGGCCCATCCGTGCCCCAGCACCTGGACATCCGGCGGGAGTACCGGACCGTCGCGAACCACCATGACCGGAAACGAGACGTCGGGGAGGGCTGTCGTCACCCCCGGCAGTGATTCGAGCCTGGCGACGAGGCCGGAGTCGAGTCGGGCACGCTCGGGCAGCGTCTCGTCGCGATAGCTCTGGTTCCCGGTCACGACGATGGGCGGGGCGGTAAGTCGCTGCGGGGGCACGTCGGCGCGGATTCCCGACTCGAGCAAGCCGCCTGCCGCCATGACGATGGTTGCGCCGAGCACGAGTACAACGAAGGAGGCCGCGAAGCCCGCCTTACGGAAGCGCAGAGTTCGAAGCGCAACCGCGATCATCACGACGTCTGGCCGGGGTTCCGGTCGCGGGGCTCGCCGGCCCCAGAGGCGCTCAGTTGTGCCATCCGCTCGGCGACTGCGCTCGCACCCGGACGCCGAAGCTCGCCGGCCAGACGCCCATCGACGAGGAAGACGACACGTTCCGCATGCGACGCCGCCGTCGGGTCGTGGGTGACCATGACAACGGTCTGCCCCTCTTCCTCAACGGCCTCACGCAGCAGGCGCAGGATCTCGTCCGCGCGCCCCGTGTCCAGCGAGCCGGTCGGCTCGTCGCCGAAGATCACCGCCGGATGCGTGATCAACGCCCGCGCGATCGCCACCCGCTGCTGCTCACCGCCGGAGAGTTCGGCGGGCCGGTGACTTCGCCGTTCACCGAGCCCAACACGCTCGATCACCGCCCTCAGCTCATCCCGCTTCGGCCTTCGCCGGGCGAGACGCAACGGCAGGGCGACGTTCTGCTCCACGGTCAGCGCCGGCAGGAGGTTGAACGCCTGGAACACGAAGCCGATCCGTTCCCGGCGGAAGCGCGTCAGCGGCACTTCACCAAGCCCGCCCAGGTCGACACCGTCGAGGACGACCGAGCCGGAGCTCGGCCGATCCAGCCCGGCCGCGAGCTGCAGCAACGTGCTCTTGCCGGAGCCGGACGGCCCCATCATCGCCGTGAAGCTGCCGCGCTCGAAGTCGAGGGTCACGTCGTCGAGGGCAAGCACGCCGCTGCCCTCGTTCCCGAACCGCTTGCGAAGGGACTCGAGCTCGACGACCGCGTCGCCGCGAGGAATCGGATCGATCCGTGTTGCCGGGACCTGGTTCGCCAGTCCGGTCTCCATCTCAGGACCTCCGATCGGCCGTCTTACAACGTAAGATTATCTTACGCCGTAAGATAACGCAAGAAATCATGGCTAAGCAAAGACGCACCCAGGCCGGACGACGTCCGCTCGATCGGGACCTCATCCTCCGGGCCGCCGTGGAGCTCGTCGAACGAGACGGCCTCGACGCCCTGACCATGCGCCGGCTGGGCGCAGCACTCGGCTGCGAAGCGATGTCGATCTACTACTACGTCGAGAGCAAGGACGCCCTTCTTGACGGGGTCGTCGAGATCGTCGTCACCGGTATGGATCTTTCGTGGGCACGGCGATCCGGTCGGTGGCAGGAGCGTCTCAAGGAGGGTTATCGCGCCTACCGCCAGCTCGCCCACACGCACCCGGCGGTGTTCCCCCTGATCGGGCGACCGGCCGGGCGGACGCTTGGTGGACTGCGCCCGGTCGAAGCCTTTCTCAGCGTGCTTCTGGAGGCCCGCTTCGCGCCGCGGGAAGCAATGCAGGCACACCGCACGCTCTCGAGCTACGTGTACGGCTACGCCATCTCCGAGATCCGCGGCCTCGGGCTCGAATCGAGCGGCGACCTGCGAATCGAAGAGACGGAGTGGCGTTCGCTTCCGTCCCTGGCCAAGGTACTGGCTGAGTCCAAGGGCGTCGACCACGAGCACGAGTTCGAGCAGGGGCTCGACGTCATCGTCTCCGGGTTAGCGCCGGCGTGAGCGGGCGCGTGGCTTGGGCGGTACCCGAAGGCTCCGCTCAGGCGTCATCCCGAGCTGACCTACCCCGGTTTGTACCCGACGCGCCGACCTGGTATAGAGCTTCGCAATTGACGACTAGGAGCGAGCGTTGAGCGAGCCGCATGGTTTCTCTGCTGCTGCGGGCGTTGAGCTTCGGCATTTGCGCTACTTCGTCACCGTCGCCGAAGAGCTGCATTTCGGCCGTGCGGCACAGCGTCTCTTCCTGTCCCAGCCTTCGCTGAGCGCCCAGATCCGGCGGCTCGAAGACCAGCTGGGCACGCCGTTGTTCGAGCGGACGACAAGGGAGGTGAAGCTCACAGCGGCGGGTCAGGCGCTTTTCGACCGCGCGCAGCGCATCCTGCTAGACGTGGGGCAGGCGGTCGCTGCCGCTCAGGACGCCGCCGGTGTACTCAGTGGCGAACTTCGCTTGCTCTTTTCGCACGGCTCTCAGCTCACCGCCGAGCCACTCCTCGTGCGCTTCGGCGCGCGCTACCCCGGCGTGCGCGTGCAGGTTCTCCTCGGCCAGGACGCCCGCCTCATCGAGGACGTTGCGCGCGGTCGGGCGGACGGAGCATTCGTATGGGAGCTGGACGACCACCCGACGCTGGAGACGCTCCATGTGGCCGACGAGCCCGCTGGTGTGATCCTTCCGTCCGGCCACCCTCTCGCTGCGCGTGAGGCCATCCCTCGAACTGCATTGCAAAGGGAACGCATGATCCTCTACGACCGCGACGCCGGGCCGGTCATCGTGCGCGCGCTCGAACGTGTCATCTGGGGTGACGCTGAGCCGCCGGAAGATCGCATCGTGCGAATCCGGGACGCAGCCGCGGCTCAGGAGTCGCTCCAAGACGAGGTCGCGCGGGGCACCGGCATTTCGTTCGTGACCGCCCATGTGTTCGAGCTGGGTCACCCCCCGGGGACCGTGTATCGAGCCCTCGATCCGCCGTTCGCCGGCCGACTCTTCTTCGTGTGGCCGCTGACCCCATTCCCTGTGCGCGACGCACTGGTCAAGGAACTGAGCTCCGCAACGACCGAGCGAGGATTCGTATCCGCGTCCTATCAGTCCGAAGAGCGAAAGCTCTTGCCCCGCGGTGCCGCCCCGCACTAGCGTCCCTTCTTGCTGGCCGGATCGATACCGCGCCAGCTCAGTCAACGGCGATAGGAGATGAGGAGGGCCGATGAGCGCACTCCGCGTCGTGCTCGGAGCAAGTGGCGGCATCGGCAGCGCCGTGGTGCGCGAACTCGCCGGAAGAGGCCTCGCGGTCCGCGCGGTCAGCCGCCACAGAGCGGACGCGATTCCGCGAGGTGTTCACCACGAGACGCTGGACGTGTCGATTCCCGACGCAGCCATCGCGGCGTGCGACGGGGCGGCCACCGTTTACCACTGCGTACAGCCGCCGTACCACCGCTGGGCCGCGGAACTTCCGCGCCTCAACCAGGCCGTCGCCGCTGCCGCCGCCCACACCGGCGCCAAACTCGTCCTCGCCGACAACTTGTACGCGTACGGCCCCATCGAGGGCCTGATCACGGAGACGTCACCGGAGCGGCCCTCAAGCGCGAAGGGGCGAACGCGCAAGGAAGCCGCCGACGCGCTTCTACAAGAGCACGCAACCGGCAGACTTCGCGTCACGATCGGCCGAGCCGCCGACTACTTCGGACCACGGGGGACGAACAGCATCGCCGGCGAAACCATGTTCGGCGCGGCGGTCGCCGGAAGGGCCGTGCGCTGGCCCGCCAACGCCGATGCGCAGCACAGCTTCAGTTATCTGCCGGATCTGGCACGGGCGCTTGTCACCCTCGGGGAGATCGACGCCGCCGACGGCAGGACTTGGATCCTTCCGCCCGCTCCTCCGCTCACGGCGCGAGCGCTCGTTGCCCTCATCGAGCAGGAGCTGGGTCGGAGAGTCGAGCTGCGGGTCACCGGCAAGCTTGCGATGCGTCTAGCTGGGATTCGTATCCCCCAGGCCCGCGAACTGCCCGACATCTGGTACCAGTTCTCGACCCCGTTCGTGGCGGAGGCCTCAGCTTTCGAGGCCGCCCTCGGAGCATTCGCGACGACACCGCTCGACGAGGCGGTGCAAGAGACGATCGCCTGGTTCCAGTCACGGTCGGGAAGCGGACGACTCCCGGCCGGCTCGCCGCGCGAGCCCTGAGGTCTCAAGGATCCGTTGAACGGCTGAACCTCGTCCTCAGGAGTTCCTTCAGGGGAAGGGCCTCGCGAAAGCACACTCTGCGCCGTCGCGATTCAATCGATAGGAACTGCCTACGAATCGAGTGGGCGGAAAGTCTTGTCCACGCCTCCTGGGCGCGACTAGCGTGACCCTCATTGCCGATTCAAGCAGCGACCGGCCCACCTTCCCCGAAGAGGAGGCTACTGTGATCGACGCCCAGCCAGCGAAGGCGCGAGACGCGATCGACGCGATCGCGCCAGATTTCATCCGCATCGACGTCGGACGACGATTTCCTGAGGCTAAGCTCGTTCCGCCGACATCCTCCGGCTACCTGCTTTCGGCCACCGAGGTCGACCGCCGGCCGATGTTCCTGCCCAACAGCCGTCGCAAGCGCGAGTTGCTGCGCAAGATCAAGAAGGCGGTGGAGCCTCTCCGCGCGGACCCGCGCGTCGTCGAGGCAGTTGTCTTCGACGGTGTCCTCTCCCCCGCCAGGCCGGGCGAGATCTTGGCGGAGCGCCCCAACGTCCCCGTGGCCCGGTTCGACCTGGCCGTGCTCGTAGAGACGATCGATGTGGACAGCGCGGAAGCGCTCGAGCACGAGGACGAATGGTCGGCGCTCGTCGCGCTCGTCGACCGGGTAAGTCATCGAAGCTACCGCCTGCGCGGCCAGAACGTCCGCCGGCTCGGCGCGGTCGATCACCGCCGAGGCGGGATCTTTCTCTTCAACTACTTCTACGCAGACCGCACAGACCTCAACCTGGCGGCGTGGCAGTACACGGCAGGCTGGTTCCAAGATCAAACGGGCCTAGACAACTCCGCTGTGCTTCTCCCCGACGAAACGAGTGAGCCGCGCTACCGCCTCGTGAACCACGCGCGCTGGAACAGCCTGAGGGACGTGCTGCCGTCGTTGATATTCAAGCGGAGCTTCCGCACGTACGTCTTGCGGCACTTCTCCGCGAACGGCGTCGCTGCGATGCCGGTTCTCTACCGGCTCGCGTAGGGCCGCCTCGCGTGCACGCAATCCAGAAGATCGCGCAGATGCTCGATCCGCGGACGGATCGGGTCGTGATCAGGTCGGTGCTCAAACCACGCAAGCTGGAGCGCGTGCACCAGGGATCGTGAGTGCTACGGCGGGATGTTCTGGTTCAACCGGAAGACGTTGTCCGGGTCCCAGAGACGCTTGAGAACAACGAGTCTCTCGTACTTTGCGTCGCCGTAGACGGAGACGACGTCCTCGCCGGCCTCGGCGAGGTCGTTGACGTACCGCCCTGCCGAAGTGAACGGCTGAACCTGGTCCATCGTCGTCCGTGTCCAGGCCCGGCATGCCTCGTCTTGGGCCGCGTCCTCCCACATCGCTTCTGCCTCGAACCAGAACACCGCATCCCGGCCCGAGAACGCCGTCGCCTCGTCGGGCACAGCGGAGTACGCACGTCCACAGCTCCAGAGGTAGATGCCGCACTCGGTCTCGTCGGGGACACGCGACATCGCCTCCACGCAGATGTCGACGAGCTCGTCTGGGAAGGTGGCGAGGAACCCGCTCTTCATGTAGAAGCGGTGGCCCCACGCCTGTGACTCGTCGTTCATGCGCTGGACATCGAGGTACGACTTCGGCGCGATCGAGTCCGCGACCGGCGGACCGAACGACCGCAGCTGCGCGAGGTCGCGCTCGGCAGCGTCGATCGACCCGCAGTGGAAGACGCCGACGCTGGCCACGGGTCGGCCGCCGTCGAGTCCCAGCGTGAAGGCCCCCCAGAGCTCGTCGGGCCCTGTCTCGATCATCTCACCGTAGAGCTGGGCGAGCTTCCTAGCCCGGTCGATCGGGTGGACGACGCTGCCGAACGTAATCGTCCCGTCCATCGGATGCAGCCGAAAACGAAACGAGGTGGCGACGCCGAAGTTCGCGCCGGCGCCCCGAAGTCCCCAGAACAGGTCTGGATTCTCGTCATCGCTCGCCCGGACGAAGCGGCCCTCAGCGGTCACGAGGTCGACCGAGAGCAGGCTGTCGATGGTAAGGCCGAACCTCCGCT
>Ga0081538_10000460_pt1 | contig 45586 bp, 43 predicted proteins | sample TabmetS5T2R1_FD_71022 | JGI IMG/M metagenome (GOLD analysis project Ga0081538, IMG submission 71022) | Tabebuia heterophylla rhizosphere microbial communities from the University of Puerto Rico - S5T2R1 | ecosystem: Host-associated > Plants > Roots > Rhizosphere ... | reverse complement strand
TCAACTCGATCTCGACAGCCCTCGCGCTCTACACGCAGGCGCTGGAGCTCGTCGACCGCTCGCCGCTCCCCGCCGATCGGTTGCGCTCGCACATCTTCGAGTGGCGCTCGCGCTGCTACCAGCGCCAGCGCGACTGGGCGGCCGCTCAGGAGGACGCCGAGCGCGCCCTCGAGCTCGCTGAGAGCCTGAACGACCGCCACACGATGGGGCACGTCTACTTCCAGTACTCCCTCATCGCCGAGCGCACAGGCAACTGGGTGCTCGCGCGCTCCTATGCCGAGAAGGCAAAGGCGATCTACGAGGAGTTCCGGGACCAGGCGAACGTCGGGAAGCTCCTGAACGAGATCGGCGCTCTCAACTTCCAGCTCGGGAGGCCCGAGGAGGCCATCGCCTACCTCAAGCAGTCCTTCAAGGTCCTCATCGACGTGGGCGACGATATCGACGCCGCCCGCGTCATCTCTTCCCTCGCCCAGGTGCACCTGCGCACGGGCCAGACCGAGCTCGCCGAGGAGCAGTCGCGCCAGGCGCTCGAGATGCTCCTGGGCAGGGTCGACCATCTGGACGAGATCGGGAACGCTCAGCTCGTGCTCGGGCGGTCGCTCCTGGAGCAGGGGAGGCTCGAAGAGGCGGACGAGCAGTTCGCCGCCGCAGAGTCGAGCTTCGACCAGCTTTCGTCAGCCAGTCACCGCGCCGCAGCCTGGATGGCTCAGGGAGACCTGGCGGCGCGCCGGGGCGACGATCGCCGTGCGGCGAAGCTCTACCGTCGCGCGGCCGAGGCACTGCAGGACTTCCACTTCTAGAGGAGGTGAAGACTGTGAAGGTGAAGGCTCTCCTGACGCTGACCACGCTGGTCACGTTCCTCGCGCCGCTGGCCGCATTCGGCCACTTCGGCGGCCGCTAACACGGAAGGATCACACGCTTCGGCGTCGAACATCTCGGCGCGCTTCCCGAGATTGACTGCCTATGCACGATCGTCCTTCACTCCGTCCACTCGCCCCGCTTCTCGGCGTCCTGGGGGCCATGTGGCTCGCGGCGCTCGCTATTCTCGCGCAGCAGCTCGTCTAGCCGGGCTCGCAGAAGTCGCCGATCCGGGGGTGTGAGGTGCTGAAGGAGTTCAAGGAGTTCCTGTTTCGGGGGAATCTGATCGAGATCGCGGTCGGGCTGGTGCTGGCGCTCGCGTTCACCGCGGTCGTGACGTCGCTCGTGGAGGATCTGCTCACGCCGCTGATCGCGGCGATCTTCGGGCAGCCCGACTTCTCGGGCCTGACGTTCGCGATCAACGACAGCGTCTTCCGTTACGGGGAGTTCCTGAACGCCGTCATCGCGTTCGTCCTCATCGCCGCAGTGCTCTTCTTCCTCGTGGTCAAGCCGCTGAACGCCCTGGCGAAGCGACGTGCCGGCGAAGAGGAGCCTACGATCCGTGAGTGCCCGGAGTGCCTCAGCGAGATCCCGGCTGAGGCCCGCCGCTGCGCCTTCTGCACGTCCGAGGTGAGGTCGCCGGCCTGAGCGAGCCGCTCACGCTCGAAGCGGTCGACTACCACACGGCCGGCGAGCCGTTCCGCATCGTCACGGGCGGTGTGCCGCCGCTCGAAGGCCGCTCCATCCTCGAGAAGCGACGCTTCGCGCTGGAGCGCCTCGACCACGTGCGCAGGCTGCTCGTGAACGAGCCGCGCGGGCATGCCGACATGTACGGCTGCTTCGTGACGGAGCCGGACGACGAGGGCGCCGATCTCGGCGTCGTCTTCTTCCACAACGCGGGCTATTCCACCGCCTGCGGGCACGGCACGATCGCCCTCGTCACCTGGGCCCTCGAGAGCGGCGTGCTCGCCATGGAGGAACCGGAAACGCGGATCGTCGTCGACGTCCCCTCCGGGCGGCTGGCCACGGTCGCCCGCGTAGAGGGCGGAGCGGTCCGCTCGGTCTGCTTCCGGAACGTGCCCTCCTTCGTGGAGGCGGAGGGGCTGCTCACGGAGGAGGTGCGGGCGGACGTGGCGTTCGGCGGCGCTTACTATGCCTCCGTCGCCTCGCCGCTCCCGGTCGAGGCCGGAAGCCTGCCGCGTCTCATCGAGCTCGGCAGGGCGATCAAGGCGAGCCTCGAGGCACAGCGACCGTTCGTGCATCCGGAGGAGCCTGAGCTCCGAGACGTCTACGGCGTCATCTTCTGGGAGCAGCTCGACGCCGGCCCGCCCCTACGCCAGCGCAACGTGACCATCTTCGCCGACGGTGAGGTCGACCGCTCGCCCTGTGGCAGCGGCACGTCGGCCAGGCTCGCGCTCCTCGAGCACGCGGGCGAGCTCCCGCGCGGCGCCGAGCTCGCCCACGAGGGCATCGTCGGCGCAGAGTTCCGCGCTCGTGTCGTCGGCGACGCCGAGGTGGCAGGCCGCCCCGCCGTGGTTACCGAGATCGAGGGCAGCGCGTACCGCACGGCCGCGCACCAGTTCACCCTCGACCCGAACGACCCGCTCGGCGAGGGCTTCCTCCTCCGCTGACACGTGTCCCCGCCGGCCACGGACTGAGCCTGGCACCGGGCGTGCCCCCTCCGGCCACGGATCAGTGCCCGGCACCGGGGCGTCCCGCCGAGCCCTCGCCGGCGCCTGAGCCCGGGCCATGTCCCCGCCGGCCCCGGACTGGGCCTGTCCCCGGGGCGTGTCGGAAGGGGACAGGCTAGCCGCTGCGGAGGAGCGGGCGCGTGAGGCAGGTCGGGCCGCCGTCGCCCGGGCGTGAGATGTGCTCGCCCTCGTAGACGCGAACGTCGACGCCGGCGCGCTCCATGCGCCTGCGCGTCTCGTCGTTCCCGGCGAGCGCGACGGCGACGCGCGGGCCGAGCGCCAGCACGTTCGGGCCCATCGACTCGAACTCCTCGTCCGGCGCCTCCACCAGCTGGATCCCGCGCTCGTGGAGGATCTCCACGAGGCGGACCGGCATCAGCGGGGGGTAGCAGACGGCGAGGTCGACGTCGAGCGGCGAGAGGAAGGACATGAGGTGCATGACCTCCCCCGGCCCGTGGTAGTGCGGCAGGTCGAAGACGATCACCTCGACGTCCGGGAAGAGAGCGCGGAGCGCCTCGACGCCGGCGTCGTTCGTCCGGTAACCCCTCCCGACGAGGAGCGTGCGTTCGTCGAGCCAGATGGTGTCCCCGCCCTCCGCGAGCGCGGGCGCCTCGAGGCGCCCGGCGATCGGAACTCCCGCCGCCGAGAGGTCGGCGGCCATTGCATCCGGCTCGCCGCGTCTCCCCTCCTTGCCGGGCCGGAGGAGGACGGCGCCGGCGTCCGCGACGATCGCCGGGTCGTACGCGTAGATCGCGTCTGGATTCGGCGCCCCGCTCGCCTCGCCGAGGATGACCTCCGCGCCGTCCGCTGCGAGCAGCTCTCGGAAGGCCGCGTGCTCCTCTCCCATCGCCCCCGGATCCGGCTGAAAGCGCCAGCCGTAGTCCTGCCAGGCGGCCGCGTCCTCGCGCCTCGGAGCGTGCACGAGCACGCTCCGGAGGGCGGCCGTCATGCTCTGACAGCCAAACTGGCGGGCGGTAACCTCCATCGCGTGGAGACTACAGAGCGCCTGGCGGGGCTCGAAGCGGGAGGCGGCTGCGCGGCGAAGTACTCGGCGGCCCGCCTCGAGGAGCTGCTCGCGGGCTTCCTGCCGAGCGCGCCCGAGAACCTGCTCGTCGGCCTCGAGCCGGCCGACGACGCCGCCGTCTACAAGCTCGACGACGACCGGGCGCTCATCTTCACGACCGACTTCTTCCCGCCGCTGGTGGACGACCCGGCCCTCTTCGGCGCCGTCGCTGCAGCGAACGCCCTGAACGACGTCTTCGCCATGGGCGGGAAGCCGCTCGTGGCGCTCTCGATCGCCGCCTTCCCCGAGGAGCTCCCCGTCGAGACCGTGCGCACGATCTTCGACGCCGCCGCGGCCAAGGTGGAGGAGGCCGGCGCCGTCCTCGCCGGCGGGCACACGATCCGCGACCGGGAGCCGAAGTACGGGCTCGCAGTGGTCGGCACCGTGCACCCGGAGGCTCTCTGGCGCAAGGGCGGCGCCCGCCCTGGCGACGTCATCTACCTGACCAAGCCCCTCGGCACCGGGCTCGTCCTCGCAGCAGCGGCCAAGGGCGTGGTCGGAGACGAAGAGGTCGCCGAGGCAGCCCGGCGTATGACGGAGCTGAACGATCGCGCGGCCGACCTCCTCCGCGGCTTCGAGCCCGGCGCCGTCACCGACGTCACCGGCTTCGGCCTCTTCGGGCACGCGCACGAAGTTGCGCTTCGAAGCGGCGTTCGCCTCGTGCTCGACGCCGCCGCCCTGCCGGCGCTCCCGGGCGCGCTCACGGCGGCTGCTGGGGGGATTCGCACGGGTGGTGACCCTCGCAACCGCGACTTCGCCGGCGCCGCCGTCGAGCTCGACGGCGCGTCGGCCGAGGTGGCCGCGCTCGGCTACGACCCGCAGACCGCCGGCGGTTTGCTCGCCTCGCTGCCGGCAGAAAAGGCGCCCGTGCTCGAGGCCCACTTCCGGGCGGAAGAGGTCTTCCTCGCGCGGATCGGCAGGGTCGAGGAGGGGAGCGGGGTGACCGTCACCTGATGGAGGCTGGCGCGCGCTCGACGCGGCTGCGCTCCCTCACGATCTCGCCGGCGGCCTTCGAGTGGTTCGCCTACGCGGCGCTCGGGGCGCTCTTCCTCATCGTCGTCTCGGGAGCGACCGTCCGCCTGACCGGCTCCGGCCTTGGCTGCGAGAACTGGCCGAACTGCGGCGACACCTTCCTGCCGCCCAAGGAATACAACGCGCTGATCGAGTTCGGCAACCGAGTTGCAGGCTTCGTCGTCGGCCTGACGACGCTCGCGGCAGCCGTCGCGGCCTTCCGCGTCCCGGGCATGCCGCGGTGGCTCCTCTGGAGCGCAGTCGCCCTGCCCCTCACCGTGCTCGCGCAGGGGGTTCTTGGAGGCATAACTGTCCTGCTCGAGCTGCATCCGCTGATCGTCATGGGCCACTTCCTGCTCTCGTTGGTCGCCCTGGGGGTCGTGGTCGTGGTCGTGCAGGGCGCACGCGATCTCGCTCGCGGCGCCGCCGCCGAGGAGCCGCTCGGCTCCGCCTGGCTTGCCCTCGCGCTCGTTCCCGCTGCGGCGGCGCTCGTCGTCTCGGGCACGCTCGTCACCGCGGCCGGCCCCCACTCCGGCGGGGAGGAGATCGCCCGGTTCGGGAACCTCGTCGAGGCGGTGCACATCCATATCGGCGCGACGGCCGTCTTCGGCATCGCGTTCCTCGGGATGCTCGGGCTTCTGGTCGCCGAGCGGCGCCGAGCGTCCGTCGAGCTCAGGCTCGCCGGAATCGTCCTCGTACTCCTGCTCGTGCAGATGGTCGTCGGCGAGATTCAGTGGCGCGAGGCGTTGCCCTGGGGGCTCGTGCTCCTCCACGTCACGCTCGCCACGGCCGTCTGGGTCGTCGTCGTCGCCCTGGCCGTCCGCATCGTTCTCAGGCACCGAGCACGCCTGCCTCAGTACGTAGACTGACCTGATCGCCGAGCACCTCCGCATCGAGAGCCGCCCGACGCTCCACCGCCCCGTGCTCGTCGCCGCGTTTCGGGGGTGGAACGACGGCGCGCAGGGCGCGTCCTTGGCGGCGAGCTTCCTCGCGCAGGCCTGGAGCGCCGAGCGGTTTGCCGACATCGACCCGGAGGAGTTCTACGACTTCCAGGCCGTCCGGCCGCACGTCCGCCTCGAGGAGGGGGTCACCCGGAAGATCGACTGGCCCGAGAACGTCTTCTACAGCGCGGCCGTCCCCGAGGCCGGTCGCGACGCGGTCATCCTCCTCGGGGTCGAGCCGAACACGCGCTGGCGCGCGTTCACCCAGGAGATCACAGGGCTCGCCGCCGACTTGGGCGTGGAGCTTGTCGTCACGCTCGGAGCGCTCCTGGCCGACGTCCCGCACACCCGGCCGGCGCCCGTGACGGGCTCGGCCAGCGATCCGGCGCTCGTCGAGGAGCTCGGACTCGCCTCGTCGCGTTACGAGGGGCCGACCGGGATCGTGGGCGTCCTCCACGACGCCTGCCGCGCCGCCGGCGTGCCCTCCGCCAGCCTCTGGGCGGCGGTGCCCCACTACGTCTCGCTGGCGGCGAGCCCCAAGGCGGCACTCGCGCTCTCGGAGCGGCTCGGCACGCTCCTCGGCATCTCCCTCGACCTCACCGACCTCGAGCGCGCCGCCGAGGCCTACGAGCTGCAGGTCAGCGCCGCGGTCGCCCAGGACGAGGAGACCGAGGCGTACGTCCACGAGCTCGAGACCCGGCGCGACGCCCTCGGCGAGGAGCTCGACGTTCCCTCCGGCGACACGCTCGCGGCGGAGCTCACCCGCTTCCTCAAGGAGCACGAGGAGCGGAGCCGCGAGGTCGACGACGACACCCAGAGCTGAGTACCCCTCCAGGCGATACACGCCAGCATTTACCTGAAGGGGCACTAGCCGAACGTAAAGGCGTAGGCCTCCGTGCCGGGTGAGAAGCTGAGGTCGAGGACGTGCTCGCGCTTCTCTCCCGGGATGCGGGCGAGCGTGTAGAGGTCGTCCTGGGTCACGGTCGCCGTGCCGACGCGCTCGCCGTCGAGCGTGACCTCGACCGTCTCCTCGTCCCCCGCGGTCCCGAGCACGAGGAAGACGTCGCTGCCCTTGAAGTGGAGCCGGAGGCGCGCGTCCTCGCCGGCGACGATGCGCTCGTCCTCGACCGTCCAGCGGCCGCCGTACGCGAGCCCGTGCAGCGGGACGAACTGCGGGATCTCGTACTCGGCCTCGCGGTTCGGCTCGATGCGGGAGCCGACAAAGCGGTCGATGCGTTCGTACCCGAGGTAGCTCTCGGGCGTCTGGGGGCCGGCCGGCGTCTCGTCGTCGATCTCGGCGGAGACGAGGTCGCCGCCCGAATCCTCGGCGAGGAGCCGGCGGATGACGCGCTCGCTCTCCTCGTAGTCGCCTTCGCCGAAGTGGGCGTACCGGATATGCCCGCGGCGGTCGACGAAGTACTTCGCCGGCCAGTACCGGTTCAGCCAAGCCTGCCACGTCCCGTAGTCCGGGTCGAGCGCAACCGGGTACGTGATCCCGTGGTCGCGAACCGCCCGGCGGACGTTGCCGGGCTCCCGCTCGAAGGCGAACTCCGGCGTGTGCACCCCGACGATCACCAGGCCCTCGTCCCGGTAGGCCTCGTACCAGGCCGTCACGTGCGGCAACGTCCGCAGGCAGTTGATGCAGGAGTAGGTCCAGAAGTCGATGACCACGACCTTGCCGCGGAGGGCCTGCATCGTCAGCGGCTCCGAGTTGATCCAGCCTTCGATCGCCTGGAACTCGGGCGCGGGGCCGAAGTCGTCCAGCCGTTCCTCCTCCGCGAGCCCCGGCCCGCCGACGAGCTCCTCCAGCTCTCCCTGCGCGGCGGCGCTCTCCTCGAGCCCCTGCATGGCGCGCGTGTACTCGGGCACGCGGGTCTGCAGGTCCTTGTCCACGCCGTAGACCATGAGCGCGGCGACTGCCAGGACGGCGACGCCGAGCGCCCTTCGGATCGCGGGCGCGCGCGCGCGCACCGCGCCGAGGCTCATCCCACGCTGAGCGGCCAGGGCGACTCCGAGCAGGACGAGACCGGCGCCGAGCCCGTACGCGAGCGTGATCAGGAACGCATCGAGGCTGAAGCTCTGCGTGGCCGCGACCGTGGCGACGGCCGCGATCACCGGGCCGGCGCAAGGCGTGAAGAGGAGACCGAGGCTGAGACCGAGCACGAAGCCGCCGGCGGTGTCGCTCGGCTTTCGCCTGGCGAACGCGTAGAACGGCCGGCCGATCAGCTCGCCGAGCCGGGGCCAGACCAGGGCGAGGCCGACGACGACGACGACCGCGATCGCCACGTTTCGAAGCAGGTCGTCGGGGAGGCCGAGGGCCGAGAGGAGCGCCGCCGCCGTCAGCGTGAAGACCGTGAAGCTCGCGACGAGCCCGGCGATGATCGCGAAAGGCCGGCGCGGGCCGCCCGTCGCTCCTCCCGCCAGCACGATCGGAAGCACCGGCAGGACGCACGGCGAGACGGCCGTCACGATGCCCGCGACGAAGGCGATGCCGAGGAGCAGCAGCATCTTCGCACGATGCTAGCCGCCGCTTCTGAACGGAGTCTTACACGCTCTTCGCGACCGGCTCCGGGGTCTTCCCCGGCTGGCCGATCGCGGGCTCCTTCCCGTCCTGCGCCTGAGCCTGCGCCTTCGCCTGAGCCTGGGCGTCGCCGCCCTTGCGCCTCTTCTTGCGCCGGCGCCTTCGCGACTTGCCCGACGGCTGCTTCGGGGCCGGGAGGTTGTCGGCAAGGGCGCTGGCGATGTCGGGCAGAGTGCCGATCCGCTCGCGGACACCGTCGATCAGGCGCTGCGCCGTCGGCGTGTATGCCTCCGCGGAGGCGAGGAGCGCCGCCGCCACATGCGTCGGCTGCTCGAGGGCGACGTTGACCAGCCTCGCTGCGTTCTCCTCGTGGCGGTGCCCGCGCGAGTTCGTGAGGGCTCCCAGAAGCCGTTTCGCCTCGGGAAGGTCGGCGCTCGCCCGCCGGTCCTGGATCTTCCGCGTGGCGCGGGCGAGCCGCCAGGTCCACCGCGCGACGATGTCGTTCGGCGCCTCGACCTTCCCCTCGCCGATCGCCCGCAGGAGGACGCGGACGCCCTGGACTCGGTCCTTCTCCCAGGTGGGGGCCGAGGTCACCATGGTGACGAGGTCGTCGAAGTCGGCCCGGTCGACGGAGACGGCGACGCGGTCGCCGAGCGCCGAGAGACGCAGGCGGCGGTTGGGGTTCTCGGCGGCGCAGCTGAGGAGAAAGGCTTCGCGACACTCTCGGCTCGACCGCGCCAGCTTCTCGGCGAAGGCCTGGCGCTCCTCGAAGCGCACCTGCCGCCCGGCGATCCGGGCCCAGAGGAGCTGCTCGTCCTCGGCCAAGCGGCCCGGATCGACACGCTCCCACTCGCGGGTGATCACCGCCACGCGCCGGCGCGGGTCGGGTGTCACGGGGACGAGCCAGGGCGCCGGCGAGAGCTTCCGTTTCGCGCGCCGCTGGATGCGGCGCCGCGGTGCCGGCGTCACGCGCGCCCCCGGTCGGTAGAAGTCGGAGTCGAGCAAGCTGTGGATCGTGATCGTGCGGTCGTTGTGCGTGGCCGCGTCGTCGACGAAGTCGACGACGACGCCGGCCTCCTTGCGGGGAGCGAGGCGCATGATGCGGCCGATTCGCTGCTGGTAGACACGGCGGCTGGCCGTCGGAGCGAGGTGCATGCAGACCGTCGCCCGCGGGGAGTTCCAGCCCTCGGCGAGCAGCTGCGCGTTGACGAGAACGTTGATGTCGCCGCGCTCGTAGGCGGCGAGCGTCTCGGCGAGCCTGACGGGCGGCGTCCGGCCGCTGACCGCTTCGGCCCTCAAGCCCGCTGCGCGAAACTCCCGGGCGAGGTTGTACGCATGCTCGACGCCGGCCGCGTAGACGATTCCGGCAGTGGCGTCGAAGCGGTCGCGGTAGAGGCTCGCCGCCGCCTGGTTGAAGATCTCCTGGTCCAGCACTTTGGCCAGGAGCTCCTGGTCGTAGTCGCCGCCGACGATCGGGACGGATGAGATGGCGGCGGCCGGCCGCACCCGCAGGGAGCGGAGCGGGGCGATCAACCCTCGCCGGGCGGCGTCCCCGAGGGGGAGGTCGTCGACCGACGCCGGGAAGACGTCCGAGACCTGCTTGGCGATCAGGTGCTCGGTCGCCGTCATGCCGATGTAGATCGGCTCGGTGAAGCGCCGGATCGCCGCGCTCGTCTTCTCTCCGAGCGCCGTGTGGGCCTCGTCGCAGATGACGAGCTGGTAGGCGGTGCGCGAGAGCGAATCGACGTGGCGTGCGAACCAGGCGTACGTCTGGATCGTCAGAGGGTTCTGCTGCAGCGGCTCCTGGCCTTGGAGCACGGCCGGGCGCAGGCGGCCGCCGTAGCCCTCGGTCGTCAGGTCGCGCGTGAACTGGTCGACGAGCAGCCGCCGGTGCGTGAGGATGAGCACCCCCATCGTCCTGGCGGCCTCGACGAACCCGGCCGCGGCGATCGTCTTGCCGGAGGCGGTGGGATGGCGGAACCGGTAACGGCGGACGGCGCCGGCGTCGTCGTCGAGCCCGAGCTCCTCGCCTTCGTCGGCTTCGCCCGGTGCTTCCACCTCCGCGTCGTCCTCGAGGTCGTCTTCCTCCTCCTCGACCCGGTCCACGACCAGACCGGCGTTGCTCATCCCGTTCCCGTTCTCGGCCTCCTGCTCGTGGCGGGCGATGAGCTCCGTGAGCATGCCCGCGAGCGCGTCGATCTGATGGCGCCGGAGCTCCGTCCCGGAGGCGAGCCGCGGCGGCTTGTCGGTGAGGACGCGCTCGAGCCCGAGCATGAGCGCGTACTCGACCTTCCACTCGGTCGACGGGAAGCGCCGGCCGGCATCCTGCTCGGCGAGCGCCGCGTCGAGCGCCCGGCGGCGCGCGCGGCCCTCGGCGAGCACCTCGGTCGGGTCCTCGCCGGGATGGAGGAACGACTCGCCGGACCAGGCCGCCGCCCGGAGGGCGAGCGCGGTCAAAGCGTTCGTTTCCTCCGACCGAGCAGTCGGATGGTCTATCGCCTCTTGCATGGACGCAGCGGCGTTCCGCTGCCTGCTTATGAGAGATGTGCGCGAGTGAAACTCGCGCTGGCCGTCTCATAGTACCGGATCGGGACGCCGGCGGCAGGTCCGAGTACGCTCCTGCGCGTGGATTGGGAGGAACACTCCGAGCGCGAGGAGGGTCGCTACGCAGACGGGCTCGCCCGCCTTTCGTCCGATCCGCACGCCCGGCAGAAGCAGCTCGTGCGAGTGGCGATGGCGGCCACCGGCGCCGGGCTCGCGCGCCTGATGCAGGATCGCCGGGCGGAGGCTGCGGGCTGGCTCGCGCGCTCGGCGGAGCGCTTCCGCGAGAGCTGGGTCGACGCTCCGTCCGGAAGCTGGGGAAGGCTGATCGGCGCCGTCAAGGCTCGGGTGCTCGCCGGCGACTGGGACGGCGCCGCGGCGGACGCCGAGTGGGCGCTCGAGCAGCGGCCGGCCGAAAGCGGCTCGCCGATCGGCCGGTACGCGGCCGTTCTCGCGCTGCTCGTCCTCGACCGCGACAACGAGGCGGGCGCGCTCGCCGAACCGCTGAGAGCCGAGCCGGAGGATTCTTTCCCACGTGAGGTCGCGGACGCGCTGGCCGGCCTCGCGGCGGGTGACGCCGACGTGTACCGGGACGCCGTCGGCCGGGTGCTCGTCTCCTTCGAGGAGCGCGACGCCTACCTCGAGGACATCCCGGTCGCCGACACGGTCCTGGTGCTCGAGGCGCTCGCCGCGCGCCGCGGGCTCGCCGCCGGTCTGAGCTCGCCCCTGCTACCCGAGGCCTGATGTGAAATTCCGCCGGGCCGGATGACGCCCCAGACGCGGCGCCGGCTTCGCCCGCGACACGTAGCGCTGCCACGCGCCGCGACCGACCGCGCTGCCCGGCTTGGTCTGGAGCCCCCCGGCGGCGGCGCAATTCCCCATCATGCCTCTACCCGACCAGTAAGCCGGTCGCGTACATGATCGCGAGGCCGGCGAGGAAGCCGCCGACCGCGTAGCCGGAGGTCGGGCCTCCGGGAGCCCGCCGCGCCACGTAGCGGACGACCTCGACGACCACCTGCAGGGCGGCGCCGGCTGCCACAGCGAAGAAGGCGACCGCGAGCACGTCGCTCGTGACGTAGCCGCCGATCCAGGCGCCGAGGATCGTCGGCGCGCCCGCGATCAGGACGAGCGCGGCCAGGCGCCCGAGCCCAACCCGCTCGCCCTCGGCGGCCGGAGCCGCGATCCCGAGACCCTCGGTGACGTTGTGGAGCATGAAGCCGACGATCAGGAACGTCCCGAGCGTCAGCTCGCCGAGCGCGAAGGACGTCCCCACGGCGAGGCCCTCGCCGAGGTTGTGCACGCCGATCCCGACGGCGACGAGCAGTGCCAGCGCGAGCCCGCCGAGGGCTCCGCCCTGCCCGCCGCCCGCTCGGCCGAGCCGCTGCGAGAGGAAGGTGAGCGCCAGGTAGCTCGTCGCCACGCCGAGGACGACGAGCCCCGTCCCGCCGAGGGCGCCGGGGAGCACCGCCTGGAGCTCGAGCGCCTCGGCGAGCGCTTCGACGGCGAGGAACGTCAGCAGCCCGCCCGTGAGGGCCATGAAGGCGGCCAGCCACTCGGGGCGCGCGCGTCTGAGGGAGGGAAGCCAGAGCAGCCCGAGAGCGACGGGGACGATTCCGACGAGCGCGCCGACGATCGCGTAGCCGAGGAAGCCACCGGCATCCGGCTGCGGGGTCGCGACGGCGGCGGGGATCTCCTCGGTCGTCTGGATCCCGGTGGAGCTCGTGACGCCGACGGCGATCGGCTCGTCCTCCACCCAGTCGTAGGGGACGATGATCGTCGCCGAGCGCAGGCGGCCGAGCGTGGTCGGCCCGTCCACCGTGTAGGGGACGATCGCGTCGTCGACGGTGACCGTGGCGATCGTCAGGTCCTCCCGTTGGGGATTGGTCACGCGGATCGAGACCTCGCCGGGCGAGAGCTCGACGCGGCGGATGTCGAACTCGTCCGCCGGGGGCGGGTTCTCGCCGACGAGGTCGAGGAGCGAGCCGCCGCGCGCGGAGAAGAGCGAGACGACGGCGACCAGCAGGACGATTGGGACCAGTGCCCAGAGCCGCCACCGCAACGGCTCGCCCGAGCGAGCCCGATCCTCGGCGACGGACCGTGCTTCCACTACTCGGACACCTCGAAGAAGCCCATCCACCCGAGCTCGGCGAACTCGGACTGGTGCGCGTGGAACATGAAGCGCCCGGGGTTGGCGAAGTCGATCTCGATGATCCCGCGCTCGCCCTGGCAGAGCATGATCGTGTCCGTGTACTCGAACCGGTCGGTCGTGCCGGTCGGGTAGTAGCGGAAGAAGTCGCCGTGGAGGTGGAAGGAGTTGACTAGGTCGAACTCGGTGAGGTTGGCGATGTAGATGCGCACGGTCTGCGCGCGCTTCACCTTGATCGGGTAGCGGGCGAAGTAGAACGCCGGGCCGTTGACCGCGTAGAAGTTGTTCTCGCCGTCGCCGTCGGTGTCGAAGGCGTTCATGACCATGACCAGCTCCTGCGCGGGCGGGCGCGGCTCCGGCGGGTCGACGATGAAGGCGCCGTAGAGGCCCTTGTGGATGTGCTTCTTGAGCGGTGTCGCGTGGCAGTGGTAGAGGTGCATCCCGTACGGGCGCGCCGGGAACTCGTACGTGAAGCTCTCGCCGGGCGCCACGACCTCGAAGACCCCGTCCATGTTCGCGGGGTGGATGCCGTGGAAGTGGATCGTGTGCGAGTGCCCGCTCCCGTTCGTGAACTCGACGCGGAGGAGGTCGTCCTCGGTCGCTCGGATGACGGGTCCCGGCACCGTGCCGTTGTACGTCCACGCCGGGTAGAAGACACCCTTGGCGACCTCGATCTCCCGGTCCTGCGCCATCAAGGCGTACTCGCGCACGCGGCCCGGCTGGTGGGGGAGGGCGGCCGGCGGATACGTAAGCGCGTCGAGGTCGGTCGGCCCACCGGGGGCCGGCACCTCGGCGCCGATCATGGCGGCGTGGCCGAGCTCGGCGTGCTCTCCGCCGAGGTGCGTGGCCTCGACCTCCTTGCGCCCGGCCAGCGCCATGCCCGCGAAGGGCGCGGCCGCGACGACGGGCGCAACGCCGGCGATCAGCTGACGGCGGCTGAGGCCATGATTCTTAGACATGTCTAAATCATAGATTAGATGCCCGTTCGACCGCAAGAGCGAGGGCCGGGTCGTGCGACCCGGCCCTCCGCGGCGAACGGCTGACGCCCATGTCGCGCCCGGCGCTCCAGTCGCCGACCCGCACTGGATTCCGTGGGTCGGAGACGTCGACGATCCGGAACTCGGGGGGTCGACTTCAGCAGGATCCTCGCCTTCGTCGGCAGCGACCACCTCGGTGAAGATCGCCGCTTCGTAGACGAGGGCCTTTCTCCCGCGTGCTTCGAGCCGGAGCTCGTGGACGCCGAAGGTGCTGCTCTGACGTAGATGACGTCCCGTGGTTCGTCTTGCCCCGGTGACGCGCTAGATGGGCCAACCTACCACCGGGCGTGTCGGAAGTTAAGATCACGATCTGCGACGAGACGGCCTTCGGCTTCGGCTGGATCGCGTCGGAGCCGGAGTCGCTCCAACGGGCGTCCCACGCCCTTGCGGCCGACGGGGGCGTCTGGCTCGTCGACCCGGTGGACGGGCCCGGGGTCGAGGAGCGCATCCACGTGTTGGGGGAGCCCGCCGGGGTGCTCCAGCTCCTCGACCGCCACTCTCGCGACTGTGCGGTCTTCGCAAAGCGGCTCGGCGTCCCGCACCTGAGGCTCCCCTTCGGCGGCGTTCCTGGCTCGCCGTTCGAGGTGCGAAGGGTGCTGAGCATCCCCGCCTGGCGCGAGCTGGCGCTCTGGTGGGAGGCCGAGCGCGTGCTCGTCTGCACCGAGGCGGTCGGCACGGTCCCTTACTTCCGGGCGCCGGCCGAGCCGCTCGGCGTCCATCCATTTCTGCGGCTCTACCAGCCCCGGGGCCTCCGGGACATGGCCAAGTGCCTGGCACCGAGGCATGTCCTAGTGGGCCATGGGGAAGGAATCCACGGCGCCGCGGCGACCGCCGCGCTGGCGGAAGCCGTCGGCGGCGCCCGGCGCGCGACGCCCGCCTGGGTGCGCAATCAGCTACGAAGGAGGAGACGATGAGAGACGACCTCGCCCTCGGCAACCCGTTCCCCGACCTGCGCCTGCCGGACACGACCGGGAAGGAGCTGGCACTGACCGAGATCGCCCGCGGCCACCCGCTCGTGCTGGCGTTCGTCCGCGGTTGGTGGTGCCCGAAGGAGCAGGTGCGGCTTCGCAACCTCGTGGGCCTGCAGGACGAGCTCCAGCGGGAGTTCGGCAAGCTCGCCGCGGTGACGGTCGACGAGCCCTACGTGAACGGCGCCTTCCGCGCGGGCTTGGGCGGTGCCTTTCCCTTCCTCTCCGACGTCGATCGCAAGGTCGCCGAGGAGCTCGACCTGATCGAGCTGACGGACGAGACGCACCGGCCCTTCCTGCCGTACACGTTCCTGCTCGACTCCCGGCTCGTCGTCTCGAGGATCTGGTGCGGCTTCTGGTACTGGGGGAACCCGACGCCGGACGAGCTCCGCCTCGCGCTGCGCGAGATCGTCGCCGCCGAGCAGCCGAGCTACGAGGCCCAGGCTGTCTGGGAGGCGGGCGGGGCGGCCCCGCCCGACGCCGGCATCGATGCGCCGGTCGTGTGGGTTCGCGTGAGCTCCCACGGCCACGAGCTCTGGCGCGGCATTCACGAAGGGCCGATCCCGGAGGTAGGTGACGAGCACAGCCGCTCGCAGGTCGACGGCCGGCCGTGGGTCGTCCGGCGGATCGAGGAGGCCGACGGCCGCACGGCGATCCACCTGAGTAAGGAAGGCCCGACCGGCGATCCCCACCTGATCGGCCACCACATGACCGCGGGGCCGCGCGTGCCGTAGAGCCGCCGGCGACCTGCTCTAACTCGGACCTCAAGCCATCGTCGAAGCAGGCGGGCGCTCGATGACGCTCGACCGCAGAGGCTTTCTCGTACGTACCGGCCTTCTCGTCGGAGCCGGTGCCCTCGCGGCTGCGGGATGCCGGTCGGACGAAGAGGCGCGGCAGGCGGGAGCGGCGAAGGGGCTGGACACATGGAAGGGGGTCCAGGGCGCTTTCGAGCTCGACCGCAGTCGAGCGCAGCTCTCGTCCTTCCTTCTCGCGCCCCACCCGCGACCGGTCCGTGACGCGATCGCCGAGCACCGACGAAGGCTGGATTCGGACCCGGCCGCTTACATCCAGGACGAAGAGGAGCGCCTCGAGGCGGAGGTTCTCCAGGCGGCTTCCAGCTACCTGGGTGCCGCTCCCGAGGAGCTCGCCCTCACCGGCTCGACGACGATGGGCCTCGGCCTTCTGTACGCGACGCTCGCGCTCGAGCCCGGCGAGGAGATCGTCACCACCGAGCACGACTTCTACTCGGCCCACGAAGCCCTGCGCCTCCGTGCCGAGGCGACGGGCGCGTCCGTCCGGAAGGTTCGACTCTACGACGAGCCTGCCACTGTCTCCGAGGACGCAGTTGTCGAGACGATCCGGAACGCCGTCACACCTCGCACGCGCGCGGTGGCACTCACCTGGGTGCACTCGAGCACCGGCGTCAAGCTTCCCGTCCGCGCGATCGCCGACGCGCTGGCCGAACGGGACGCCGACCTTGGCGAGCGAAGGACGCTCCTCTGCGTCGACGGGGTGCACGGGCTCGGCGTCGAGCCCGAGCCGCTCGGCGAGCTGGGTTGCGACTTTCTCGTGTCCGGATGCCACAAGTGGCTCTTCGGACCGCGCGGCACCGGCATCGTCTGGGGCCGGGCCGACGCGTGGGGGGAGACCAGGCCCACGATCCCCTCGTTTACCGACAGGGAGAGCTTCCAGGCCTGGTTGCGAGCACGCGAGCCGACCGGTCCGACGACTGCCGCCGCGTTCACTCCGGGCGGCTACCAAGCGTTCGAGCACCGCTGGGCGCTCGGGGCGGCGTTCGGATTTCGGCAGGAGATCGGGCGGGAGCGTGCGGCCGAGCGCACCCGAGAGCTGGCCCGGCGGCTCAAGCACGGTCTCATCGAGATTCCCGGTGTCGTCGTACGGACACCCTTCGACGAGCGCCTCTCGGCAGGGCTCGTCTGCTGCGACGTCCCGGCGGTGGCGAGCCTGCCGGACGCGTTCGTCCATCGCCTGCGGGAGGAGCACGGCGTGGTGGCGAGCTTGACCCCGTACGCGACCAGCTACCTCAGGTTCGGCCCGAGCATCCTCAACTCCGAGGAGGAGATCGATCGCGCGCTCGAGGCCGTTCGCCGGCTAGCCGGCTCCTAGCCGGTCGCCAGCCGGTCAATCGTCTTCGCGGCCAACCGGTCGAGCGCCTGCACCGACAGCTCCAGGTGCTCGGGCTTCGTGTCCTCGAGCTTCGTGTGCGAGAGCCCGCGGAGGCTCTGGACGAAGAGCATCACGGTGGGGACGCCGGCGCGCGCAACCTCGGCGGCGTCGTGGAGCGGGCCGCTGGGCAGCCGGTGCGAACGCCCCGCCACCTCCGCCACCGCTTGGTCGGCCAGCTCGATCAGGTCTTCGTCGAAGAGGATCGGGTCGATGCGCCAGACGCGCTCCCACTCCACGTCCACGTCCTCGTCGCGGGCGAAGCGCTCGCCCGCTTCCTGCGCCTCGGCCAACATGGCCGCGAGCTTCGCGGCGTCGAGGTGACGCTGATCGAGGAGCACTATCGCGGTCTCGACCACGGAGGTGACGATGCCCGGCTTCGTCACGCAGCTCCCCATCGTGCAGACCGCGCCGTCGCCCGTCCTCGCGGCGATCTCGCGGATCTCGAGCGCGAGCTTCGCCGCCGCGGCGAGCGCGTCTCGGCGCTTGTCCATCGGCGTCGAGCCGGCGTGGGCTGCCTGGCCGCGAAACGTGACCTGGTGGCGCTCGACGCCGAAGGTCCCGAGGACGACGCCGAGCGGAAGGTCCATCGCCTCGAGCACCGGGCCCTGCTCGATGTGGAGCTCGAGATACGCGCCCGCAGTCTCCAGCTGGCGCCGCGCCTCGAGCGCCCGGTCGAGGTCGACGCCGTGCGCGGCGAGGGCGTCCTCCCAGCGGACTCCGTCGGCGTCGGTGCGCTCTCTGATCTCGTCCTGGTCGGCCATCGTCCCGGAGGCTGCGCTCGAGCCGAAGAGCGAGCGGCCGAACCGTGCCCCCTCCTCGTCGGCCCAGCTGACGAGCCGCACCGTGACCGGCGGCGTCCCGTCCGCGGCAATCCGGCGCAAGACCTCAACGCCGGCGACGATGTTGAAGGCGCCGTCGAGCCAGCCACCGTTGGGAACCGAGTCGATGTGGCCGCCGATGAGCAAGGCTTGCTCGGAGCTGCCCGCCAGGGTGAACCATTGATTGCCGGCCTCGTCGATCTCCTCCCGTGCACCGGTCGGCGCCACCTTCTCCGAGAGCCATTCCTTGGCGGCGACCCAGGTGTCCGTCCAGGCGACGCGCTGTGCTCCGTCCTCGTTCCCGGTGAGCTCGCGAAGCTCGCGTAGATCTTCGACGGCACGGCCTGGTTCGAGCGGCACGGGGGGAATGTAATAGAGTCCCCAGCCTCATGGGACGTGGCTCCAGGCCCATCCGGCGCTGGCGGAGCGACCGCAAGCGCAAGAAGAAAGCACGCGAGAAGCGGCGCGCCGTCGAGGCCGCCTCCCAGCGTGGGAAGACGAAGCCGGCCGCGAAGTGACGCTCTTCACGGCAGTTCATCTCTACGTCACCGACCTCGACCGCTCGATCGACTGGTACACGCGCCTGCTCGGGCATGGGCCGGCGGCGGCCTACGACGAGGGCGAGAACGCACACAGCGCGTTCTTCGTCCTCGAAGGTCAGACGTTCCTGGTCCTTACCTGGGATCCCGAGCGCGGCCGCGAGATTGGCGGCTCCGCTCGGCTCGAGCTTGCGGCCGAGGACATCGAGGCCGAAGTCACCAGGCTCGACCGACAGGGGATCCGAGGTGGTCGCGTGACGCGGACCCGCTTCGGCACCGAGGTCTACGATCTCGCCGACCCGGACGGGCATCTCGTCCGGATCGGGCCCGCCTGGACGCTCCACGCGATCGAGGGCGCCGTCTAACAGGACTGGGCCGGCGTCTCCTCCCGGTCGCGCCAGCGGTCGAGCGCCTCCCAGGACGCCACGGTGTCGGCCGAGACCTGGGCTCCCAGCTCCGCCGGAGAAGAGGCCCAGGAGAGCTTCGCCACCTTCACCGGGTCCGGGTCGGGCTCGGCGCCGTCGCGCAGCCTCGCGTGGTAGACGACGAGCGCAGAGCCGGTGTCGTCGCTGACCACGACGGCGACCGGCCGGAAGCCGGGGAGATCGTCGACGCCCACGCCGATCTCCTCGGCGGCGTCGGCGAGGACGGCGTCCCGCGGCTGCTCGGAGTGAGCCAGCCCGCCCGAGGCCGAGGCCGTCCAGAGCAGCGGATCGCGGCCGATCGAGGGGCCGCGCTGCTGGAAGAGGGTCTGACCCCCGGGCCGCTCGACGAAGAGCTGGACGCCGAGCGCGAAGCCGAGCCGGTAGGCCTGCGTCGGCTCCGCGAACACGACCATCGCCTCGGCGTAGCGTCCGTGGCGGCGCAGGATCGCGCCGTCCCGCGAGACTCCGTGGCAGAAGGCGATCGGCCCGTCGAAGCGCCCCTTCGTCCGGGAGAGGACGAGCGCCGCGTCGTCCACCGCGCGGCGGAGGGGTCCAACGAGCGGCGTGGCGAAAGGAAACGGGCGGAACCGAGGCTCACCGTCGAGGGGCACGATCGCGCGCACGGCTGAAGTCTCGCGGACGAGCCGGTCGGTCGGGTGACTACCTGCGAATGACGGCCACGACGGGCGATCGGCGTGGGCCGACCCCTTCCTCTGACTCGGACGAGAAGCCGGGCCCGAGGAAGGCCGAGGCGTCGTCGGGGGCGGCTCGCGCGTACTCCTACTGCGGATGCTGGATCTCGACCGCGACGGGCGCCGGGTCGAGTGCCACGTCGAAGAAGGCCGTGTCCACGCCGGCGCCGCCGCTCAGGATCGCGTCGGCTTGGCCGTCGGTCGCCTGGAACGTGTCGTTGCCGGCGCCCCCGACGAATGAGTCCGCGGCGCTGCCGCCGCCCATCAGATCGTTGCCGTCGTGGCCGCTCAGGTGGTCGGTACCGCCCTCCCCCGGATCTCGTCGTTGCCGGCGTATCCGGCGACGGTGTCCGCGCCCGCTGCGCCGACGATGAGATCGTCGACGACCATCGCACCCCGACGGCGAAGCATCATTCTGAACCGAGCTCTAAGCGGCGTCCGCTGTCGGCGTCGGCGACTCGGCACCGCGCTCGCGCTCGGACTGGCGGTCCCTGCTTGCGAAGTAGTCCCGCACGGCGATGCCGGTGAGGAGGACGAACATCGCCTTCACGTCATCGGTTCCCTTGGCGACCGGGATGAACATGACGGCGGCCGTGATGCCGACCAGGAGCATTGCCAGGACAGCCCTGACGCTGCCGTCGGGAAGGCCGAGAGGGCCCTTGGAGCTCGACTCCATCGCTCTACCTCCTAACGGAGTTCCAAGCTGACTGCTCACCAGACGGCGGCTGCGCGCCGGATCTTCCCCGAGCTCTCAGCCGAGGCGAATCGACTCGGGCGGGAGCGCAAGCGGCTCTTCGGCGCCCTCCGGCGGCAGCTCCGGGAGTGGAGCGGACGCGGGGGCGGTGACCAGGTTTCGCACTTCCCGGAGCGCCACCGACAAGGTCTCCAGGCTCGCGAGCCCACCCGTCTCGATGTCGGACAGGACCTGGAGCGCGCGATCGACGCCGGCGCGGTTGGAGGCGTGCCACGCGTCGGCGCGAGCGTCCGGGTCGAGGTCCGGCGGTCCCGTCTGGAGCGCTTCGCGGGTGAGGGCGCTGTGGACGTCGTAGAGCTCGTCGCGCAGGGCGGCGCGGGCGAGGGTCTGCCACCGGTTGTCCCGCGGGAGCGCGGTGATCTCGTCCCGGAGCCACTGGAGGCCGAGACGAGCCCCGAGGGCGTGGTAGACGGCCGCGACCTCCTCGAGCGGCGCTTCGGTGGCGCCCGCCACCTCGACGATGTCGAGGGCCGAGAACGCGGCGCCGAAGGCGGCCACCCGCTCGGCGAGCTCGTCGGGCACGCCTGCGCGAACGTACCTAGCTGCGGCCTGCTCGAGAGCTGCCCGGTCGCTGCCGTGCAGGAACCCGCGGAGCGTCTCGGCGAGAAGCGCCGCGCCGGGCGCGAATCGCTCGATCTCGGCGGCGATGTCGAGCGGTCGCGGCCGGTTGCGGAGGAACCAGCGGGTTGCCCGCTCGACGAGCTTCCTGCCTTCGAGGAGCATGTCCAGCTGGACGTCGGCTGGGATGGACGAGTCGTGCTCCTCGATCGCGGTCCAGAGCGTCCGCATGTCGAAGGTCTCGCGCGCGACTATGTACGCGCGCGCGATCTCCGCCGCGGAGGCGCCGGTCTCCTCGGCGAGGCGGAAGACGAACGTGATCCCGCCGCGGTTGACGAGGCTGTTCGTCACGGTGGTCGCGATCAGCTCGCGGCGAAGGCGGTGCTCGTCCATCTCGTCCCGGAAGCGCTCGGAGAGGACGCGCGGGAAGTAGCGGACCAGCTCCTCCTCCATGAACTCGTCGTCCGGGAAGTCCGAGGCGACGAGCGCGTCGAAGAGCTCGATCTTGGAGTAGGCGAAGAGGATCGCGAGCTCCGGGGCGACGAGGCCGCGGCCCGCGGCGCTGCGCTCGGAGAGCACTTCTTCGGTCGGCAGGGACTCGAGCTCGCGGCTCAGCCGGACGGTCTGCTCGCAGTGGGGGATCAGCCTTGTGTGCACGCCGAGCATCGAGGGCGCCTGCCTGACGGCCAGGCTGAGCGCCTGGGTCTGGCGGTAGTTGTCGAGCAGGACGAGCCGGGCAACGTCGTCCGTCATCTCCGCCAGCAGCTCGTTCCGCTGCTTCTCGGTCAGGTCCCCCGCCGCAACGGCTGCGCCGAGGAGGATCTTGATGTTGACCTCGTGGTCGGAGCAGTCGACGCCGGCCGAGTTGTCGATCGCGTCGGTGTAGATGCGACCGCCGGCGAGCGCGTACTCGACCCGGCCCTTCTGCGTGAAGCCGAGGTTGCCGCCCTCACCGACGACCCGGGCGCGGACGTCGCGGCCGTCGACTCGAAGCGCGTCGTTCGCCTTGTCGCCCACGTCGAGGTGGGACTCGCCGGAGGCCTTCACGAACGTGCCGATCCCCCCGTTCCAGAGCAGGTCGACGGGAGCGGTGAGAATCGCTCGGATCAGCTCGTTCGGGGTGAGGGCCTCGGCCTCGGTCCCGAGTGCCGCCCGCGCCTCGCGCGAGAGCTCGATCGACTTGGCCGTGCGAGGGAACACGCCCCCGCCTGCCGAGATCGCCGCGGGCTCGTAGTCGGCCCAGCTCGAGCGCGGTAGCGCGAAGAGACGCTCGCGCTCGGCGTAGCTCCTGTCCGGGTCGGGATCGGGGTCGATGAAGACGTGCTCGTGGTTGAAGGCGGCGACGAGCTTGAGCCCTCGCGAGAGGAGCATGCCGTTCCCGAAGACGTCTCCGGACATGTCGCCGATCCCGACCGCGGTGAACTCGGTCGTCTGGACGTCGACGCCGAGCTCGCGGAAGTGCCGCTTCACCGACTCCCAGGCACCGCGCGCGGTGATGCCCATCGCCTTGTGGTCGTAGCCGGCCGAGCCCCCCGAGGCGAAGGCGTCGCCGAGCCAGAAGCCGTATTCGGCCGCGACCGCGTTCGCGAGGTCGGAGAAGCTGGCCGTGCCCTTGTCGGCCGCGACGACGAGGTAGGGATCGTCGTCGTCGTAGCGGGCGACGTCCGGAGGGGGGACGGTCGCGCCCGCGGCGATGTTGTCGGTGACGTCGAGCAGCCCGCGGATAAGTGTCCGGTAGCACTCGGCGACCTCCCCGCGAAGCGCGTCGCGGTCGGCCGGCGGGCGCTTGACCACGAACCCACCCTTCGCCCCGACCGGAACGATGACGGCGTTCTTCACCATCTGCGCCTTCATCAAGCCGAGCACTTCCGTGCGGAAATCCTCCCGGCGATCCGACCAGCGGATGCCGCCGCGTGCCACCTTGCCGCCGCGGAGGTGCACGCCCTCGGTGCGCGGCGAGTACACCCAGATCTCGTACTCCGGGCGCGGCAGCGGCAGGTCGGGGACGAGCGCCGGGTCGAGCTTGAAGGAGAGGTACGACTTGGGCCGGCCGTTTTGGTCGAGCTGGAAGTAGTTCGTTCGTAGCGTCGCCTGGATGAGCCGGAGGAAGCTTCGCAGGATGCGATCCTCGTCGAGGCTCGGCACCGCGTCGACCTCCTTCTCGATCAGCGCCGCGAGGCTCTCGGCGTCAGCGGCTCGGTCGTTTTCGCGGGCGGGGTCGAAGCGAACGCGGAAGAGCTGGACGAGCTTCCGGGCGACCCCCGCATGGTCGCCCAGGGTCTCTTCCATGTACGCCTGGCTGAACGTGCTGCCGGCCTGGCGGAGGTACTTGGCGAGCGCGCGCAGCACGGCGATCTCGCGCGCGGTGAGCCCGGCCTGGAGCACGAGCCGGTTGAAGCCGTCCACCTCGATCTCTCCGCGCCACGCCTGGGTGAATGCCTCCTTGAACGGCTCGCCTACGGCGTCCAGGTCGATCGGGCCGTCGACGCTCGTGAGCCCGAAGTCGTAGATCCAGGCGTCGACGGATCCGGCGCGGTCGATCTCGTACGGCCGCTCGTCGTAGACCTTCACGCCGAGGACCTCGAGTAGCGGCAGCACGTCCGAGAGGAGGATTGGCTGGCCCGAGCGCAGGAGCTTGAGCACGAAGAAGTCGTCGGAAGCTTCGAGCGGCCGGTACAGGGTCAGCTCCAGGTCGCCTTCGGGGTCGAGCCGCTCCATGCGCTGGATGTCGAGGACGGCCGCCGGAGGCGTGAAGTCTTCGCGATAGGCGACCGGGAACGCGTCGCGGTACTGGGCGAAGAGCTCGGTGCCCTGCTCCTCGCCGAGCTGGTCGACGAGCGCGTCGAGGAGGTCGTCGACCCACGAGCGCGTCGCTTCCACGAGCTGCGCCTCGATCTCGCCGACGTCGTAGTCAGGCAGCGGAACGCCGGGCGTCGTGTGGATCACGTAGTGAAGCCTGGCCAGGACGGATTCCGACAGGCGGACGTTGTAGTCGACGCTGGTGCCGTTGAAGGCCCCCTGGAGGATCCTCTCGATCTCTTGTCGCACCCGGGTGTTGAAGCGATCGCGCGGCACGAAGACGAGACAGGAGAGGAACCGTCCGAAGCGATCCCGCCGCAGGAAGAGGCGAACGCGCGGGCGCTCGCCGAGCTCGAGGATGCCGATCGCGATCCTGAAGAGGTCGTCGTCGGAGATCTGGAAGAGCTCGTCGCGCGGGAAGGTTTCGAGGATCTCGACGAGGGCCTTGTCGTCGTGGCTCCCCGGCGGAAGGCTCGACCGCTCCCTTACCTTCCGAACCTTCCGCCGCACGAGCGGGATCTCGTCCGGCCTCGCGCTGTAAGCCGTCGACGTGTAGAGGCCGAGGAACCGCCGCTCGCTCACGACCTCGCCCGAGTCGTCGAAGCGCTTGACGCCGATGTAGTCCAGATAGGCCGGCCGGTGGACCGTCGCGCGCGAGTTGGCCTTCGTCAGGACGAGGACCTCCTTCTCGCGCGCGAGCTCCTGCGCCTCGCGCCCGAGCTTCACGACGCCGGGGTCTGGGTCGCTGTCCCGCAGGATCCCAAGCCCGGTGCCGGGCACGCGCCGAAGCGCGTCCTCGCCGTCCGTCGTGACCAGGTCGTACTCGTGGTAGCCGAGGAAGGTGAAGTGGTCGTCGATGATCCACTCGAGCAGAGCGGTCGCCTCGGCCAGCTCCTCCGGGTCGACCGGCGGGGGATGCTCGGTCAGGTCGGCGACGATCTCTCGTCCGCGCTCGACCATGGCCTGCCAGTCCTCGACCGCTGCGCGCACGTCTGCGAGGATGCGTACGAGCCCTTCGTAGACCTGTTCGACGTGGGCGGGGTCGGTCTCGCGCACGATCTCGGCGTGGATGAAGGACTCCAGGCGGCAGTCCGGCGCCTCCGCGTCGTGGGGAAGCACGTCGAGCAGCTCGCCGCTTTCGCTCCTGCGGATCCGGACGACGGGGTGGATGATCAGGTGCACGCCGCTGCCGAGCCGGTTGAGCTCCATGTTCACCGAGTCGACGAGGAACGGCATGTCGTCGTTGACGATCTCGACGACGGTGTGCGTCGACGTCCAACCGTGCTCCTCGAGCTGCGGTGTGTAGACACGCACCTTCGGCTCGCCGGGGGTGCGGCGGAAGCCGAAGTTCAGATGAGCGAGAGCGGCGCCGTAGAGGTCTCCGACGCTGCGTTCCAGCAGGTCGTCGGCCGCCACGGCGCCGTAGCAGATGCGGATGAAGGCTTCGAGCCGCGCCGCCTGCTCGGCGGGGAGCTTCGCGCGTGCGTGCTCGACCGTCTTCTCGATCAGAGCGGCCTTCGCCTCGTCGGGCTTCGAGCTCATCGGGTCTCACCCGACAGTCTGTCCGACCGGCTCCGCGCTGTCGACTGCGAGCCTTGGGCTCGGCGTCAGCCCTCGACCACCACCGTGCCCTTCATGCCGGGGTGGAGCTTGCAGATGTAGCGATACTCGCCCGGGCTGTCGAAGGAGGCCCTGAACGCGGCGCCCTGCGCCATCGTCCCGGAGTCGAAGGAGCCGTCCTCGCCCGTGACCGTGTGGTCGGCGGGATCGTGGTTCTCCCAGGTGATCTCCTGCCCGACCTGGGCGGTGATCGTCGGCGGGGCGAACGCGAAGGACTCGATGGCCACGGCCGCGGACTTGGACGGCGTCGCCGCCGGCTTCGCCGAGAACGGCGCGTCGCGGCTGACCTCGAGGAGCATCTCCATACCCATGTCGTCGTGGCCCTCGACGTTGCACTCGAGCTTGTAGACGCCCTCTGAGAGGTTCAGCTCGACCTCGACGCTCTCGCCCGGCTCGAGTATCCGGGTCTCGAGCTTGCCCTCGTCGTCGTCACGGTCCTCGCGCTCGATCTCGAAGCCGTGGGGCATCGCGCCGCGGTTCGTGACGACGAAAGTCGTCCGCCCCGGACGGATCGAGTCGGCCTCGGTCGTGAGCGCCCACTCGCCGAGGGCAATTTCGAAGGCCTTGTTGCCACGGCCGGCCGGACCGCCGTCCTGGTTGCCGGACGCCGGCGCGTTCTCCGCCGCGCGGGTGGAGGAGGCCTGCTCGGCCTCCCCGCCCCCGCAGGCTGTCAGGGCCGCGAGCGCGGCCGCGAGCAGGGCGACGAGCCCGAGCCGCCTCATCGGTCGCCCTCGTCGTCCTCGCCGGCGTGACCGCTGCGATCGTCATCGTCGTCATCGTCGTCGTGGCCGCGGTCGTCGCCGTCATCGTCCTCGTGGTCGTCGTCGTTCCCCGGCTCCGAGTTGTCGTCACGATCGTCGTGGCCGTTGCCGGGACCGGAATTATCGTCCAGGTGGTCGCCGACGCCGGTGCAGCGCGGGTCGTTGACGTTCTCGGCCTCGTCACACGGGCCGCTCACGTCTTCGCCCGGCTCACGGTCGTCGAGGTCATCGGTTGTCGTGGTGGCGCCGGTCGTCGTCTCGGCGCTAGTCGTCGTCGAGTCGACCGTCAAGGGAGCGACCTGAGCGAGTGGGCTGCTCGTGTCGTCGCCTCCGCCACCGACGCCGCTCGCCGCCAGCGCGACGCCGACGCTGAAGGCGACGACGAGTGCCGGAACGAGCAGGATCTTCATGAACGTGGACATCGAAACTCCTCCTTGCTCGGTGAGCGAATGTGCTCCTCCGAGGCTAGGAAGAGTGGGGAAAAGCGCGCCCCCGGTCGGAGTGAAGACTCTCCAGGGCGACGGTAAAGAAGTGGAAGCTCGGGACTCCGGCGCTAGTTAGGAGCTCTCGGCGCTAGTCGTCGCCGCCCGAGCCGTGCCCGCTCAAGTCGTCGTCCCCCTCGTCCCCGTCCCCGTCCGAGCCCTCGCCGCTCGAGTCGTCGTCGTCCTCCGCGGACCGCGGGTCGCAGTCGGGGTCGAGGCGGTGCTTCGGGTCCTTGCATTTCCCGGGGAGGTCGTCGTTCTCGCCGGCGGTGGTCGTCTGCCCCGGCGCGCTTTGAGTCGGCTCGCGCTCCGTCGTCGTGGCCGCGCGGGCGATCGGCGTCGGTGGCTGGATGACGGCCGGCACGGTGGCCAGGGAGCCTGCGGAGGCGACGTAGACGCCGAGCGCGAGCCCGATCGGAAGGGCGAGGCCGGCGAGGGCCAGGATAAGGGCTCGTCCTCGGTTCATCGGCTCGAAGCTATCAGGGCATTCCTTCAGAAATGGTTAGCCGGGGGTGAGGAGTCGGTAGGGGCGGCCGGAAAGCTGGCGCGCACGCGCGTCCCCGGGCCGTTCAGGAGCTCCACGGTGCCGTTCCAGCGTTCCGCGAGCTCGGCGACGATAGCCAGCCCGAGGCCGGTCCCGGACCCGGTGCTCCGGCCTTCCGAGCCGCGGTAGAAGCGCTCGAAGATGTGCTCGCGCTCCGGCGCGGGGATGCCGGGGCCGTTGTCGGCGACGACGAAGGCCGGGCGGCTTCCGTTCGGCTCGAGGGCCAGCTCGATCCGCGATCCGCGCGGCGAGTACCGGATGGCGTTCTCGAGCAGGTTGTCGAGGATGTGCGCAACGTCGGCCGACGTCGCCCAGACCTGTCCGCCTACGTCGGTGGCGATCGCCAGCTCGTGACCCGCCTCGGCGGCCGGCTCGGCCCAGCGTCGGCTCGCGGCGAGCACGGCGTCCCGGAGTTCGACCCTCTCTCCGGGCGTGCGGTCGGCGGCGGCACGCGCCAGCCCGAGCAGGTCGTCGACGAGTGCGCTTAGCCGGTCGAGCTCCGCCTCGGCCTTCGCCGCCTGCTCGGCGGCGGTTCCGCCTTCGGCCCTGATCGTCTCGAGCCTGAGCTTGATCCCCGTGAGCGGCGTGCGGAGCTGGTGCGAGGCGTTGGCGACGAAGTCCCGCTGCGCCGCGAGGTTCGCGGAGAGCTCGCCGGCCATGCGGTTGAACGTCCTTCCGAGCTCGTCGATCTCCTGCGGGCCCTCGGGCTCGACGCGCGCGTCGAGGTCGCCCTTGCCGAGCCGGCCGGCGGCGGCACGCAGCTTCTCGAGGGGACGCGCGAGCGAACCGGCGAGGATCCAGGCAAGGGCGAGGCCGCCCGCGATCACGGCCAGCCCGATCAGCGCCAGGGCCAGCCAGATCGAGCGGATGCCGGCATCGACCTCGCTCAGAGGGGCCGAGACGCGCAACGCGCCGATCGTGTTGCCGCGGTCGGTGACAGGCACGGTCACGAGGAGGAGGTCCTTGTCGAGCGTGTCGCTGTGGCGCTGGCTCACGTCCACGCGGGCGTCGAGGGCCGCCTGGAACTCGGGGCGCTCGGCGGTGGCGAACTGCTCGCCGACCGAGGCCGATCCTGCCGAGTCGGCCAGGACCCGCCCGGCCTCGTCGACGACCACCGTGCGCGCGCCGGCCCCGACCGTCCACGCCTCGACGACCCCGTTGAGCCGGCTTGTCGCCCCGAGCCTGACGAGATCGGAGACGCGTCCGGAGAGCACCGTCGCGTCGGCGACGACGTCGGACTCGAGTTCCGACGTCGCCCGCCGGTCGACGTTCAGGCCCAGCGGCACCGCGAGCGCGACGACGACGACGGCGAGGAGGTAGGCCGCCGCGAGAACGAGGCGGGCCCGGAAGCTCACCCTTCGAACCGGAACCCGACGCCGCGCACCGTGTGGATGTAGCGGCGAGCGGCCGGGTCGTCGCCGAGCTTCCTTCTCAGGGCGCTCACGTGAACGTCGAGCGTCTTGGTCGAGCCGAACCAGGCGGGATCCCAGACCTCGTGGACGAGCTCCTCCCGCCGCACGAGCTTGCCGGCATTCTCGAGCAGGACGCGCAGGAGCTCGAACTCCTTGACCGTGAGGTCGAGCGGCTCGCCGGCGCGGGTCGCCTCGTGCGTGTCGAGATCCATGCGGATGTCGCCGGCCTCGAGCACCGTTCTCTCCGTCTCGGCGGATTCGCCGGCGCGGCGCAGGACGGCGCGGATGCGCGCTGCCAGCTCGGCGGCGCTGAACGGCTTCGTCACGTAGTCGTCGGCGCCGAGCTCGAGCCCGAGCACCCGGTCCATCTCCTCCCCGCGCGCGGTCAGCATGACCACCGGTGTCCGGGAGGTCTCGCGAATGCGCCGGAGGAGATCGCGGCCGTCGCCGTCGGGGAGCATGACGTCGAGCAGGACGAGGTCCGGCGAGCGGCTCGCGAAGAGCTCGAGGCCGGCGGCCGCCGTCCCCGCCACCACCGGCTCGAAGCCCTCGCGTGAGAGCGCGGCCGCGAGCGGCTCGGAAATCGCGTCCTCGTCCTCGATCAGAAGGATGGTGCGCTTCATCATCTCGGGGAAAGGGTAGGCGGAGACAACCGCCGCCGCTGTGGAGCACGTCACGCGCGGGCGGCGGCTGACGAAGCAGAGCTCTTAGCTATCCGCAGTCACCCGGCGGCGGTGGGACGACCCTAGTCTGCCGCTCGGCCTCGTCGCGGATCGCCTGCTCGATCGTGCGCGCCATCAGCGCGGCGCCGTCCGGGTCCAGATGGATGGCGTCGTACGTCAGGCCTCGCCTGTCGGAGACGAGGTCCCAGCGCGCGAGGACGAGGTCGCTCCGCTTGCGATCGAGCCGGCGCAGGCGCTCGTCGACGTAGGGGAAGTACCACGCGTAACGGTCGTACTGCCAGAGCGCCGACGACGGGATGACACTGCGCCGCGCGTCTCGAAGCGTCACCCAGACGAACTGGCGGGCGCCTTTCCGGCGGAGCGTCGCCAGGAGATCCTTCGCCTCGCCGTCGAACTTCCGCGCCCAGGTCGAGTAGTTGCTCCGTCTGCGCTCCCAGATCGAGTTGTAGCCGATGCCGAGGACGATCAGACGCGGGACGCGCTCTCGGGCCGCCATGAGCTCTTCCATGGCGGGGAGCATGATCGCCGGCTCGCCGACGACCTGAACCCTCCACCGTGGGAGGGCGTCCTTCAGCCCGCTGACTCCGCCGAGGAGGACCGAATCGACGAGCACCAGCTGGCGGCGGGCGGTCCACCACCCTCGGCTTCACGGTCTTCGGCGGCTCCGCCGTCGCACAGGATCGACGTCGACGCGCCGAGGCGCGCCGGGCCCTGCGAGGAGGTGCCGCCGAAGACGAAGCCCGCGAGGAGCGCGCCGACCCCGAGCAGGCCGGCGGCGACGACCGCTAGAGCTGTGAGGCGCCGGCGCCGGTAGCGACGGTTGCGGAGCCGCTCGCGGGCCGCCGCCCGCTCCTCGGGTGTCAGCCTTCGCCCGGACACTCGTTTCGCGCCCTCCGTTGCTCGCCGGGCGATCTACCTTAGCGACGAATCAAACGAGGTGTCCACGCGTGGCAGACTCTCGTCGTGAACCTCTTCCGGTTCGTTCCCGGCTACGAGACGTCGGTCTACGAGGCCGGTCGGGAGCCGATCTTCGTCGCGCTCCTCGCGTTCCTGATCTGCTTCGCGATCACGCGCGGGTATACCCGCGTCGCACGCGTCAGGGGCTGGGGCAGCGGCAGCGTCCACGGCGTCCACCTCCACCACGTCGTGGTGGGCATCGTCCTCGCTCTGGTCTCGGGAACGCTGATCATCGGCTTCGAGCCGGTGGACAACATCTGGGAGCTCCTCCTCTGCGCCGTCTTCGGGTCGGGGGCGGCGCTCGTCCTCGACGAGTTCGCGCTCGTCTTCCGGCTCCAGGACGTCTATTGGTCGGAGGAAGGGCGGGCGTCGATCGACGCCGTCATCGTCGCACTCACCGTCGGCGTCCTGGTGCTTCTGCACGTCATCCCCTTCGATCAGGACACGAGCGAGGACGCCGGCCGCTGGACGCTGCTGGGGTTCGTCGTCGGCCACATCGTTCTCGTCGTCGTCGCCCTCCTCAAGGGAAAGATCTGGCTCGGCCTCGCCGGCATGTTCGTGGTCATCATCGCGCTGATCTGTGCGATCCGGCTCGCCAAGCCGCGCTCCGTGTGGGCGCGCCGCTTCTACAGGCCGGGAAGCACGCGGCTGCAGCGGGCGGAGGAGCGCAAGCGCAAGCACGACGAGCGCTGGGGGAAGTGGACCAAACGCCTGCAAGACCTGATCGGCGGCGCGCCGAGCGCGCCCGAGACCGACTAGAGCGGCCTCGTCACAGCTTTCGTGGCCGCGGCGACCGGCCCCTTCCCGGGGCTACCGAGGCCCACGAGCGCTTCGCTCGCGCCGCCTACTACACGGCCAGGCTGCCTGCTTCAGGGAGCCAGAGCGGGGCTGTCGCCTCCCTCCTGAGCGTGATGCGCAACGCGGCGCCGCCGTTTCGCATGCCGGATCCCGACCAGCCCTGGACATCGACGACGATATGGCGCACGATCTCCGACCTGACGAACTGCGTCTACGTCTTCGAATCGACGCGCCGTCCCAACATCGTCGAGCCGGGTAGCCCACGCCGTAGCGAAACCCGCACCTGCGTTAGTCTCGCGAGCGTGCGCATCCTCTACGGCGCCGTCGGCGAAGGGCTCGGTCACGCCACTCGCTCCCGGGTGGTCGCGTCGCACCTGCTCGAGCAGGGTCACGAGGTGAAGATGGCTGCCTCGGGACGCGCCCTTCCCTACCTGCGGGAGCACCTTCCGGACGTCGAGGAGATCTGGGGCCTCTCCTTCGTGTTGGAGCACGGGACGGTCAACTCGTGGAAGACGCTGACGGCGAACATCCGCGGCGGCATCCACGGCCTCCCAGGCGACTGGCGTCGCGGCGTCGAGATCGCCCGGTCGTATGCGCCGGATCTCGTGATCACCGACTTCGACGGGTTCACGTACCTCTACGCGAAATCGCATCGCAAGCCCGTGCTCTCGATCGACAACATCCAGATGGTCGACCGCTGCAAGCACGACCGCGAGATCCTCGCCGGGGTTCACGGCGACTACCACGCGGCCCGCGCCTTCGTCCACGCCAAGCTCGGCCGCGCGAACCACTACCTGATCACGACGTTCTTTCGGCCGCCGCTCCGGAAGAAGCGAACGACCCTCATCCCCTCGCTGCTTCGCCCCGAGATCCTCGCGGCGAAGCCCGAGCGCGGCGACCACCTGCTCGTCTACGGGCGGATCAGCGAGACGGCGATCGCCGCGCTCGAGGCGAGCGGCGTCCAGAGCCACGTCTACGGGGCGCGGGAGGGGCTCACTGAGGCGGTGCAGGAGGGCTCGCTGAGCTACCGCCCCTTCGCCAACGAGGTCTTCATCGACGACCTGCGGACGGCCCGGGGCGTCGTCGGCTCCGCCGGGTACTCGCTCATGAGCGAGGCCGTCTACCTGCGGAAGCCCATGCTCGCGCTCCCTCTCGCCGGCCAGTTCGAGCAGGAGATGAATGCCCGCTACCTCGAGCGCATGGGCTTCGGCACCGCCGCCTCGACGCTGGACGAGGCCGCGCTCGAGCGCTTCCTGGGCAACGAGCCGAAGCACGAGCAGGCGCTCGCCGGCTACGAGCAGGACGGAAACCGGGAGGCCCTGGCCACGGTCGACCGCCTCGTGGACGGGCTGGCGGCCGGGCGAAACTAGTGAGCGAGCTCGAGCTCGGGCGCACGCTGCTCCTCTTCGCGTGGGCCTTCGGGCTCGCGGCGATCGAGATCGAGATCGAGGGCGGCTGGGGCTGGGCCGAGCGCCTTCCCACGTGGTGGCGGAGCCGGGGAGTGGTCGGACGGGTGTACGGCGTAGCGATGGGCCGCCGCCCGCTCACCGGCTACCACGTCTGGGCGTTCACGATTCCCCTGATCGTCCTCCACCTGCCGTACGCGATGGGCGTTGGGTGGACGCTCGCCGGCGAGCTGCGCACGCTCGCGACCTTCTTCGCGCTGGCGGTCGTGTGGGACTACCTCTGGTTCGTGCTCAACCCCGCCTACACGGTCAAGCGCTTCGAGCGCGGCAAGGTCTGGTGGTTCGAGGTGCCGTGGCTCTGGCGGTTCCCGCTCGACTACTACGCCGGCATCGCGCTGTCGCTCGCCCTCGCCGGGCTCTCCGCCTGGGCGGCCGGAGGCGTCGAGCCGCTTCGGCGGCACCTGTGGATGATTGCCGGGCTCGCGATCCTCGTCGCCCTGACGGTCCTCGCGGCGCCTCTCTACCACCGCTGGTACCGGCACATGCGCCGGCCCGGCTCCGACGACCGGGACGCCGTCCGCACGTATCCTCCTCCTGCGCCTGGGGAAGCCTGGGAGGGTGGCGAGCCGTTCCTCCGGTTCGACGAGGAAGCGAGAAAGAGCTGAGGAGGGTGGCGGGGCGGCCGACGACTCCGGCCGCCCCGCCGTCGGAGCTCTAGGGCGCCGTCGTCGCGACGTTCGCGGCCCCTCGGGTCATCGTCGTGGTGAAGACCCAGTCGGCCGCGGCGTCGTTCGCATCGGCTCCGTCCGGGATGCGGCTGAGCGAGCCCGCGGTCGCGTTCGAGTCCGCGACGGTCTCGGGCAGCATCGTCCCCTCGACGAGGCTGTACGTCCGCCCGGAGATGACGGCTGCCGTGATGCCGCCCTCGTAGGAGAGCGCGTCGAGAAGCGCGCCGTCGTCTGTGTCGATCAGCGCGATCCCGTCGGGCGCCCCGTTCTGGGCGTCGGCCGCGATCACCAGGTACGAGCCGGGGTCGAGGGTGCCCGTGAGCGCCTCACGGTCGTACTCCGCCGAGTCGGCGCCGTCGACGAAGACGAGCGCGATGCCGGCGAGATCGACGGCGGTCGTGCCCGTGTTCTTGAGCTCGACGAAGCCGTCACCGTCGGTCCCGACCTGGTCGTAGTCGACCTCGTTCAGGACGAGGCCCGGGCTCGGCGGCGGTGGAGGTGGAGGAGGGTCGTCGTCCGCCACGCAGCGGAAGAGCACCGTGTCGTCGCCTGCGAAGTCCAGCTGCACCTTGCCCGCGTCGCCGCCGTCGGTGGTGCAGTCGATCCCGGCGAGGTCGCCGAGCTTCGTCAGCCCGGCGCCCGGGTCGCCCTTCGGTCCCGGAGGGCCGGCGGGCCCGGGCTCCCCGGCAGGCCCCGCCACGTTCCAGGACACCGCCTGCTCGCGCGGGCGACAGGTGCCGTCGGCGGCGATGATCCGTACCCAGCCGCCGTTCGGGTGGCGGCAGGCGCTGATTACCTCGTCCTCGGCGGCGGCAGCCTGGGAGACGCTCTTGCTCACGGCCAGCGCGCCTCCCGCCGCGAGCGCCCCGAGAGCAGCCACGGCGGCGAGCGCCCGCATTCGTGTGATCCTCATGAGTCTCCTTCCGGTCGGTGACGCGACCGGAGATACCGACCCAGGCCGTGAGCTCACCAGTGGCCGGGACGGCCACGACCTCGGCGAAGGCGCATGGTTGCGAGGGCCTGTGGAGAGGCTGACTCGAACTCGGCGCCTATTTGCGCGCCTTTGGAGGCAGCGAGCGCGCGAAGGTCACCGCCTGCTGCACCCAGCTGTGGAGCTCGGCCTCCGCGAGACCCGCTTGGCCGACGTAGACCATCCCCGTCAGCGGACGGCCGGTGAAGTCCATCTCTCGAACGTGCGGACGCTCGAGGGCCGCGACCGCGCCTTCGGCGCCCAGACGGAGCGTGAGCTCGTCCTTCACGATTCCGCAGGCCATGTTCCCGTTCACCATGAACGCGAGCCCGCCGAACATCTTCCGCTCGGTCACGCCTGTCACGCCCTCGAGTTCGACTCGCACCCGCTCGGCCAGCTGCTCGTCGTAGGCCATCTAGGTCATCAGTCGTTGGGGAAGGCCGAAGCGATCGAAGAGGGACGCGTCGGCGAAGCCGATGATGCCCGAGATGATGCCCCTCTCGAGCGCGAGCACCATGATGCCGTAGGCTCGGTACTCGTCGGCCTCTTCCTCTCGGCCGTAGGCGGCGAGCGCGGGCTGGCGGTTCGCGGCAGTCCGGACGAGGCGGATCCGGTCGAGATGCCCGCCCAGCGGAACGGTCGCGAAGAACCCACCGATCGCCTCCGCGCTCTCGACGTGGAAGGGCTCCGGCGGCATGGCCATTATCGCGTCGCGGGCGAGAAGGCGCACGATGCCGTCGACGTCTACTGCGTCCCAGGCCGCCATGAACCGCTGCAGGAGCGCCTGCTCGTCGGCCTCCCCGACGGGCCGGTGCGGAGGCGCTCCCAGGCGCCGCGCTCGCTCCAGTCCGGCGCGTGCCCGCTGGAGCGAGCTGTTCACGGCCGCGACGGAGTCGCCGAGCGTCTCGGCGGTCTCCTTGGCCGACCAGTCCAGGACGTCCCGGAGGATGAGCACGGCGCGCTGCTTGGGCGGCAGGAGCTGGGCGGCCGTCACGAAGGCGAGCTGGACCGTCTCCCTCGTCTCCAGCTCGTCGAGCAGCCGGTCGGGATAGGGCTGGAGGTGTAGAAGCCGTTCGTTCCAGGCGTCTTCGCCGGTATCGGCGACGAGCACCTCGGGTCGCCGCCGGCGGCCCGCCAGCAGCGTCAGGCAGACGTTCGTCGCGATGCGGTGCAGCCAGGCGCCGAAGGGGGCGCGCGGCTCGAAGCGGTCGAGCGAGCGCCAGGCTCGGAGCAGAGTCTCCTGCAACGCGTCGTCGGCGTCGTGGACCGAGCCGAGCAGCCGGTAGCAGTGCACGTGGAGCGCCCCGCGATGCGGCTCCGTCAGGAGGCGGAACGCTTCCTCGTCGCCCTCCGCGGCTGCGAGGAGCTCGGGCTGTCGGGTCGCCACGACCGCCACGTTAGACGCCCGGCGGCGCGGCGCCCAGCTCGGTCCAGGAGGGCGGCGTGAAAGCGCCGGGCCGGCCGCCGAGCGCGACCAGGCGAATGCCGTCCTCCCCGGGCAGGATCCGGCGCAGCTGGGCGGGGCCGAGCCTCGCCATTACGCCGGGGTGCAGCTCGTACTCGTGTCCGTCGACCAGGAGCCGGGCGTCGCCCTCGAGCGGGATGTAGACCTCCTCCTGGTTCGGGTCGAAGGCCTTCGCGTCGTGGTTGTGAAGCGGGTAGCCGTCCCAGTTCGGCGGCAGCGTCAGCACCTGCATTCCCCAGCCGGTCACCCCCAGCTGGGCGCGGGCCCGACGCACGAGGCCCTCATGGATCCCCTCCATGTCGTCGATCGCGACCACGGTCACGTCGCTCATGTCAACACCTCCGTCGTCGTGAGAACCGTCTGAGGGTTCAACCAACCGAGGCGCCGGAACTCATCGCGGGCGCCGCAGGACGCAGAAGGGCCGGCGGATCGCCGGCCCTCTTCGTCCCTTCCATGGGAAGTCCTAGAAGATCAGGATCAGGATGATGATGATGAGGATGATTACGAGCGTGCCAACGCCGATGTACATGTGACCTCCCTTCGGCGCCCGAGGTACCCGCGGCGCTGGAAAACAAACCCGAGGCGCGCGATCTACATGGCGATCACCGGCGTCGTCTTCGTCTCGAGCTCGGTTACGGCGGCGTCTTCCTGCGCTGCGCGGTCCTCGCGGTAGGGACGGCCGCCGGCGCCTGGGTGGTCGTCTTGGTCGGCAACGGCTTTCGCGCCCTCCGGGCACCTCCTCGAGCACTCTGACCGTCCGCGCCGGCAGAGCTCCCCGCGTCCCCCGTGCCGGCGCTCCAGCCCCAGAGCATGGTCAGGCCTCCGCCCGGGTGAACTCCATCACCCAGTTGAGCTCCCAGCTCTTGCCGCCGTCGTCCGAGAACGCCTGCTCCCAGCGCGGCCTCGGCGTCGTCACGCCGGACCAGACGAAACGGACGAGGACCGGCTTCCCGGCGAACGTGTCGGCCCCCTGGAAGCTGCCGGTGTCGCCGTCGAACGAGCCGACGACGGGCGGGTCGAGCTTCCCGGGCCGGCGGCTGTCGGCCCAGTAGATCGACCACGTCTTCGTGTCCGGGTCGAAGAACCGAAACGACATGCCGATGAAGCCGTCTTCATAGTCCGTTCGGAACTCGTCCTCGTTGCCCAGGCCGTCCAGGAGCGGGCGGGCGACGCTCGTCGCCTCGAACTCGTCCCAGTCGTCCGATCCCGCGAGGCGCTTCTTGAGGTAGCGGTTGTGCACCTTCCAGCTCCCCATCCAAAAGTCGAAGTCGTGTCGTCCGTCGTCCATCACTCGCCTCCTCGCAGTTCGTGACTCTCCGAGGCTAGCCGACAAATAGGGCACTTTCCGCCCTCTATCTCTGCTTTACTCGGAACATGACCTCTCCGACATCCCGGCTGCTCGCGCTCCTCGAGAGCCTGCAGGCGCAGCCGGTCGCGACCGGGAGAGAGCTGGCCGAGCGCCTGGGCATCGACGTCCGCACGCTCCGCCGCTACATCGCCGCCCTCCAGGAGCTCGGCATCCCGGTGGAGGGGCAGCGCGGCGTCGGCGGCGGCTACCGCCTGCGGCCCGGCTATCGACTGCCGCCTCTGATGCTGAGCGACGACGAGACCGTCGTCGTGGTCTTGGGCCTGCTCGCGGCGAGGCGACTCGGGCTCGACACGGAGAGCGCCTCCGCCGAGGGCGCGCTTACGAAGATCCATCGCGTGCTCCCGGACCGCCTCCGCAGCCGGGCGGAGGCCCTCGAAGCCACCCTGGGGTTCGCCGACGCCGCGGAGGGTGGCGTCCCGGTGCCGGGCGAGACCGTCCTGCTCGTCGCCGAGGCCGTGCGCAGGCGGAAGCGCCTCCGCACCCGCTACCGCTCCTTCTCGGGAGCTGTCTCCGACCGGGAGCTGAGCCCCCTCGGCCTCGTCGTTCACGCGGGCCGCTGGTACCTGGCCGCGCACGACCACGGCCGCGGGGAGCTCCGCACCTTCCGAGTCGACCGCATGCGCGAGCCGGCGCTCGAGGACGCCTCCGCGGTCGAGGCGCCGGACGGCTTCGACGCCGTCGCCTACGTGAGCAGCTCGCTGGCGAGCGTGCCGTGGACGTGGGAGGTCGAGGTGGAGCTCGACCTCGCGCGCGAGCCTGCGGCGGAGCGCATCCCCGCCACGCTCGGCGAGCTGGTCGAGGAGGGTGAGACGACGGTCTTGCGCATGCAGGTGGAGTCCCTCGACTGGATGGCGGCGCTCCTCGCAGGTCTCGGCTGCGACTTCACGATCCGCCGCCCGGCCGAGCTGCGCGCGAGCGTGCGGAAGCTCGCGGCCCGGCTAGCGGCGGTCTGAAAGCGGAGGCAGAGGCCCGCCGAAAACGGGTGGCGGGCCTCTCGCTTCAGACCGTCACTGGCAGTCGCCGCTGTCGCCTGAGAGCACGCGCGTGACCGAGTTGCTGGGCGCCGAGCGGTTGCCGGCGCTGTCGATCGCGTAGAGGACCCAGGTGTTGGTCCCTTCGAAGCCGTAGGTGTTCCACCGGCCGGTTCCGAACACGGTGCCGAAGACGGGGTCTCGGATGCCGTTGTCGAAGAGCTCGTAGCGGATCGCCGGTTGCGGGTCCTGGTCGTCGGTCGACTGCGTCCATCTGGGATTGATCTCGCAGCTGTGTGAATGGCCAATCGACAGGACAGGTGCGGTCGGCGGCGTCGTATCCGTGCTCGCGTCCGTGGTCACCGTGACGGCGTTGCTCGGCTGGGAGAAGTTCCACCCGGCGTCGCGCGCCCTGACCGTGAACGTGAATGTCGTCGTGGGCGCCAGGCCCACGACCGTCGCCGAGGTGGGGCCGGTGAAGACGACGTTCCCGGCCCCCGGGGGCACGATCACCTGGTACAGGTCGATGATGCCGGAGTCGTCCGTCGAGGCGTCCCAGGAGAGCGAGACCTGAGACGCTGTGACAGTCTCCGCGCGGAGGTTCCCCGGCGGCGTCGGCGGCGTCGTGTCGCGCACCGTCTGACATGGTGCCCTACCCCCTCGAGTCGAATCCGAGCGGTGGTGTCCGCTCCAGGGGGTGAATACGCGTCACGGGCCGGGCGTGGATTGTCAAGATTCACCAGTCCGAGAAAGCTCTGGGAGGAGGTTTCATGCTCGACCACATCGGGCTCAACGTCTCCGACTACCCCCGCAGCCGCGACTTCTACGCGCAGGCCCTGGCCCCGCTGGGGATGGCGCTCCTGATGGAGCCGATACCCGGGACGGGCGGTTTCGGGGCCGAGGGCAAGCCGTGGTTCTGGATCACGGACCAGCGCGAGCCCACGACAGAGAACGTCCACGTCGCCTTCACGGCGCCCGATCGGGCTACCGTGGACGCCTTCCATGCCGCCGCGCTCGCGGCGGGCGGGACCGACAACGGCCCGCCGGGAGTGCGCGAGCTCTACCACCCGATGTATTACGGCGCGTACGTCCTCGATCTCGATAGCAAGAACTCCGATCTAACGTCGGGGCGGCTGGAGGAGGATCAGCCGTCCGCGCCCCTGGAACTGCGCCGAACGCTTGAGCACCTCGCGCCTCACCGCCGGATCGCGAAGCATGGCGGCGGCGCGTTCGCCGGGCGTCAGGTCAACCGTGCGCCCGTCCGGCGCGTAGTACGCGAGCCCGCACAGCTTGTTGAAGACGCCTCCCGGTCATCGACCTAGAACCTGCCCCGCCCATGTCGGCAGCTTGAGCGGGCGCGCCTCGTTCAGCCAGGCGACAAAGTCGGAGGGGTTCCCTGTGTACGAATCGCTCCGCTCCCACTGCTCCCAGTTCTCCGGCTCCCACTGCTTCCAGAGCCATCGGCGCTTGCGGGTGCGACCCGCGTCAGTCTCGTTGTAGCGGCGGCAGCGAGCGCGTCCCTTCTCGGAGCGGTCGTAACGCGCATCGGACTCGCGGCGGTCGTAGGTGCGGGTCTCGGCCATGGCGTCAAACGTAGCGAAAGCGAAGGAGCCCGCTGCGGCCAACGGGCTCCTCGCTGTCGGACGCGTACCGAGTCAGGGGAGAGGGTCGCGCCCGCTCGGGGGTTTACAGCCCCTGAGTCCTTTTTACATCAGCAGCCAGATGACAAGCAGAATCACGAGGACGCCGACGCCGATCCCGACGACGCCTCCGTGCTCCCGGTGTCAGACGAATGTCCATCAGTCTCCCGTCGTAGGCGAGATAGCCGTCGCCCCGTACCTTGAACCACACCTCGGGCGTCCGCACGGCGAGCCCCGGCTGGCCCCGCCTAAGACATCGAAACCGAGGCGAGGTACACGATCGCCCCGGCAGCGGCGTGAACGGTAAGGGCGGTGATTCCGTCGGGGATCTGCCTCGGTGCTTCGCCCGCACCATGGCCGCCGTACTCGTTCCGCAGGCGCGAAGCGGCGAGGATCGCGTCCTTCGTCTTCGGAGGCACGATCTCGTTCTCACGCAGCAGGTTCCAGAGTGCCTCGGCTGCCTCGTTTCCCGTTCTTGCGATGCTTCGATCGGAGAGGACGACCTTCATCATGGACTCAACCGCCTTCGCCGCGTCCACGATTGCGTCTTCCTCGTCCTCCTTCGTCCCCGCGCGCAGGTGCCGGAGCGCCGCCGTGAACTCGTCCCGAGCAGCGGCAAGGCGCGGGTCGTCGAGCGCCGCGAGTGCAGGCGCGATGACCTCTCGGTACGCGCCTTCGTCTCCGTGCCACTCGGCGCGTCCTCCGTCGTCGAATCGGTAGTTGATCCCGCGTCGGGCGAATAGGCCGTTCAGGTGCCCGACGGCCTGCCCGATGGGATCCCCGACGTCTTCGGCGAGCGTTTCTTCCGCGACGGCGAGCCTCTTCATTACGAGCGCCGGGATCGCTGCTTCGACGTAGTCAAGGAAGAGCGGCGCGGGAACGTAGCGATACGAAACCTTCGCCGTGGCCTCGTCCCGCGCCTCGCTGGGTTCACCCCATCTCGCAACCTCGGGGTCTTGAGCGATGCCACGTTCAAGGCGCTCGGCCCCCTCCTCGCCCCACCGGTCGGTCACGTCGTCGTAGACGTCGTCGAAGCGTGCGTACCCCCTACGCTCAAAGATGCGGCAACGGACGTCCCCCCAGTCGACGCCCCGCTCGCCGAACCATCTCGCGATCGAAGAACGCACTCCCGCAGGAATCTCTTCGCGAAGTGGGGTGTGCGGAGGGCCGTGACGCTCCGAGTACGAGGACACCGGGGAAGCGTAGGCGACGATCATGCTGTTACCAGATGCGTTCATAGACCCGCCCCTGCGGCCAAAGGGGGGTCTCGGTCGGACGCGTCCCGTGTCTGAGGGGAGAAGGTTCGCGTCCTCTCACGCCCGGCGGGGTCTAGGCCAGGCGGAGTCCTTCATCATTTCTCCTCCTCTTTCTCAGCGTCAACCAGGCGCGCGTCGCGAAGGCAACGGAGCTTCTGCTCGCGGGCCACCCGGTCGAGGAAGTCGCCGAGCGGAGCGGCTACACACAGCGGACCGTCCGCCGGATACAGGACGAGCTCCCTCTCAACCCGGGTACTGCACCCCGAACGCCAGCACGTAGCTGAATCCCAAGCCGTCGACTTGGAAGGCGTAGCAGCCGGGCCCGCGAATTTGAGTCGGCACTACTGCCACCCGCCAGCCCTCTCTCGCATCCACTCCCTCTCCGCCCGAACCGACGCGGATCCCCGCCCAAGATCCCGCTGGTAGTCGCAGACTCTCACGCGGAGGAGTGCTGGCGCCAAAGCCGAGTGCGCCAGGCCGCTCCAATCGGCCTCCGCGAATGAGCACCGGCCCGTCATAGCTCGGCCGGCTGATCCAGAGCGTCCTAACCAGCCACCACCCCGAGTCGCGGGAACGCCGAGGAAGCACAGACAGGAAGACTAGCCGCGGCGCTCCCTCGGGCAGGGCCGCGTATACCGGCCCGCGAGTGTAGCTGGGGCCCGGAGGCCAGGGGCCGAGCGCCGCGACGTCAGGGTCGACCTCCGAGAACACGATCGCGTTGACCTTGATCCCGTCGCGCCCTTCAACGCATCGACCAGAGACTCCAATTTCGCGAATGCTGCGCCCATGCAACTTGACAGACGGAAGATCCAGGGGGCGTGCTTCTAGGCCCTGAAATGGGGCGGCGGTGGCCGCAGGCGGACCGTCCCGAGACCCGTTCACTCCTCCGTCATCGCCGAGGCAGCCCGCGACGGCTCCTGCGAGTAGCAGAGCGGCGAGGCTGCCACGGGTCACTCTCCAGAGGATCGTTTCCTAGGTACGCAGCGAGCCTTCCGAGAGGTCCCCCTCCGGCCACCGCAACCTGAGCACCGCCAGGTCTCTCGGTGTAGGTGTTGTGTCCACAACTCGGAGCCGCACGAGCCGCACCTCTCGATGAGAACCGGCAACTCGTCCCACGGACCGATCGCGAAGTACGCGGCGCGCAGGACGCGCCATCCGATCCACGTCAGTACGAGCCAGGCGAGAAGCTCGAAGAGGGTCATTCGCTCACTCTCGTGGGTAGGAGGGAAGCCCCGCCGCCCGCCCTCGGCCTCTGGTGTCCGGGGTGGACTAAAGCCCTGGCGGGCAGTAGACGAGGGGGGCGGAACCGAAGCCCGCCCCTCCGTTCGCGCCCCGGTTTCCTAGCGGGGAAGACAGGGCGCTACCTTCCGGGCAGCCCGACGGGCAGCCCGACGACCCACACGGCCACAAAGATGACGAGCGCGAGCACGACCGCGACCGCCACCGCCGACCTGATGATCATGTGTTACCTCCGTGATCCCAACGGCGTCCGCCGACCGGGTAACCCCATCCTTCGACCCAGGGCTTGGCGGTTTGGAAGAAGGAGTCGAACCGTCCCTTCGCCCAACGGTTGATGTGCGAGCAACCTTTGCAGCCGGTCGAGTTAGCCTTGCAGCCAGGCTCCCACCCGCTCCAGTCCCAACCTCCGCCTGCGTCGGTGATGCCCCAGTCGCGGCCCCGGCAGATGTCCGTCCACCAGGGGCCGGAGACGTACCGATGCACCAGAGGCCCGACGCCTTCTCGATAGCCGCACCACGCGAGCCGCTGCTTGATCCACCACAAGTCAATCGTACCGGCGAACTCGCCCGCGACCTTCTTGCTGTCCAGCCAGCAACCGATCCGAACAGTGGCTCCGACCTGAGCCTGAACCCGAGCCTCAAGTCTTGGAGCACGCCGGGTCTTGGTCGTCACCTCGTAGCTGGTCACGGGCAGGACTACCTCTGCCGCCTTCGCGCCGTCCGACGGCGCAGCCTGCGCGACCGACGCGAGCGCGAGCCCAAGCATGAGCCCGCATACGATGAGTTTGCGTTGCACAGTGAACCTCCTTAGCCGTTGGGAACTGTGCGACGTGCGGAGGGGGAGCCGGAGCCGCTCCGGCTCCCTCCTCCTGTAGCGGGCCGCGAGCCCCTTTGCCCCGACCCCGCTTGACCAGACAAGAATAGCCAATCTCCTGACGGGACGTCAAGTAAGTCGGACGCCTCGACCGGTACGGTTCCGAAGGAAGTCGAGCGGGACGTCCGAACGGGCTCCCGTGGGAAGGAGACGGATGCAGCCCGAGATCGGTGCCGCACTCGTGCGAGTCGAGGAAGCGCACGCCCGAGAGACCGCCGCCGAGCGCGAGCTTGACGCCGCTCGGACGGAGCTTGTCCTCGCCCTACGCGAAGCTCACGAGCGCGGCGCGACGTTCGGACAACTCGGGGAACTCGTCGGACTCAGCCGTCAGCGCGTCCACGAACTCGTGTCCGGCGACTAAGCGGCGCGGCGCAGGCTCAGCCGCGCGAGCAGGAGCACGAGACTCACGAACCTCTTAGCTGCGAACGATCCGCGTGAAACCAGCCACGAAGATGGTCGAGAGCGAAAGGGCAGCGAGGCGTAACGTTTCGTAACCGTCGTTCGTCCGCCAGCTCGATGCGGCCGGCGTGAGCTGGCGCTGGTACACGCACGAGCTCTTCGCGACGATCTGGGCAGTCGGCCGCGACTACCTGCCGAAGTCGTTCGACAATGTGCAGCCGTTCTTGTCGCCCTTCCGGTCCGATGACTTCTTCTCGGCCGCGAGGGCGGCAACGCTTCCCGCCGTTGCGTGGATCGACCCCAACTTCGTCGATGTCGGGGGAGCCGTGGGGTCCAACGATGACCATCCCCCGTCGGATGTTCGCGCAGGGCAAGAGCTGGTTCTGCGGGTGTTCAACGCGCTCGCCCGCAGCCCCGCATGGGAGCGGACGCTGCTCGTGATCACGTACGACGAGCACGGCGGCTTCTTCGATCACGTGCCGCCGCCGGGTGCGGAAGACGACGATCCGCGCCCAGAATTCCACGCTCTGGGTCCGCGACTAAGCTGCCCGAATGGGCGTCCCCCCGCTCCTGCGTGCACTACTGACCGCGCCCGGGCCGTCCGGGCGCGAGACCGCCGCCGCCGAGGTCTGGCGCCGGGCCGCGCGCGAGTTCGCCGATGTCACGACCGACGCGCACGGCTCCTCGGCTGCCCTGGTACGGGGCGCCGCCGGTGGCCCCCGCCTCGCTGTCTTCGGGCATATCGACGAGATCGGGCTGATCGTCACCCACGTGGACGACGAGGGCTTCGTCTACTTCCGGGGCGTCGGGGGCTGGGACCCCGAGGTCCTCCGCGGCCAGAGGGTCGAGCTGCTGACGAGCGGCGGCTCGATCCCCGGGGTCGTGGGTCGCGCATTTCGCGGCCGGCTGCGCCGCGCGGAGGACCCTAAACGAACCGACCTCGAGGAGCTGCACGTCGACGTGGGCACCGGGACGCGAGACGAGGCCCTCGAGCTGCTACGGATCGGCGACGTAGCGGTGATCGCGGGCGAGCCCGTCGAGCTAGCGAACGGCCGGCTCGCTTCCCGCTCGCTGGACGACCGCCTGGGCGCCTACGTCGCGCTCGAGGCGGCCCGGCTTGTCGCGGAGGCGGGCGGTGCGCCGGGCGACGTGATCGCCGTGGCAGCGACCCAGGAGGAAGTGGGCGACTTCGGCGGGGCGAGAACCAGCGCTTTCCGGCTCGAGCCCGACGTCGCGCTAGCGGTAGATGTCACCGACGCGAGCGACATCCCGAAGGGAGACCACAAAGACGCCGGACGCAAGGTGCTCGGCAACGGGCCCGCGATCGACCGCGGCTCGACGATCAGCCCGAAGGTGTTCGACCTGCTCGTCGAGGCCGCCGAGGCCGAGGGAATCGACTACGCGATCGAGATCTCGACCGGCAGCACCCGCACCGACATGGACGCCGTCCATATCAGCCGCTCAGGGGTCGCGTCAGGCCTGATCTCGATTGCGACGCGCTACCTCCACACCCCGGTCGAGACCTGCGCGCTCTCGGACGTCGAGGGCGCCGCGCGCCTCGTCGCCGCCTTCGCGCAGCGGCTCGCGCCGGGCCTCGACCTCTCGCGCTAGGCGGGGCGCCGGCGGGCTCGGCCGCGGCGGCGCCACCGGCCGGCAAACCGGTCTCGTCCGATCGGTGCGCGCCAGTGCGCGCCTTGCTCAGCCGGTCTCCAGCGGTCGTGAACGGACGAGCGCCTGCTTTGCGGACGTCCTGTAGCCCCGCCTCACAATGAGGATCCGCATGAACACAAGCGATGGCCCCGGGAGGGCTCGAAGCGCCCTGCAAATCGGCGCCTTCTTCGACCCGGTGTATGCGCCGGTATGTGCGGCACCCGGTAGCTCCCGGTAGCCAGAGGGAACGGGAAGGGTTGCGGGATAATGGCGGGGGCTAGGGTACTTCCCTCAACGTCGCGGCGAGCTGCAGGATTTCTTGCTTGCCTTCCTGCTTCGTCAGCCTCGGACTGAGGAGCGACAGCGTGGTTTTGTTGCAGCCATCCGCTTGCACATCAGCCCACACAATCGCCCACTCCGCGATGTCCTCATCGCTGGAACCCTCGTAGAGATAGCCCTCGGCTCCGTTCGGGAGCGGAGGCGCAGGCTCTCCCGGACCGCTTAGTTCCTGGTTCACGCGCCAAAGCACTACGTACGAGGCGCCCGCGTGCCAGGAGAGTTGCGCATAGCCCTCGAACCTTTCTTGCCAAGGGGCGGGAATCGGTTGGCCCGGTTCGAGCCAGGGAAGGGAAGCGGGGCGAAAAGGCGGGAAATCACAGCGGCCTGCGACTCCTGCCGCCTGGGAGCGGGACGATGTCGAGCTGCTGAATGGCTGTCCGCCCTCATCAGCGCCGCACGCAGCGAGGAACAATGGGGCGATCAGGACCGTGGCTGCTGCTAGACGGCTCGTCACGTTCAGCCTGGGAGGTCCTAC
>Ga0081538_10000459_pt1 | contig 45654 bp, 44 predicted proteins | sample TabmetS5T2R1_FD_71022 | JGI IMG/M metagenome (GOLD analysis project Ga0081538, IMG submission 71022) | Tabebuia heterophylla rhizosphere microbial communities from the University of Puerto Rico - S5T2R1 | ecosystem: Host-associated > Plants > Roots > Rhizosphere ... | reverse complement strand
GCTGCTCGCCGCGATCGCGCTGGCCGGCTTGACGTACGCCTTGACCGCGACCTCGGATCGCGCCGCGGCGACCGCGGCCGGAGTGATGGGCCTGGTCGTCCTCGCCGCGTTCCTGCTCGTCGAGCACCGCAGTCCGGCGCCGATGCTGCCGCTGGGGCTGTTCGGTTCCCGCCCGTTCAGCGTGGCCAACGTCGGCAGCTTCCTGGCGTACGGCGGCCTGGCCGGTGTGTTCTTCCTGCTGCCGATCCAGCTTCAGGTGACGACCGGATACTCCGCGTTGGCGACCGGCGTATCTCTCGTGCCGTTGACGGTGCTCACCCTGGTGCTGTCGCCGTTCGGCGGCGAGCTGACCTCGCGGTACGGCGCGCGGCTACCGCTCGTCGTCGGGTCGGCGACCTGCGCCGCCGCCCTGTTGCTGGCGATGCGCATCGACAGCGGTGCGTCGTACGTGACTCATGTGCTGCCGATGGTCGCGCTGATCGGCATCGGCATCCCGTTGATCACTCCGCCGATCACGGCCACCGTGCTGAGCTCGGTGCCCGACGGCAGGGCCGGTATCGCGAGTGCGGTCAACAACGGCGTCGCCCGCGCCGCCGGTCTGGTCATCGTCGCCGCCTTGCCGCTGCTGGTGGGGCTCCCGCAGGACGCCACGGAGGATCCGGCGGCGCTCGATCGGGGCTACGGCCTGAGCATGCTGATCTGTGCCGGGCTGTTCCTGGCCGCGGGCGTCGTCTCGTGGCTCGGGCTGGGCCCGCCCGGCGAGGCCACGGCGCGTCCCGTGGGTCGCTGCCAGGCGTCACTCACCTGCCCGCAGCTGGAGCCGGCACGGGACTGAACGTTCCGCGGCCGTGGCCGAGTTCGTCGCCCGGCGGGTCAGGCGCTGGTCGCGATGCCGATCAGCGCCGTGAGCAGCGGGGCGGCGATCACGACCGTGGTCTCGAACGACCGCCACGAGCCGCCGCTGCCGACCAGGGTGGCGATGTCTCCGCGACGCTGCAGTTGCTCGGACAGCGACGGATCGGTCGGGCCGGGCAGTGGTGCGAACTCGTCGAGCATCCGGTTCGCGCGGGCGTCGATGGCCGTCGTCGCCAAGCCGTAGAACGCGCCGAGCAGGACGGCGAAGAGCAGGCCGTACAGGAGAACCTGCTCCGGCGGCACCGGCAGCTCGGGATCGAAGGCGAGCAGCGCCCGGCGACGCATCCCGGTCGTGATGACCAGCAGCGTGAGGAACGCACCGAATGTCGCGAGCAGCCGGCGCAGCTCCGCCCGCGCGGCCATGACCAGGCGGACCCGACAGCGTTCGGACTCGCCCCAGTGTGCGTCGTCGGCCGCGATCGACCGCAGCGCGAGGAAGGCGACCAGACCCGGTGCCATGCACAGCCCGACGACCACGGTGATCGGTCTGGTGTCGATCGCCAGGTCCTTGTCGATCGACGCCTCCGCGCCCGACGCGCCGGCGAAGAGCCCGGCGAACACCGTCGCCTGGATCAGGAGGACGACGGCGATCCAGGACGCCACGGTGGAGCGTCGGACCTGATCGCCCAGTCGAACAGCCCGGACGAGCCAGAGCACGAAGAACATCGCGGCGACGACGGCGAAGCCGCCCAGGGCACTGAGCAGCGCGACCCACATGTCGAACTGCACGACACCGTCCAGCCGATCGGCCGAGTCCGTGCCGCTGACGTACCCGAGGGTGCCGACGTATCCCACGATGAACAGGCCGAAGCCGACCGCGGGCGCCCAGGACGGCGCGCCGCCCGCGCCGACCCGCTCCGCTCGGCAGCCGTCCGATTGGTCAGACACCCTCACACCCTTCGGAGGCTTCGAGCCCCGGCGACGACGTCGTCGGCGATCCAGCGACGCTAGCCTTGCGCTCGCGCCGGTCGCACGGGCCGAAGGTCCCGGCGTCTCGGCATGTCGGCGGACTCAGCCGAGCGGTCGGTACACCCCGACCGTGATCGAGAGCGTGACCGACATCGGCTCCGGAAGCTGCCGTACTCGCTCGCGCAGCTCGTCGGTGTCGACGTGCCAGGCGCTCGGGCCCATCGCCACGACCGCCGCCACGTCGTCGCGCGGGAGTGACATCGTGGCGGTCACGTCCTGTCGATCCAACGGCTCGAAGCACGGGTCGAGCTGCGCGGCCAGCCGCTGCGCCTTGTGCTCGTCGACCACGACGAGATCCAACGCGGACACCAGCTCGACGAGGTGCCGGCGCGTGGGAGTGACCACGAGCAGCCGTCCGGCGTCGTGCAGGATCCGGGCCAGCTCCGTGGCGTTGCGCGGCGCGAACACGTTCAGCGCCAGAGCCGCACTGCCGGCGGCCACCGGCAACCCGTGCCAGACGTCGCACGCCACCGCGCCGACTCGGCGGTGCGCCCGGGCCGCCCGGCGAAGCGCTGGCTTCGACACGTCGAGCGCCAGGCCCACCCGATCGGTCAGCCGATCCAGTACGGCCGCGAGGTGGTGACCGGTGCCGCCGCCGACGTCCACGACGCATCCGGGGACGTCGGACGACTGCCGCTCGGCGAGGTCCGCCAGCGTCGTCGCCACGACGTCGAAGTGGCCGGCGGCCAAGAACCGCTCGCGGGCCCGCACCATCGCCGCTGTGTCGCCCGCGTCGCCACGCCAGCCGGGAGGCAGCAGGCTCACGTACCCGTGCCGAGCGATGTCGAAGCTGTGGCCGGATCGACAGCGCAGCACGCCGTCGGTCCGCGTCGTCGCCGCACCGCAGTACGGGCAGACCAGGAAGGGCACGACGTGCTCGAGCACGGACCGATCCTCCCAGCCCGTGAGGCGCCGACCGGGCGTGGACGCCACGACGGTCCCATCCCGGGGTCGAGGCGGGGGCGAGTCAGGGCGGTCCCGGATACGTCAGTGGCCCGGCTGCGGACAGGCTCGACTCGACGCACTGCTCACGAGGAGGTCGGGATGAAGCGAGCGCCGCGCGCGCTGGTGATGACGACGACAGCGTTGGCTCTGACGGCGCCGGCGGCTGCCACTGCCGTGCCGGCGGAGCTGGATCGCGCCGACCTGCAGAGACGCCTGGACGACGTCGCTGCCGCGGGCGCGGTGGGCGTTCTCGCGGAAGTGCGCGACGAGCACGGCGTGTGGCGGGGCACCAGCGGGGTCTCCGAGCTCGGCACGACCCGGGACGTTCCGGCCCGCGGCCGGTTCCGGGTCGGCAGCATCACCAAGACGTTTGTCGCGACGGTGGTCCTGCAGCTCGTCGACGAGGGTCGGCTCCGGCTGGACGACCCGGTCGACGAGTGGCTGCCCGGAGCAGTCCCGGGCGGTGATCGCATCACGGTGCGCCACCTGCTCGACCACACCAGCGGGCTGTACGACTTCCAGGACACGCTGCCGATGCCGCCGAGTCCGGAGTTCTTCGACAACCGGTGGCGGACCTGGACTGCGACCGAGGTCGTTCAGCGTGCCGTGGCCAACCCGCCGACGTTCGAACCGCCGGGCTCGGCCTTCGCGTACTCGAACACCAACTACACCCTCCTGGGCCAGGTCATCGAGGAGGTGACCGGCCGGTCGTACGGCACGGTGATCGAGCGCCGGCTGATCGATCCGCTGCGGTTGCGCCACACCGAGCTGCCGGGAACGGCGCCGTGGATTCGAGGCCCGCATCCGCACGGCTACGTGCCGCTCGCGCAGGAGGTCGAGCCGCCACTCGTCGACTTCACGGAGATGAATCCCTCGGTGTTCGGCGCGAGCGGCGAGATGATCTCGACGGCCAGGGACCTCGACCGGTTCTTCGCCGCTCTACTCCGCGGTCGCCTTCTGCCGGATCACCTGCTCGACGAAATGAAGACACCAGGCGTCGACGGCGGTCGGTACGGGCTCGGCCTGGCCTGGCGGGACACCACCTGCGGCGTCCGCGTGTACGGCAACGACGGTGATGCTCTGACGTACCAGTCCTGGTCGTTCTCCACGGAGGACCGGAGCCGCCAGGTGACCCTCGCGCTCACGCCCGACTTCAGCGGTGATCCCGACGACGCCGTCGACGCGTTCCTCGACGAGGCCGTCTGTGGCTGACCCCGCGGTCGCGGTCGCGCGGCCGGCGATCCTAGCTCTCGGTGGACCCCTCCATCGCCGCGCGCTCGGCGGCGCTGCGCAACACGCAGAACTCGTTGCCCTCCGGGTCGGCGAACACGACCCAGCCCGCACCGTCCGGCTCACGCCGGTCGGCGACGACGGTCGCGCCGAGGTCGGTCAGCCTGGCGACCTCGGCGTCGCGGGGCCCGTCGGGCCGCAGGCACAGATGGATCCGGTTCTTGACGGTCTTGGGCTCGGGGACCTGCGCGAAGTACAGCTGCCACCCGGTCGGCATCTCGATGACGGCGACCGGATCGCCGGGGTGGTCGTCGTCGTTCAGCGGACGTCCGACGACTTGGCTCCAGAAGCTGGCGAGTCCGTACGCGTCCGCGCAGTCGATCGCCACGTTGTAGACGGCCGAGGTCATGGCGCTCCCTCTCGGCTCAGCGGATCGGCTCGCCGATGCCGAGCATGTTCCCCTCGCTGTCCCGGAACCACGCCGCTCGCTCGCCGACCCCCTTGCTCGGATAGTTGCCCGACACCTCGGCTATCCCGTCGACGGTCTCGAGCCCGGGAACGTTGACCTCCTCGAACACCACTCCTCGGCTGCGCAGTTCGGCGACCGTGGCCTCGAGATCGTCCACCTCCCAGCCCAGCTGGGTGTGCGCGCCAGACGGAGCTCCCGCCGACTCGAAGAGTCCGAACTCCCCGTTGGCGAACGTGTAGAGCAGCCCGCCCGGCCGCTCCTCGGAGGGCTCGAGGCCGAGCTTCTCGGCATAGAACGCTCGCGCCCGCTCGAGATCCTGCGCCGGCAACCGCGCTGCCACCCGGGCGTCCCTGAGTCCCATCGTCGCCGCACCTTTCGTCCGCTCCTGAGCCTGATCCCCTCGCTGCCGATCCTAGGCCTGCGAGACACCTACCGTGACTCGTCACCAAGCCGCGGTTGTCAGTCGGGCGTCACGATGGCGAAGTCCGGGTCTCCCGGGTCGAGCACCGACATGAGTCGAGCGAGGACCGACGCGTCGCCGGACGCCTCTATGCCGGCCGCCTCCAGGTCGGCCGGGTCGGCCGCTCCTTGGGCCAGGAGCGGGAGCGACGAGCGCGGCAGCGTCAGCGTCACGTCGGCCGCGGCGCGCTGGGCCGCCGCGGTATAGGTGAGGACGCCGTTGGAGAGCGTGAGCCGGTATCGCTCATCGGCGTCGGTCAGAACGACGTCGATGGTCAGCCGCTCGTCCCACGCGCGTGGTCCGTCGACCTGGACGGCGAGAGCGTCGAAGAGCATCGTCGGCGTGAGCTGGGAGATGACGTCGACGGATGTCGTCACCGTGGGCGTGCCGAACGGGCCGTCGCGGAGCTCGGTGGTGCCCGAGAGGAAGAAGTTGCGCCAGGTGCCGTTCTCGGAGCCGTAGCCGAGCTGTTCGAACGTGTCGGCCAGCAGCTCTCGAGCGGCCGTATGTGTCGGCTCGGCGAAGACGACGTGATTGACGACCTCGGCGACCCAGCGCAGATCGCCCGCTTCGAAGGATGCGCGGGCCTTGTCGACGACCGCATCGGCGCCGCCCATGAACTCGACGTACCGCTTGGCGGACTCGACGGGCGGATGCTGCCACAGGTGGGCGGGGTTGCCGTCGAACCAACCCATGTAGCGCTGGTAGATCGCCTTGACGTTGTGGCTGACCGATCCGTAGTAGCCGTGGGTATGCCACGCTCGTTCGAGAGCGGGTGGCAGCTGGATGGCCTCGGCGATCTCCGGCCCGACGAGACCCTGGTTGAGCATGCGAAGCGTCTGATCGTGCAGGTACGCGTACAGGTCACGCTGCAAGGAGAGAAACTCCACGACGTTGTCCGTACCCCACGTCGGCCAGTGGTGCGAGGCGAACACCACCTCGGCCTCGCCGCCGAACAGGTCGATCGCCTCGGTGAGGTAGGCCGACCAGGCGCGCGGATCGCGGACGAGCGCACCGCGCAACGTCAGCAGGTTGTGGAGGTTGTGGGTGGCGTTCTCGGCGGCACAGAAGGCCTTGAAGTCGGGGAAGTAGATGTGCATCTCCGACGGAGCCTCGGTCCCGGGAGCCATCTGGAAGCGCATTCGAACGCCGTCGACCACCTCCTCGTGACCGGTCGTCGTGACGACGTCCGTCGGCGGTATCAGCGTGATGGTCCCCGTCGATATGGTCTGGCCCAGTCCGGTGCCGACCTGCCCCTGGGGCCCGCGAGCCAAGTCCGCGCCGTACATGTAGGCCGCGCGCCGATTCATCGCGGTGCCCGCGTACACGTTCTCGGAGATCGCGTGCTCGACGAAGCCCTCCGGCGCGAAGATCCGAACCCGTCCCGCGTCGACGTCGTCCTGGCTCGCGAAGCCCTTCACCCCGCCGAAGTGGTCGGCGTGCGAGTGTGTGTAGATGACCGCCATGACCGGACGATCGCCGCGATGCTTCCGGTACAGCTCGAGGGCGGCCGCGCCGGTCTCGGCGGACAGGAGCGTGTCGATGACGACGACACCGGTGTCACCTTCGACGAAGGTCGTGTTCGACAGGTCGACACCGCGGACCTGATAGATGCCCTCGACAACCTCGAACAGTCCCTGGATCGCCGCCAACCGCGACTGCCGCCACAGACTCGGATGTACGGTCTCCGGCGCATCTCCGTCGAGGAACGCGTAGGAGTCGTTGTCCCAGAGCACGCCGTCATCCGTGCGGACCGTGCCCGGCTCCAATCGGCCGATGAACCCTCGGGAGGCGGCCTCGAAGTCCCGGTCGTCCGAGAACGGGTAGGCCTCCCGGGCCTGTCGGTTCTGGGCCACGATCGTGTCGACGGCTTCGCGTGGAGTGCGGGGCATACCTGAAGCGTCGATGTTCGCCTGGCTGTTCGCCTCACCCCGACTGGGTGAGACCGACGGCCGCTGCCTCAGTTCCGCGACGTCGCAGCCCGCCGCGTCCGTGACTCACCCGGTGTGGGTGAGGCTCTCCGATCGACGGCGGGTGAGCATGCAGACGCGGCCTCGCCGGAAGGGATCACATGACCAATCCGTACGACGTCGAACGCTCCTGGCCCGACTACTTCCTCGAGCACCGCAAGCTGTTCGAGGACCGGGAGGGCGGTCGAGGTACGTACAGGTGCGGAGACCATCCGGTGTGGACCGTGCACGCGCCGCTCGGGTTCTTGGGCAACAGCACCTTCATCGAAGGCGACGACGGCGTCATCGTCTACGACACGTCGATGGGCATCGAGCCCGCCGAGCACGTGCTCGCCGAGCTCCGCAAGGTGACCGACAAGCCGATCAGGGCGATCTTCTACAGCCACCACCACGCCGATCACTACCAGGGCGCGGCGGCCCTCGTCGAGGCGGCTGACGTCGAAGCGGGGAAGGTGCAGATCTACGCCTGGGAGAACTTCACGCGGGAGATGGCCAACGAGTTCGGTGAGATCCTTCCTCGCCAGGCGATGGGTGCCGCCTACTACGGTGGCGTCCTGCTGCCGCCGGAGGACAAGCACCATCACGGGATCGCACTCTCCCTGGCGGGCACCACTCCCGGCTACATCCCACCGACCGACCTCCTTCACGAGGACACCATCCTGGAGATCGCCGGCGTCTCGCTGCACGTCTTCTACACCGGTGGGGAGGCGATCTCCGAGTTCGGCATCCACATCCCCGAGTTCGACATGGTCCTGATCGCCGACGAGTTCTTCACCGGGATCCCGAACCTGCACACGATCCGCGGATCGAAGCCCCGGCTCGCGGACAACTACGTCGGTGCCCTCGAGCGGGTTCTGGAGATCCAGCCCGAGTGGCTCGTGGGGTCCCACATCCGACCCCTCGAAGGCAAGGACCGGATCCGAGCGGCGGTCACCAAGTACCGAGACGTCACCCAGTACCTGTGGGACCAGTCGGTACGGCTCATCAACAAGGGCTACACCCCGGTCGAGCTCCAGCAGGCCCTCAAGGACATCCCCGACCATCTCGTGGATCCGCCGTACACCGTGGCGATGTACGGGACGCCGTTCACGACCGTTCCGGAGTTCTTCACCGGATGGGTCAGCTGGTTCACCGGGGACGCTACCGACCTCAACCCGTCCCCCAACCGGCACAAGGCCACGGTGCTCGTGGAGCTGATGGGCGGCGTCGAGGCCGTCCTGGACGCCGCGAAGTCGCGACACCGCCACGGCGAGCACCAGATCGCCGCGGAGCTGGCCCAGCTCGCGTTGCGAGCCAACCCCGAATCGGAGGACGCGCGGCTCGTCAAGGCGGCGGCACTGCGGGCGCGTGGCTACCAGGAGCTGAACCCGATCGCTCGATCCTGGTACCTCACCGGTGCGCTCGAGCTCGAAGGCGCCTTCGACCCCGAGCCGTTCCTCGCACAGGCGATGCAGATGTTCGCGACGTCCCAGTCCGTCGAGGACCTGATAGCGAGCTGGCGATACAAACTCGACGCCGAAGCGGCCGGGACCGCGTCGGCCGTGGTCGGTGTCCGCGCCACCGACTCCGACGGTGAGTGGACCGTACGGCTGCGCAACTCGGTCGTCATCGTCACCGACGGGATCGCCGAGGACTGTGACGTCGTCGTCGAAACCGACAGCGCCGCGCTCGCCGCACTCCCCGACGCCTCAGGCGTGCGCGTCGTCGACGGCGATGGTGCGGCGTGGGAGAGTCTCGTCGGTCTTCTCGATCTGGAGCTCATCGGCTTCGCCATGCACAAGCGGTGACGCCGACGTCTTCGGCTCGCCGGCGACAAGAACGGAGGGAGGACAGCCATGGGCAGCGTCATCGGGGAGACCCTCCCGGCCGCGCTCGGCGTCGCGATCTCACCGGTGCCGATCATCGCCGTGATCCTCATGCTGCTGTCCCCGCGGGCAATCGGCACCAGCGTCGGGTTCATGGTCGGCTGGGTGATCGGCATCGGCGCCGTCGTGACCGCCGTCGCCCTCCTGTTGGATCCGGCCGACGACGGCGATGCGGCCGAGCCGTCGGCGTTGAGCTCGTGGATCAAGATCGGCCTCGGGGTGCTGATGCTCGTGCTCGCGGCGATGCAGTGGCGGACTCGGCCGCGTCCCGGTGAGGACCCGAAGCTACCGGGATGGATGAACGCCATCGACAGAATGAACGGCGTCCGGGCAGTCGGCCTCGGCATCGTCCTCTCCGTCGCCAACCCGAAGAATCTCCCGCTGTGCCTCGCCGGTGGTGTCACCATCGCGGGTGGTGGTCTCAGTGGGGGTGAGGTGACCGTCGGCATCGTCGTGTTCGTTGCGATCGCGGCGTGCAGCGTCGTGCTCCCGGTGGTCGCGTACCTCGTCGCCCGCGACCGGATCCAGGACGAGCTGAACGAGCTGCGCGAGTGGCTGTCGGCCAACAACGCGACGGTCATGACCTTGTTGCTCCTCGTGCTCGGCGTCGTCATCCTCGGCAAGGGCATCGGGGGTTTCTGATTCGCTCCGGGACGAGCTGACGCGAGGGAGTGCGGCGGATGACCAAGGACCAGGCCGATGCGCCGGTACGCCGGCAGTGGCCGATCCTGCCCTGGGTGTCCGGCTATCGACGGGCGTGGTTGCGCGGCGACCTGATCGCCGGCCTGACCGTCTGGGCGGTGCTGGTGCCGGAGGCCCTGGCGTACGCGTCGATCGCCGGTGTGTCGCCGGTCGTCGGACTGTACGCCGCCCCACCGGCTCTCATCCTGTACGCGGCGTTCGGCAGCTCGCGGCACCTCGTCACCGGTCCGATGGCTGCGACGGCTGCCCTGTCGGCGGCGGCGGTCGCCGACCTGGCGTCCGACTCCGACGACTTCGTCGCGTTCACGATCGTGCTGGCTCTCATGACCGGGCTGATGGCGCTGCTGGCCGGCCTGTTGCGGCTCGGGTTCCTGGCGGGCTTCATCTCCGAGCCGGTGCTCAAGGGCTTCATCATCGGGCTCGTGCTGACCATCATCGTGGGTCAGGTGCCGAAGCTGTTCGGTGTGGAGAAGACCGAGGGGAACTTCTTCGAGCAGCTGTGGGGCTTCGTCGGCGACCTCGGCGATACGCACGGGATCACGCTGGCGGTCGGCCTCGGCTCGCTCGTCGTGGTGGTCGGGCTGCGGTGGATCGCGCCGGTCGTACCGTCGTCGTTGATCGCGGTGATCCTCGGCATTCTCGTTGTCACTCTCTTGGACCTCGACGAGCACGGCGTGGCCATCGTCGGCGACATCGAGTCGGGCCTGCCGTCGTTCGGCCTCCCGGACGGACTGGGCTTCGACGACTACCTGGCGGCCACCGGGTCCGCGGTCGGCCTGATGTTGGTGGGCTTCGCCGAGGGTCTCGGGGCGGCGAGGACGTACGCCGCCCGGAGCAATGATGAGATCGACGCCAACCGCGAGCTGGTGGCGCTGGGCGTGGCCAACATCGGTTCGGGGCTCTCCAGCGGCATGGTCGTCAACGGCAGCCTGTCCAAGACCGCGGTCAACGTGTCAGCCGGCGCCCGGTCACAGTTGGCCGGGCTGCTGGTCGCGGCGATGACCGCGATCACGCTGCTCTTTCTGACCGGGCTGTTCGAGGACCTGCCGGACGCGACCTTGGCGGCGGTCGTCATCGCCGCCCTCGTCGAGCTCGTCGACATCTCTTCGCTCGTCGAGCTCTACCGGCTCTACACCCGCCGGCTCGGTCGCATCTACGGTGCCGCCGCCCGCGCCGACTTCATCGCCGCTGTCGCCGCCATGATCGGAGTGCTGCTGTTCGACACCCTGCCGGGGCTGTTCATCGGCATCGCCATGGCGATCCTGCTCCTGCTGTACCGGGCGTCCCGGCCGCACGTCGCCGAGCTGGGCAGGCTGCCCGGGACCGGTGATCAGTACGCGGACCGCGATCGTCATCCCGAGGCCGAGCTGCCTGCGGGCGTGGCCGTCGTACGGGTGGAGGGCGGCCTGTTCTTCGCCAACGTCGACGCGGTACGGGACCGGCTACGCGCCGCGGCCAGCGGTCCGGGCGTGCGGGGTCTGGTCCTCGACGCGGAGTCGATGCCCTTCGTCGACGTGACAGCGGCCCGCATGCTGTACGAGCTCACGAAGAGCCTTGACGCCGCAGGCGTGCGGTTCGTCATCGCCGAGGACGTCGGCCAGGTGCGCGACGTACTCGGTCAAGCGGGCGACATCGCGGCGTTCGGGCGCTTCTATCCCACGGTCCAGGCTGCCGTCGACGCGGTTCGGCCGTGACAGCCGAGCGGTCGACCGCGTGGCGGGTGTCGGATCAGGCGTCGAAGATGCCCGACCTGGTGATCGCCCAGATGACGTAGATGGACAGGGCGACGATCAGCAGCGACCACAGCGGGTAGTAGGGAATGAAGAAGAAGTTCGACACCGCGGCGACGCCGGCGAGCACGATCGCGATCATGCCGGCCATGGCGCTGCCGGCGAGCAGGTACAGTCCGGCGATCGCGACGAGGGCGCCGATGATCAGGTGTATCCACCCCCACGCCGTCACGTCGACGTCGAACGCGTAGTTCGGCAGCACCACGTAGAACTGGTCGTCGATCACGGCCGCCAGCCCTTCGAAGAACTGGAAGATCCCGACGATGGTCATCGTGACGGCGGCGAAGACGACACCGCCCGTCGCCCACGCGGACGGTGGCCTCGCGTGGTCCCTTGCTGCCCTGCGATCGGTCTCGGTCATGGCTCCTCCTGTGGAGAGAGGTGCCTGGTTCGCGGCGGCTGGATGCAGGCAGCACGACGGCCGCGTCCCGGCGCACCATCATGGAGTGTCTGCTCTCACGGTCGCGCGCCACCCGAGCACGGGCATCACCCGTGACGGGTGAGTCTCATCGACAGTGAGTGACGTCTCGTACCTCTGCGTCTACGTCGGGCCGGACCAGCTGGTGCCCCGTGTTACGGCGATCCGCATGACGCTGGAGATCAGGCTGATCGTGGCCACGCCGATGGCGAAGTAGATCGCGGCGGTGGCGATCTGGTTGTCGAGGTCGGCGTCGGTCGTGAAAGGAGCGATCACGGCGGCCACCGTGACCAGGCCGACGGTCCAGGCGAAGAACGCCGACGCTCGCGGAGTGCTGAGCAGCAGGATGTGGGCGAGTGCGGTAGCCAGCAGCGCTCCGGCCGCCGCGACGATCATCAGATGGGCGGTCGAGACGTCTCCCCACACCCCGTCGCCTTCCGGGGCCAGCACCGCGAGGTCGAAGACGCCGCGGAAGAGGAGAACGCCCACCAGGGCGACCAGGGCGGCCACGAGCGCGGTTGCGCCACCGCCCGTCCACAACGTCCGGGCGTTCACCCGTGGACGCTCGGCAGGATCCGGAGCCGGTTGGTACGGATAAGTCATCGTCAGCTTCCTTCCGCCGTGTCATGAGTGACCGGATGGTGCCGCAGGTATGTGCGAAGCCAGAGCCAACAGCCCGCCGGCCCGATCACGATCCCGACGCAAGTCAACATGCGGAAGGCCGGCACCGCGGCGACGCTGGGCGACGAACGCTCGCCGCAGCCCGACAGGCGCGGCGACTCGAGGCTCTGCGGTGCGTCGCGAGCGAGCTTCCGATCGGGTTGGTCGGGCGGTTCGGCCGACCTCGGCCGGTGCGGCATGGAGAGGCGCCGCGGTCAGGCCAACAGCTTGGCCTTCTGTGCCTCGAACTCGGCGTCGGTGATGGTGCCGGCGTTGCGCAGGTGGGACAGCTTCTCGAGCTCGTCGGCCGTACTGGTCGATTCGCGAGCGGCGTCCTGGACGTACGAACGGAAGACCTGCTCCTGTTGGGCGAGGTCGTTCCGGCGCCGCTCCGCCATGCCTTCGCCGCGGGCGATGAGGTACACCAACGAGCCGAGGACGGGCAGGATCACGAGGAACAAGATCCACAGCGCCTTGGCCCATCCGCGCAGGTCGTGGCTGCGGAAGATGTCCGTCGCGAGCACTACCAGCAGGTAGATCCAACAGATGAAGAGGAAGAACCACAGCATCGACACGAAGACCTCGAGCACAGAGAAGTCGTTGTCCATGGTGTCGCCGCTCCTTTACTTTCCGGCCGGAATGTCCGATATCCGGGCGAGTGCGTACTCAGGATGTCGCGGGGAGCGCGGAGCCGGTTCACCCGCGCGGGGTGAACTGCTCCTGACCCGGTCAGCCGGCCTCCGGCACGAACTTGCCCAGGATCGCGGTGAGCAGCGAGATCAGCAGGGCCGCCAGGACCGAGCTGAAGAATCCTCCGACGTCGAGATTGTCGGCGATCGCGGCCGTGATGATCAGCAGGACGGCGTTCACGACCAGGCTGAACAGCCCGAACGTCAGGAGGGTCAGCGGCAGCGACAGCAGTCGGAGCACCGGGCCGATCAGGGCGTTCACCAGGCCGAACACCAGGGCGACGCCGACCACGCCGAAGAACCCGCCCTCGACATCGACCGACGGCAGGATCCCCGCCGCGATGGCGATCGCCACCGTGATGATCGCCCAACGGATCAGCAGGGCTCTGATGATGTCCCCCCACATCAGGCGCGCCGCGGGTTGTAGATCGCCAGGGCCCAGATGATAAGGACACTCAGGGAGAGGACGAGCATCGACCAGAGCGGGTAGTACGGGATCCACAGGAAGTTGGCGACCGCGGTCAGGCCGGCGAGAACCATGCCCGCCACGCGCGCCCACAGCTCACCGCGTACGACGAAGTATCCGGTGACCGCCACGACGGCGCCGATGATCAGATGGATCCAGCCCCACGCCGTGACGTCGAGCTCGAACGTGTAGTTGTCGAGGACGACGTAGAACTCGTCGTCGATCAGGGCGACCAGGCCCTGAAGCATCTGGAACAGGCCGACGGTCATCATGAGGGCCCCCGCGAAGAGGGCGAGTCCCACCGCCCACGGGCTCCACTCGCCGGACGCACCAGGCTTCATCGGCTCCTGGTGTGAAGAGCTCGGCATGGCCACGGATGGTCCCTTCTCGAGCAGATCGGTCCCGGCCCCGGCGCCGGGGCGCCGCGGCCTCACCTGGACCATGCCCGGTCGACGCCGGGGCCGCACCACCCTTCGCGGGTGATCTGACCGATGCTCTGCTCTCCGACGCTGCGGCTGCCGTACTCCCGGGAGTCACGGCGCTCGCGATCGTCGTGGTGGTCAGAGCAGACCCTGTCGCCGCGCGAGCCGTACCGCCTCGCTCCGGGAGCCGACACCGAGCTTGCGATAGATCCCTCGGATGTGGGTCTTGACGGTGTTGGGCGAGACCAGCAGGTTGGCGGCGATCTCGTCCACGTGGTAGAGCGTCGGCAGCTCCCGCAGGATGTCGAGCTCGCGCTCGGTCAGCAAGGCCATCTGTTCCGGCTCGGCCGGCCAACTGGCGTAGGCCAGAATCCGGCCGACCAGCTCGGCGTACGGATCCAGCCGATCGGCCTGCTCGGACATGTACGCCAGCAGATCTGGCGCCGCCGTCGCCACTTCTCGGTAGCCTCCGGTCTCCGCACAGATCCGCAGCGCACGCTGAATGTCGCCGAAGGCTTCGTACGGATGGCCGTCGCGAAGCGAACGCGTGGCCTCCAGCACCAGCGCCTGGACGACGGATGCTCTCGACCGGCACGCGACGCGCTCGTCCACGACCGGTCGCAGCAGCCGGCGGGTGGCGCCGTCCCGGTGCTGCGCGCTCAGCACCATGGCACGCAGGGTGCTCAGGTCGCCGGGCCCCAATGCCGAGGACGCGGACTCGATGGTCCGGCGGGCCAGGTCCCGGCGGCCGCTCAGTAGCGCATGCCGGACGTTGGACAGGCAACCGAAGACCAGCAGCGCGGCCGGCAACGCGGTGTCGAGGGGCCGACCCGGTTCGTCCGAGGCCTCCGGCGGCTGGCCGTTGGTGCTGTCGCCAAGCATCAGATCGAGAAGGTCGGCCTGGGAGCGGGCGGCCCGGTCCAGCTCGGGGCCTGAGGACTCCGTCAGTGTCGATCGGGCCCGCCGCAGGCTCTGAGCCGCGGCGACGTCGTCGAGCTGCTGGAAGTGGGTCCAGCCCCGGATCACCTCGACATAGCCGAGGACGGGATCGTCGGGGTTGCCGAGCTCGGTCGCACGCGCCACCGCGGCCTCGGTCCGCTCTGCGGCGTCGAGATAGTCGCCACGGCCCAGCGCGGCGGCCGCCAACAGGGCTCGACCCTGGAGCTCGGCCGTCGGCCGCCCCAGTGCGGCAGCCAGCGAGACGGACCGGTGGAGATCGCCCTCGTCAGCCGACGCCCCGTCGATGCCCAGCAACGCCACGCCGCGGGTCATCGTCACCAGCAGGCCGAGGTCGTCCTCCGGCGCCGATGCGTCGGTCGGAAGTGGCGGGGGAGTGTCGACCTGTTGGCCGAGCAGCCGGTCCACGCGGAGCCCGACCGCGGAGCGAAGCGCCCGCAGCCGCGGATCCGACGAGTCAGGGGACGTCGCGAGCCACCTCCGGGCCGCGCCGACGTCGCCCCCTTGCACGGCGGCGCAGGCGGTGAGCGCGGCCAGCCACCCGGTCGACACCTGGTACTGCCCCGTTGTGTCCTGGCGCAGTTGCTCGCCCGCGCCGTCCAGCAGCAGCCCGGGGCCGAACCGTCGCAGGCTCTCGTCGACCAGGTCGGCGTCCGCACTCGCCAAGGCATGCTCGATCGTGGCCAACGCGTCGCCGTGTCGGCCGAGCCACGCCGCGGCTCGACGGTGGCTGGTCCGCAACAGGTCCCGGTCCCGTCGAGTGAGCTCGGCGCTCAGATAGGAGCGCAGCAGTGGGTGATAGCGGTACCAGACCTCGCGTCCGTCCGGCCCGTCGAAGCGGTCGAGCAGAGGTGCGAGATCGGTCATCTTCGTGATGGCCTCGCCCGCGTCGGACCGTCCGGTCAGCTCAACCGCCAGATCGTCGTTGAACTGGTCGACCACCGACGTACGCAGCAGGATGTCCTGGTCGTCGGGGGAGGTCGCCGTGAACGACTCCTGGAACAGATAGTCGGCCAGCACGACGGCCTGGGTCTCGAACAGCGCCGCCAGCCGGTCGCCGTCGCCGCGCCGCCGCAGCACGCTCCGGGCCAACTGCACTCCGGCCGGCCAGCCCTGGGTCAGCCCCACCACCGCCGACACGTCGGAGTCGTCGATCGGAAGGTCCCGAAGCACCTCGGCCGTCTCGGCCGCCGAGAGCGCCAGCTCGTGAGCCCGTAGCTCGACCAGGTTGCCCGCCAGGCGTACCTCGTGGAGAGAGAAGGCGGGATCGTGTCGGGTCGAGATCACCAGCCGTAAGGGTGGGGGGAGCCACCGGCACAGGACACCGAGCTGGGCGATCGTCACCGCGTTGGCGAGCACCTGGACGTCGTCGATCACCAGAATCGTGGGGCTCGGCAGCAGCGCCGCATGTTCGAGGAACCTGCCGAGGAAGCTGTCGTCGGGCGTCCGGCGCGGGCGCGACAGCGTCGTCATCGCCTCGGCCGCCTCGGGCGACGAGGACTCGAGAGCCGACAGGATGGTCTGCCAGACGCTGCCGGCGAGTTTGCCCGAGGTCTCCAACGCCACCCAGGCGACGTGGCCGCGCCAGCTGTCGGTCACCTCCTGGCAGAACTGGGACAACAGCGTCGTCTTGCCGAAGCCGGCCGGCGCCGACAACAACGCCACCGGGAGGCCGGACTGGTCGACGAGCGGCTCCAGTGCCGCCAGAAGCCGGTCGCGGCGGACGGCGGGAACCCGGAGCTGGGGCCATGGGGGACTGACCCGAGGGCGAGAAGGCGCGCTCCGAATTCGCTCCCCCATGGCTCGAATCTTAGACGAGGCACGCCGAGAAAGTGCGGAATCTTCAACATTTGCGGTATGAACAGATGGTAGCCGTAGGCAAACCGGTAGTTGGCAACGGAATCAGCGGGGGAGCTGCCGAAACTCGACGACGTCGACGCCGAGCGACCGGAACCGTTCCAGCAGGCCGTCCAGATGCGCCCGGTCGACGACCGACCCGAACAGCGCCGAGCCACCGGCCGGCCCTCGCGTGACCTCGAGCTCCGGGAACATGGCCAGGACGGTGTCGGAGAGCTCGCCGTCGATGAGGAACTCGACCCGCATCGGGCGGTCCGCGGGTCCGCTTGACGCGTGACTGCTCATCTCGCATCCCGGTGCATGACAGCCAGGGTGCGGCGACGCGGCATCGGGAGCATCACCCCGCGAAGGTGATACGAGCGGCCGAGCCGGTGCGTACGCTCCATGCGCAGCGGCATCGGACCACGCGCGGTGAGTCAGGCGCGGAAGGAGTGACGCGCGATGACGACACGGCCCCGCCTCATCCGACCGGACGCTGGCGTCGGTGGCTCGTGATCGGATCAGCCGTGCGCCGGGGGTGGGATCGGCCAGTCGTCGCGGCGGCAGCCGCGGTCGGGGCGTACTACGCGTTTCCAGTGGACGAGGGCGGCGGCCGGCTGGCGTTGGCCGTCGCACTCACGCTGGTCGGCGTCGCGGCGCTCAGCTGGGCGATCGCGGGAGTCGTGCGGCGGGTGCTGCGCGGCGAGTCCGAGGTTCGCCTGACGACCTTGGTCATCCTGGTGACGCTCAGCGTCGTGGTGTTCGCGACGGGCTACTTCATGTTGGAACAGGCCCGGTCGGATGAGTTCGTCGGGCTGGAGACCAAGACGGACTCTCTCTACTTCACGATGACGACCCTGACCACGGTGGGGTTCGGCGACATCTTCGCTCAGGGTCAGCTCGCCCGGGCGTTGGTGGTGGTGCAGATGGTGTTCAACGTCGTGTTCATCGCCGGCGGCGCTCGACTGCTGGCCGGGAGCCTTCGCCAGCGCGCCGTGTCCGTCGGTGCCACCGGCGCGGGGCGACGGCGCGAGAGCCGCGATGACGACTGAGTCCCCGCCTTCGTCCGCCCTGCCGCTTCCGCGCGGGCTGCTCATCGTGCTGGGGCTCGCCGCGACGGTGATCGTCATCGCGGGCATGAAGGCGGCGGCGGGCCTCATCGGACCGTTCTTCCTCGCCCTGGTTCTGACCATCGCGGCCCACCCGGTCGGCATGGCGCTGCGGCGGCGTGGCCTGCCGAGCTGGGTCGGCACCGTGGCCTGCGGCGTCGTGGTCTACGCCATTCTGCTCGGGCTCGCGCTGTCGCTGGTGATCGCCGGAGCTCGGTTCGCGACGCTCCTGCCACAGTACGAGTCGGACTTCGACGACGTCGTCGACAACGTACGAGGCTGGCTGGACGACGCCGGTGTCGACGAGGAGCGCACCAGCGCGATGGTCAGCGACTTCGACCTCGGCAGGTTCGCCGACTTCGCGACCGACCTGCTCGGCCAGTTGCTCGGCGTGGTGTCGAACCTGGCCTTCATCGTCACCTTGCTGTTCTTCCTCGTCATGGATGCCGCGATCTTCTCCGGACGGCTCGAGCGGGCCCGGGCCGACCGCGCTCCGGTCGTCGACGCGTTGACGTCCTTCGCCCACGGGACCCGTCGCTATCTCGTGGTGTCGACCGTGTTCGGCCTCATCGTGGCGATCGGAGACACGATTGCGTTGTGGGCCCTCGGCGTTCCGGCGCCACTCCTGTGGGGGCTGCTCTCCTTCATCACGAACTACATTCCGAACGTCGGGTTCGTCATCGGCCTCGTCCCTCCCGCCGTCCTCGCGCTGCTCGACGGCGGGGTCGGGCTGATGATCGCGGTGATCGCGGTCTACTGCGTCCTCAACCTCGTCATCCAGTCGTTCATCCAACCCAAGTACGTCGGCGACGCGGTCGGCCTGTCGACCTCGCTGACGTTCCTGTCCCTGGTGTTCTGGTCCTGGGTGCTGGGACCGCTCGGCGCGTTCCTGGCGGTCCCGATGAGCCTGTTCGCCAAGGCACTTCTCGTCGACGTCGACCCGGCGAGCAGCTGGGTGCGGCCGCTGATCTCCGGCGGTCGGGACGACCAGCGACCCGAGAGTCGTCCAGATCAACCGACGTAGTGCCGCATGACCGCTGGGCGATGCCGCTCGTACTCGCTGCCCGAGTGACATTCGCCGGCTGAAGTCGCGCTGAAGGCGATCTGAAGCCGCCCCGCGATGTCGTGGTCCGGTCAAAGACTCACACCTTGGAGCGCCCACATGAACACCCAGCCGCCGTACGGTCAGCCGCAAGGTCCGTACCCGCCGTCCGGTCAGTATCCGTACGGACCGCCGCCCCGCCGCGGGCCGAGCACCGGCGTCCTCGTGACCATCCTCACCGCCGTCGTCCTGGTGGTCGCCGGGGGTGTCGTCACGACAGTCCTGCTGCTCGACAGCGACGACGAGTCGGCCAGCGACGAGCCCGACGACACGTCCGCGAGCCTGTCCACCGACGAGGCGACCGACGACGTGACCGAGGACTCGACCGACGACCTGACCCCGGCGCCGTCCGGCGACTCGGTCTCGGGCACCGGCTTCTCGTTCGCGCTGCCCACCGGTTGGTCCGACGTCTCCGCGGAGGCCACCCAGACCGTCAACCCCGAGGTCCAGGCTGCCGCCGCCGCGGGAAGCTCCCTCACGCAGAGCCCGGCGAACGTCATGGTCGTCGTCCGGCCGGCCGAGGGCGCGACCGTACCCGGCGAGCTGCTCCCGGACTGGGAGGCCGAGCTCGAGTCCGGCACCGGCATGACTGCCCAGTTCATCCCGGCCCCGAACGTCGGCGGCCTCGAGACCAGCTCGATCCAGCTGGAGGGCGTCAACTCCTCGGGCAACCAGGTCATGGTGGTCGGCTACCTGACGATCAGCAACGGTCAGGCGTACAGCATCCTCTGCACCACCTCGACCTCGGCCGAGGCCGAGTCACGGGCCGCCTTCGACGAGATCATCGACAGCTGGCAGTGGGCCTGAGACCCGCATCCGCCACGCTCGTGGACACTCTGGCGCCGCAGCTCATCGTGCGGGGTGCCGGACGAGGCGGACTCGATCGCAGCTCCGGCCGCTTGGATTCTTAAACGACCGGAGCCTGGCTGGGATCGCAGAGCGCTCTACGGTCTCAGCTGATGTGGTGGTACCCGATGGGCCGTCGTTCACTCGCTGCGTGGCGGGAGCTTGCGGGAGCCGACCAGGTGCTCGGCGACGTCGCGGAGTTTGATGTTGTGGTCCTGGGAGTAGCGGCGCAAGACTTCGAAGGCTCTGGTCTCGTCGAGGTCGTAGCGCTCCATCAGGATTCCTTGGGCTTGGCCGATGCGCTTGCGAGTGTCGAGTGCGGTGTTGAGCCCGGCGACGTTGAGCGACTCCGCCAGGGCGAGCGCGGCGTGACGGGTGAAGATGTTAACGAACGCGATCTCGTCGTCGGTGAACGTCCGAGGCCTTGGCCAGTAAACGTTGACCGCGCCGATCCGGTCGCCTCGATCGTCAGTCAGCTCGGCTGCGAGGACACTGGCGATTCCGAGCTCGGTGACCTTCTCGGCCCACCGGGGCCAGCGGTCGTCGGTTGCCAGATCGGTGACGACCAGGGTCTGACGTTGCCAGGAGCTGTCGCGGCATGGTCCCTCGTCCAGCGCGTACTGAAGAGCATCGGCCCGCTCGACCTTCTGATCGGTCGCCGCGCATGTCTCCAGCTTCTGACCACTGCGGATCAAGGTGACGCCGGCAAGGGAGGCGTCGAGCTGGTCGCGGATGTAGTCGACAATGTCTTTGGCCGTACGCGCCGGTGTCGGCGCGGAGCGAAGCGTCTCCGCAATCCGGGCAAACTCGGCCGGGTCAAGGTCAGGCGACATGATGTGATACCTACCGAGGACGGCCCCGAGGCTCGACCAGGACAGCGAAACGCTACGCCGACCCGTTGCATGGGTCAACGCCCGCCTGACCTGAGCTGTGACCACCTCGAGCTTGAGCGACCCACCGGCTGTGACCTGGGCAGTGGTGGGCCGCCGGGGACTCGAACCCCGAACCTATGGATTAAAAGTCCACAGCTCTGCCAATTGAGCTAGCGGCCCCGCGCGCCAGCGTATCGAGCCGGCGTGTCGGGATCTTGAGGGATCGGGGTAGCCACCGCTACCCGAAACCCTCGAGATCCGTCGGGCCGAGCCGGCTACCATGGGTGGAGTCTTGTCGTCGCCGATGGGAGTGCCGGTGCGCATCTGAGGTCGAGACACTGCGCCGACGCGATGTCGTGCGCCGCCGACTCAGCGCGAGCCCTTCCGGCAACGCCACCACCTGTACGTCGCGCCGCGGTGTCTCCACGTGTTGTCCCCACAACTCGTACTCCTCGGAGGCACCCATGTCCCATGCCCTTGTCGTCCACGATCTCCACTTCGGCTGGCCCGAGGGCGATCCCGTGTTCGACGGACTCAGCATGGCCGTCGGGCCGGGCCGCACCGGTCTGGTCGGCGCCAACGGCAGCGGGAAGTCGACGCTGTTCCGGCTCGTCACGGGCGAGCTGACCCCGCAGGGCGGCTCGATCACCCGGCAGGGCACCGTCGGCTACCTGCGGCAGGACCTGACCCTGGACGCGACGCAGCCGATCGACGAGGTCCTCGGCGTCGCCGATGTACGGCGGGCCATCGACGCGATCGAACGCGGCGACGTCGCCGACGAGCACTTCGCCACGGTCGGAGACGACTGGGACGTCGACGAGCGGGCGCGGGCGACGCTCGACCGGCTCGGCCTGGCGCACGTCGGGCTCGACCGCCGGGTCGGGGAGCTGTCCGGCGGCGAGGCGGTGCTGCTCGGGCTGGCCGCGCAGTTCCTCCGGCGGCCCGACATCATCCTGCTCGACGAGCCGACCAACAACCTCGACCTCCATGCCCGACGCCGACTCTACGACGGCGTCGCCGGCTGGCCGGGCGTCATGCTGATCGTCAGCCACGACCGCGAGCTGCTCGAACGGATGGACGCCATCGCCGAGCTCCGAGACGGTCGGGTCCGCACGTTCGGCGGCAACTTCACCGCGTACGAGCAGGCCGTCGCCGTCGAGCAGGAGGCCGCCGAGCGCGGCGTACGGGCTGCCGAGGCCGACGTACGCCGCCAACAGCGCGAGCTCGTCGAGGCGCAGGTCAAGCTGAGCCGGCGGCCGCGGTACGCCAAGAAGATGTTCGAGAACACTCGCGAGCCACGGGCCGTCATGCGGGCTCGCAAGCGCACCGCGCAGGAGTCGGCCGGCAAGCATCGCATCCTGCAGACCGAGCGGCTCGACGCGGCGCGCGAGCGGCTGGCCGCGGCCGAGGACGCGGTACGCGACGACGCCGAGATCATCGTGGACCTACCGGAGACGGCGGTGCCGACCGGGCGCACGGTCCTGACGATCGAGGCCGCCGAGCTGCGGTGCGGACCGATCGTCGACCTCGTGCTGCGCGGGCCCGAACGCGTCGCGTTGCTGGGCCCCAACGGATCGGGCAAGACGACGCTGCTGGAGACGGTCACCGGCCGCCTCGATCCGGTCGGAGGGTCGGTGCGGGCGGCGGTCCCGCTGCGCTACCTGCCGCAGCGGCTCATCGTGCTCGACGACGCCGACACGATCGTCGAAGCCGTCGGGCGACTCGCGTCACACGCCACCGACCACGCGATCCGATCGCGGCTGGCCCGTTTCCGGTTCCGGGGCGATCGAGCCGACCAGCTCGTCGGCACGCTGTCCGGCGGCGAGCGCTTCCGGGCCACCCTCGCGGCGCTCCTCCTGGCCGAGCCGGCGCCACAGCTGCTGTTGCTCGACGAGCCGACCAACAGCCTCGACCTGGCGAGCGCTCGGCAGCTGTCACAGGCGTTGGCGGGGTACCAGGGTGCCCTGATCGTGGCGAGTCACGACCTCGCTTTCCTGCGTACGTTGGGAATCAGTCGCTGGATGCGAATCGACGGCAGGCTGGCCGAGATCGACGAGCCGGAGTCCTAACCCGACGCGTCGAGCCGGCGCCGGACCTCGTGGATCAGGATGCCGGCGGCGACCGCGAGGTTGAGCGACGTGGCGTGGCCCGACATGCGGATCCGGACCACGTTGTCTCCGCGGGCGAGCGCGTCGTCCGACAGCCCGGTGCGCTCCGGGCCGAGGACGACGACGACCGGCGGTCGCAGCGTGACCTCGTCGAGGGTCGCGTCGGCGCGGGCCGAGGTCGTCAGGGTCGCGATCCCATTCGTATCGGCCCAGTCGAAGACGTCGTCGAGTCGCTCCGCGTGCGCGATCGGCAGGTGGAACAGCGAGCCCATGCTGGCCTTGACGGCCTGCGGTGCGTACGGATCGGCCCCGGCGCCGCTGAGGACGAGCCCGGCGGCTCCGAACGCCTCGGCGGTCCGGACGATCGTGCCCACGTTGCCCGGGTTGGCCGCCTCGTGCGCGGCGACGACGAACCCGTCCCTGGGCACGGGCAGATCGGCGAGGCGACGCACGTCGGCGCGGACGATCGCCGCCAGGCCTGCCGGTCCGTCCCGGTCCGACAATCGGGTGAACAGGCCCGTCGACAGTCGGGCGACCCGTACTCCCCGGGCCTCCTGCTCGACCACCATCGCCGCGGCCGGCGAGTCGCCGATCAGTTCGGGGGCGACCACGATCTGCTCGATCTCCGCGCCCGCGTCGACGGCCTGCCACACCGGCCCGATCCCCTCGACCACGAAGGCACCCTCGCGTCGGCGATGCCGAGCGTCGGACAGCCGCCGAATCCGCTTCACGAGCGGGTTGGACGCGCTGCTGATCAGGTCGGCCACGGCCCCATGATGGCCGACGAGAATCCGACCGCTCGACCGGCTGCCGGGCCGGTCCTCGACCGCTAGTGTGGCTGCCCACCACCCGCTGGACTCGAGGGGACATTCATGACTCGATCTCGGACCACCACCGCACGCCGCACCGCCGTCGCCGCCACGGCGATCGCGGTCGGCGCCGGCCTGATGGGGCCGGCCGACGCCATCGGCTCCAAGACGTCGCGATCCAGCAGCGGCGTCAATATCACCGATGCCGTGCGGCTCGGCGAGGCTGACGCCCTGCGCTACCGCGCCAAGCGGGACCCGAGGGGCGACATCCGGCGGCCGACGCAAGACGCCGCCATCGACGTACGGAAGCTCCAGGCCTGGCCGCACACGGGCAACAAGCCGCGCTACGCGGCCATCCGGATCACCGGATACAACTTCCCGTACGCCAGCAACAAGCGCAACGTGGCCGACGTCTACCTCAACATGGAGAACACCGGGCGGAAGCCGGACTTCCGGATCGTCAAGCTGCTCCCCCGGGACGGGGACGGGCTCGAGTACTCCCGAGTCTTCAAGATGAACGGTTGGAAGCGAGCCGTGGCGGTGAAGCGGTGCGACGACCTGGCGGTGCGGTTCAGCCCGCGACGCGACATCATGACGTTCTTCATCCCGCGCGTGTGCGTCAACGCCAAGCACGGCAGGAAGTTCCAGGTCCATGTCCGGATGTGGAACATCACGCGGTACTCCCCGGGTGGAGAGCCCAAGCGTGGCCGGTTCGACGAGGTACCGAACCGGCTGCGAGCGGCCGAGCCTCGCTTCCTCAGCGGCTGGGTCTGAGACACCCTTACCGCGCCGATTCCGAGGAGCGTAGGGTGTCCCTCGCCGGGTCCGCCTGTGCGCCTGCTGATCTCTGGCAGCGGAGGGCGCGGGTTTCTGGCAACGCTGGACGCCCCATCCGGGAGGTACTCACAGCCTCCGCGGGTGGGGCGTCGGCGCGTCTCGGCGCGGATCTGGGTCGAGCGACCCCCTACGCCGGGCACTAGCATGGGCGCGGCCCTATCGCAGATGACGGGAGCGTGTCGTGCGGTTGAACCTGCGCCCTACGGAGGCGCTGTTCTACGACCTGTTCGCGCGCATGGCGTCGCATCTGGTCGAAGGAGCGGGCATGCTGGCGTCGCTGCTGGACGCCGACGGCGATCGGCCGGCCATCGCCGAGCGGATGCGGGAGATCGAGCACGAGGCGGACAACACTCTCCACGAGATCGTTCGGCGGGTGAACAGCACGTTCGTCACGCCCTTCGATCGCGAGGACATCTACCGCCTCGCCGCCGAGCTCGACGACGTCATGGACTACATGGAAGAAGCGGTCGACCGCGTCCTCCTGTACGAGATCGGTGAGCTTCCGGGCGAGGTCGCGGCCCAGGTGGACGTCCTCCAGCGGGCCACCGAGCTGACCGCCGACGCGATGCCGCGGCTGCGGACCATGAAGGATCTCGAGGAGTACTGGATCGAGATCAACCGGCTCGAGAACCAGGGCGACCGCAGTCACCGCCGGATGGTGGCCAAACTCTTCAACGGCTCGTACGACGCGCTCGAAGTGCTGAAGCTCAAGGACATCGTCGACTCCCTGGAAGCTGCGACGGACGCGCTCGAGCACGTCGCCAACACGGTTGAGCAGATCGCGGTCAAGGAGTCCTGAGCGTGGAGCTCAGCCTGGTGATCGCGGTCATCGCGATCGCGTTGATCTTCGACTACACCAACGGCTTCCACGACGCGGCGAACGCCATCGCCACCTCAGTCTCCACCCGAGCGCTCACACCACGCGTGGCGCTGGTCCTGGCCGCGGTCATGAACTTCGTCGGCGCGTTCCTCGGAACCGAGGTCGCCGAGACGGTCGGCAAGGGCGTCATCGACGCGCCGAGCGGCACCCACGGCCTCACCGTGGTGCTCGGTGCCCTCGTCGGCGCGATCACGTGGAACATCATCACCTGGTACTTCGGGCTGCCCTCCTCGTCGTCGCACGCCCTGATCGGCGGCCTCGTCGGGGCGGCCATCGTCGCCTCCACCGGAGTGCAGTGGCAGGGCGTCCTCGACGACGTCGTCGTCCCGATGGTGCTGTCACCGGCGATCGGGTTCGCCGGCGCCTTCCTGCTCATGACCGCGATCATGTGGATCTTTCGTCCGGTCACGCCGGGCAGGGCCAGCCGTGGGTTTCGCCTCGCGCAGACGTTCTCGGCGGCCGCGATGGCCCTCGGGCACGGGTTGCAGGACGCCCAGAAGACGATGGGAGTCATCTTCCTGGCGCTCGTCGTCTACGGCAGCGTCGACAGCGACGATCCGATCCCATGGTGGGTCAAGGTCGCGGCCGCGGCGGCGATCTCGCTGGGCACGTACGCCGGCGGCTGGCGGATCATGCGTACGCTCGGCCGTCGGATCATCCACCTCGACCCGCCCCGGGGCTTCGCGGCGGAGACGACGGCCGCGACGACGTTGTACGTCATGGCGATCGGCCTGCACGCCCCGGTCTCCACCACCCAGACCATCACGGCCTCGGTCGCGGGCGTCGGCGCGACCAAGCGGCTGTCCGCGGTCCGATGGGGGGTCGCTCGAAGCATCGTGGTGGCGTGGGTGCTGACGATCCCGATGGCGGGCCTGATGGCCGGCCTGGTGTACGCCGTCGCGAACGTCTTCCTGCCGTGAGCCCGCGACGGCCGCCGGTCAGCCGAAGCGACCGGTGATGTAGTTCTCGGTGCGCTCGTCGGAGGGGTTGGAGAAGATCGTGTCGGTCTTGTCGAACTCGACGAGGACACCGGTCCGGCGGTCCGACTCCGGGTTGACCTCGGTCGAGTAGAACGCCGTCGAGTCCGACACACGCGCCGCCTGCTGCATGTTGTGCGTGACGATGACGATCGTGAACTCGGACTTGATCTCCTGCATCAGGTCCTCGATCCGCGACGTCGCGATCGGGTCCAGCGCCGAGCACGGCTCGTCCATCAGCACGACCTCGGGGTTGGTCGCGATGGCGCGGGCGATGCACAGCCGCTGCTGCTGGCCACCGGACAGGCCCATCGCCGACTCCTTGAGCCGGTCCTTGACCTCGTCCCACAGCGCCGCCTTGTGCAGCGACTCCTCGACGACCTGGTCGAGCTCGGCCCGCTTGCGGGTGCCGAACAGCTTCGGCCCGTACGTCACGTTGTCGTAGATCGACTTCGGGAACGGGTTCGGCTTCTGGAACACCATGCCGATGCGGCGCCGCACCTCGACCGGGTCGACCTTCTCGCCGTACAGCGGCACGCCGTGGTAGTCGAGGGTGCCCTCGGTCCGAGCACCGGGGATCAGGTCGTTCATCCGGTTGAAGCACCGCAGCACCGTCGTCTTGCCGCAGCCGGACGGGCCGATGAAGGCGGTGATCTGGTGCTGTCGGACATCCAGCGTGACGTCACGCACGGCCCGGAAGTCGCCGTAGTAGGCGCTGAGATCCTTGACCGTGAACACGACCGGCAGCGCGCTGAGATCGGGCGCGTCGTGGCTGCCGACCTCGATGCCCTGGCTCAGCGGAACCTCGCCCTCGTCGGTCGACGAGGCCCGGTGGTTCCCGATGGTGATCTTGGTCATGACGACCTCTTCTTCTCGTACCGGTTGCGAAGGACGATCGCTATCGAGTTGATCAGCAGGACGAAAACCAGCATCGCGATAATTGTCGCCGATGCGTTGGCGATCTTGAACTCGTCCTCTGGCAGCTTGGCCCACGTCGTGACGATCGTCGGCAGGGCGACGAAGCGTTCCTGCAGGTGGCTCGGGTCGGTGACGTTCTGGATGTTGAGGCCCTCGGCGCCGCTGAAGAACCCGGTCACGGCGCCGACCACGATCAACGGCGCCGCCTCGCCGATCGCCCGGGCGATCGACAGCAGCGTCCCGGTGAAGATGCCCGGTGCCGCGTACGGCAGCACCTGGGAGCGGATGACTTCCCACCGGGTCGCCCCGACGCCGTACGCGCCCTCCCGGAGTGCCTGCGGCACCGCTCGGATCGCCTCCTGGGTCGTGATGATCACGATCGGGAGGACCAGGACCGCCAGCGTGACGCCGGCGGCGGCGAGGGTACGGGCTTCGACGCCGCTGCTGCCGCTGAAGCCGTTGAGCGCCTCGACGAAGATCGCCAGTCCCAGCAGTCCGTAGACGACCGACGGCACGCCGGCCAGGTTGCGGATGTTGAGCTCGATGAACGAGGTGAGCTTGTTGCGGCGGGCGTACTCCTCCAGGTAGATCGCGGCCCCGATGCCGAACGGGACGGCGAGGACGAGCACGCAGACCGCGATCCAGAACGAGCCCACGATGCCCTGCGAGATACCGGCCCGGTCGGCGATGCTCGAGATGCCGCTGTCGAGGAACTCCCAGCCGCGCTCGGAGTAGACCGGCATGCCGTCGAGCAGCACGGTCATGATGAGGACGCCGAGGACGAGCAGGCAGATCAGGAGGCTGGCGAGCAGGCCGGCCTCGAAGAGGCGGCCGCGAGTGTCGGACCGGCGGCGGCCACGCAGTGCCTCGGCGACGCTGCCCTGGACCGCGGCTTCGCCGCTGCTGCCGATCGTGCTGAATGCCATCGCTGCCCTCCCCTCAGTAGGCCTGGCGCACGCGGCGCACGAAGCGGTCGGCGATCAGGTTGAGCCCGAACGTGAAGGCGAAGAGCACGATGCCGACGAAGTACAGACTCTCGACCGCGAGGCCGGAGCCGCGGACCTGGTCGGTGCCGATGGCCAGCGACGCCATGGCGGCGGTCATGGTGAGCCCGCCGTCCAGCGGGTTGTGGGTGTAGGTCGCGGAGTCGGACGCGCCACCGGCGATGAACACCACCATGGTCTCGCCGAGAGCGCGCGACGTCGCGAGGATCAGGGCCGCCACGATCCCCGAGACGGCGGCGGGCAGGACCACCCGGAGCGTCGTCGTCATCCGACGGGCTCCCAGGCCGGCCGAGGCCTGCCGAAGACTGTTCGGCACCGCTCGCATGGCGTCCTCCGACACGGAGGCGACGAGCGGGATGGTGAGGATCCCGACGCCGATGCCGGCCGCCATCATGGTGCCGCTGTCATGGGCCTCACCGAAGATCGTGCCGACGACGTCGGGGGCGATGAAGTTGAGCGCGAAGACGCCGAGTACGACCGACGGGATCCCGGCCAGCACCTCGAGGATCGGCTTCAAGACCGTACGGATGCTGGGCCGGGCGTACTCCGACAGGTAGACGGCCGCCCCCAGCCCGAGCGGCGTGGCGACCAGCATCGCGATCCCGGTCACGATCAGGCTGCCCATCAGGATCGTCGCGATGCTGTACTCGCCGAAGCGCGGACTCCACGAGTCGGTGCCGAAGACGTGGCCCCAGTCGACATCGGTGAAGAACGTGAAGCCGTTGCTGAACAGCGAGTAGAGGATCGCGGCGCTGATGACGAGCGAGGTGATCGCCGCCGCGAAGAACAACGCCCCCATGAAGCGCTCGCGCCGATGCCGGCGGGGATCACCGGTCAGATCGACCGATGATCCCGCCGGCGGGACGGATGTGCTGGCCATCGGAGGCTAGCGGCTTTCCCAAGCCGACATGGTCTCGCTGGCCTGCTCCTCGGGGAGCGGGACGTAGCCGGTGGCCTCGACCCACTCGCTGAGGTTCTCGAGGTAGAAGTCGACGTACGCGGAGACCGCCGCGTTCTGCTCGGCCTTCATCGTGTTGACGTAGATGTACAGCGACCGGGACAGCGGGTAGTCGCCGCTGGCGATCGTGTCAGCACTCGGCTCGACGCAGGAGCCGCCGGGGTCCGCGGAAACCTGGATCTCCTTGATGCTGTCACCCGCGTTCTCGGCGAAGGCGAAGCCGACCCAGCCGAGCGACGTGTCCGACGCCTCGATGTTCTGGATGATCACGTTGTCGTCGGCGCTCGACTCGTAGTCGGGACGGGTCGTCTCGAGCTGGTTCTCGGGCAGCCCCTGCTCCTCGGCGATCGGCGTGATCGCGAGCTCGACGAACGAGTCGTACGTGCCGGACTCGGTGCCGGGACCGGTCAGGGCCAGCTCGGCGTCCGGGAACTCGGTGCTCGACCCGAGCTCCGAGGCCAACGGCTGCGCGTCCGACCAGTTGTCGAAGCCCTCGGACTCCGGGCCGATCAGCGCGTAGAGGTCGGCGAGGCTCAGGCACTCGACGTCGCCGTTGTTGGGGTTGGTCATCACCGTCATGCCGTCGAAGCCGACCTCGAGCTCGACGTACTCGACGCCGCCCTGCTGGCAGGCCCGCTCCTCTTCGGCCTCGATCGGCCGGGAAGCGTCGGAGATGTCGGTCTGGCCGTCGCAGAACAGCTCGAAGCCGTCACCGGTGCCCGGGCCGTCGACCGCGATGTCGACGTCGGGGTTCTCGCCGACGAACTCCTCGGCGACGAGCGAGCTGATCGGCTCGACTGTCGACGAGCCGGAAACGTTGACCGATCCCGTGACGGGTTCGCCGTTGCCGTTGCCGCCGTTGCCGCCGTCATCGTCGTCGCTGCAGGCCGCCGCCACGAGGGCGAGCGAGAGTGCGATGGCCGCCGGGGCGGCGGCGCGTCGCAAGGGGGTGCGAATCACTGCAATCCCTCTCCAGGAGTTGGTTCCTTCGCAGGCCACGTCGACCCGCACCTCGGAACGTAGGGAGCGCAGGTGAAGCGCCTCGTCGGAGCAGGTAAACGCCGAATGAACGCTGGTCAGCAACGAGGAGACGCTCGGCTTGAGACGAGACGGACATTACGTAAACAACCCGCGCTCGGGCCGTTGCGGAGCGTGGCGACCGATGTCGCTATGCCCGGTGCAGCTCGGTCGCGAGCACGTCCCGGCCGCGGCGGTGCGCGACGAGGAGCTGCGCCGGCTCCAGCCGCACCGGTTCGATGCCCAGCGTCTCGAACACGAGCGGCAGCACCGGTCGGTGCGTACACACGACCATCGCCCGCTTCGACGCCGCCAGCCCGCGCACCCTGCCGGCGACCCGGTCGGGGGTGGCGCCCTCCTCACTGAGCTCGGGGTACAGGTCGAGGTCGACGTCGAGGTGGTCGGCGTACGGCACCACCGTCTGTACGCACCGCGCCGAGTCGCTGCTGACGACGTCGGTGATCCCGTACGCCTCGAGGAGCGGGATCAGCCGGCGCGCCTCCCGGTTGCCCTTGCTGTTCAGCGTTCGCCGTCGGTCGTCGCCCTTCCACTGGGTCCGGGACCGGGCCGCCGCGTGCCGAAGGACGACGAGCGGCCAGGTCTCGTGGGCCTTCTCGTCGTCGCGGAGTCGGACGAACTCGTCGAGCAGGCCGTGGTCGTGCTCGTACGTGAGGAGCCCGGCCACCTCGTCGAGCGGCACCCACCGGGCCGCGTCGATCTCGCGGTTGGGGTCGAGCGTGATCTCACTGGCGCCGGCCGGGCGGCCGATCCAGAACGACACCTCCTTGATCGACGGCCGGGGCTTGCGGAGCGGGTAGCGCACCATCGGCAGCGGGCGACCGAGCCGGATCGGCACCGTGGTCTCCTCGCCGACCTCACGGACCGCCGTGACCGGTAGTCGTTCGCCTCGGTCGAGCTTGCCCTTGGGAAAGGACCAGTCGTCGTACTTCGGTCGATGCACGACGAGGAGCTCGGTCCGGTCGGAGACGCGGCGCCACACGACGGCGCCGGCGGCGAGGACCGTCCGCGTGGGCTCCACGCGAGAAGTGTTGTCGGTCCGATCCACGGCCGCGCATCCGGGGGTCGCCGATGACGATCCGTCGGGGCGTCGGCCTGCCACACTGGGCCGATGCGTCGGAGCCTGGTCGCCGCCGTGGTGCTCGCCGTGGCGCTGGTGTCCGGCGTGGTCATGGCCGCGGACGACGACGGTCTCCGGTCGCCCCTCCAGAGCGCTCTCGCGACGCTGTCCGACGGCACGCTGACGGCCAACTTCACCGACTGGAGCGGCGTCCGCGAGGAGCTGGCTGCCACCGACGTGACGTCGGGGTCGGCCGACCGGGCCCGTCAGGAAGTGCTCGACGCGGCGTACGAGGACGACCTGTCGGCGCTGTCCGGGCTGGCCGGCTCGGCGCTCGAGATGGCCGAGCCGTTCGGCTGGTCGGTGCTGGATCTCGACTGGGAGGCCTTCGGCCAGGCCCGTGAGGGGGCCGTGATCGTGGCGCGGCTGGGCGACCTTCTGGACCCGGCCGACGTCGTCGCGGGCCTCGGCGAGCTGGGCTATCGGGAGCCCGAGGCAGAGCCGGACTCCGGTGGCGTCTGGCAGGGCGGCCCCGACCTGTTGGCCCGGCTCGGCGAGGGGAACCTGACGCCGATGCTGGAGCACGTGGCCGTGCTCGCCGACGAGCGGCTGGTCGTCCTCTCCGACAGCCCCGACTACGCCGCGCGTACGGTCGACGTCGTCCGCTCGGAGTCCGACAGCCTCGCCGACGTACGGGACGTCGTCGCCACCGCGCAGCCGCTCGTAGGCGCCCTCGCGGCCGTCGTCCACCGGTCACCCCGGGGCTGCATGGTCACCTCGTACGACTCCGCCTCGGCGGCCGACCGGCAGCTGGCGGCGGCCCGCGTCGCCGAGGCCGGCGGCATCCAGCCGCACCAGGGCCTCGGCTTCGGCATCCGGGAGGGGTCCGCGGGGCTGGAGCTCGCCGTCAGCATGCACTTCGAGTCGGCCGCGGCCGCCGAGCGGGACCGGGTGCCGCGTACGGAGCTGGCCGGCGGTGCCGCGATCGCCCAGGGCGGCACGTACGACGAGCGGTTCGACCTCGCCAGCGCCACTGTCGTCGGCGACGATCTGGTCCTCGTGCTCCGACCCGTCGAGAGCCGGATGAGCCTGGTCTCAGATCTTGTCAGCGGCCCGTTGCTGTTTTCTGGATGTGGCGGGTAGAGTGATTGCAGGCCGTCCAGCCCGCCCACCCCCCAAGCCGGCTGGACGCGCGACGGGCCGGGCTCGTGCATTTCCCCCCAGATGCTGCGAGCCGGCCCGTCATCTTTCTCGGCCTGATCCTTCGCAGCCCGCTACGCGCGGCGGCGGCGCTGCGCCTGCGCGATCAGCCACTCCTGCATGTCGCTGAGCGGCGTCCCGTCCTCGTTGACGTGGCGGCGCTGCCAGGTGCCGTCGGCCTGGAGGTGCCAGGCGGCCGTGTTGTCGTCGAACGACCTGGTCAGCAGGGCTCCGAGCTCCTCGACGTGTGCCCGCCGCGGGACCCGCACCAGAGCCTCGACCCGGCGGTCGAGGTTGCGGTGCATCAGGTCGGCCGACCCGATCCACACCTGCGGCTCGCCGCCGTTCTCGAACCAGAAGATCCGGCTGTGCTCCAGGAAGCGACCCAGGATGCTGCGCACCCGGACCGTCTCGGACAGGCCCGGCACGCCCGGGCGCAGCGCGCAGATGCCACGAGTCAGCAGGTCCACCGGCACCCCGACCTGACTCGCGTGGAACAGCGCGTCGATCGTGGCCTCGTCGACCAGCGCGTTGACCTTGATCCGGATCCGTGCCGGTCGGCCCGATCGATGATGGTCGATCTCGCGCTCGATGCGGTCGATGATCCCCGACCGGATGCCGTCCGGAGCCACCAGCAGCTGGCGGTAGCTGGACCGACGGGAGTAGCCCGACAGGTTGTTGAACAGGTCGGTCAGGTCGGACGCGATGTTGGAGTTGGCCGTCAGCAGGCCGAAGTCCTCGTACCGCCGAGCCGTCTTGGGGTTGTAGTTGCCGGTGCCGATGTGGGCGTACCGACGGATGCCCTCCGGCTCGTCGCGGACGACCAGGGCGAGCTTGCAGTGGGTCTTGAGGCCGAGCAGGCCGTACACGACGTGACAGCCGGCCTGCTCGAGCTTGCGCGCCCACCGGATGTTGGCCTGCTCGTCGAACCGCGCCTTCAGCTCGACCAGGACCAGCACCTGCTTACCGGCCTCCGCGGCGTCGATCAGGGCGTCGATGATCGGGGAGTCGCCCGACGTGCGATAGAGCGTCTGCTTGATGGCGAGGACGTGCGGGTCGGCGGCGGCCTGCTCGATGAACCGCTGGACGCTCGTGGCGAACGAGTTGTACGGGTGGTGCACCAGGACGTCCCGCTGGGACAGCGCCGCGAACAGGTCGGCCGGGCTCGCCGTCTCGACCTCGGCCAGCTCGGGATGGATGCCGGGGACGAACGCCGGGTACTTCAGCTCCGGCCGATCGAGGTCCGCGATCGCATTGAGCCCCTCCAGGTCCAGCGGGCCCGGGAGCGCGATCACCTCGGCCTCTCTGACGTCCAGCTCCGAGACGAGCAGCTCCTTGACGTGCGGGTCGATCGACTCCTCGACCTCCAACCGCACCGGCGGCCCGAAGCGGCGGCGCAGCAGCTCCTTCTCCAGCGCCTTGAGCAGGTTCTCGGCGTCGTCCTCCTCGACCTCGAGATCCTCGTTGCGGGTGACCCGGAAGGTGTGATGGCCGATCACGGTCATGCCCGGGAACAGCCCGTCCAGATGGGCCGCGATCACGTCCTCGATCGGCACGAAGCGGTGCTCGGCCATCGGCACCCAGCGCGGGAAGATCGGCGGCACTTTGACCCGGGCGAAGTGCTCCTTCTCGGTCACCGGGTTGCGCACCGCGACGGCGAGGTTGAGGGAGAGTCCCGAGATGTACGGGAACGGGTGCGCCGGGTCGACGGCCAGCGGCGTGAGGACCGGGTAGATGCGCTCCGTGAACAGCTCCCGGGCCTCGGCCTGCTCGGCCTCGGTGAGGTCGTCCCAGCGCAGCAGCTCGATGCCGGCCCGGGCCAGGGTGGGCACCAGCTCGTCGTGGAACAGCCGGCCGTGCCGCTCCATCTGCTGGCGGCTCTCTCGCCAGATGCCGTCGAGCACCTCGCGTGGCCGCATGCCGCTCGCGCCGGGCACCGCCACTCCGGCGGCGATCCGGCGCTTCAGCCCGGCCACCCGGACCATGAAGAACTCGTCCAGGTTGCTGGCGAAGATGGCGGCGAACCGGACCCGCTCCAGCAGCGGCAGATCCTCGTCCTCGGCGAGCGTCAGGACCCGCTCGTTGAAGGCCAGCCAGGACAGCTCACGGTCGAGGAACCGGTCGTCCGGCAGCTCGGCGTCCTCGGCGTGGTACGGCGGCTCGATGTCGAACGGCTCGTGCGGCACGGTCGTACGCAGCGTGCTGGCGTCCGGGCCGTCGTCGGTCGACCCGGTCAGCTCCGTCCGGAGAGCGCTCGCGTCGGCCTCGACGTCTTCCACTGCCATGTCTCGATGGTGCCACCATTCGGTGAACGCCGGGTGACTCAGCCTCCCTTGCCGAGATGGCGGAGTGGTCCCGCTCGGTCAACCAGCCTCGCTCGTTCCTCGCTTCGGCGGCCAGGCCCATCCACGGACGCCCTGGACCGAGACGCAACCTCCGCGCGGTCACGGCTGGGCCTGGCATTCAGCCGTGGTGAGTCGGGGTCAGCCGCGGTACATGACGTCGGTGTCGGCGTGGACGAAGCCGAGGCGGCTGTAGACGGCGATCGCCGGGGCGTTGGTGGCCTCGACGTACAGGACGACCGATTGCAGTCCGCGGTCGCGGAGGTAGTGCAGCCCGACCAGGGTGAGGGTGCGGCCGAGGCCTGATCCCTGCGTGTCGGGATCGACTCCGACGACGTACACCTCGCCGACCGGCGGATCGGCGGCGTGCACCTTGGTCCAGTGGAAGCCGACCAGCCGGTCGTCCCGCTCGGCGAGGAAGAAGCCCTTCGGGTCGAACCACGACTGCCTCATGCGACGCGCCAGGTCGGCCCGGGTGGTCTGGCCCTGCTCGGGATGGTCGGCGAAGGCGCGAGCGTTCAGGGTCAGCCAGGCGTCCTCGTCCTCGCCCGGCCGGAAGGTCCGGATCCGCAGCGGCGGCTCGACCGACGGCACCGGGGGCAGCTCGGTGTCGAGGTCGCGACGCATCAGCCACAGCGCGCGTACGCGGGAGAAGCCGAGCCGCTCCGCCAGCGCCGCCGCGGCCGGCTGGTCGCCGTGCGACCACAGCTCCAACTGCTGCGGGGACACGAGGGCGCGACCGCGCTCCACCAGCGCGCGGCCCCAGCCCTGCCGTCGGGCGTCCGGCGCGACGACGCACTCCAGCCGCGGTGCTACTGGATCGCGTTGGTCGAGCTGGGCGTACCCCACGACGCGGGCGTCCGACCGGGCGAGCAGGTGTGTCACCGCGTCGACCGGCTCGGTCGTCACCTGGAGCATGGCGTGCTCGTGGAGCGGCGTGACGCCGTCCCGCTCGGCCGCCGCGGACACGATCTCGTGGACGGCGCCGACGTCGACCTCGGCCAGCGACCGGGCGACCTCGATCGGAGCGCCGGGGAGCGATGCGTGACGAGCCACGGACTCAACGTATTGGTTCACCGATGGTTCGACCGAACCGGTGGTGGTGCCGCGCGCCGCGAGGTAGGTTGCCGTCGACCGACCCACGATCGAGGGGACGTACGGACAGATGATCAGACTCAACCGGCGTCGCGCGGTCGCCGGAACGGTGGGCGCCGTCGCGACCTTGGCGACGGCGACGGCGATGCTGCCCGGGGTGGCCGTCGGCAGCGATCCGACGGACGACGCCACCGACTCGGCCCGCTCGGCGTACCAGCGGCTGACCACGCAGCAGGCGGCCAAACCGAACCTGGTGAAGCTCGACCTGCTGGCCATCAACGACTTCCACGGCAACCTCGAGGTGATCCCGCCGACGAGCTCGTCGGGTCGGATCAACAACACGCCGGCCGGCGGTGCGGAGTTCCTCGCCCGCCACCTGAGAATGCTTCGCCACCAGGCCGAGGCCAACGAGGCCCACACGATCACCGTCGCGGCCGGCGACCTGATCGGCGCCTCGCCGCTCATCTCGGCGGCGTTCCACGACGAGCCGACGATCGAGACGATGAACAAGATCGGGCTCGACGTCGCGTCGGTCGGCAACCACGAGTTCGACGAGGGCTGGCGGGAGCTGCGTCGCATGCAGCGCGGCGGCTGCCTCGACGACGGTGACGGCGAGAACAACCAGAACTCCTGCCCGGATCCGAGCCAGCCGTTCCGGGGCGCGGACTTCCAGTACCTCGCGGCCAACGTCTTCTGGGAGGAGCAGGGCAACAAGCCGCTCCCGACGCTGTTCCCGGCCACCAAGGTGATGCGGGTCGGTGGAGTCAAGGTCGGTTTCATCGGCATGACCCTGGAGGGGACGCCGGACATCGTCACCAAGGCCGGCATCGAGGGCCTGGAGTTCAGGGACGAGATACAGACCGCCAACCGGCTGGTGCCGAAGCTTCGGGCCCAGGGCGTCGAGGCGATCGTCGTGCTCCTGCACGAGGGTGCCGTGCCGACCGACCCGACGGCGTACGACGGATGCACCGGCGTCTCGGGTCCGGGCCTCGACATCGCCCAGAACCTGAGCCCGAGGATCGACGTGGTCATCTCGGGTCACACGCACCAGCCGTACAACTGCACGGTCCAGGACCCGGCAGGCCAGCCGCGGCTGCTGACCAGCGCGTCGTCCTTCGGCCGGATCGTGACCGACGTCCACCTGCTGGTCAACCCGCGCACCGACGACATCGTGCGGCCGGCGGCGTACGCGCAGAACAAGATCGTCACCAACACCGACGTGCAGCCGGTCCCGGCGATCACCGAGCTGATCGGCAAGTACAAGACGCTGGTCGAGCCGATCGCCAACGAGGTCATCGGCCACATCGAGCCGGGCGACGTCGTGACCCGGACGGCCGACGCCGACGGCTCCGGCGACTCGCCGCTGGGCAACCTGATCGCCGACGCCCAGAAGGCCGACGAGTCGACGATCCCGCCGGACGGTCCGGCCGCCGGAGTCGTGCCGCAGATCGCGTTCATGAACCCGGGCGGCATCCGGGCCGACCTGCTCGAGAACGCCGCCGGCGACGTCACGTACGGCGCGGCGTTCACCGTGCAGCCGTTCAACAACTACGACGTCTCGATGGACCTGACCGGCCAGCAGATCCTGGACCTGCTCGAGCAGCAGTGGTCCGGGGCCAACGAGACGGCGTACAAGATCCTCCAGGTATCGGGGATCACGTACACCTGGGACGACAGCCAACCGGCCGGGGAGAAGGTCGTGCCGGACTCGGTGCTGGTCGACGAGAACCGGGACGGTGTGGTCGAGGAGCCGATCGACCCGGCGGCCACCTATCGCGTGGTGGCCAACTCGTTCCTGTCCGACGGCGGCGACGGGTTCGGAGTGTTCGCCGAGGCGACGAACAAGTACTTCGGCGGCCTCGACATCGACGCGCTGACGGCGTACCTCGGCGCGAACGACCCGTACGCGCCGACCGCGACCGACCGGATCGACGTGCCGTAACGGCGCACTGGACGACGTCCCGCAAAGTGGGGCCTCTCGGGCCCAACTTTGCGGGACGTTGCTGTCGGGACCGTCCTAGGTCGCCTGGCGTTCCGACTCCTGGGACGGCGTCGGCGCCACGAAGCGGTAGCCGACGTTGCGGACCGTGCCGATCAGGGTCTCGTGCTCGGGGCCGAGCTTGGCCCGCAGGCGGCGGACGTGCACGTCGACCGTCCGGGTGCCGCCGAAGTAGTCGTACCCCCACACCTCCTGGAGCAGCTGCTGCCGGGTGAAGACCCGACCGGGATGCTGGGCGAGGTGCTTCAGCAGCTCGAACTCCTTGAACGTCAGGTCGAGGACCCGACCGTTGAGCTTGGCGGTGTAGGTCGCCTCGTCGACGGTCACGCCGCCGGAGCGGATCATGTGCGCGTCCGGGTCGTCGTCCGCGTCGGCCTCGAGACGGCCGATCGCGAGCCGCAGCCGCGCCTCGAACTCCGCCGGGCTCACCGAGCTCAGCACGACGTCGTCGACGCCCCAGTCGGCCGTGACGACCGCGAGACCGCCCTCGGTGAGGACGAGGATCACCGGGACGTCGGTGCCGGTGGTCCGGATCAGCCGGGTCAGCGCCCGGACCTGGGCCAGGTCGTGCCGCCCGTCGACGAGCACGGCGTCGCAGTCGGGCGCCTCGAGCAGGGCGCTGGCCTCGGCGGGGAGGACCCGTACCTGGTGCGCCAGCAGCGCGAGGCCCGGGAGGATCTGGACCGACGACTCCAGGGAGCCGGTCAGCATCAGCAGCGAGGCCATCGCGCGCTCCCTCCTCAGTCGGCTCGCGCGGGGCGGAGCGGCGCCCGGAACGCACAAGAGGCCCAGGGCACACTGCCCGGGCCTCATCGCATAGGAGAGGATAGCCGACGTGGAGACGGTGCGGGTGCGCTACTGGGCGGCGGCGCGGGCGGCGGCCGGTCGGGAGAGCGACGAGGTGCCGGGGCAGACGTTGGCCGACGTACTCGCGGCGGTGCGCGGACTGCACGCCGGCGACGCCCGGTTCGCCCGGGTGATCGACGTGTGCTCCGTGCTGGTCGGCGAGCGACCGGTCGGCAGCCAGGATCCGCACGACGTACGGATCGCGCCGGGCGAGACGGTCGAGCTGCTCCCTCCCTTCGCGGGCGGCTAGACGTCCACGAATCTTGAGGGTTTCGGGCTGCCCTGGCTACCCAAACCCCTCAAGATCCGTCGGGCGCGTGACCTGGCACGATGCGGGGCGTGGTCGCCGTTTTGTCCGTCAGCCTGTGCGGGATCCTCGCCCTGACCGCCTACACCGATCCGATGGCGGTCGCGGCCGGCGTCGCCGTCGCGCAGCTCGTGCTGGCCGGCGCGGTGTTCCAGGGGCCGGCGGTTCCCGCTCCGCGGACGGCCGGCGTCGTCGTGGCCGCCGGTGGGCTCGCCGCCACCGCGCTCGTGACGTGGCCCGACGTCCTGTCCGGGTTCGACGGCTCGCATGCCGGTGACTCGGCCCAGCAGTCCGGTGGCACCCTGCTCGGCCTGGCTCCGGCGGCCGGCGTCGTCGTGGTCGGCGCGATCGTCCGCGAGATGGCCCGGCGCGGGCGGCGGACGGCCCTGACCGCGTCGATCGCGGCCACGGTGAGCCTCGGCGTCTGGTCCGTCCTCCTGGCCGCCTGGGTCGCGGCGTCGATGACCGACGAGGGCGACCAGATCGTGCTGGTCGCGTCCGTCGCGGTCGCCGCTACCGCGGTCCTCTGGTCGGTCCCCGGCCCGCGCTGGGCCATCGGCCCGCTGGCCGTGCTCGGTGGCTCCGGAGCCGTCGTCGGTCTGACCGTCGCGATGGCGGACCCGCTCGAGACGCCGGTCGCGGTCGGGCTCGGCGTCGTGGTCGCGTTGCTGACCGTCTGCGGCCGGGCGATCGCCGCCACGTTGGCCGCGGACCCGGCCCGACGGACGGCTGTCGAGGCAGTGCTGCCGCTCGTGCTCGCGGGACCGATCGCCTTCTGGGCCGGCCAGCTGTTCGTCTGAGCGTCCCTCAGTACGTGCCGGCCGCACCGGATCGCTCGGTGACCGGTGCGTACGTCCCCGCAGGGGTTCCGGTCGGCCCGGCGGCGGGAATATCGACCCGTACGCGGTCCTTGTGCGGATCGTGAGCATCGGGCTGTGGATCCTGCTCGCCGCCGTCGGTCTCGCCGGCGCGGTGGCGGTCGTCAAGGCCTGGCGTGACGGTCGGTTCCGCGGGACCGACCCGGCGGCCGACGACGCGGCACTCGCCTCGACGGAGGACCGGCTGAGCAGCCTCGACCTCGGCGGCGCCGCGCTCGGTGGGCGGGCGACGCTGGTGCACTTCTCCAGCGCCTTCTGCGCACCGTGTCGGGCGACCCGGCAGGTCCTGGCCCGGGTCGAGGCCGCCGTCGATGGCGTTCGACACGTCGAGATCGACGCCGAGTCGCACCTCGACCTGGTCCGTCGGCTGCGGGTCACCCGGACCCCGACCGTCCTGATCCTCGACGCCGAGGGCCGGGTACGGAGCCGAGCGACCGGCCAGCCACGACGCGTCGATGTCCTGGCCGCGGTGCAGGTCACCCGGCTCTCGGATCGCGAGACATCGTCCCACGATGCGGACGAGCGGCAGCGGCCGCGATGACGCGGCGTAGCCTCGGGGCCATGCACTCGGTCTCGCTGACCAAGCGGCGCGCGGTTGACCACTGCCGCGTGCGGTCGGCGCTGTGTCCGATGTCCTGACCAGATGGCGTCGATCCGTCGAGTCGCCGGCGCCGCCCGCGCCATCTGATCCCGGCCGTGAACCTACGAGCCTGCCCCGCCATGAGATTGGGAGATCGAGCATGTCCGCACCCCCCGTGCCCACCGAGCTGGTGGACCCGCGCGGTGTGCGCTTCGGCGCGGGCGTCACCAGTGTCGTCCTCACGGCGGTCCTCGTGACCGGGAGTGGCTGGCTGCTCGGCGCCCAGGCGGCCGTCTTCGCCGTCGGCGCGATCGCGGGCGTACGCCGCTCGCCGTACTCCGTGCTGTACGCCGCGGCGGTCCAACCGCGGCTGGGCCCGCCCACCCACCGTGAGGACGCCCGTCCACCCCGGTTCGCCCAGGCCGTCGGTCTGGGATTCGCCCTCGTCGGAGTGATCGGCTTCGCGCTCGACGCCCCTGTCGTCGGCCTCGTCGCCACCGGTCTCGCACTGGTGGCGGCACTTCTCAACGCAGCGATCGGCTTCTGCCTGGGCTGCGAGATGTACCTGCTGATCCGCCGCATCACCGCCAAGTCCACGCACAAAACGGAGGTCTCTGTATGAGCCGCGAAGCCGCCCTCGTCACCGCCGACTGGGTCGAGGAGCATCTCGACGACAACAAGGTCGTCCTGGTCGAGGTCGACGAAGACACCACCGCCTATGACAAGGGCCACATCAAGGGCGCGGTCAAGATCGACTGGAAGCAAGACCTGCAGGACCCGGTACGCCGGGACTTCGTCGACAAGCAGCAGTTCGAGACGCTGCTGTCGGAGCGGGGGGTCTCGAACGACGACACGATCGTGCTCTACGGCGGCAACAACAACTGGTTCGCCGCCTACGCGTACTGGTACTTCAAGCTCTACGGCCACGACGACGTGCGGCTGCTCGACGGCGGTCGCAAGAAGTGGGAGCTCGACAGCCGGGAGCTCACCGAGGACCTGCCGAGCCGAACCCCGACGTCGTACACCGCCGGCGAGCAGGACAAGAGCCTGCGAGCGTTCCGCGACGAGGTCGTCGAGGCGATCGGCAGTCGCAACCTCGTCGACGTGCGCAGCCCCGACGAGTACGCCGGTCGGCTGCTCGCCCCGGCCCACCTCCCGCAGGAGCAGGCGCAGCGCGCCGGCCACATCCCGGGCGCGTCCAACATCCCGTGGAGCAAGGCGGCCAACGACGACGGCACGTTCCGCTCCGACGACGAGCTGAGGCAGCTGTACTCCGAGGCCGGTGTCGACTTCGGGCAGGACACGATCGCGTACTGCCGGATCGGCGAGCGCAGCGCGCACACCTGGTTCGTCCTGCACGAGATCCTCGAGCAGCCGAACGTGAAGAACTACGACGGCTCGTGGACCGAGTACGGCTCGCTCGTCGGCGTGCCGGTCGCCGTCGGCGACGAACCCGGCTCGGCGTCCTGATGGGCTGCGGGGCGGTGGTCGGGGGCGTGAGCCTCGACGACGTGGACGTCGCCAAGGAGGCGATCGTCCAGGGGCAGGTCATGCGGGACGGCGTGCCGGTCGGCGGCGCTTACGTGCGGCTGCATGACAAGGACGGCGAGTTCACCGCCGAGATGCCGACCTCGGACGCCGGGGAGTTCCGGTTCTTCGCGGCGCCGGGGCGTTGGACGGTGCGGACGCTCGCGCCGGGCGCCGAGCCGGTGGATCGGGCCGTCGTCGCGTCGCTCGGCAACATCGCGGAGCTGACGGTTTCGATCGGCTGAGCACGAGGGCTGGGGGTGGACGCCGAGACTGCGCACCTGTCCCGCGCGGCAACCAGCCTCGCGCTTCGCGCTCGGCGGCCAGGCCCATCCACGCCGCGCGGGACAGGTGCGCAGTCTCGGCGCGTGCCGGGTTGCTGCCGCTCGCACGTTTGCGTCGACATGGGCGACGACGGGCTAGCCTCGGCGGCGGGCGAGCGGACTTGGGGGTCGGGGGTTAGTCGACTTGGGTTTCGCTGGGGAGGACGAGTTCGGGGTGGTCGTTGACGTAGGTCTGCAGGTCGTCGGCGCGCATGGCGTCGAAGAGGTTGTCGAGCTTGCGCTTGGCGAGGTGGACGACTGAGCCTTCGCCCTCGACGTCGCTGAACGGGCGGCGCTGGTTGATCGGCGCCGAGAGGAACGTGACGTCGTCCTTGCGGATTCCGCGCATCGCCCAGCCGAGGTCGCGAAGGTCCCCGTTGGACCAGTCCTGGTCGAGGGTCAGGTTCGACGTGATGGCCCTGGCCGCCGAGAGGAACGTCGGGAAGTCGGACAGGGCACCGGTGTCGGCCAGCTTCTCGAGCATTGCGCGCAGGAAGTTCTGCTGGCGCCGGTTGCGGTCGAAGTCGCCCTCGTCCAGCGCATAGCGACTGCGGACGTACTTCAGCGCCAGCTCGCCGTCGTAGTCGTGCCAGCCCTGCTCGTACGTGTAGTTCTGGCTGCTGTCGTGGACCGTCTCCGGCACGTACAGGCGGACGCCGCCGAGCGCGTCGACGACGTCCTTGAAGCCGGCCCAGTCGATGATCGCGAGATGGTCCATCCGGACGTCGGTGAGGTGCTCGACGGTCGAGATGCAGCCGGACGGGCCGTACACCGAGAACGCGTAGTTGATCTTGTGCTTGCCCTCCGGCGCGCCGGTCTCGTCGTAGATGCGGACGTACGAGTCGCGCGGGATCGAGACGACATAGGCGCGGGACCGGTCCTCGGGGATGTGCAGCACCATGATCGTGTCGCTGCGGTAGAGACCCGAGGACCACTCGCCGCCGTCCATCGCCTCCTCGATCGACGGGCCGCCCGAGTCGCCGTTGTCGGAGCCGGCCAGCAGGATGTTGAGCGCCTCGCCCTCGGCGGGATCGGGTCGGGCCTCGGGGTCGATCGTGCCGAACGCGTCGATCCGGTCGATGTCGCCGAGCAGCATGTGGTTGAGGTAGATCGCCCCGCCGGCGATGACCAGGACGATGACAAGCAGCAGGCTGCCCAGGATGGTCAACGCCTTGTGGCGGCGGAAGAAGCCGCGCTTGCGCTCCGCTTCGGCGCCGTCCGCCGCGGCGTCGTCACCGTCGTCGGCGCCGTCCCCGAACAGGCTCGTGCCGTCGTCGCGCTCGGCGTCGTCGGGTGCTTGGCCTGCAGACGCCTGGCCGGCAGACGCCTGGCCGGCAGACGCCTGGCCGGCAGGCGGCGGCCCCGCCGGCCGATCCACCTCGGCCGGCTCGTCGCCGTCGCGATGGTCGGTCACGAGATCGTCTCGCTCACGTTGTCTCCTTGCCTGGGTCCGGACCGGTCGTGGGCCGGACGTGCCGCGCGACCAGGCAGGTGTCGCCAGTTCGGGGCTTACTGTACGGCTTCGGGCTTGGCCAGCTTGCCGGCTTCCTCGTCGTACTTCTTGAGATAGCCGTCGATGTCGTCGTCGGAGATGGCGTCCCAGAGGGCCTTGCACTGCTTCTCGTCGAGCAGGACGACGCTGGCGCCGTCGTCGGTGGTGTCGTAGCCGGCGGTCGGTGCGGTCAGGAAGCTCACGTCGTCGGTGCGGATGTCGCGCAGCTGCAGGGCGAGATCGCGGATGCCGCTTCCGGACCACTCCTCGTCGACCGTGAGGTTGTCGGTGATCGCGCGCAGCGCCGAGGTGAGCTTGAGCGGGTTGGACACCGTGCCCTGGCTCAGCAGCTCGCCCATCATCGAGCGCAGGAAGTTCTGCTGGCGGGCGATCCGGCCGAAGTCGCCGTCCTCCAGCCCGTATCGGGTGCGGACGTACTGCAGCGCCTGCTCGCCCTCGAGCTCATGGGTGCCCTCCTCCCAGGTGATCTTCTGGCTCGAGTCGTAGAACGTCTCCGGGATGTAGACCTCGACGCCGCCGAGGGCACTCGACAGGTCCTTGAAGCCCTTCCAGTCGATGATCGCGAGATGGTCCATCCGCAGGCCGGTCAGGTGCTCGATCGTCGAGAGGTAGCCGGACGGCCCGTACACGGAGAACGCCGAGTTGATCTTGTCGGTGAAGGCGTACTCGCCCGTCTCGTCGTAGATCTTGACGTAGGAGTCGCGCGGGATCGAGACGAGGTACGCGTCCTCGCGGTCGGCCGGGATGTGCAGGATCATGATCGTGTCGCTGCGGTGCTCACCGGAGTCCCAGGAGCCCGAGTCGACGCTCTCGGCGATGCTGCGGCCGGGGCCGTTGTCGGCGCCCGCGAGCAGGATGTTGAGCGCCTCGCCGTGGGTCGGAGGCGGCCGGTTGTCCTCGTCGACGGTGAGCCCGACCCGGTCGACGTTGCCGAGCATGTTGTTGAGGTAGAGCAGCCAGGTGCCGCCGGACGCGATCGCGACGGCCGCCACGGCGATGACGCTGCAGAGGATCCAGTGGCGTCGGACGAACCCGCGCTCCTTGACCAGCTTGCGCTTGCCGGCGCCGGAGTAGGCTGCCGACGAGCCGGAGGGGTGGCGCACGGTCCACCGATTCTGGGCAGGAGCGTCCACGGCGCGACCGCCTGGAGGGCGCGGCGCAGCGCTGTCACTACTCATGTCACTCCACGTCAAGGACCCCGGGTCGGGAACCGGCTCGGCACGGGGTCCACGGCCCATTGTGCCGGCAACAGGGTCAGGCTCCAACCTCGACGAGCAGCGTGACCGGTCCGTCGTTGACCAACCGGACGCTCATGTCCGCCCCGAACCGACCCCGCTCGACGCGCGCGCCGAGGCCTTCGAGGTCCGTGCAGAAGTGCTCGTACAGCGGCTCCGCGACTGGCCCGGGAGCGGCCGCGGACCAGGACGGACGCCGACCCTTGCGGGTGTCGGCGTACAGCGTGAACTGGCTGACCACGAGCAGCGGTGCCGCGAGGTCGGCGGCGGAGCGCTCGTCGCGCATGATGCGCAGCCGCCAGATCTTGGCGGCCAGGGCCTCCGCCCGCTCGGGCGTGTCGTCGTGCGTGATGCCGAGGAGTACGACGAGCCCCGGCCCGCCCAGGTCGCCGGTGATCTCACCACCGACGGTGACCGACGCCTCGCTGACGCGTTGCACCACCGCACGCATCGCGTACGCCTCCTCCTGCAGTCGGGCGGCCAGGGTGGATGCCAGTGGGAGTGTTGGTGCGAAGTCGCGCCAACACTCGC
>Ga0081538_10000458_pt1 | contig 45661 bp, 59 predicted proteins | sample TabmetS5T2R1_FD_71022 | JGI IMG/M metagenome (GOLD analysis project Ga0081538, IMG submission 71022) | Tabebuia heterophylla rhizosphere microbial communities from the University of Puerto Rico - S5T2R1 | ecosystem: Host-associated > Plants > Roots > Rhizosphere ... | reverse complement strand
CGGGCGCTGGAGGAGCCGTTCTCGGCGCTCGCGTTCAAGGTCATGTCCGACCCGTACGTCGGCAAGCTGACCTACATCCGCGTCTACTCCGGCGAGGTCAAGGCCGGAGAGCGCGTCGTCAACACGACGTCCGGGAAGACCGAGCGGTTCGGCCGCATCCTCCAGATGCACGCGAACCACCGCGAGGAGCGCCAGGAGATCGGCGCGGGCGAGATCGCCGCGATCGTCGGCCTGAAGCAGACGACGACCGGCGAGACGCTCGCCACCGACACGGCGCCGATCGTCCTCGAATCGATGACGTTCCCCGATCCGGTGATCTCGGTCGCGGTCGAGCCGAAGACCAAGGGCGACCAGGACAAGCTTGCGACCGCGCTCCAGCGGCTCGCCGAGGAGGACCCGACGTTCCGGGTCCGCAGCGACGAGGAGACGGGGCAGACGCTCATCGCCGGGATGGGCGAGCTGCACCTCGAGATCATCGTCGACCGGCTGACCCGCGAGTTCAACGTCGACGCCAACGTCGGCCGCCCGCAGGTCGCATACCGCGAGACCGTCTCGCGCCCGGTCGAGAAGGTCGAGGGCCGCTTCGTCCGCCAGACGGGCGGCCGCGGCCAGTTCGGCCACGCGATCATCAACCTGGAGCCGTCCGAGCCCGGAGAGGGCTACGAGTTCCTCGACAAGATCGTCGGAGGCCGGATCCCGCGCGAGTTCATCCCGGCCGTGGATCTCGGGATCCAGGAGGCGATGGAGTCGGGCATCCTGGCCGGCTACCCGGTCGTCGATATCCGGGTCGAGCTGGTCGACGGCTCGTACCACGACGTCGACTCCAGCGAGATGGCCTTCAAGGTCGCCGGCTCCATGGCCTTCAAGGAGGCGATGAAGCGCGCGAAGCCGAAGCTGCTCGAGCCCGTCATGGCCGTCGAGGTCGTGACGCCCGAGGACTACCTCGGCGACGTGATGGGTGATCTCAACTCGCGCCGCGGCCGGATCGAGCACCTCGAGCCGCGCGGGAACGCCCAGGTGATCACCGCCCGGGTGCCCCTCGCTGCGATGTTCGGATACGCAACCGACCTGCGCTCGACGACGCAGGGCCGGGCGACATTCACCATGCAATTCGATCGGTATGAGGAAGTTCCTCAGTCGATCGCGAGCGAGCTCGTCGACTCGCAGACCGCGTAAAGCAAGGAGAGGAAGGAATGGCGAAGCAGAAGTTCGAGCGCACGAAGCCGCACGTCAACGTCGGCACGATCGGTCACATCGACCACGGCAAGACCACGCTCACCGCGGCGATCACCAAGGTCCTCGCGGAGCAGGGCTCCAACACGTCCGTCCGGAGCTTCGAGTCGATCGACAACGCGCCCGAGGAGAAGCAGCGCGGCATCACGATCAACACCGCGCATGTCGAGTACGAGACCGCGAACCGACACTATGCGCACGTCGACTGTCCGGGTCACGCGGACTACATCAAGAACATGATCACGGGCGCCGCCCAGATGGACGGCGCGATCCTGGTCGTGTCCGCCGCCGACGGTCCGATGCCGCAGACCCGCGAGCACATCCTCCTGGCCCGCCAGGTGGAGGTGCCCTCGATCGTGGTCTTCCTGAACAAGGCGGACATGGTCGACGATCCCGAGCTGCTCGAGCTCGTCGAGATGGAGGTGCGCGAGCTGCTCTCCGCCTACGAGTTCCCGGGGGACGAGATCCCCGTCATCGCCGGCTCGGCGCTGAAGGCGCTCGAGGGTGATGAGGAGCACGCGAAGAAGATCCTCGAGCTCATGGAGGCGGTCGACTCCTACATCCCGGAGCCGGTCCGCGACACGGACAAGCCGTTCCTGATGCCAATCGAGGACGTCTTCACGATCACGGGCCGCGGCACGGTCGTCACCGGCCGGATCGAGCAGGGTCAGATCAACTCGGGCGAGGAGGTCGAGATCATCGGCATCCAGCAGGACACGCAGAAGACCGTCGTCACCGGGCTCGAGATGTTCAACAAGACGCTGGACTACGCCCAGGCCGGCGACAACGCCGGCGTCCTCCTGCGCGGTACCAAGCGCGAGGATGTCGAGCGAGGCCAGGTCGTCGCGAAGCCGGGCTCGATCACGCCGCACACGCAGTTCAAGGCGGAGGTCTACGTCCTCTCGAAGGACGAGGGCGGGCGCCACACGCCGTTCTTCAACGGCTACCGGCCGCAGTTCTACTTCCGCACGACCGACGTGACGGGTGCGATCAAGCTCCCGGAGGGCCAGGAGATGGTCATGCCGGGCGACAACACGAACATGGAGATCGATCTCGGACAGCCGATCGCGATGGACCAGGGGCTTCGCTTCGCGATCCGCGAGGGCGGCCGCACCGTGGGTGCAGGCGTCGTCACCGAAATCGTCAAGTAGCGAGCGAACGAGGAGATAGGACGCGCCGGTGCCACAGTCGAAGATCCGAATCCGCCTGAAGGGGTACGACCATCAGGCCCTGGACCGCTCGGCGGCGTCAATAGTCGAGACGGCGACTCGCACCGGCGCGACCATCACCGGTCCCGTGCCCCTGCCGACGGAGCGGAACATCTACACGGTGATCCGCGGTCCGTTCAAGGACAAGGACTCGCGCGAGCACTTCGAGATCCGGACGCACAAGCGGCTGATCGATATCCACAGCCCGACGCCGAAGACGGTCGACTCGCTGATGCGGCTCGACCTGCCGGCCGGGGTCGACATCGAGATCAAACTGTGATGAAAGGGATCGTCGGCCGAAAGCTCGGGATGACGCAGGTCTTCGACGAGGAGTCCGGCGCCGTCACGCCCGTCACCGTGATCCAGGCCGGGCCGTGCCCGGTCGTCGCCGTGCGGACACAGGAGGCAGACGGCTACGACGCCGTCCAGCTCGCCTACGACGAGGTCTCGGAGCGGAAGCTCTCGAAGCCGAAGCTCGGCTACCTGGCCAAGCACGAGGTCGGGCCGCACCGCCGCCTCGTCGAGATCCGCGGCCCGCACGAGCTCACGCCGGGCGAGACGGTGACGGTGGAGACGTTTGAGGCCGGCGACCGCGTCAAGGTCTCCGGCGTCTCGATCGGCAAAGGCTTCGCCGGCACGATCAAGCGGCACAACTTCAGTCGCGGCCCCGAATCCCACGGCTCCCACAACGTTCGCAAGCCGGGCTCAATCGGCGCCTCGGCGACGCCGTCTCGCGTTCGCAAGGGGATCAAGATGGCCGGCCAGATGGGCGCGAGGCGCGTGACCCAGGTGGGTCTCAGCGTTCATTCGGTCGACCGCGACGAGAACCTGATCCTGGTCAAGGGCGCCGTCCCGGGCGCGAAGAACTCGTTCGTCGAGATCCGGGAGGAGACGCGTGGCAGCTCCTAAAGCACCAATCCTCGACTCGGCGGGCAAGAAGGCGAAGGACGCGACGCTCGAGGCCTCGGTCTTCGCGGCGGAGGTCAAGCCGCACCTCGTCCACGAGACGGTCCGGGCGGAGATGAACGCCCAGCGCGCCGGAACGCGAACCCTGAAGAGCCGCGGGCTCGTCGCTGGGGGTCGCGGCAAGCCGTGGCGCCAGAAGGGCACCGGCCGGGCCCGCGCCGGCACGACCCGCGCGCCGCAGTGGACCGGCGGTGGGTCAGCCTTCATGCCCCGGACGAACTTCGACGTCAAGGTGAACCGGAAGGCGCGGAAGGCGGCGTTTCGCGCTGCGCTCTCGAGCCACGCGCAGGCCGGGACGCTCGGCGTGATCGACGGCTCGGCGTTCTCCGAGCCGTCCACGAAGGCTGCCGCCTCCTTCCTCGAGGCCTGGGGTAAGGAGCTCCCGGCGCTCATCGTCGTCCGAGAGGACGACGAGCAGATCATCAAGTCGTTCCGCAACCTTCAGCGGGTGCTCCTGGTCACTCCAGCCGACCTCGAGGTCGCGGCACTCGTCTGGGCGCGCTCGCTGCTCGTCAGCGAGTCGGCGCTGGAGGACGTTCAGAACAGGGGGGCCGCGTGAGCCTTCATCCCAACGAAGTGCTTCTCAGCCCGGTCGTCTCCGAGAAGAGCTACAGCCTGATCGAGGACCGGAAGTACTCGTTCCGTGTCCACCAGGACGCGCACAAGACCCAGGTCCGCCAGGCCGTCGAGGAGCTCTTCGGCGTCAAGGTGCAGGCCGTCAACATCATCCAGGTCCGTTCGAAGCCGAAGCGGCGCGGCATGATCCGCGGCCGCCGGCCGGGCTGGAAGAAGGCCATCGTGCAGCTCCGCGAAGGGGAATCGATCGAGATCTTCGAGGGAGCGCAAGTCTAGTGCCGAAGAAGTTCAAGCCCACGAGCCCGGGCCGCCGGTTCATGACCGTTTCGGACTTCAAGGAGGTCACGAAGTCCGAGCCTGAGAAGAGCCTCGTCGAGCCGGTCAAGAAGAAAGGCGGGCGGAACAACTCCGGCCGCATCACGACGCGCCACAAGGGCGGCGGCCACAAGCGCCGTTACCGCGTCGTCGACTTCAAGCGGACGAAGGACGGCGTCCCGGCCAAGGTGAAGGCGATCGAGTACGACCCCAACCGGTCGGCGAACATCGCGCTGCTTCACTACGCCGACGGCGCCAAGGCGTACATCCTTGCCCCTGCCCGCCTGAGGGTCGGCGCGACGGTCGAGTCGGGCCCGGCCTCCGACATCCGGCCCGGCAACGCGCTGCCGCTCCGGAACATCCCGACCGGCACGCTCGTCCACAACGTCGAGCTGAAGCCCGGCCAGGGCGGGAAGATGGCGCGGAGCGCAGGCTCCGGTGTCCAGCTCGTCGGCAAGGACGAGGGACACGCGGTTCTTCGGCTACCCTCCGGCGAGCTTCGGCGCGTCCCGCTCGCCTGCCGGGCGACGGTTGGTCAGGTCGGCAACGTCGACCACGAGAACATCTCCGGCGGGAAGGCGGGCCGAAGCCGCTGGCGCGGCAAGCGTCCGACGGTGCGCGGATCGGCGATGAACCCCGTCGACCACCCGCACGGCGGCGGCGAGGGCAAGTCGAAGGGCGGTCGCCACCCGGTCACTCCCTGGGGCGTTCCGACCCTCGGCAAGCGCACGCGCCGCAAGCACAAGGAATCCGATCGTCTGATCATCCGGCAACGCCGGAGAGGCAAGGAGAAGCGTTGAGCAGATCGTCCCGCAAGGGCCCGTACGTCGAAGAGCGACTCATGGCCCGAATCGAGCAAATGAATACGTCGGGATCCAAGCAGATGATCCGGACCTGGTCGCGCGCCTCGACGATCTTCCCCGAGATGGTCGGACACACGATCGCGGTCCACGACGGTCGCAAGCACGTCCCGATCTTCATCACGGAGCAGATGGTCGGCCACAAGCTCGGTGAGTTCGCGCCCACGCGGACCTTCCGCGCGCACTCGGGCGACCGGAAGACAGAGGTTCGGCGCTAGTGGCCAGGGCCCGGACAGAGCCCGTCGAGGAGCGCCAGGAAGTGCGCGCCTCGGCGCAGTACCTGCGCATCACGCCCCGCAAGGCTCGCCTCGTCGTGGACCACATCCGCGGCCGGTCGGTGCCCGAGGCGAGGACCGTGCTCGCGTTCACACCGCGTGCAGCCGCCCGCGAGATCGAGAAGGTGCTCGCGTCAGCGGTTGCGAACGCCGAGGCCAACCACGGGCTGATCGGAGACGAGCTCGTGGTCGCCGCCGCGTACGTCGACGAGGGCCCGGTGATCAAACGCTGGCGCGCCCGCGCACGCGGCCGCGTCGCGCGGATCACGAAGCGCACGTGCCACGTGACCCTGAAGCTGCAGCCGCTCGAGGAGGACGGCGCCGCGCGTCGGCCGCGCGCCGAGGAGCAGCCGAAGGCCGAGGAGGAGAAGCCGAAGAGGCCGTCTCGGCGCCGCACCGCGGCCAAGGCCGAGACCGCCGAGACGACGGCCGAAGAGACGAAGCCGAAAGCGACCCGCTCGCGGAAGAAGCCGGAACCTTCTGCCGCGACTGAGGAGGAGTAATGGGACAGAAGATCCATCCCGGCGGGATGCGCGTCGGCGTCATCCACGACTGGAAGTCGAACTGGTACACGAACGACAAGGACTTCTCCGACGCGATCCTCGAGGACGTCAAGATCCGCGAGCACATCCTCGGAAAGCTGTCGCACGCCGGGCTCTCCGACATCCTGATCCGCAAGGACAAGCAGCGGATCACCGTGGACATCTACACGGCGCGTCCCGGGATCGTGATCGGGAAGTCCGGAGCCGAGGTCGACGCGCTGCGCCGCGACCTCCACGCGCTGACGCGCAAGAACGTCCACATCAACATCAACGAGATCAAGCGACCCGAGCTGGACGCGAAGCTCGTCGCGCAGTCGATCGCCGAGCAGCTGGCGAACCGCGTGGCCTTCCGCCGCGCGATGAAGCGCTCGCTCGCCTCCGCGATCCGCTCCGGCGCGCACGGCGTCAAGATCACGTGCTCCGGCCGGCTCGGCGGCGGCGAGATGAGCCGCTCGGAGACCTACTCCGAGGGCCGTGTTCCGCTGCACACGATCCGCGCGGACATCGACTATGGCTTCGTCGAGGCGAAGACGACCTTCGGCCGGATCGGCGTCAAGGTCTGGATCAACAAGGGCGAGATCATGCCGGAGGGCTTCGAGACGGTCGAGGGGCGCCGCGATGCTCGCCTGGGCGACCAGGATCAGGCTCGTCGCCGCGGCGGTCGCACCGAGGGTCTCAGCGCCTCCCGCGAGGGTGGCCGGGGCCGAAGCGCCGACCGTGAGGGCCTCGGCCCGGTGCGAGAGCGGCGCGGCGGCAGGCGTGGCGGCGGACGAGGGCGCGGCGCGCCCGAGCGCCCGCGGACCGACGAGACCGCGACGAGCGCCGAGGGCCGCGAGCAGCCCGAGGTCACGCCGGAGACGCCGACGGTCCCGGAGGCCGTTGCCGAGGCTCCGGAGTCGACGACCCCGAAGACCCAGGTCGAGGATCCGACCAAGCTCGAGCAGTCGGGTGAACCGTCGGAGGAGAAGACCAACTGATGCTGCTGCCGAAGAAGACCAAGTACCGCAAGTACCAGCGCGGCCGCCGCCGCGGGGTGTCCAAGGGCCAGACCGCAGTGCAGTTCGGCGACTACGGCATCAAGTCGCTGGAAGACGGCTGGGTCACGAACCGCCAGATCGAGGCGGCCCGAATCGCAATGACGCGCAAGATCAAGCGCGGCGGCAAGGTCTGGATCAACGTCTTCCCGGACAAGCCGGTCTCGCAGAAGCCGGCCGAGACCCGCATGGGCTCGGGCAAGGGCTCGCCCGAGCACTGGGTCGCCGTGGTCAAGCCCGGCCGCGTGATGTTCGAGCTCGCCGGCGTGCCGGAGCCGCTCGCCAAGGAGGCGCTGAGGCTCGCCGGCACCAAGCTGCCGGTGAAAACGAAGTTCGTAAAGCGGGAGGCATCTCTCTTTGAAGGCTAAGCAGATCAGGGATTTGACGGACGAGGAGTTGGAACGGGCGCTGGCCGATCGACGTCAGGAGCTGTTCAACCTGCGCTTCCAGTCGGCGACGGGCGCGCTGGAGAACCCGGCTCGCCTGAAGCTGGCGAAGCGTGAGATCGCGCGGATCCTGACCGTCCGCAACGAGCGGGAGACCGAGAGCTAGAGATGGCAGACGAAGAACGCAACGAGCAGGCACAGGAAGAGACCCCGGTCGAGCCGGAGGCGTCCGCCGAGACGCCGGCCGAGCCGCAGCCCGAGGCTCCCCCGGAGGAGCCTGGCCCGCCCGTGCCCGAGCCCGAGTCGCCCGAGCCGACGCCGGAGCCGGCACCGCCGTCCGAGCCGGTCGCCGAGGCGGAGGAGGCTCGAGAGCCGGCCGAAGGGGAGGAGGCGCCTGCTGAAGAGCAGCCGGATGCGGCTGCCGCAGCGCCGCCCCGAAAGAAGAGGAAGCGAGTTCCGCGGTCCGAACGCAGGCAGCGGCCGAAGGCCAAGCGCGAGCAGACCGGCGAGCGCAAGCCGATCACACGAGCGCCCAAGCCCGAGGGCGAGCGCGGCCGGCGCCAGGAGCGCCGTGGCGTCGTCGTCTCCGCGGCGATGGACAAGACGATCGTCGTCCGCGTCGACGTCGTGAAGGCGCACAGGCGCTACAAGAAGGTCGTTCGCCGCTCGCAGCGCTTCCATGCGCACGACGAGCAGAACCAGGCGAAGGCCGGCGACATCGTCCGGATCGTCGAGACGCGCCCGCTGTCGAAGACGAAGAACTGGCGTCTCGCGGAAGTGGTGGAAGCGGCGAAGTGATCCAGCAGGAGTCGAGAGTCCGGGTGGCCGACAATACGGGTGCGCGCGAGATCCTGTGCATCCGCGTGGTCGGAGGCTCCCACCGCCGCTACGCGCGGGTCGGCGACGTCATCGTCGGCACCGTCAAGACGGCGACGCCGCAGGGCGCCGTCCGCAAGGGCGAGGTCGTCCGCGCAGTGGTCGTCAGGACGAGGAAGCCGTACGGGCGCGACGACGGCACCTCGATCGCCTTCGACGAGAACGCCGCCGTGATCATCGATGCGCAGAGCAACCCCCGCGGCACCCGCATCTTCGGCCCGGTCGCGCGCGAGCTGCGCGAGAAGAACTTCATGAAGATCGTCTCGCTCGCTCCGGAGGTGCTGTAGGTGGCTCAGACGATGAAGATCAAGAAGGGCGACCTGGTGCAGGTGCTGAGCGGCAAGGACCGCGGCAAGCAGGGCCGCGTTCTCGAGGCGCGCCCGAAGGAGGGCCGCGTGCTGGTCGAGAACCTGAACGTGATCAAGCGGCACACGCGTCCGCGGCCGATGTCCAACCCGAGCCGGATGGGCGCGCCGCAGATCCAGCCCGGGGGCGTGATCGAGAAGGCCGGTCCGATCCCGATCTCGAACGTGATGCTCGTCTGCCCGGTCTGCAACCGGCCGACGCGGGTCGGCACGATCGTCAAAGAGTCGAAGAGCGGCCCGAAGCGCGTCCGCGTCTGCCGCCGCGAGGACTGCCGTCAGGAGATGGACAAGTAATGGCGACCGCCACGAGAGAGATGCCGCGGCTCAAGCAGCGGTACGTCGAGGAGCTCCGCGACCAGCTCAAGGAGGAGCTTGGCCTCAAGACCATCATGCAAGTGCCGCGAATCCAAAAGATCACGCTGAACATGGGCGTCGGCGAAGCAAAGACCGAGGCCAAGGCGCTCGACAGTGCGATCGAGGAGCTGACGACGATCGCCGGCCAGCGCGCTCAGGTGCGGCGGGCCCGGAAGTCGGTCGCCGGCTTCAAGGTGCGCGAGGGCATGCCGATCGGCGCCAAGGTCACGCTGCGCGGAGACCGGATGTTCGAGTTCCTCGATCGGCTCGTGTCGATCGCGCTGCCCCGCATCCGCGACTTCCGCGGCCTCAGCCCGAGGTCGTTCGATGGGCGCGGCAACTACTCGATCGGCGTCCGTGAGCAGCTCATCTTCCCCGAGATCAACTACGACGACATCGCGGCGATCCGCGGACTGGACGTCACGATCACGACGACGGCCGAGACCGACGAGCAGGCACTCGCGCTGCTCCGTGCGCTCGGGATGCCGTTCGCCGAGGACAGGAGTGACCAGTAGATGGCAAAGAAGGCGTTGGTCCACAAACAGGAGCGCGAGCCGCGCTTCAGGGTGCGGCGCTACTCTCGCTGCCGCCGTTGCGGCCGCCCGCGCGCCGTCTTCCGCAAGTTCGGCCTCTGCCGAATCTGCCTGCGCGAGCTCGCGCACGCGGGCGAGATCCCAGGCATGACCAAGAGCAGTTGGTGACCTAGATGCAGACCGATCCGATCGCAGACATGCTCACCCGTATCCGCAACGCCAACAAGGCGCTGCAGGAGACCGTCGAGATGCCGACCTCCCGGATGAAAGAGGGCATCGCCCGGCTGCTCCAGGAGGAGGGCTACATCAACGGCTACTCGGTCCGGTCGGGCGAGAGCTTCGACTCGCTCGTCGTCGAGCTCAAGTACGGCACGAGCCGCGAGCGCATCATCACCGACCTCAAGCGAGTCTCGAAGCCGGGCCGCCGCGTCTATGCTCGCAAGGATCGCCTGCCGCGTGTCCTCGGCGGAATGGGCACGGCGATCATGTCCACGTCCAAGGGCCTCGTCACGAGCAAGACCGCCGAGCAGGAAGGCATCGGCGGCGAGGTCATCTGTTTCGTCTGGTGAAAGGAATTTCTGCGGTGCCAGACTTCAGTCTGGCTCCGCGTAACTAGATATGAGCCGAATCGGAAAGAAGCCAATCGAGATCCCCGCCGGCGTGTCGGTGTCGGTCAGTCCTGGGCGCGTAATGGTCAACGGGCCGCTCGGCGAGCTCTCGCAGCAGATCCCGCAGCGCATGAAGGTCGAGCAGGCAAACGGGGAGATCCTCGTGTCCAGACCGACCGAGCGCGGGGACGACCGCGCGCTGCACGGGCTCACCCGCAGCCTCGTCGCCAACATGGTCGAGGGCGTCACCAAGGGGTTCGAGAAGCGGCTCGAGATCCAGGGAGTCGGCTACCGAGCTGCCCTCCGCGGCCAGTCGCTCGAGCTCAGCGTCGGGTTCTCGCACTCGGTCGTCGTCGAGCCTCCGGCAGGGATCACCTTCGAAGTGCCGAGCGCGACCGAGGTCGTCGTCAAGGGCATCGACAAGCAGCAGGTCGGCCAGACGGCCGCGGAAGTGCGCGCCGTCAAGCCGCCCGAGCCGTACAAGGGCAAGGGGATCCGCTACGCCGGTGAGTACGTGCGACGGAAGGTCGGCAAGCGCGCATGAGCAAGCTGACCTCGAGACAGCTCAGGGAACGGCGCCACAAGCGCGTTCGCAAGCACGTCTTCGGCACGGCCGAGCGCCCCCGCCTCGTCGTCTTCCGCTCGAACCGCGGCATCGGCGCGCAGCTGGTCGACGACACCGCCGGCCGGACGCTCGCCGCCGCGAGCTCGCTGGACGTGCGCACCGCGAAGGGCAACAAGTCCGATCAGGCGGCCGAAGTGGGCAAGCTGCTGGCCGAGAACGCCAAGAAGGCGGACGTCAAGACGGTCGTCTTCGATCGAGGCGGCTACCTCTACCACGGGCGCGTGAAGGCGCTCGCCGAAGCCGCCAGAGAAGGGGGTCTGGAATTTTGAGCGACTACGCCGAGACACGCGAGCTGAAGGAGCGCGTGGTCGAGATCAACCGCGTCGCCAAGGTGGTCAAGGGCGGCCGGCGGTTCTCGTTCACGGCGCTCGTCGTCGTCGGCGACGAGGTCGACCGCGTCGGCGTCGGCTACGGGAAGGCGCGCGAGGTCCCGCTGGCGATCTCCAAGGCCGTCGAGGACGGCAAGAAGAACCTCTTCACCGTGCCGAAGCACGGGACGACGATCACGCACGAGATCCTCGGTCGCTACGGCGCGGCTCGTGTCCTGCTGCGGCCGGCGAGCGAGGGGACGGGCGTGATCGCGGGGGGCGGAGTCCGGGCGGTGCTGGAGCTCGCCGGTGTCCGCGACATCCTCGCGAAGAGCCTCGGCACGACCAACCCCGTGAACATGCTGAAGGCCACCGTGCAGGGGCTCCAGAGCCTGCGCAGGCCGGAGGAGGTTGCCAAGGCGCGCGGGTTGACGATCACCCAGGTGCTGCCCGTCCCGAAGCAGGAGCCGGAGGAAGAGCAGGAGCAGGAGGAGGCTGCTGCGGAGCCGGAAGCGGTCGCAGCTGCCGCCGAGGAGACGCCGAGTGAGTAAGACGCTCAAGATCACCCAGATCCGCAGCCAGATCGGCCAGACCGCGCGTCATCGGGGGACGTTGCGTGCCCTGGGCCTCGGCAAGATCGGCCGTACCGTCGAGCGCCCGGAGAGCCCGGAAACCGCCGGTATGCTGAGGAAGGTTCGCCACCTCGTCCGTGTCGAGGGCGAGGAGTAGACCCGCCATGCCCGAGCAGCTCAACCTCTCCAACCTGAAGCCTGCGTCCCCGCGCAAGGCCCGCAAGCGGGTCGGCCGCGGCATGGGTTCCGGCAAGGGGCGCTACGCCGGCCGTGGGGTCAAGGGCCAGAAGGCCCGCTCAGGCTCGCACAAGATGCGCGCGGGCTTCGAAGGCGGCCAGATGCCGATCTACATGCGGCTCGGGAAGCAGCGCGGGCCGTACTCCAAGGACGCGATGCCGATCGGGCCGCACCGCACGTTCATGGCCGCGGTCAACGTTCGCGACCTCGAGCGCTTCGACGCCGGCGCGGAGGTGACGCCGGAGGTGCTCTCCGACGCCGGGCTGATTCGCAACGCGAAGGTCGAGGTGAAGATCCTCGGCCAGGGCGAGCTCTCGAAGAAGCTCATCGTCACCGCCCATGCGTTCTCCGCTACCGCGCGCGAGAAGATCGAGGGCGCGGGCGGCTCGGTGAACGCGCTCAAGGAGCCGAAGGTCAAGAAGGTTCGCAGGAAGGCCGCGGCGCCTCCACCTAAGGAAGAGGAGTCGGCCGAGCCTGAGGCCACTGAAGCGGACGAGGAAGCCGAGACCGACTAGATGTTCTCGTGGCTGACCAACGCCTGGCGGGTCCCCGAGCTTCGGCGCCGCGTCCTCTTCACGGCCGTGATCCTCGGCCTCTACCGCCTCGGCTCGTGGATCCCTGCGCCGGGCGTGAACTCGGAGACGGTCGAGAACTACTTCAACTCGTCGGCGGGTGGAACGGTGCTCGCGCTGCTAAACCTGTTCTCGGGCGGCGCGCTCTCGCAGTTCGCGATCTTCGCGCTCGGGATCATGCCGTACGTCACGGCGTCGATCATCCTCCAGCTGCTGACGGTCGTGATTCCGAAGCTCGAGCAGCTCCAGAAGGAGGGCGAGGCGGGCTACGCCAAGATCAACCAGTACACGCGCTACCTGACCGTCGCGCTCGCTGCGGCGCAGGCGACGGGCTTCGCGTTCCTCTTCCAGCGGCAGGGCGCGCTCGAGGCCAACTTCGGCCGCGGCGCGCTGATCGTCCTGACGTTGACCGCCGGCACGACGCTCCTGATGTGGATGGGCGAGCTGATCACGAAGCGTGGCATCGGCAACGGCATCTCGCTGCTGATCTTCGCCTCGATCCTTACCGGGCTGCCGCTCGGCATCCAGGCTTGGGTCGAGGGCGGCATCTTCGAGCGGCTCTTCTTCCCGCTGATGGCCGTGGGCGTCGTCGTCGCCGTCGTCTTCATCCAGGAGGGCCAGCGCCGGATCCCGATTCAGTACGCGAAGCGGATGGTCGGTCGCCGGATGACGACCGGCGGGTCGACCTACATGCCGCTGCGCGTGAACATGGCCGGGGTCATCCCGGTCATCTTCGCCGCCGCCGTGATGGCGTTCCCGCCGACGATCGCGCAGTACTTCCCGCAGACCCAGAGCTTCATCAACAGGTACTTCTCGTACACCGACTGGCCGTACCTGCTGCTCCAGGCCCTGATGATCGTGATCTTCACGTTCTTCTACACGGCGGTGCAGTTCAACCCGGTCGACCAGGCGGACAACCTGCGGAAGCACGGCGGCTACATCCCCGGCATTCGCCCGGGACCGCCGACTGCGCAGTACCTCGACCGCGTGCTGACGCGGCTGACGCTGCCTGGCGCGATCTACTTGGCGATTGTCGCGACCCTGCCGAGCCTGTTCATCGCATACGCCGACGTCTCACAGGCGCTGGCGGGTGCGCTCGGCGGCACCTCGGTCCTGATCGCAGTGGGCGTCGCGCTCGACACGATGCGGCAGATGGAGTCGCAGATGATGATGCGCTCCTACGAAGGGTTCTTGAAGTAACCCCGTGAACGTCCTACTGCTGGGCCCGCAGGGCTCGGGCAAAGGCACGCAGGCGCAGCGGATCGAGGCCGAGTACGGGATCCCGCACATCGCCACCGGGCAGATGCTGCGCGACGCGATCAAGCAGGAGACCGAGCTCGGGACGAAGGTGAAGCCGATCGTCGAGAGCGGCCGGCTCGTGCCCGACGACCTGATGATCGACCTGATCCGGGAGCGGCTCATCGAGCCCGACACCGGGGAGGGGTTCATCCTCGACGGGTTCCCGCGAACGTCGGCCCAGGCCGATGCGCTCGACGCGATGCTGTCCGAGATCGGGCGTGAGCTCTCGATCGTCTTCGAGTTCCAGCTGCCGGACGACGCCGCGACGGCGCGGCTCCTGCGGCGCTCCGAGCTCGAGAATCGCCGCGACGACACGCCCGAGGCGATCGCCCGCCGCCTCGAGCTCTACCACGCGGAGACCGAACCTCTGGTCGAGCACTACCGTGTACAGGGAAACCTCGTCGGGATCCATGCCGACCACAGCGTCAACGAGGTGTTCCAGGAGATCCAGGAGGCGCTCGACCAGGTGGCTGCGAGATCATGATCATCAGGAAGTCGAACGACGAGCTCGAGCTCATGGCTCGCGCCGGCGAGATCGTCGCCGAGGCGCTGGCCCTGCTCGGGCGGAACGTCGGCCCTGGAACGACGACGGGGGAGCTCGATCGGATCGCGGACGAGTTCATCCGCTCGCGCGGCGGCACGCCGACGTTCAAGGGCTACCGCGGCCCCTATCCCTATCCCGCCTCGATCTGCACGTCGCCGAACGACGTCGTCGTCCACGGGATCCCGGACGGGTACGAGCTCAAGGAGGGCGACGTGCTCTCGGTGGACGTGGGCGTCACGCTCGACGGCTACGTCGCCGACTCCGCGTACACGTTCCCGGTCGGGGAGATCGACCCGGAGGCCGAGCGGCTGCTCGAGGTCTGCGAAGCGGCGCTCCACGCGGGCATCGAACAGGCCCTGGCGGGCGGGAAGCTCACGGACATCTCGCACGCGGTCCAGCGCGTGACCGAGGAGGCCGGATTCTCGGTCGTCAAGAGCCTGGTCGGCCACGGCGTCGGCAGGGCGATGCACGAGGACCCGCAGATCCCCAACTACGGGGAGCCTGGGCGCGGGCCGACGCTCGCACCCGGAATGACCCTCGCGATCGAGCCGATGATCAACGCCGGCGGCCCGGACGTCGTCGTCAGGCCCGATCAGTGGACGATCGCGACCTCCGACGGCTCGCTCTCCGCGCACTTCGAGCACACCGTCGCCGTGACCCCGGAAGGGCCCAGAATCCTGACGATGGCGCCGGTTCGCGCCGGGTAAATCGGGAAACGCTCTTTTGCTACCATTTTCCGTCCGGCGCAAGCTGTATCGCGCCATGTCCGTTTGTCGAAAAGACCGCGCTGCAAGCGCGGTTTCCGTGTGAGGAGGTATGGCCCAGAAGGAAGAGAAGATCGAGGTGGAGGGCGAGGTCGTCGAGGCCCTTCCGAGCACCATGTTCCGCATCCAGGTGGACGGCGGTCACGAGGTGCTCGCGAAGATCTCCGGGAAGATGCGCAAGAACTACATCCGCATCCTTCCGGGCGACAGGGTCAAGGTCGAGCTCTCTCCCTACGACCTCTCGCGTGGGCGCATCACCTACAGGCATCGATGAAAGTCAGAGCTTCAGTCAAGCCGATGTGCGAACGCTGCCGCGTGATCAAGCGGCACGGTCGCACCATGGTCATCTGCACGAACCCTCGACACAAGCAAAGGCAGGGATAGAGGAGCGATGGCACGAATCGCCGGCGTGAACCTTCCGCGCGACAAGAACCTCGAGATCGGGCTGACCTACATCTTCGGGATCGGCCGCTCGACCGCGCTGCAGGTGTGCAAGGGGACCGGGCTCTCGCCTACCGAGAAGGTGCGCGACCTGACCGACCCGGAGATCACGAAGCTCCGCGACTACATCGACAGCAACCTCCAGGTCGAGGGTGACCTGCGCCGCGAGCGCACGCAGGCGATCAAGCGCCTGTCGGAGATCGGTGCGTACCGCGGCCTGCGGCACCGCCGTGGATTGCCCGTGAACGGCCAGCGGACGAAGACGAACGCACGGACCCGGAAGGGCCCGAAGAAGACCGTCGGCCGAGGCAAGACGAAGCCGCAGAAGACCTAACTAGTGCCCCTTCCAGCAACACATGCCGGCTTCTGGCCCGCGATCACGCGGCGCCAGAGCACGCCCTCCTCCTCACCAAGGCTGTCCAGCCTTGCCTCGTCGGAGTGCGCACTCTGGCTTGGTGCTCGCGACCCAGAATTCCGGCGGCGTCACTGGAAGGGGCACTGATGGCCCCACCGCGCAGACAAGCGACGCGGGGGCGGACCCGCCGCCGCGTCAAGAAGAACATCGCCGTCGGACAGGCGCACATCAAGACGTCCTTCAACAACACGATCGTCACCCTGACCGACAAGGACGGCGCCGTGATCGTGTGGGAGTCCGCCGGCTCGGCCGGGTTCAAGGGCTCGCGCAAGTCGACGCCGTTCGCGGCGCAGGTGACCGCCGATGCCTGCGCGCGCAAGGGCATGGAGCACGGGCTCCAGAAGGTCGAAGTCTTCGTCAAGGGCCCCGGCTCGGGCCGGGAGACCGCGATCCGCTCGCTCCAGGCGGCGGGACTCGAGATCCTCGGCGTCAAGGACGTCACGCCCCAGGCGCACAACGGCGTGCGCCAGAAGAAGCGGAGGCGCGTCTAGTGGCCAGGTCTCTCGGCCCCAAGTGTCGCTTCTGCCGTCGCGAGGGGATGAAGCTGTTCCTGAAGGGCGAGCGCTGCCTGACCGAGAAGTGCTCGGTTGAGCGCCGCAGCTACCCGCCGGGCGAGCATGGGCGCGGGCGCATCAAGCAGTCCGAGTACCTGCTCCAGCTGCGCGAGAAGCAGAAGGCACGCCGTTACTACGGCCTGCTCGAGAAGCAGTTCCGCACCTACTACACGAAGGCCGCGCGCGGGTCGGGGATCACCGGTGAGAACCTGCTGCGGCTGCTGGAGACCCGGCTCGACAACGTCGTCTACCGGCTCGGCTTCGCCGCCTCGCGCGCGCAGGCGCGACAGCTCGTCCGCCACGGGCACTTCCACGTCAACGGCCGGCGCGTGAACATCCCGAGCTGCCAGATCAGGCCGGACGACGTGGTCACGATGGCGCCCGGAAGCGCGGCCGAGCAGGTGATCCGCGACGCGACCGACCTCACCGCCTCGGTCGCCCCGTGGCTGCAGGCCGACCACGAGAACATCACCGGCAAGGTGCTCAAGTGGCCGGAGCGGGACGAGATCGACACGCCGGTCCAAGAGCAGCTGATCGTCGAGCTCTACTCGAAGTAACGCAGAAACGGAAGGAGCGTTTTGGCAACCAGGACCAGCCTGATGGAGTTTCAGATCCCCCGGATCGTCCACGAGGAGGTGGACGAGAAGCGCGGGGTCTTCGTGATCGAGCCGCTCGACCGCGGTTTCGGTCACACGTTCGGCAACTCGCTGCGCCGCGTGCTGCTCTCGTCGCTCGAGGGCGCCGCGGTCACCTCGGTCAAGATCGAGGGCGTCGCGCACGAGTTCACGACGCTGAACGGCGTGCGTGAGGACGTCGTCGACATCATCTCCGCGCTCAAGAACCTCGTTGCGCGCCTGCACGGGGAGTCGCCGGAGATCGAGGTCCGGCTGACGAAGCGCGGAGCGGGCGTCGTCACCGGCGCGGACATCGAGGCGCCGGCCGACCTCGAGATCCTCAACCCCGACCTCGAGATCGCGCACCTGTCCGACAAGGGCAGGCTGGAGATGACGATGACGATCGGACGCGGACGCGGCTACGTCCCGGCCGAGCTGAACCGGGGGCCCGAGCACACGATCGGCGTGATTCCGATCGACTCGCTCTTCTCGCCGGTCCGGCGCGTCTCGTACGACGTCGAGGCCGCACGTGTCGGGCAGCGCACCGACTACGACAAGCTGACGCTCGACGTCACGACCGACGGCTCGATCGACCCCCGCGAGGCCATCGCCGAGGGTGCCGAGATCCTCATCCGCCAGCTCGCGATCTTCACGGACATCGAGAAGATCGAGGGCTTCGGTGAGGCCGCAGCCGCGCGCGACGCCGCCGCGGAGGCGCCGATTGCGCACGGGATGGAGAACTTCCCGATCGAGGAGCTCGAGCTCGGCGTGCGCTCGTACAACTGCCTCAAGCGGGTCGGGATCGAGACGATCGGCGACCTCGTGACGAAGACGGAGGGCGAGCTGGCGGCGATCCCGAACTTCGGCAAGAAGTCGATCGAAGAGGTCAAGGAGACGCTCGCCACGCACGGGCTCAACCTGCGCGGGGAGGAGTAGCAACCTCCATGCGCCACCATCGCTCGGGGAAGAAGCTCGGCCGCGACTCGGCGCACCGGAAGGCGCTCTACGCCAACCTCGCCGGGTCGCTGATCGAGCACGGGCGGATCAAGACGACCGAGGCCAAGGCCAAGGCGGTCAGGCCGATCGCCGAGAAGATGATCACGCTCGGGCGGCGAGGCGATCTCGCGGCGCGCCGGCAGGCACTCGCCTACCTGCGCTCGCAGGAGATCGTGCACAGGCTCTTCGCCGACGTCGGGCCCCGGTTCGCCGATCGGGACGGTGGTTACCTGCGGATCGTCAAGCTCGGCCCTAGGGCCGGCGACAGCGCGGAGATGGCGTACCTCGAGTTCGTCGACTACGTCCCGCCGGCTCCGCTCGTGCGCACGGTCCCCGAGCCGGCCGAGACGGGCGCGGCACCCGGCTAGAGACCGCGCGAGCCGAGAAAGACGAAGACCGGGTCGGGCGGCTTCGTCTCGACCGTTAGCTCCGTCTCCTCGGGAAGCGTCGCCGCGAGGCGAGCGGCGAGCTCCTGCGCTGACTCCTCGGTCGCGAGATCGACCGTGACGTAGCGCCACCGCCGATGCGCTCGGAGCCCCTCGGATTGGAGCCTGCCGGCCAGGGTGACCGCGTCCCCCCGATCCCGGAGCTCGACCCGAAGGTGCCAGTTCCACGACTCGGTGCGCTTCGCCTCGTGCTCGTCGGCGACCTCGCGCCGTTCCCGCTCGTCCTCCAGAGACTCCTCCGTGCTGGGCAGAGGGATCGCGGGGTCCTTCCAGGCCTGCTCGACGGGATGCCAGCGGCTCGTCGAGATCTCCGCGGTCAGGTCGTCTGCGGCCACCAGCTCGCGGATGACGCGTTCCGCTTCTTCGGCCTGTTCGGCCGTGGCGGCGTAGAGGAAGAGCTGCGAGCCGTCCCGACTGACGACGACGCGGTCGCCCAGACGTTCGCGAGCCTGGTCGTCCAGGTCGAGCGCACGGAGCCGCTCGCTCAGCGAGTAGCCGTGCTCGTCGTCGTCGAGATCGACCTGGATGCGCCAGTCCTCGCCGCTCACGCGGCGGGATGATACGCGCGGCGATGCGTCTCAAGCTCACGCTCGAGTACGACGGCATGGCGTTCCGCGGTTGGGCGGCGCAGCCAGGGCTCCGGACGGTCGAGGGCGAGGTCCAGACGGCACTGTCGCAGGTGTACCCGGGCTGGACCCGCCTCGCCGTGGCCGGGCGCACCGACACGGGCGTCCACGCGCTGGGCCAGGTCGCGAGCGTCGAGGTCGACGGTGGGCCGCCGCCCGACCGGGCGGCCGAGGCGCTGAACGCGGTGCTGCCCCGGGACGTCGCCGTGCTCGCGGGCGAGGAAGCGGAGCCCGACTTCCACGCACGCCACTCGGCGCAGTCGCGCAGCTACCGCTACCGAATCTTCCGGCGACGGGTCCAGTCGCCGCTCGAGGCCAGGCGCGCGTGGTGGTACCCGAAGCCGATCGACGAGCAGGCGCTTGTCGACTCCGCCGAGCTGATGCTCGGCGAGCACGACTTCCGCGCCTTCACCCCAACGGGCACGCAGCACACGGTCTTCCGCCGCAAGGTCCTGGAAGCGCGCTGGCTCGAACGAGGCGACGTGCTCGAGTTCGAGATCACAGCCGACAGCTTCCTCCGCCGCATGGTGAGAACGCTGGTCGGAACGATGCTCGAGCTCCCAACGGAACAAGTCGCTGAGCTGTTGAAGGGCCGAGAGCGATCAAACGCCGGCACGACGGCACCGGCCTGGGGCCTGTACCTCAAACGCGTCCAGTACTGACACGTCCGGTGTCTGACCCCGGACAACGGCCCGAGAAGACGGGTCCACGGGGGAACCAGGCGGTTCCCCCGTGGTTCTCCCGGCGGCCTGCAGCCAGCCGCCGGGGCCCGCGGGCGGGGGGAGAGGCTCGTTCCGCCCGCAAGCGCTCGGCTTCCGACACGGCGGGGACAAATCCCGCCGATACGATCGAATGATGGCAACTCGGACCAAGGTCGCGGAGGGAGAGAAGCGCGCCGCCGAGCTCCGCGAGGCGATCGAGCACCACAACTACCGCTACCACGTGCTCGACGACCCCGAGGTTTCGGACGCGGAGTACGACCGCCTTTTCGACGAGCTGAAGGCGCTCGAGGACGAGCATCCGGAGCTCGCCACCCCCGACTCGCCGACCCGCCGTGTCGGGGCGCCGCCCTCGGATCGCTTCGTCAAGGCCCAGCACCTCTCGCCGATGGGCTCGCTGGAGAAGGTCACGACCGACGAGGCGCTCATCAAGTGGGCGTCCGACGTGGCCAACCGCCTCGACGTTCCCGCGGACAGGATCGCCTGGGTCATCGAGCCGAAGATCGACGGCTCTGCGATCTCGCTCGTCTACGAGAACGGGACGCTGACGCGTGGCGTGACCAGAGGCGACGGCAGACAGGGAGAGGACGTGACGCCGAACCTTCGGACGATCCCGGCGATCCCGCTGCGGATCCGCGGCGACGACCCTCCGGCGGTCCTCGAGGTTCGCGGCGAGGTCTACATGCCGCTCTCCGGCTTCAAGGCGTTCAATGAACGGCTGATCGCGGAGGGGAAGAAGACGGCGCCGAACCCGCGCAACGCGGCCGCCGGCTCGCTGCGCCAAAAGAACTCCCAGATCACCGCCGAGCGACCGCTCTCGATCTGGGTCTACAGCGCCGGCTACAGCGAGGGCCTCCAGTTGCGCACACAGTGGGAGCTGCTCGAGTGGCTGCGGGAACACGGTTTCCGGACGAACCCGCACGCCGAGCGGCTGGAGTCGATCGAGGCGGTCGCAGAGCGCTGCGCGGAGTGGGAGCGGAAGCGCATCGAGCTCGACTACGAGATCGACGGGATCGTCATCAAGGTCGACTCCCTCGCCCAGCAGCGTGAGCTCGGCGCTCTCCACGACCGACCGCGCTGGGCGCGGGCCTTCAAGTGGGCGCCGATGACGGCGACGACGCGCCTGAACAAGATCGCGATCCGTGTCGGCCGGACGGGTGCGCTGAACCCCTGGGCGATGCTCGAGCCGGTCGAGGTCGGGGGCGTCACCGTCTCCCGGGCGACTCTCCACAACGAGGAGGACATCAACCGCAAGGACATCCGTGAGGGCGACGACGTCATCGTCCAGCGCGCGGGTGACGTGATCCCGCAGATCGTCGGCCCCGCAGGGGCGCATCGGCGCGGCACCAAGCCGTTCAGGATGCCGACCGAGTGCCCGCTCTGCGGCGCCGAGATCGTGAGGCCCGAGGGCGAGGTCATGCACCGCTGTCCGAACCGGGCCTGCCCGTCCCGCGGGCTCGAGACGCTGAACAACTGGGTGATGGCGGCCGCCGACATCGAGGGGGTCGGCGAGCAACTCGTGCGCCGCCTCTGGGACCTCGGGCTCGTGCGCTCGCTGCCGGACCTCTACCGGCTGACGAAGGAGCAGCTGCTCGAGCTCGACGGGTTCCAGGAGCGCAGTGCGACGAACGTGATCTCGTCGATCGAAGCGTCGAAGGCGATCCCGTTCAGCCGCGTCCTCTTCGGCCTCAACATCCCCGACGTCGGGTGGGTGACCGCTCAGAACCTCGCGCGCCACTTCGGGACGGTCGATCGGCTCTCGGAGGCGAGCCAGGAGGAGATCATCGAGGTCGAGGGGATCGGTCCCGAGCGGGCGGAGGCGATCGCCGAGTGGTTCTCCGACGAGGCGAACCAGGCCCTGATCGCCGACCTCCGAGAGCTCGGGCTCCGGCTCCAGGCCGGCGAGGAGGAGCGCCCGCCGGAGGGCCCCTTGACCGGCAAGACCTACGTGATCACGGGCACGCTGGAGCGTTGGACGCGGGACGAGGCCCAGGCCGAGCTCGAGGCGCGCGGTGCCAAGGTGACCGGCTCGGTGTCGAAGAAGACGACCGGTCTCGTCATCGGGGAAGAGCCGGGCGGGTCGAAGCTCACCAAGGCGCAGCAGGCTGGCGTCCCGCTGATCACCGAGGCAGAGCTCGTCGAGCTACTGAGCAGCTAGGACAGCCGCGAACCGATCCTGAGCCCGCCTCGCCCAGAAGTGCGATACCGGCCGGCCGTTCTGGAGCACGACGAATGCGTAGCGGCCCCGCACATAGCCGGAGAGCGCCGACGACTCGCGCGTCGTGCCTGTCTTCGCGAGCACCGCGCCGCGAGCGGGTCGGCGTTCCATCCGATGCTCGAGCGTCCCGTTCACGCCCGCGACGGCCAACGAGTTGACAAACGCCGCGTGAATCGCCGCGTCGCGCCAGGCGGCGACCAGGATCCCGATCAGCGCCGCCGCGGTCAGCCGGTTCCTCGGCGACAGCCCGGACCCGTCGACGATGCGCACTCCGGCGAGGGGAACCTCGGCATCGGCCAGGACGCGCCGAACGACGAGCGCGCCGGCGGCGGAGGTTCCGACGCCTTCGCCGAGCGTCCCCAGCTGCTTGAGCAGGAGCTCGGCGGTGAAGTTGTCGCTCTCGCGGTTCATGAACCCGACGATCCGGGCGAGCGGCGCAGACTCGGTCGAGGCGAGCGGCTCGGCGGCGGAGTCGGTCACGCCCACCTTCGCGCGGCCGGCGACGGCGATCCCGACGGAGCGCAGAGCGGCGCGAAACTGCTTCGCGGCGGCGAGCGCCGGCGACGACGTCAGCCAGCCTCGATAGCTGCCGCGGTCGACGGTGAGGGCCGAGAGCGCGGGCGACTGGCTGAGGTAGTAGTACGATCGCCACCCGGGGCCTGTCCGCGCCGCGTCGAAGTAGCTCTCGTCGCCTTCGACCGCCCCGGAGACGCGGCGGACGCCGGAGGCGCGCACCTGGAAGGCGAGCGAGCGAAGATCGCCGCGCGAGAGGGTCGGGTCGCCGAAGCCCTTCAGGACGAGGTTGCCCTTCCAGTCACTGCCGATCAGGTCGCCCTCGCCGTAGACGACCGTGTCCAATCGATACGTCGGACCGAGCAGCGAGAGGGCGGCGTAGGCGACGCCGAGCTTTTGGTTCGAGGCGGGAACGAGGGAGAGCGTCCGGTGGCGGGCGAAGATCGCCCGCCCGTCCGCCAGCTGCACGGCGACGGCTGCAGACCGCGACGGAGGTACGTGCGGGACGGCAAGCGCCCGCGCAAGGCGTGTCGCGACGGGCGAGGCTTCATGGCGGGCTGTGGCGGTCGTGCTGCCCGAGAGCGCGACGAGGACGGTGACTACAGTGACGACGACTCGGCGCGGCACGGGCCCAATTGTAGGTCCTGGTCCCTCGCAAGATGGGCCGTTCGGCCTATTGGAAACACGTGCTGACCGTTCGATAATCGGCAGCGAGCGACCGCCATGACGAATCTAGCCGCGACCACCGATCGAATCCACACGCTGCTCGCCGGGATCGAACGCGGGGTCCAGCCGGATCGTCCGCACCTCGAGGAGACGCTGACGGATGGCTACGCCTGTGCGCTGACGTTGGACGCGGAGTGCCGGCGGCTCGAGCGGTGCATCTCCGTCAGGGCTGAGCGCCTCGCCGACGGCAGCGGTGAGGAGGCACATGAGCTGTCGCGCCTCGCCCGCCTGCTCACGTCGCGGCGAGGTGAGCTCCGCTCCCTGCGCGAGCTCCTGGCAGTCCTGAAGAACGGCGCCCGCGAACCGAAGGTCGCGTAGAACTTCGTCGAAAGTCTCGCGACTTTCGACGACCCTATCGAGTCCGTGCGGCGCTTCGCGCCGCGCGGCCCAGAGTCGCTCTGTCAGTTCCTTCTCAAAGAGCCGACGCGGCGGAACGGGCAGAGCCCGTTCCGCGGCGAGTCATACCAACCCTCGCCGCACTGCATACACCGCCGCTTGAATGCGGTTTTCGATCTGGAGCTTCATCAGGATGTTCGAAATGTGGTTCTTGACCGTCTTGGGGCTGATGTGGAGGTCCTTGGCGATCTCGGCGTTGTCTTTGCCGTTCGCGATCAGCCGTAGCACTTCGGTTTCGCGCTCCGAGAGCTCCGGTCTCGGCACCGCGGTGTCCTCCTGGACTCCTGCCGCGCGAATTCGCTGAAGCACCTTCGCGGCGATGTGCGGAGAGATCAGCGCCTCACCGACCGAAGCGGCGTGGATGCCCAGCATCAGGTCCTCGATCGACGAGTCCTTGAGCAGGTAGCCGCAGGCGCCCGCGAAGATCGCGTCCATGACGTCGCCGTCCTGATCCGAGATCGTCAAGACGACGACGCGGGTCAGTGGGGCGAAACGAGCGATCTCTCGGGTCGCCTCGATGCCGTTCATGCCGGGCATGTTCAGATCCATCACCACGACGTCGGGAGCGAGCTCCCTGACGAGGCTCAGCGCCGTCGCACCCTCCGACGCCTCTCCGACGATCTGGAGGCCCTGCTCCTCGAGCAGGTTGCGCAGCCCCGTACGGAACAGGTCGTGGTCGTCGACGAGCATGACTCGCAGGCAGTCGCCGGCGACCTTCTCGGTGGGCCCGGCCGCATCGGTCGCCATCGTGCGTATTGTCATGTGGATCGCGCCGCCTGTCTATGTGTAGACGGTGATCGCGACGACGCGGGAGCCCCACGCTCTGGCCTGCCCGATGGTCGGGAACCAGAGGTCGATCCTGGCGCCCTGGATCGCCCCGCCGGTGTCGGCGGCGACTCCGACGCCGTAGCCGGGAATGTTGAGGCGCGAGCCGAGCGGGATGACCGACGGGTCGACGGCAACGGCGCCCCAGCCGACAGGTCGCCCCGACGCCGTCGAGCCCGGGAGCGCGTACCCCGTCGCGACGACGGTCATCGTCGCCACGCCACTCGGCGCTGCGGTGCCGGGCTGGGCCTGCACGGAGCCGCCGAGCGCAACCGGTGACGACACCGGCGGGACGGATGCGAGCGAGCGGGCTCGCTCTTCGAGGCCGGCGATCTGCGCGGTGTTCGACCGGCTCGCCGACCTCATCGCCGCGATCGTCTGGAGCCGCTCTGCCCGTGCGGCGGCCAGCGAGGCCGCGGCGGCTGCACGCGCGGCGGCGAGCTGCTCGAGCTCACGCTGACGAGCAGCGAGGGCCCGGGTGAGGCGTGTGAGGCGCTTCGTCGCCGATCGTGCCTTCGTCAACAGGACTTGGTCCTGCTCGGCGGCGAAGTCGAGTGTCTCGATCGCGTTCAACGCCTTCTCGAGCGAGCCGGCGCCGAGGATCACCGCCAGCGGGTCGGCGTCTTCCTCCTCGTAGAGAGCCTGGAGTCGTCTGGCGAGCGCCCGCTGGGTCGCGCGGACGGAGACGCGCACGATCGCCAGCTCCTCGTTCACGGCGCGCCGTCGGCTTCGGACGACTGCGGCCCGGGAGCGAAGCGAGGCCAGCTCGGCCCGCGTCCGCGCCAGGCGGGCCTCGATCCCCGCCAGCCCACCGAGCGCCGATCGTGAGGTCGCCTCGAGCTGGGCATTCTTCCTTTCGAGCGCTCGAGCCTGTGCTTCGAGGTCGGCGACAGTCTCCGCCGAGCCGGCGGCGACGAGGGACGCACCGACAGCCGTCGCCGCAGCGACGGCCAGACAGAACGTCCGCAACCCCCTCCCAGGCGCGCGCACGAGGGCAGGAAGGTACCACAGGTCCGAGGAGCGCTCTTCTAGCCGATTTGTCTGTTAGGGTGCCGCACTTGTGACAGCCCGGTCCCAGCCCGGCGGCAACGCTGGGGGGCCGTCATTAGGTCTTGAGCATACGCGCACTCAGTCTCCTCCCACTGATCGCCGTTTCGCTGGTAGCGGCCGGTTCAGCGACCGCCGAGCCGCCGAGCGTCGCCTCTAAACAGGCCCAGGCGGAGAGCGTCATGGCGCAGATCCAGAGCCTCGACGGGTCGCTGGAGCATGCGATCGAGGCGTACAACCTGGCGAACGAGAAGCTGAACGCGATCCGGCGAGATCTGGCTCGGAACCGGGTCGACCTAGGGATCGCGAAGCGCAACCTGCGGCGCTCCGAACAGGTCCTGGCGAATCGCGTGGTTGCGATCTACACGTCGGGCGAGTCCGATTCGGCCCTGGACGTGCTCGTCGGATCGAAGAGCCTGGCCGAGATCGTGGACGGCCTGGAGGCCGTCGATCGCGTCTCGGAGCAGGACACCGAGGTTCTCACCGACGTTCGGCGGTTTCGGAAGCAGGTTCAGCGCCGACGTGCGTACCTGAAGAACGCGCGTGCGCGACAGGCCGAGCTCGTCGCCGAACGGGCTGCACACAAGGCGTCGATCGAGGGCCAGCTCGCCGAGCGGCGGAACATGCTCGCGTCGATTCGCTCCGAGATCGCCGAGATCCGCGCCGCGGAGCAGCGCCGCCAGGCAGAGCTCGCGCGCCAGGCTCGCGCGAGGCTCGCGCAGCCGCAGCCACTGATTCCCAGCATGGCGGCGCCGGCGGCCGAAGCATCGTCCAGCGCGCCGGCGGCACAGCCACAACCAGCACTGCCGTCGCCGCCGCCGGCGACCCACGGCGGCGTGGTCGGAATCGCCATGCAGTACCTCGGGACGCCCTACGTCTACGGCGGAGCGAGTCCGTCTGGGTTCGACTGCTCGGGATTCATCATGTACGTCTATGCGCAGGTTGGCGTGTCGCTCCCGCACAATGCGGCGGCACAGTACGGCCACGGGACGCCCGTCGATCGCAGTCAGCTCCAGCCCGGCGACCTCGTCTTCTTCAACGGACTCGGGCACGCCGGGATCTACGTCGGCGGCGGCTCGTTCATCCACTCCCCACACACCGGCGACGTCGTGAAGATCTCCAGCATGTCCGGCTGGTACGCGTCGACCTACGTCGGCGCTCGCAGGGTCTAGCCTCGGCGAGCTAGTGGTGCGCGTGGTGCGCGTGCGCCACGGCGTGGCCGCGCCCTCGAGCGATCAGCCAGCGGTTCACCGGGAACGCCGCCACCCACGCAACCGCGAGGGCGAACGCGAGGCTCCCCCAGAAGAGCAGGTCCGCGAGGCCCGCCTCCATCGCGCCCGGGATGACCAGCAGGATGCCGTTGTCCACGATCTCCATGACCGTGATCGACAGCGTGTCCGCGGCCAGGGCGATCGGAACGACTGCGCCGAGTGCCAGGCCCGACCGAAATAGCGGCCAGGACGTGAACAGGTAGCCGAAGAAGAACGCGAGCACGATCGCGACGACGATCGTCTCGAAGTTGCCCCAACCGAGTGCAGTCCCGATGACGACGCCGAGCACCTCGCCGATGGCGCACCCCGTCAGGCAGTGGGTGGTCGCGCTCGCCGCCAGGCGATTCAGGCTTTGCTCAGCGTGGAGGTGAGGCACTCGCGTACAGCGACTCGATCTCGTCGGCGAAGTGCCCGCAGACGACCTTGCGCTTGAGCTTCAGCGTCGGCGTGACCTCGTCATGGTCGGGCGAGAAGTCGCGATCGAGGATCGCGAAGCGCTTCACCTGCTCGAACGACGCCTTGTCCGCATTCACCTCGTCGACGACCTCCTGGATCAGGCTCCTGGGGTCGCTGAGGCCTTTCGCAGCCTCGTCGAGCGTGATCAAGGCCGTCAGGTACGGGCGCCGATCGCCGATCACCAGGGCCTGGGAGACGTACTTGGACGCCTTGAGCTCGTTCTCGATGTTCTGCGGCGCGACGTTCTTGCCGCCGGCGGTGACGATGATGTCCTTCTTGCGATCGGTGATCGTCAGGAAGCCGTCGTCGATGTGGCCGATGTCGCCGGTGTGCAGCCAGCCCTCGTCGTCGACGACCTCACGCGTCGCCGCCTCGTCCTTGTAGTAGCCGGCGAACACGTTCGGGCCGCGAATGAGGATCTCGCCGTCGCTCGCAGCGCGAACCTCGATCCCTGGGATTGCCGGGCCGACCGTGCCGAAGCGAAAGCTTGTCGGCATGTTCACGTTCGACGCGGTGGTGCACTCGGTCTGGCCGTAGCCTTCAATGATCAGGATGTCGATCGAGTGGAAGAACTCGGCGATCTCCTTCGCGAGTGGAGCGCCGCCGGAGATCGGCAGCCGCAGCCGCCCGCCCAGCCGCTCCTTCACCTTCGAGTAGACGAGCCTGTCGGCCAGTCGGTGCTGGAAGCCGAGGAGCGCGGGAACCGGCTTCCCCTGCTGCTTCAGCTCGCTGACCTCCCGGCCCACTCGAAGCGCCCAGTCGATCAGCCGGCGCTTGACCCCCGTCGCCTCGTCGAAGCTCGCCTGGACGGCCGTATGCACCTTCTCGAAGACCCGAGGGACGCTTGGCATGACCGTTGGGCGCACCTGGGCCGCGACCTCGGCCACGCGTTGCGGGTCGGGGCAGAACGCGATCGTGCACCCGACGTAGGCCGAGAGCAGATGGAGGCAGCGCCCGAAGTTGTGGGCCAGCGGGAGGTACAGGAGGATCACGTCGTCCGGGCCGATGAACTCGGGGACGTCGTCGACCGCGCTCACCATCTCGTAGTAGTTGCGGTTCGTGATCATGCAGGCCTTCGGCGGCCCGGTGGTCCCCGACGTGTAGATGTAGGTGAAGAGGTCGCTCTCGGCGATCGCCTCGCGGGCCTGGTCGAGGGCGTCCGGGTTCGCTGCCGCGTAGTCGCGGCCCTTGGCGCGGAGATCCGCCAGGTCGTCGAACGTCAGGACGCGACGGAGCTTGGGCAGGTTTGCCCGCTCCGCTTCGATCTTCGCCCGCTGTTCGGCGTCCTCGACGAGGATGCCCACGGCGTCCGAGTGGTCGAGGACGTAGGCGCAGTCCTTCGGCGGGAGCGACGGGTAGATCCCCGCACCGATCGCGCCGATGGATCCGAGCGCGAAGTCGAACTGCACCCACTCGACGGTCGTCCGAGCGAGGATGCCGACGGCGTCTCCCTTGCCGATGCCGAGTGCGAGCAGGCCGTTCGCGAGCTCGTCGACGGCAGTGCGGGCCTCGTCCCAGGAGATCTCACGCCACTCGCCGTCGGTCTCGACCAGGTAGGCCGTTCCCGTTCGATCCTGCGCACGGCGCCAGAGCGCGGCGATCGTCCGCGTTCCCGTCGTCCGTTCGACCTCGATTGTCACCACGGCCGATCTTATGCAGAAGGGAAGCGCTGCCAGAGGGCGAAGAGACTCGGTCCCTCTAAACTTCTCTGACCTCATGCGCACGCTCTGGAACGGATCGATCAACTTCGGCCTGGTCAATATCCCGGTCGGACTGGCCCTGGCGACGAAGCCGGGCGCGAAACAGTCAGATGTCAGCTTTCGCACGCTCCATCGCGAGTGCGGGACGCCGATCAAGCAGAAGCGCTGGTGTCCGGTGCACGACCGCGAGGTCCCGGCCGAAGAGCTCGTCAAGGGCTGGGAGGTCGCCAAGGGCGAGTTCGTCTTCATCGAAGACGCTGACCTCGAGGCGATCACGGTGCAGGACGACTCGCGGGCGATCGAGATCGCGCGCTTCGTGCCGCTCGACCAGATCGACCCGATCTACTTCGACCGCACGTACTTCCTCGCGCCGTCCTCGGTCGCAGCGCAGCGCCGCCCGTACGTCCTTCTCCTGCGCGCCATGCAGGAGACGGGCATGGGGGCAATCGGCCGTTTCGTCCTCCGTGGCCAGGAGAACTTCGCCCTGATCCGGCCGCGCGGCGAAGCGCTCGCACTCGAGACCCTGTTCGTGGCAGAGGACGTGAGATCTCAGGACGAGATCGAAGAGGCCGTCTCCGGCACCGAGGTCAAGGATGCCGAGATGGACCTTGCGCGTCAGGTGATCGACAGCCTGACGGACGACTTCGAGGCGGAGGAGCTCGTGAGCGAGTACCGGCAGGACCTGCGCTCGATGCTCGAGGCCAAGCTCGAAGGCCAGGAGATCAAGCGGCCGGAGCCGGAGCCGGAGGAGGCGCCGGTCATCGACCTGATGGAGGCGCTGCGCCAGAGCGTCTCCGAGGCGCAGAAGGACAAGCCGCCCGCGAAGGCGAAGGCCAAAGCCTCACGCTCCACCGGCACGCGAAAGCGTGCGGCAGCAGGCAAGAAGTAGCCCCTCTTAGTGTTGTTGCTGGACGGCGGGTAGGCCGGTCGCCTGGAGCTGAGCGGCGAACAGGGTCTTGTCGATCTTTCCGTGGTAGATCGGGACGCCCTCCTGGAGACAGAGGCGGATGACCTGCTCGCGCTCCATGTTCATCTCCTTGGACAGCTCCTCGGGCGTCAGATGGTTCGCCATTCGCTACTCCCTTCGATCTGTGTCCAGAAACGAAAAGACCCGCCACCGCAAGGCGTGACGGGCTCGAAAGCTCGCGTGTCGGCTGGGCGGCTCATCACTCGCTCAACCTCCTCGTCGACACGCTTTGATCTTACACGGGGTTGGGAAGGTCAACGAACTCCCAGTCGACGTCGAACCGCTGCGACAGTCGTTCGGCCAGGGCCTCGATCCCGAACGTCTCGGTCGCGTAGTGGCCGCCGGCGAGGAAGTGCGCGCCGAGCTCGCGTGCTGCGTGGAGCGTCGGCTCGGACGGCTCGCCGGTGACGAACGCCTGGTAGCCGAGCGCCGCCACCTGCGGGAACAGCCTCGCAGCGCCGCCCGTGATCACGGCGACCCGCTCGATCTCGGCCGGGCCGCCGTCGAAGACCTGCGGCTCGCGGCCGGTCGCCTCCTGGAGCCTCGCGGCGAGCCCGTCGAGGTCGATCGGCTGGTCGAGCCGGCCACCGACGCCCAGGTCGAGAACCCGGTCGGTGTCTCGGATCCCCAGCTTCTCCGCGAGCAGCGCGTTGTTGCCGAGCTCCGGATGGGCGTCGAGTGCCAAGTGATACGCCGCGAGCGTGATGTCGGCGTCGAAGAGGGCCTGGAGACGGCGACGCATGGCCACGTCGATGACGCGCGAGTCCGCGTTCCAGAGGATTCCGTGGTGGACGATGACGAGCTCGGCGCCGCTCCGCGCGGCACGTTGGAAGAGCTCGAGCGAGCTTGAGACCGCGGCAGCGATCTTCGTGACTTCATCGGCGCCGACGACCTGGAGCCCCATCGGCCCGTAGTCGTCGAAGGCATCCAGGTCGAGGAGCTCACCGGCGTAGTCGAGGATTTCGTCGCGCGCTGCCATCACAGGTACCCTGTGGCCGCTCGGGGTGTGGCGCAGCCTGGTAGCGCGCTCCGTTCGGGTCGGAGAGGTCCCCAGTTCAAATCTGGGCACCCCGATTGGCACTCTCCATCCGACGATGCACGATCGCTGTGCACTCGTCTTCGACGTAGTCCAGGCCGGCCTCCGTGACGATGCGCCGGGCTTCCGGTGAGAAGAGGTGGAGCTGCAGCCAGAAGGCCTTGGCGCCGGCCTCGACGGCCTCTCGCGCATGCGCGGGCGCGGCCCCTTCGCGCCGGAAGACATCAACCAGGTCGATCGGTTCGTCGATCTCGGCCAGCGAGGCGACCACGGGGACGCCGAGCACCTCCTCGACGTCGGGCGGCCGGACCGGGATCACGCGGAAGCCCTGGTCGAGCAGGTAGCGCATGACACCGTGGCTCGGGCGGCCCGGGTCCGGCGAGGCGCCGACCATTGCGATCGTCTTCGTCTCGCGAAGAATCTGTTCGGGGCTCCTCATCACGACCGAAGCTATCCTGCCAGCCGATGTCCGGCACGCTGCGCGTCGCCTGCGTCCAGCTCACGAGCCGGTCCGACAAGGCGGCGAATCTCGAGAAGGCAGAGCGGCTCGTCGCGCGAGCGGCGGCGACCGGCGCCGACGTCGTCGTGCTGCCGGAGAAGTGGAACGCGATCGGCGACGCCGAGGTGTTGCACGGGGCCGCCGAGACCCTGGCCGACGGGGAGTCGGTCGAGGCGATGGCGGAATGGGCGCGCACCCACGGGATCACGCTCATCGGCGGCTCGATCACGGAGCGGCGCGACGGCCGAGAGAAGCTCTCGAACACGTCGGTCGTGTTCGAATCGGACGGCTCGATCGCGGCCGTCTACCGCAAGATCCACCTGTTCGACGTCGACGTCGGCGGCCACGTCTATCGCGAGTCCGACGCCGAGGAGCCCGGGAACGAGCCGGTTGTGGTCGAGACGGAGGGCTGGACCACCGGACTGACCGTTTGTTACGACGTCCGCTTCCCGGAGCTGTACCGGATCCTCGCGCTCCAGGGCGCGGAGCTGGTCACCGTCCCCGCGCACTTCACGCTGTACACGGGCAAGGATCACTGGGAGCTGCTGCTCAGAGCCCGCGCGGTCGAGAACCAGTACTACGTTGCAGCTGCGGCCCAGATCGGGGAAACGCTCCCCGGCCGGCTGAGCTACGGCCGATCGCTGATCGCCGATCCCTGGGGAATTGTCGTCGCAACGGCGCCCGATGAGGAGACGGTTATCGCGGCCGAGCTCGACCGCCGGCGACTCGAGGAGGTGCGGGCGAAGCTCCCGTCCCTCGCCAGCAGGCAGGCGGATGCCTACCGCTGGCCAACGCCGACCCCATAGAGCCGGTGGACATCCGCGCAGTCCTCTTCGACCTCGACTTCACCCTGGCGAAGCCCGGCCCGGACCTCGGGCCTGAGGGCTACCAGCGGCTCGGGCGCCGCTTCGGGCTCGAGCTCGATCCCGCGCGCTACAAGGAGGCGCGCGAGCGGGCGGTCGAGGGCCTCCAGAAGCATCCGGACTTCCGCCACGACGAGGAGATCTGGGTCGCGTTCACCGAGCGGATCATCCGGGGGATGGGAGGCAACTCCGAGCGCGCCTACGAATTCGCGGTGGAGATGACTCGGGCGTGGGAGCGCGCGCACAACTTCGATCTCTTCGACGACGCCATCCCCGTGCTCGCCGAGCTCCGCCGGCACGGCCTCAAGCTCGGGCTCGTCTCCAACACCGGCCGCGACGTGGACGAGTTCCTGGAACACCACAGCCTCGTCGTCGACGCCGCTCTCTCGTCCCGTGTGCACGGGCGAGTGAAGCCGCACCCGACGATCTTCCTCGCCGTGCTCGAGCAACTCGGGGTCGAGGCCGAGCAGGCGGCGATGGTCGGCGATTCCCTGGAGGACGATCTCGAGGGCGCCCGCGCGCTCGGGATGCGCGCGTTCCTCGTCGACCGGGAGGGGCTCTACCCGGAGGCGGACGATCGGCTGCCGGACCTGTTCGCGCTGCCCGCTGCGCTCGGGCTCGCTACTGGCAGCGCTCCGAGTTCGGGCACGTCCTGAGAATTCGGACGGCGGGCGGCCGTCGCCGGCCGTTCGGCCAGGAGATCCGCAGCAGCAGAGAGGCTGCGTTGTTCTCGTAGCGGAGCTCCCGGAAGAGATAGCGCCGGTTCGCCCTGTGGATCAGCAGGTACGTGCCGGCCTTCACGCCGGTCAGGTCGAGGTTCTGGCCGTGGAAGTGGCTCGGGTAGCGGTCCGTGTAGCCGACCGACGTCCCCTGGTTGACGGCCATCGCCTGGGGACGGCCCTGCTCGCAGTAGCCGGTGTACACCGGGCTGCGCGGCTCGTTCAGGAAGTTGCCGGGGGCATGGGCGTAGTGGTCGGCGAGGCAGAAGCCGCTCTTGCGGTCTCGAAGCAGCAGCGCGTTGTCGGAGGCGCGCCTCAGCTCGTAGCGCTGGAAGCCCATGACGTGCCAGTGGGAGTGGGTCGCCGAGTACACGTAGCGCAGAACGCCCACGCGCGGGTACGTCCGCCGGCGACCGCCGGCGGCGAGCCGCACGACCTGCGCCGCGCGCATGAAGGGGACTCTGCGGGTGGCGCGCCTCGCCGTGATCACCACCGGCCCGAGCCCGACGTTGTCGGTCGCCGAGTCGAAGCCGAGCAGGAAGTGGCGGCGGTGGCCGCCGGTGACGGTCCGGATCGAGAGGTCGGTGGGTTGCCGCTGCTCGAAGTCTGGGAGGAGCTGGACGACCCGCGGCTCGGGGCGGGCCATCGCCGACGTCGCGTCCGGCGTCTCGACGAGCTGGACCGTCGGCCCGGCTGTCGGTCCGGCGGCCGGTGAGCGCCAGAGCAGGGCGACGCCGCTGCGGTTGCTCGTGAACACGACGCTGCGGCCGTTGGTGGTGAACGCCGGTGCGGCGTCGACTGCCGGGTCGGCGGTCAGGGCCGTGACGGCGCCCGAGCGCAGGTCGAGGACGTAGATGTCCGGCACTCCCGTCTCGTTGGAGACGTAGGCCAGCCGGAGGCCGTCGGGTGCCCAGACCGGAGCGGTCTGCGCCCCGGCGGCGGAGGTCACAGCCCTGGCCCGGCCGCCCTGGGCCGACATGAGGTAGATGTTGTCGCCGTCCGTGAAGGCGATCCGGCGTCCACCCGGCGACCAGGCCGGCTCGAGGCCGGAGCCGATGCGCCGCTCGCCGCCGCCGTCCGCGCGAAGGATTACGAGTCTCCCGCTTCGCTCGACGACCAGGTGCCGTCCGTCGGGTGCCCAGCTCGGCGAGCGCTCCGCGATGCGGTCGGTGCGTGTGATCCGGCCGCGGTGGCTGCCGTCGGCGTCCGCGATGAAGAGATCGCCGGCGCCGCCGGCCCCGGGGGCGACGAAGGCCAGGCGGCGTCCGTCGGGTGACCACGCCGGATCGATCGCGCCGCGCTTGAAGCGGAGGACTCGCCGCCTTCCGGCCAGATAGACGCCGCCTCCGGCCGGCTCGGAGCGGGCGAAGGCCAGGGTCGCCCACGCCGCCGGCTTCGGCGCCAGGGACCGGCCGGCCTGGGAGAGCGTTGCGGCGACGAGTCCCGTCGCAGCCAGCGTCAGCGTGCCGAGGACGATGGCCGCGCGTTTCATCGGCGCGAGCCCCCGAACTCGGCTGCTGCTTCCTCCAGCGTCGCCACCGGGCCGACCGCGACGTCCTCGTCATCGAACAGCTCGAGCCAGTCGGCGAGCGGTCGTGTGCGGAAGTGCTCGGCGAGGACGTCTGCCAGCTCGTCCTGGGAGTCGGCATCGAATTGCCGTTCCGTCAGCTCCGGCCGGCCGAGCAGCTCGCAGAGGCGCCGGAAGAACTTCTGCTCGAGCGCCGCGACGGTCAGGTGGCGGCCGTCGCCGGTCTGGTAGATGCGGTACGAGGCGAGCCCGCCCGTCAAGAGCCGCGGGATGGGATCACCGCCCAGGCGGTGAGCTGCGAACTGGTGCGATCCGTGCGTCATGGAGACGACGAGATGGGTGCCGCGGCCGGTCTTCTCGCGCTCGAGCAGAGCAGCAAGTATCCGGTTCACGGCGGTCAGCGAGCCCGCCGCGAGGTCGGCAACCTGGGTCGGCGGCAGGGTCGGAGCGGTGTCGGCCAGCAGGCCGGCCCAGCCGAGGTAGTTCAGGTCGTGGCCCGCGCGCTGTTCGTGCCGGTCTCCGAGGCCGAAGCCGGTGATCGAGCAGTAGACGACGCGCTCCGGGAGCTCCTCGGGGCCAACGCCCAGGCGTTCCGCGACGCCGGGCCGGAAGCTCTCGATGACGACATCCGCCTGGGCACACAGCGCGCGCCCTTCGTCGGGCTCGTGCTTGAGGTCGATCCTGATCGACTCCTTCCCGTCGTTCAGAGCGTCGTGCCACGCGGGCGCCACGTGCCGCATCGGATCGCCCTCGGGCGGCTCGATGCGGACCACCCGTGCGCCCAGGCGCAGGAGCTCGCGACTGGCGAACGGGCCCGGCAGGTAGCGGGTCAGGTCGACGACGAGGATCCCCTCGAGCGCGCTCACGGGGAGGCGGAAGCTATCAACGCCGGCGCCTGCGTCCCGCCGGCCGCGCGAGCCGCGTCAGCTCGGGACGGGGGCTCGCTCGGCCGCCGCGACCGCCAGGGCAGGGCCCCACGACGCGATCGGCGACATCTCGCCGCCTCGTCCGTTGAGGCGGCGGTAGCCGAGGGCATGCTCGGCCTGCATCATCTTGTGTACCTGGGTCGTGCCCTCGTAGATGATCGGCGCCCTGGCGTTCCTGAAGTAGCGCTCGATCCCGTACTCGGCGGAGTAGCCGTACGCGCCGTGCACCTGGATGGCGAGGTGCGCCGCGCGGAACGCCGACTCGGTCGCATGCCACTTCGCGAGGGACGTCTCCCGGGTGTTGCGCTTGCCCTCGTCCTTCATCCAGGCCGCCTGCATGACCAGCAGCTTCGAGGTCTCGTAGCCGAGCACCATCTCCGCGATCATGTCCTGGACGAACTGGTACCGGCCGATCGCCTGCCCGAACGTCTCACGCTCGCGGGCGTACTCGACGGAGCGCTCGAGGCAGGCCCGTATGACGCCGCAGGCGCCGGCAGCGACCGTGAAGCGGCCCTGATCGAGGCCGTACATCGCGATCTCGAAGCCCTGGCCCTCTTCCCCGACGAGGTTCTCGGCCGGCACCTCGACGTTCTCGAAGAAGAGCTCGCCGGTCGACCCTGCCCAGATCCCGAGCTTGTTCTCGGTGTCGCGCGTCGAGACACCCGGCCACTGGCGCTCGACCACGAAGGCCGAGATCCCCTTGTGCTTCGCCCCGGGGTCGGTCTTCGCGAACACCAGCTGGTGGTCGGCCACGGACGCGTACGAGATCCAGTTCTTCTGGCCGTTGAGGACGTACACGTCGCCTTCGCGTCTCGCCGTCGTCCGCATCGACGCTACGTCCGAGCCGGCCGCCGGCTCGGTGAGCCCGAAGCACGCGAGTTTCTCGCCCCGCGCCTGAGGCACGAGATAGCGCTGCTTCTGCTCCTCCGTCCCGTATCTGAGGAGCGACAGCGAATTGAGCCCGACGTGGACCGAGATCAGCGTCCGAAAGGCCGCCTCGCCGCGCTCGATCTCCTCGCACGCCAGCGCCTCGGAGACGAAGTCGAGCCCCGCGCCGCCGTACTCCTCCGGGACGACGATTCCCAGCAGGCCGAGCTCGGCCATACCCTCGATCGCGCCCAGGTCGAGCTTGTGCTCGATGTCGTTCTCGACGGCGTTGGGGAGCACGCGCTCGTCCACGAACGCCCGAACGGTGTCCTGGATAAGACGCTGCTCATCGGTCAGCTCGAAGTCCACGCCGCACGCAAAGTGTACGGCCGCACCGGCAAAGCCGGCACGGCCTCTAGACGGCGTCGTCAAGTCGACGCCTTCGCGGACGAGTGCTCACTACACTCCGCCGAGACATGGCGACGATCGAAGAAGCAGTCGCAACCGGCGTTTCATTCGAGCTGACCGACGAGCAGCGAGAGCTCAGACGGCTCTCGCGCGAGTTCGCGGAGAAGGAGATCCGTCCGAAGGCGGCCGAGTACGACGAGCACTCGACGCACCCCGCGGACATCATCGCGAAGGCCCACGAGGTGGGTCTGATGAATCCACACATCCCGGAGGAGTACGGGGGTCTCGGGCTTCCGGGCTTCGACGGGATGCTGATCGGTGAGGAGCTCTCCTGGGGCTGCGCCGGGATCGCGGTCTCGATCGTCGCGAACACGCTGGGCGCAGCGCCGGTGATGATCGCCGGCACCGACGAGCAGAAGCGGCGCTGGCTGTCGCCGCTGCTCGAGGAGCCGATTCTCTGCTCCTTCGGCCTCAGCGAGCCGAACGCCGGCTCGGACGTCTCGGGCATCGAGACGACCGCCGTCCGTCAAGGCGACGAGTACGTCATCAACGGCTCGAAGATGTTCATCACGAACGCCGGCCAGGCCGAGTGGCTCGTCGTCTTCGCCTCGACCGACAAGAGCCAGGGCCACCGCGGCCTGACGGCCTTCGTCGTGCCGACCGACCTCGACGGCGTCACGGTCGAGAAGCACCTGGACAAGATGGGCCAGCGGGCGACGGACACGTCGGCGCTCGCGTTCCAGGACGTTCGGGTGCCGGCAGACCATCGGATCGGCGAGGAGGGCGAAGGCTTCAAGGTCGCGATGAAGACGCTCGACTTCACGAGGCCCGGCACCGCCGCCGGGGCCGTCGGCGTCGCGCAGGCTGCCTTCGACTACTCGGTCGAGTACGCGAAGACCCGGGTGCAGTTCGGGCAGCCGATCGCGATGAACCAGGGCGTCAACTTCCTGATCGCGGACATGGCGACCGAGATCGAGGCCGCCCGCCTACTGGTGTGGCAGGCGGCGTGGCTCACGGACAAGGCCAAGCGCGCGACGCTCCAGTCGTCATACGCCAAGCGATTCGCGGCCGACACGGCGATGAAAGTGACCACCGACGCCGTCCAGATCTTCGGCGGCTACGGCTACATCAAGGAGTACCCCGTCGAGAAGCTCATGCGCGACGCGAAGCTGTTCCAGATCTACGAGGGCACCTCGCAGATCCAGCGGCTCGTCATCGCGAGGGAGATCTTTCTCCCTCGCGAGGCGGATTGAGCCTCGAGATCGATCTCAGCGGCCGCGTCGCCCTCGTCACGGGCGGCTCGCGCGGCCTCGGCCGCGTCGACGCGTTGACGCTCGGCCGTGCCGGCGCCGACGTCGTCATCGCCGACATCCTCGTCGAGTCCGACGACTCGGCCGCGCAGGACTACGGGCCGCTCGCCCAGGCCGCCGCGTCGGGCGGGCTCGTCAAGACCGAGGCGACGGCGGCCGAGATCGAGGGCATGGGCCGACGCTCGCTCGCTCTCAAGTGCGACGTGACGGACCCGGCCCAGGTCGGAGCCGTCGTTGCGCGGACGGTCGAGGAGCTCGGCGCGATCGACATCCTCGTCAACAACGCCGGCACCCTCGACCATCTCGGCCAGATCGAGGACCAGTCGCGCGAGCTGTGGGAGCGCGACCTGAGGGTGAACCTAACCGGCGCCTTCAACTGCGCCCGGGCCGTCTGGCCGCACATGAAGGAGCGGGGATGGGGGCGGATCGTGAACATGGCGTCCGTTGCCGGCACGCTGGGCGGCTTCGGCCAGGCGAGCTACGCGACGACGAAAGCCGGGCTACTCGGCCTGACGAAGTCGCTGGCGCTCGAGGGTGCCCGGCACGGGATCACGGTGAACGCGATCGTGCCCGGAATCATCGGCACCGAGGCGTTCCACTTCGGCAACGCCGAGATGAACGAGCGGATGATCAAGCGCACGGCACTCCGGCGACCGGGCGAGCCGCAGGACGTCGCGAACGCGATCTCATTCCTGTGCTCGGACCTGGCGGCGTACGTCACCGGAGTGGAGCTGAACGTCTCCGGCGGAATCGAGCTCTTCACCTTCTAGTCACCATCCAAAAACGTCGGTTAGACCGGCCAATGACCTCGGTAGACTGGGGCGCTTGTACGCCGAGGCCGGGACCAAGGCGGTCTACCTCCGTCGTAGGCGTGCTGCTCGCAGGCGCCTTGTCTGGCAGTGGTCCCTGCTCTGCCTCATCCTCCTCGCGATCCTGGCGCTCGTCCTCGGGCTCACCTTCGCGGGCTCGGCGAAGACGCTGCCCCCCGGCGCGACGATCGCCGGCGTCGACGTCGGCGGGCTGACGACGAGCAAGGCCGTGGCGCAGCTCGAGGCCCGCTACGACGCGCTGAAGACGACGCCGGCCGTGTTCACGGCCGGCCCGCGCACCTGGCGAATCCGTCCGAACGAGATGATCCTGCAGATCGATTGGCGGGCGGCCGTCGAGTCTGCCCGGCGCCAGGGGGGCGGCTTCGCGCCGGTGCGAGGACTTCGCCGCCTCGGTACGCGCCTCTTCGGCGCCGATGTCACTCCGCGCGCCCGGGTCTCCACCGCAGTCCTCGCCCACGACCTCGACGGCATGAAGCGGCGGATCGACCGGCCCCAGCGCCAGGCCGCGATCCGCTTCCGCGCGCTGCAGCCGGAGATCGTGCCGGGCGCCACCGGACGAACCTTCCAGCGTGAAGCGGCGGCGCGGGTCATCGTCACCTCCCTCGTCTCGCTCGACCGCTCTCCCCAGGAACTGCCGGTTCGGATCACCCAGCCCGACGTGAAGGCCGACGACCTGTCGTCCGCGCTCGAACAGGTGCGCACCGCCGTCTCCGGCCCGGTCCGGCTGACAGTCGGCGACACGCGCCTCCGGGTGCCTCGCTGGCGGCTTTCGACGATCCTCCGGCTGCCGGGCAACGGCGAGACGACGGTGGCGATCGGCGGCCCCGGAGCGACGCAGTTCTTCAAAGGCCTCCGGGCTCAGGTCGACCGGAAGCCGGCCGATGCCGCGTTCGTCGTCCTCCCGAGCGACCGCGTGCAGGTTCGCCCCGCGAAGCCGGGGCTGCAGCTCGACGTCCGCGGCGCCGGCCGCGCGATCCTGGCCGCGGCGCTCTCGCCGACCGACCGCGTCGCGAAGCTGGTCGTGGAGACGGCGCAACCGGAACGATCGACCCGCGAAGCCCGCGCGATGGGCATCACGGGCCGAGTCGCCGGTTACACGACGTACTACGGGGGCGAGCCGAACCGGATCCACAACGTGCAGCTGGTGGCGCGACTGATCGACGGCGCGTTGATTCCGCCGAACTCGCTGTTCTCGTTCAACGCGACGACCGGCGACCGCTCCGCCTCGAAGGGCTTTCTCGAGGCACCCGTGATCATCAACGGCGAGCTCCAGACCGGGCTCGGCGGTGGGGTCTGCCAGGTCTCGACCACCGTCTTCAACGCCGCCTACGAGGCCGGGTTGCCGATCGAGTCCCGGACGAACCACGCCCTGTACATCGATCACTACCCGCAGGGTCGGGACGCCACGGTCAACTACCCGGACATCGACCTCAAGTTCCGCAACGACACCGGCAGGTGGATGCTGCTGCGGACCTTTGTCGGGTCGTCGGCCCTGACCGTGAAGCTCTACGGCAGGCCCGTGGGCCGCCGTGTCGAGAGCGAGACGGCTCCGCTCGAAGAGACGGGCCCCCCTGGCATCAAGCGCGTTCCGGATCCGGCGATGAACGCCGGCACCGACGTGATCGAGGAGAGCGGGCAGCCCTCGCGGAAGACGAGCGTGACCCGGCGCGTCTACTCGCGGAGCGGCAAGCTGCTGTCCCAGACGACATGGGCATCGTGGTACCGATCCGAGCCCGAGGTCGTCCGGTACGGGACGAAGGCCCGGCCGAAGCCACCACCACCTCCGCCGCCCCCGAAGGACAAGCAGCCTCCGCCGCCGCCCACCGAGCCGCCGCCTCCTCCGCCGCCGACCGGGCCGCCGCCCCCTCCGTCTAGGCCGCAGCCGCCTCCTCCGCCTGTCTGATCTCGTCCACCAGCCACGTCGGCACGCGGGTCGGGCGTAGCGATCCGGAGTCGACGCACGCGTGGGCGGTCGAGCCTTCTGCGATTCGCGCGCCGTCGCGCTCGACGACGTACTCGAAGCGGAAGCGCGCGCCGCGCAGGTCGACGCACCGCGCATGGATCCTCAGCCGGTCGTCGAAGTAGGCAGGGCGCAGATAGCGGGCGTGCGCTTCGAGCGTCAGCGCTTCGACCCCGTCCTCCCGCAGCGACGAGTAGCCGCCTCGGAAGCGGGCGAGGTAGGCGACGCGCGCGACCTCGAACCACACGAGGTATTCAGCGTTGTTCGCGATCCCCTGCGCGTCGGTCTCGGCAAAGCGCACCAAGATCTCGGTCTCGAAGTTGAAGCCGTCGATGGCGAGACTCTAGAGGCGTGACTGTGGCGCGCCTGGCCGAGTTGATCCGCGCGCGCGGGCCGGCGGTTGCGCTGACCGGGGCGGGGATCTCGACGGAGAGCGGTATTCCCGACTTCCGCTCGCCGACCGGGATCTGGGCGCAGTACGACCCGCAGGAGTACGCGACGATCGAGGCGTTCCTGGCCGATCCCGCAAAGGTCTGGAGCTTCTATGCGCTCAGGTTCCGCGCCCTCACCGAGGCGGAGCCGAATGCGGGACACCTCGCGCTCGCCGAGCTGGAGCGCGCGGGGCACGTGCGGGCGGTGGTGACGCAGAACATCGACCTCCTGCACGAGCGCGCGGGAAGCCGCGACGTCGTCGAGGTGCACGGCTCGATCCGGACGTCTACCTGTCTGGGCTGCGGTGCACGGCACACGCTGGCCGAGGTTCTCGCGCTGATCGAGGAAGGCGGGCTCCCGCGGTGCCGCGCCTGTGGGGAGCCGATCAAGCCCGACGTGGTCTTCTTCGGCGAGGTGCTCCCTCAGGCGGCGATCGACCGGGCCTACGAGCTCGCGCGCTCGACGGGCGTCCTGCTCGTCGTCGGCTCCCAGCTCGAGGTCTGGCCCGTGTCGCTGCTCCCCGAGGAAACGGTCCAGGCAGGCGGGGAGGTCGCAATCGTCAACCTTGGGCCGACGTCGTTCGACCAGAGGGCGCGGGTAAAGGTCGATGGCGGCGCCGGCGAGACGCTCGCGGCGCTCGTCGAGGCGCTTCGCTAGGCGGCCGCGCGCCGGAGCCGGCGCTCAGCGAGGACCGTTCGGCACTCGCTGCAGACCCGCTGCTCCACTTCGTACGGCACGCCCGCACGCTGCCGGATCACGTGGCTCGTGACCTCGTGGTGCCGGTGTGTGTGCGTTCTCCGAAGCAAGTTCACTTTCGCGATGAGATCTGTCGTGCTCATCTGACCCTGCTCATTCGGACGCGGGTGCCAATCGGTTTGTTGGCGTCCGCGTCGTTTCTTTACCTCCTCGGTACAAGCTTCCTCCGCCGACCGGACGGTAGCGCGACCGAAGCTGCTCGCCGCCGGCGACGGTATGGTGTGCTCGATGGCGCGGGACACAAAGCAGAAGGACTTCCTCACGCGGCTGAGCGACGCCGGCGAGGACGCGCTGACACGGGTTGCGGGCTCACAGACCACGACGCGAGTCGTCGAGACGATCGGCGGCATGCGCGAGCGGCTGGACGACATGCAGAAGAAGGTGCGCGGATTGGACGAGCTCGAAAAGCGCGTCGCCAAGCTCGAGAAGCGCATCGACGAGCTCGCGAAGCCGAAGCGGAAGCCGGCCTCGCGAAGCCGGACCGCTGCGCGCAAGCGGACGACGACTCCTAAGTCGCCGCCCGGCTGACGGGAACTCTCAGCCGGATCGCGGCCGGGACGATCTCGAACCGAACCGGCGTCGTGCCCGGCTGCTCGCCGTCGAGTTGCAGCGGCAGCGGCTCGTCAGCCTGGATCTCGACCGCTGCGCCTCGCAGCACCTCGCCTTTCGGGTGCGGGAGATGCGTCCCGCGGAAGACCTTCGGCATCACGCGCACCATCTCGGCCTTGGTCAGGTCTCCGATCAACAGGACGTCGAAGAGCCCGTCGTCGGGCTCGGCATCGGGCGTGATCATCATCCCGCCCGCCAGGTAGCGGCCGACGGCGACGATCGCGTCCTCCATCAGGGCGTCACGCTGCTCGGCGTCCACGCGGACGCGAAGGGAGACGTTCTTCCAGCGCGCGAAGACGATCCCGAGCGCCATCAGGTAGGAGGTCTTGGCGCCGAGCGCCTTGGTGGTCGAGTTCGCCTTCGCGGCGACCGCGCCGCTCATGCCGACGCTCGCCATGTTCGCGAACCAGGCCGACTCCTGGACGCCGTCGACAGCGTACGAGGCGCGGCCGAGGTCGAACGGCCGCGCGGCGCCGTCCCTCGCCGTGCGGAGGGCAGCGTCCAGGTCCTTGGTGATTCCGTGGGTGCGCGCGAAGTCCCAGCCGGTCCCGCGTGGAATCAGCGCGAGCTCGACGCCTTGGCGGCCTGCGACTCCCTGCACGACCTCGTGAACGGTCCCGTCGCCGCCGACGACGACGAGGAGCGTGGCGCCCTCGTCGACCGCCTCTCGGGCCAGGTCGCCGAGCTGGCCGGGCTGCTCGGAGAAGATCGCTTCGCCGCGCAGGCCGGCTTCGTGGGCGGCCCGGGCGATCTCCGGCCACTGCTTTCCCGTCTTCCCGTTCGCCGACGCGGGGTTGACGAGAAAGACCGTCTCGGCGGGCACTAGTCGGCCGTGATCGTCTGCAGCGCGAGCTCGGTCATCTGGTCGACGGCGGCCCGCATCTCTTCGTCCGAGATCCGGACGAACTCGCCTTCGACGACGACGTCGCTGACCGTGAGCAGACAGCCCGCCTGGACTCGCCTCAGCGCGCCGAGTGTGAACAGCACGGACGCCTCCATCTCGACGGCGAGGATCCCTCGCGAGGACCAGCGGGCGTACTGGCCGTCGTCTGGGTTGTAGAAGAGGTCGCTGGAGACGATCGGCCCGACGCGGACGGGCTTCCCGAGCTCCTTGGCCTTGTGCACGGCGCTGTGGACGAGCCCGAAGTCCGCCGTGGGGACGTGCGGCTCGAAGTTCACGAGCTTCTCGACCGTCCGGTCGGCGGGCACGGCGGAGACGGCGACGATCAGGTCGCCGAGGCTCATGTCCGGCTGAAGACCCCCGCAGGTGCCGACGCGCAACAGGCGCTTGACTCCGAGCTGGACGAGCTCCTCGAAGACGATCGCCGCGGACGGGCACCCCATCCCGGTCGACTGCACGGAGACCGGCTTGCCCTCGAAGGTCCCCGTGTAGCCGAGCATCCCTCGCTCGGCGTTCCGCTGGACCGGATCGTCGAAGAACGTCTCCGCGATGTACTTCGCCCGCAGGGGATCGCCCGGGAGCAGGCAGGCCTCGGCGTAGTCGCCTTGCTCGGCGCGAACGTGGATCGGCATGTGAGAACCCTATTCGGCGCGGAGTGGGGGCAGCGGCCTCTGCCGCATCCGCCGATCGCGAAGCCAGCCGCGCGCGACGAAGCTCACGAGCACGACGACCGCTCCGCCGACGAGGGCGAACGGCAGGACGAACCACGCGTAGCTGAGCCGGCTCTTGGCCGCCGGACCGGCCTGAACGCCGGAGGGCAACAGGTCTGGCGTGGAAACCATCGGGCCGCGGTTGCCCTGGGGCGGCAGCGGTGCGAAGACCGCGATCGGCAGCACCGCGTCGACCAGCCACTTCCCGCGTACTTTCTCCACGTCGATCGTGAACGCGATCGGATGGACCTCCTTCTTCAGATCCGGCATCAGAAGCAGGTCGAGGTTGACGTGTCGTGGCTGCGCGTAGTTGACCGTCCAGCCGTGGAACGTGTGGCCGCGGGCCGGGAACGGATGGACCGGGATGTCGCCGGTCCGCCACTGCCGGGTGGTCGCCTGGCTCCGCAGGTTCGGCGTCGAGACCGCATAGGCGTCGACCGGGCTCTTACGGGCGACCGCCGCGGGAACGAAGCGGTCGAGGGTCGCGTTGATCGCCCTCCGGTCGCGGCGCGTGAGCCTGACGTAGCGCTCGTGAGCGAGCACGTCCCAGGCGCGTTGCTTCGAGAACGTCTCCGGCGGTAGCTCCTCCGGTTCCGGCATGGCCTTCACCGCGACCACGCCGCCCACGACCAACCCGATGAGCCCGGCACACCAGGCAAGCCGCCTGCGGCGGCGCGGAGAAGCGAACACAGACCCCAAGATCATCGGGAAACTAGCGAACGACCTTTGCTGGTGTCAAGCCGCGCGATCGCCTCTTTGCCGATACCGGCGGAGCTTCGTCCGGTTCCCGCAGACCGACATCGAGCACCACCGCGACGACGAGTTGCGGGAGCGGTCGTAGAAGATCCAGCCGCAGACGTCGCGGGGACAGGCCTTGAGCCGCGACCAGCTCCCGTCCGCCATCGACGTGTAGACGACGGCGAGGATGCGCCCGATCGCACCATCGAGACCGCCGGCCCGCGGGACCAGGGTCGCCCGTACGTCCCGCTCGAAGCGCATCGACAGGCGAGCTGCCGCCGACGCGCGCTCGAGGACGGCCAGCGACTCCGAGTCGGCTTCCTCGCCGGCGTTCACGAGCAGCAGCCGGCGCAGCGCCTCACGGACCTCGACCGCCTTCGCGACCTCGTCCTCGGCGAGTGGCGAGGCGCCCCTGGGGAGCGCGCCGATCCGGACGAGCACGGTGCGCAGCGCGTCCGCATCGGTGAGCTCCTCGATCCCGTTCTCGATGTCGACCGTGTTTACGTACGCCTGCACGAGCCGCAACGGCTCGGGAGCCGGAGTCCGGTCGCCAGGATCTGGAAGCATGTCCGCCTGAGAGTACCTTC
>Ga0081538_10000456_pt1 | contig 45761 bp, 39 predicted proteins | sample TabmetS5T2R1_FD_71022 | JGI IMG/M metagenome (GOLD analysis project Ga0081538, IMG submission 71022) | Tabebuia heterophylla rhizosphere microbial communities from the University of Puerto Rico - S5T2R1 | ecosystem: Host-associated > Plants > Roots > Rhizosphere ... | reverse complement strand
GGCCCCCGGCGCTGCCGGCCAAGACCGAGCAGCGCCGCCAGGCCTGGGTCAAGGACCGCATGGTGGAGGCCGGCCGGGCCCGGGCCGCGTCCCTGGGCTGGCCCGACGCCTACGCCTACACCAAGGCCTTCGGCGAGCGGGCCCTGCTCCAGCAGCGGGGCGACATCCCCGTGTCGATCGTCAGGCCGTCGATCATCGAGTCGGCCTGGGCCGAACCCCGCCCCGGCTGGATCCGCGGCTTCCGGATGGCCGAGCCGATCATCATCAGCTACGCCCGGGGCCTGCTCAAGGAGTTCCCCGGCGTGCCCGAGGGCACGATCGACGTCATACCGGTCGACATGGTCGTGGCCGCGGTCATCGACGCCGCCGCCGGCGGCCCGCCCGACGAGCCCGCCATCACCCAGGTGGCGTCGGGGTCGACCAACCCGCTGCGCTACCGCCAGCTGGTCGACCTGGTGCGGGAGTGGTTCACGGAGCGGCCGCTGTACGACAACGAGGGCCAGCCCATCGTGGTGCCCGACTGGTCGTTCCCGGGCCGGGGCCGGGTCCAGCGCCAGCTGGAGCGGGCCAAGACCGTGCTGGAGCGGGCCGAGTCGACGCTCCAGTCCCTCCCGCTGCGGGGCCGCCAGGCCGCGTGGTCGGCCCGTCTGGAGGAGCGCCGCGAGGAGGCCGAGCGGGCGCTGGGCTACGTCGAGCTGTACGGCGCCTACGCCGAGTGCGAGGCCATCTACGGCGTCGACCGGCTGCTCGCCCGGTACGAGCGCCTGGACGAGGCCGACCGGGAGGCGTTCTGCTTCGACCCCCGGGTGATCGACTGGGCCACCTACGTCCACGACGTCCACCTCCCGTCGGTGGTCCAACACGCCCGGGTCCGGACCACGCCCGGCGGGCGGACCGTCGAGAACCGGGCCGACCGGCTGCGCCGCCAGGTGCTCGACCCGCAGCGCCACTTCGCTGCCTTCGACCTGGAGAACACGCTGATCGCGTCCAACGTGGTGGCGTCGTACTCCTGGCTCGCCACGCGGCGGCTGCCCCGCGACGACCGGGTCCGCTACGCCCTCAAGACGCTGGCCGAGGCGCCGTCGCTGCTGGCGCTCGACCGGCGGGACCGCAGCGACTTCCTGCGCCACTTCTACCGGCGCTACGACCGGGCCCCCGTCGCCCAGCTCGACGAGGACGCCACCGAGATGTTCAGCCACCTGCTGCTGGCCAAGTCGTTCCCCGCCGCCATCCGCCGGGTGCGGGAGCACCGACGCCTCGGGCACCGCACCGTGCTGATCACAGGGGCACTCGATTTCGCCATCGGGCCGCTGCGGCCGCTGTTCGACGACGCCGTGTGCGCCCGGCTCGACACCCGCCCCGACGGCACGTACCGGGGCGAGCTGACCGAGGTCCCGCCCACCGGCGAGGCCCGGGCCTCGGTGCTGGCCGAGTACGCCGACGCCAACGGCTTCGACCTGGCCGAGGCGGTGGCCTACGCCGACTCCACGTCCGACCTGCCGATGCTGGAGGCCGTGGGCTTCCCGGTGGCGGTCAACCCCGAGACCCGCCTGGCCGCCCTGGCCCGCAAGCGGGGCTGGCTGGTCGAGCACTTCGACGTCATGGCCGGTGCCCCCGAGCCGCCGCTGCCGATCGGGCCGGCCTGGCATGGGGGCGGCAAGCCCGGCCTGCTCACCCGGGTCCTGACATCGAGCGCCTGGGGGAAGTCGTGAAGGCTCTGGTGTTCTCCCGCAAGCCGGCCCGGTACGCGGCGGCCATGGTGGCCGGGACCCTGCGCCCCGGCCGCGGCGCCCGGTACGGCCCGCTGTCGCTGCGGGACGTCGACCCACCGGAGCTGCCCGGGCCGGACTGGCTGCGGCTGCGGCCCCGCCTGTCGGGGATCTGCGGCAGCGACCTGGCCACGCTCGACGGGCGGTCGTCGCGGTACTTCGAGCCGATCGTGTCGTTCCCGTTCACGCCCGGCCACGAGACCGTCGGCGACCTGGAGGACGGCCGAAGGGTCGTGGTCGTCCCGGTGCTGTCGTGCGCCACCCGGGGCATCGACCCGCCCTGCGCCGGCTGCGCGTCGGGGCAGATCAACCTGTGCGAGCGGGTGGCGTTCGGGCACCTGGAGCCCGGCCTGCAGTGCGGGTTCTGCGAGTCGACCGGCGGGGGCTGGTCGCAGGAGATGGTCGTCCACGCCAGCCAGGTCGTCGAGGTGCCCGAGGGCCTGGGCGACGAGGCCGCGGTGGTCGTCGAGCCCACCGCCTGCGCGGTCCACGCAGCCCGCCAGGTCGACGCCGGCCGGGTGGCCGTGCTCGGGGCGGGGACGCTCGGTCTGCTCACCGTGGCCGCGCTGCACCGCCTCTCCCCCGCCACCGAGATCGTCACCACCGCCAAGCACCCCGAGCAGCGCCGCTGGGCCAAGGAGCTGGGGGCGGACGTCGTGGTCGAGCCGGGTGAGCTGGCCCGGGCCGTGCGGGCCGCGACCGGGTCGATGGTCGCCGGCGGCCAGCTCACCGGCGGCGTGCCTGCGATCGTCGACTGCGTCGGCAGCGAGGCCAGCCTGTCGCAGGCGCTGGCCGTCGTGGCCCCGGGCGGCACCGTCCACGCCGTCGGCATGCCTGGCCGGACGGCGCTCGATCTCACCGGGCTGTGGCATCGGGAGACGATCCTCCGGGGCTGCTACGCCTACCACCGCGACGACTTCGTCACCGCCACCGGCCTGGTGGCCGAGGCGGACCTCGGCCGCCTGGTGAGCGCCACCTACCCGCTGTCCCGCTACGAGGACGCGGTCGCTCACGCCGCCGAGGCCGGCCGGCGGGGGGCGGTGAAGGTCGCCTTCGACCTGCGGAGCGCCCGGTGACCCCCGCCGAGTTGCCCAGCGCCGACGCCTCCATCGGCATGAACCTCGCCGACGACCGGCGCGCCCCGTTCCGCCTCCCCCAGGAGCCCGACTGATGCCCCGCCCCGGTTTCGTGCTCGATGTCGACCGCTCGACGCCGCCGATCCTGTTCCACCACGGCGAGAGCCTGCGGCTGGAGAAGCTGCCCGCCGGGCGGACCCGGGTCCTCTACCCCGGCGAGCCGCTGGAGGCGCTCGACGACCCCGAGGGCGCCATCCGCCACGCCCTCGATCACCCCCTCGGCGACAGCGAGCCGCTGCGGGCCCTGCTGCGGCCGGGCATGAAGCTCACGATCTGCTTCGACGACATATCGCTGCCGCTGCCGCCGATGCGGCGGCCCGACATCCGCCAGCGGGTCATCGAGGCGGTGCTCGACCAGGCCGCGGCGGCCGGGGTCGACGACGTCCACATCGTCGCCGCCCTGGCCCTGCACCGGCGCATGACCGAGGCCGAGCTGCGCCACGTCGTCGGCGACCGGGTCTACGACGCCTTCGCGCCCCACGGGCTGCTCTACAACCACGACGCCGAGGACCCCGACAACCTCGCCTTCCTGGGCACCACGCCGCAGGGCGAAGAGGTCGAGATCAACAAGCGGGCGGCCGAGTCCGACCTGATCGTCTACGTGAACATCAACCTGGTGTCGATGGACGGCGGCCACAAGTCGACCGCCACCGGCCTGGCCAGCTACCGCAGCCTGCGGCACCACCACAACGTGTCCACGATGCGCCGGTCCACCAGCTTCATGGACCGCCACGCGTCGGAGCTGCACAGCTCCAACTGGCGCATGGGCAAGGTGCTGCGGGACGCGGGCGTGAAGATCTTCCAGATCGAGACCACGCTCAACAACGACACGTTCGGAACATCCGGCCCGATGGCCGTGCTGCAGAAGCGGGAGTGGGAGTGGTCGGCCCGCGACCGGGCCTCGTTCATCGCCATGAAGGCGGGGCTCGACCGGCTGCCGGCCAAAGCCCGCCGCAAGATCTTCCACGCCTGGCAGGCGCCCTACGGGCCGACCTCTGTGCAGGCCGGCGAGGTCGAGGCCGTGCACGAGGTCACGACGGAGAACGTCTTCCGCCAGCAGCTGGTCGAGGTCGAGGGCCAGACCGACATCCTGACGATGGGCCTGCCCTACATCTGCCCCTACAACGTCAACTCGGTGATGAACCCGATCCTCGTCATGTGCCTGGGGCTCGGCTACTTCTTCAACATGTACCGGGGGCGGCCGCTGGTGCGGGAGGGCGGCGTGGTCATCATGAGCCACCCGACCCCGTGGGAGTTCCACCCGGTCCACCACCCGAGCTACATCGACTTCTTCGAGCAGGTGCTGGCCGACACCACCGACCCGGTCGAGATCGAGGCCCGCTACGAGAAGCAGTTCGCCGAGGACGAGTGGTACCGCCACCTGTACCGGACCAGCTACGCCTACCACGGCGTCCACCCGTTCTACATGTGGTACTGGGGCTGCCACGGCCTGGCGCACACCGGCAAGGTGATCGTCGTCGGCGGCGAGACGCGCTCGGTGCGCCGCCTGGGATTCACGCCGGCGTCGACGCTGGCCGACGCCCTCGAGATGGCCGAGGACGTGGTCGGCCGCCACGCCACGATCACCCACCTGCACAATCCGCCTCTCGTCATGGCCGACGTCAAGTAGGCGGCAGGGCGAACCGATGGCCGCACTCCCCGACGCGCTCGCCAGGCGGTTGCCACGCCTGCCGTTCCCCTACTCGGCGCCGTCGGTGCCCGCCGGCGTCGACGTCCCCGAGGCTCCGCCACGGTCGGGCCCCGACTACGACACCGACTGGGCCCGCCGCTACCCCGCACGGCTGGCGCGCGCCGCGCTGGTCGAGACCGTGGGCCGGGGCCTGGTGACCGCCCTGGCCCGGCCGCGCTTGGCGGGCCTCGATCGCCTCGACGTCTTGCTGGACCGCAATCACGGTCCCGTGGTCTTCGCCGCCAACCACCACAGCCACGTCGACACACCGGTGCTGCTCACCGCGATCCCCGACACCTGGCGCCACAAGCTGTTCGTCGGGGGCGCCGCCGACTACTTCTTCCGGACCCGGCTGACGAGCGCGTTGTCGGCCCTGGCCATCGGCGCCATCCCCATCGAGCGCACCAGGGTGTCGCGGCGCTCGGCCGACCGGTCGGCCGACCTCATCGACGCCGGCTGGTCGATGCTCATCTTCCCCGAGGGCGGCCGCAGCCCCGACGGCTGGGGCCAGCCCTTCCACGGGGGCGCGGCATACCTGGCGTTGCGGTGCGGCGTGCCGGTGGTGCCGATCCACCTCCACGGGACCGGCCGCATCCTGCGCAAGGGCAAGCGCTGGCCCACGCCGGCCACCGCCACGGTCACCTTCGGCGCCCCGCTGGTAGCCGGGCCCGGCGACAACGCCCGCCGCCTGTCCGCCACCATCCACCGGGCCGTGGAGGCGCTGGCCGACGAGGCCACGACCGACTGGTGGTCGGCCCGGCGCCGCGCCCACGCCGGAGCGTCGCCGGCGCTGACCGGGCCGTCGGCGCCGGCGTGGCGCCGCGCCTGGGCCCTCGGCGAGGGCAGCGGCAGGCGCCGACGCCAGCGCCGTCGGTGGCCCGACGTGTAGCGGTCCGGTCGGGGGCGCAGACCGCGGTCGTTCCCCGCAGCGGCGCCAACCCGTAGGCTCTCCCCCCATGCTCTGGTTCGAGCGCGAGGTCGTGACGGCTCTCGTCGGGTCCGACGATCCCGCGGTCCGGTCGGCGGTGGAGGCGTTCGTCGACGGCTCGCTGCGCGACAAGCCCGAGCACGTGCGGCTAGGCGTGGCGGGGGAATCGATCCTGCTCGGCGGCTACGCCGCGGCGCTCCGCGCCCTCGGCCGCCTCGACGGCGACGACGCGTTGCGCGCGCGGCTCGAGTCGTGGGAGGGCGGGCCCATCGGCGTCGTCCGCCAGTACGTGCGGGCGATGAAGTCGCTGGTGATCTTCGCCGAGAACGAGCTGGCGACGTCGCAGGCGGCCTGATGGGGACTCTCGACACCGAGATCCTCGTGATCGGTTCCGGCGCCGGGGGCAGCATCACCGCCGCCCGCCTCGCCGACGCCGGACGACAAGTCACCGTGGTCGAGGAGGGTCCCTGGGTCGATGCCGGCGCCCACGAGCCGTTCTCGCTCGAGGAGATGGTGGCCAAGTACCGCCATCACGGTGCATCGCTGGCACTCGGCAACCCCAACATCGCCTACGCCGAGGGTCGGTGCGTCGGGGGCAGCACCGAGGTGAACAGCGGCCTCTACCACCGCCTGCCGGAATCGCTCGTCGCCGACTGGGGGGCGCGCTACGCCATCGACGGCTTCACGCCCGCGGAGCTCGGCCGCCACGCCGACCGCGTCGAGCGGGAGCTCGGCGTCTCGACCCTGCCGGGCGCGCCACCGCCGTCGTCGGCGATGCTCGAGCGGGGGGCGACCAAGCTCGGCTGGCGTCACGTCGAGTTCGCCCGGGTGTTCCGCTACGACGCCGCCGGGCGTGGCACCAAGCAGACGATGTCGCGCACGATGCTTCCCCGCGCCCTGCGCACAGGGGCGAGGATCGTTGCCGACTGCCGCGTGCAACGGCTGGTGCGCGACGGCGACCGGGTCGTCGGGGCGCGCGTTCGGCGCCGCCACGCCGATGGTGCCGTCGAACGGCTCGTGATCCGTGCCGACCACGTCTTCGTGTGCGCCGGCGCCGTCGAGACGCCGGCCCTCCTACAGCGCAGCGGCATCCGCCGCAACGCCGGGAACGGGCTCAAGATGCACCCGACGGTCAAGATCGCCGGCCGCTTCCCGCACCCGATCGACCACGGCGATGTCCCCATGCATCGCATCACCGAGTTCGCACCCAGCCTGACCATCGGCGGATCGGCCAGCCGCCGTGGCCACATCGCGATGGCGCTGGCCGACACCGGGCTGCCGTTCGACGAGGCGTTGGCCGACTGGGAGAACATCTCGGTCTACTACGCCGCCATCCGCAGCGACGGCAGCGGACGGGTCCTGGCGGTACCGGGGCTGGCGTCGCCGGTCGTCACCTACAAGCTCACCGAGGGTGACCTGAGCCGGCTGGCCCGGGGCATCGTCCACCTCGGCGAGCTGCTGCTGGCGGCGGGCGCCACCGAGCTACATCCCTCGATCCAGGGGGGACCGGTGGTGCGCCGCGTCGACGAGCTGGGCGCGTGGTGGGATGCCCTCACCCGGAGCCGCGCCAACCTGATGACCGTGCACCTCACGTCGACGGTGCGCATGGGCGAGGATCGCCAACGCACCGGCGCCGACAGCTTCGGGCGGGTGTGGGGCCATCGCAACCTGCGGGTCAACGACGCGTCACTGCTCCCCGATGCCCCCGGCGTCAATCCCCAGGCGGCGATCATGGCCATCGCCGCCCGCAACTGCGACGAGTTCCTCGCGTCGTGAGCGCACCCTCGGTTCCCGCCGGGGCGCCGGCGCCGGTCGCCGTCGTGACCGGCGCGTCGGGCTGGCTGGGGCAGAACCTCGTCCGGACGCTCGCCCAGAGCCGTGAACGGGTGCGGTGCCTGGTGGCGGCGCCCGACGAGGCGCCACCCCTCGAGCTGGTCTCGCCAACGATCGAGACGGTCGCCGGCGACGTGCGGGACCCGGCCACCGTGGACCGCCTGTTCGACGGGGTAGGCGCCGACGCCGCAGTGTTCCACGCCGCCGCCGTGATCCACCCCCGTCGGAGCGTCCGCGAGCTGTTCGACGTCAACGTGGGCGGCACCCAGCTCATGCTGGACCGGGCGCGCCGGGGCGGCGCCGCCCGCTTCGTGCACGTGTCGTCGAACTCGCCGTTCGGCGTCAACCCCGGGCCCGACGACGTGTTCACCGAGGAGTCCCCCTACAACCCCTACATGGGCTATGGCCGCTCCAAGCAGGAGGCGGAACAGCTGGTCAGGCAAGCCCACGACCGCGGCGACCTCGCCACCGTGGCGGTGCGGGCGCCGTGGTTCTACGGCCCGTACCAGCCGCCGCGGCAAAGCCGGTTCTTCACGGCTATCCGCAGGGGCCGATTCCCGCTGGTGGGCGACGGCACCCAGAAGCGGTCGATGGTCTACACCGACAACCTGGTGCAGGGTCTGCTCAGGGCGGAGGTGTCCGACAAGGCGCCGGGCAACGCCTACTGGGTGGCCGACGCCCGGCCGTACGAGCTGCGCGAGATCCTCGCCACCGTGCGCCGGGCATTGGCCGCGGAGGGGCTGGCCGTGTCAGGCCCGGAGCGGGTCCCGCTGCCTCGCGCGGCGGCCCGGGCGGCAGAGATGGCCGACGGCCTGCTCCAGGGGCGGGGGCGCTACTCCCAGTCCCTGCATGTGCTGGGGGAGCTGAACCACACGATCGCCTGCGACATCACCCGGGCCCGGGAGGAGCTCGGGTACGAGCCCGCCATCGGGCTGGAGCAGGGCATGCGGGCGAGCATCCGCTGGTGCCTCGAGCACGGGGAGAGGCTCTGATGACCCGCACCGTCCTGGTGACGGGGGGCAGCGGCTACTTCGGCTCGATCCTGGCCGCGATGGCCCTCGAGCGGGGCGACCGGGTCCGCGTGTTCGACCTCAACCCGCCGGCGCCCCACCCCGGCATCGACTACATCGCCGGCGACGTGCGGGACCGGGCTGCCGTCACCGCCGCCTGCCACGGGGTGGACGTCGTGCTGCACAACGTCGCCCAGGTGCCCTTGGCGCGGGACCGCGACCTGTTCTGGTCGGTCAACGTGACCGGCAGCGCCAACGTGCTCCTGGCCGCCCGCGACTGCGGGGTGGCCAAGGTGGTGCACACCTCGTCGAGCGCCATCTTCGGGATACCGGAACGCAACCCGGTCACGGAGGACACGCCCGGCCGGCCGCTCGAGGCGTACGGCAAGGCCAAGCTCGAGGCGGAGCTCCTGTGCCGCGACGCCGCCGACAGCGGCGTCGACGTCACAATCGTCCGCCCCCGGACGATCCTGGGGCACGGTCGCCTCGGCATCATCGCGGTGCTGTTCGAGTTCGTCGCCGAGGGTGCCCCCGTGTACGTGCTGGGTCCCGGCGACAACCGCTACCAGTTCGTCCACGCCAACGACCTCGCCGACGCCTGCCTGCGGGCCGCCGACCGCGAGAAGCCCGCCGTGTACAACATCGGCGCCGGGGAGTTCGGGACCATGCGGGAGACCCTGCAGGCCCTGGTCGAGCACGCCGGCACGGGGTCCCGGGTCCGGTCCCTGCCGGCCGGCGCCGCCCGGGCCGCGATGCGGACCTTGTCGAGGGCGGGTGTCGCCCCGTTCGCGCCCTACCACTGGCTGCTCTACGCGGAGTCGCTGTGGTTCGACACCACCAAGGCCCGGACCGAGCTCGGCTGGGAGCCCCGGTACTCCAACGCGTCCGCCGTGATCGAGTCGTACGACTGGTTCCTGGCTCACCGCGACCAACCCGAGGCGTCGCCGCGCTCCCACCACCAGTCGCCGGTCAGGCTGGGCCTGCTGGAGGTCCTCAAGCGCCTGCCATGAGTCCCCGCCACCCACCCACTCGAACGTGCGGTGGTTGCGCCCCCATGCCGGCCCCAATCACCGCAGGTTCGGGGAGGGAATGGGTTCGCAGCCGGCTCGGAGGGATCCGCTAACCTGAGCCGACTCTTCGTGGGGACTTCGGGCAACGGCGCCCGCTTCGCTTCAGCGACGAGCGGATCAGACGTCCCCCACCAGCCGGCCCGAGCGTTCTCGGTCGCTGGCGTCCCAGACCCGGCAGGAGGTGCGCCGTTGCTCCCCCCCACGACCCGTGAGCTCGACGCCTGCGGCATCGGCTTCGTTGCCGATGCCAGGGGCCGCTCGTCGCGTGCCATCGTGGCCGCGGCGCTCGACGGGTTGGCGTGCGTCAAGCACCGCGGGGCCGTGGCCGCCGACGCCAGGACCGCCGACGGGGCGGGGCTCCTGGTGCCCATCCCCCGGCCGCTGTTCGGCGACGACACCGGGGTTGCGGTGCTGTTCGTGCGGGGTGACGACCCCCGGCCGGCGGTCGAGGCCGCCGCCGACGCCGAGAGGCTGGACGTCGTCGCCTGGCGGGAGCCGCCGCTCGACGTCGGAGCGCTCGGCGAGCTGGCGCGCACCACCGCGCCGTACATCGTGCACGTCCTGTTCCGTGGCCGAGGTGGGCCCAGCCGGACCGACGTCGAGCGCCGGGCCCTGCGGCTCCGCCGGCGCATCGAGCGCACGACCAAGGGCACCTATGTGGCATCGTGCTCGTTCCGCACGATGGTCTACAAGGGCCTGGCCCCCGCCGACGCCCTGGCCGACTTCTATCCCGACCTCGCCGACGAGCGCTTCGGGGCGCCGTTTGCGATCTTCCACCAGCGCTTCTCGACCAACACGTTGCCGACCTGGGAACGCGCCCAGCCGTACCGGACGCTGTGCCACAACGGCGAGATCAACGCCCTGTGGGGCAACGAGCGCCGCATGCGGGGGCGCGCCGGCCTCGGCACCGAGCCCGCCGGCCTCGGGAGCGAGGACCTGTTCTTCCCGGTGCTCGACCCCCAGGACTCCGACTCGGGGAAGCTCGACGCCATCGTCGAGCTGCTCATGCGGGCGGGACGCGACGCCCGCCACGGGATGGCCATGGTGATGCCCGAGGCGTGGGAGAACGCCCGCGACCTCGCTCCCGAGGTGCGGGGCTTCTACCGCTACCACTCGGCACTGATGGAGCCCTGGGACGGCCCGGCCGCGGTGATCTTCACCGACGGCGTGGGCGTGGGCGCCCGCCTCGACCGCAACGGCCTTCGCCCCCTGCGCTACCAGGTGTGCGACGACGGGTTGGTGGGGGTGTGTTCCGAGGTCGGCGCCATCGACGTGAGCGGCCACGGCGAGGTGACCAGGGGGCGGCTCGGCCCGGGCCAGATGCTGTTCGTCGACCCGACCCGGGGCTTCCTCGACGACCACGCCTGCAAGGAGCGGATCGCCGCCGCCGCCCCGTACGGGCACTGGGCCGCCGACGGCTTCTACCGCCTGTCCCCGGGGGAGCCGGCGCTCGAGGTGCCCGACGACCTGGTGCAGCGCCAGGTGATGCACGGGCTGACCAAGGAGGACCTGGCCATGGTGGTGCGCCCCATGGCCGAGGACGCGAAGGAGCCCACGTTCTCGATGGGCGACGACTCGCCGTTGCCCAACCTGTCGCCCCGGTCGCGCCCGATGAGCCACTTCCTCCGCCAGCGATTCGCCCAGGTGACCAACCCACCGATCGATCCGCTGCGCGAGCGGCTGGTCATGAGCCTGCGGACGATCCTCGGGCCGCGCCTGCCGCTGCTCGCCGAATCGCGGGACGCCGCCCGCCTGCTCACGCTGCCCTCGTTCTTCCTGTACCCGTCGGGGGTGGCCGGGCTGGAACTGACGGATCGCGCGCCCTGGCCGGTGATCCCCCTCGATGCCACTTTCCCGGTCGCCGAGGGGCCGGCAGGGCTGCGCGCGGCGGTCGGGCGCCTCGGGGAGGAGGCGGTCGCCGCGGTCGCGGGTGGGGCGGGCACGCTCATCCTCGAAGGCGAGGACGCCGGGCCGGAGCGGGCACCGGTGCCGTCGCTGCTGGCGTGCGGTGCGGTGCATCAGGCCCTCAGCGACGCCCGCCAGCGCTCCCGCACGTCGCTGGTGGTGGTGGCCGACGACGTGTTCGACGTGCACGGCTTCGCAGCCCTGCTGGGCTACGGCGCCGACGCCATCTGCCCCCGCCTGGCCCTGGCCACTGTGGCCGCCGTCGCCGACAGCGCGGACGACAGCGATCTGACCAGTCCGGAGGCCCAGAGGAACCTCCAGGCGGCGGTCGAGGCCGGCGTGCTGAAGATCATGTCCAAGATGGGCATCAGCACCGTCGACTCCTACCGCGGCGCCCAGATCTTCGAGGTGGTGGGGCTGGACACCGAGGTGGTGGACGCATGCTTCACCGCCACCCCCAACGTGGTCGGCGGCATGGGCTGGCAGGGGCTGGGCGAGGACGTCCTCGCCCGCCACGCGTCCGCCTGGGGCGACCGGCCCGACCTGGCGTCGCCGGGCTTCTTCCGGGTGCGCAAGGGCGGCGAGCCCCACGCCAAGGACAAGGACACGGTCCAGGCCCTCAACGACCTGTCGCTGGTGCAGGAGCCTCCGGGCGATGGGCAGACGCGGGAGATGCTGGCCGCCCACCTGCTGCAGGCGGCCATCCGCTCCGAGTCGTCCGAGCGCTACGACGCCTTCGCCAAGCTCGCCAACGACCGGGCGGTGATCGAGCTCCACGACCTGCTCGAGCTGGTCCCGGCGCCGGAACCGGTGCCGGTCGACGAGGTGGAGCCGGCCCGGGCCATCGTCAGGCGCTTCTCGACCGGTGCGATGTCGCACGGCGCGCTCTCGAAGGAGGCCCACGAGACGCTCGCCCAGGCCATGAACCTGCTCGGTGCCATGTCCAACTGTGGCGAAGGGGGCGAGGACCCCTCCCGGTACCGCACCCGCGGCCAGGGACGTGACGACAAGAACTCCAAGATCAAGCAGGTTGCCTCCGGCCGCTTCGGCGTCACGCCCGAGTACCTGGCCCACGCCGACGAGCTGCAGATCAAGATGGCGCAGGGCTCCAAGCCCGGCGAGGGCGGCCAGCTTCCCGGCCACAAGGTGTCGGCCGAGATCGCCCGCCTGCGGCACACCCAGCCGGGCGTCGGGCTCATCTCTCCCCCGCCGCACCACGACATCTACTCGATCGAGGACCTGGCCCAGCTCATCTACGACCTCAAGCAGGTCAACGCCGCCCAGGTCTCCGTCAAGCTCGTGGCCGAGGACGGCGTGGGCACCATCGCCGCCGGCTGCGTCAAGGCGCTCGCCGACGTCATCCACATCTCCGGCCAGAACGGCGGCACCGGCGCCAGCCCGTTGTCGTCGATCAAATACGCCGGCATGCCCTGGGAATTAGGCCTGGCCGACACGCAACGGGCGCTGGTCGACAACGGCCTGCGGAGCCGGGTGCGGGTCCGCGTCGACGGTGGCTTCCTCACCGGGCGCCAGGTGATCGTCGCCGCCCTCCTGGGTGCGGACGAATACAGCTTCGGCACCGCGGCCATGATCGCGGAGGGCTGCATCATGCTCCGGGCCTGCCACCGGGACACGTGCAAGCCCGGGGTCGCCACCCAGCGGCCCCACCTGCGCACGAACTTCACCGGCACCCCCGAGGGCGTCGCCGCCTACTTCGTGTTCATCGCCGAGGAGGTGCGGGGCTACCTGGCCACGCTCGGGCTGCGCTCCATCGACGAGGCCATGGGCCGGGTCGACCTGTTGCGGCAGAGGACCACTGGCAACGAGCGCGCCGACGCCATGGACCTCTCGCCGCTGTTGGCGCCCGCCGCCGGCCCCGGTCCGCGGCACTTCGTCGAGCGGGTGGAGCTCCAGGACCCCCGGGCCGACCTGGGCGACCAGCTCCTCGCGGACGCGTTCCGAGCCATCTGGGACGGCGACGACGTCGACCTGTCCTACGAGATCCGCAACGCCGACCGGGCCATCGGCGCCGCCCTGTCGGGCGCCATCGCCCTCGAGTACGGCGAGCTGCCGCCCCGGGGCACGGCGCGGGTGCGGTTCACGGGTGCCGCCGGGCAGAGCTTCGCGGCCTTCCTGACCCACGGCGTCGAGCTAGACCTCACCGGCGAGGCCAACGACTACGTCGGCAAGGGCATGGGCGGCGGCCTGGTCGTCATCCGCCCGCCCGCCAACGACCGCTCCGAGCTGCCCATCCTCGCCGGCAACACCTGCCTGTACGGCGCCACCGCCGGCGAGCTCTACATCGCCGGCGGCGTGGGCGAACGCTTCGGCGTCCGCAACTCCGGTGCGTTGGCGGTGGTGGAGAGCGCCGGCGACCACTGCTGCGAGTACATGACCGGAGGCACGATCGTGGTCACCGGCCCGGTGGGGTGGAACCTGGGCGCCGGCATGACGGGTGGCCAGGCGTTCGTGTTCGATAGCGACGCCGAGCGCTTGATCTCCCGGCTCAATCCCGACCTGGTCGACGCCGTGCGCCCCGACGCCGCCGCCCAGGAGGAGGTGCGCTGGCTGGTCGAGCGGCACGCCGCGCTCACCGGCTCGCGCCGCTCGGCGTCACTGCTCGACCAGTGGGCCAACGCTGTCGGCCATGTGTGGCACGTGCTGCCCAAGGACGAGGTGCGGCGGATCGAGGGGCGCCAGGCCGGCCGCCTGGTCAACGCCTGAGCCTCGCGTGACGCCGAGCGCTCCGCCGGCCACCGCGCGCGTCGAGGCGTCGCGTGGCCCCACGATCGGGTATCGGCTGCCCGCTCGGCCCGTGATGTCGAGGGCCGATCCGGGGTAGGGTCGCCCCCCGACATGGCTGGGACATCCGCGCCACGCGTACCTCATTGTCGCGACCTCACACGCATCGGGGAGCGCCGGGCGTCCAGGCTCTACACCGGCCACAGCGACCGGCTCGGGGGCCCGGTGGCGGTCACGGTCTATCCCGCCCTGGCCGACGAGGGGGCGCAGCGACGGTTCGACCGCGCCGCCGCCAACGCCAGGCGGCTGGCCGCCCACCCGAGTGTGCTCACGGTCCACGACTGGGGGCACGGCGACGACGGCAGCCCGTGGGTGGTCACCGACCCCCAACCGCCCGAGACCATCGACACACTGCTGAGGACCGAGGGACCGCTCGCCGTCGAGCAGGCGCTCCGTATTGGCGTGCTGGTCGCAGGCGCCCTGGAGACCGCCCATCGGGCCGGTGTCGTCCACGGCGACCTGTCGCCGGCCCGGCTGGTGCTCGGGCCGCAGGTGGAACCGCTGGTGGTGGACATCGGCCTGGCCGAGTTCAGCGACTTCCCGGGCTTCGGGGCGCTCCACAACCCGATCCGCTACTTCGCCCCGCCGGAGGTGCTGGAGCGCACCGGGCTCAGCCCGGCCTCCGACGCGTACTCGCTGGCGACGACCGTCTACGCCCTCCTCACCGGCGGTGCCCCCCACGAGAAGCCCGCCGACATCACCGACAGCAACGCCTCGTTGTTGCTGCGCATCCTCCAGATCCGGGTGCCACCGATCGTGCGGCCCGACGAGGACATCGACGGCGTCGAGGCCGCCCTCCTTCCCGCCCTAGCCCACGCCGCCGAGGGGCGCCCGCCGGTCCTCGACCTCGCATGGTCCTTCCAGGCCGTGCAACGGAACCTGGGGCTCGCGCTCGTGGAGCCGGTCGTGCTCGACCTCGGCAAGCCCGTCCGGTCCCTGGCCCCCGTGGCCACCGCGGCCGCCGAGCCCGAGTTCGCCCCCGCGCCCGGCCCGCAGGACGCCGACGGGCTGCCCTCGGGGTACGGCGGGTCACCGCCGACCGGACCAGCCGGCGCACCCGGCTCCGGTCGCCCACATGGCTCTGGCCATGCACCTGGCTCCGGCCCCGCACCCGGCGCCCGCGACCGTGCACGCGGCTCCGGCGGCGCACCCGAGCGCGGCGCACCCGGCTCCGGCCGCCCACCCGGCTCCGCCCCCCCACCCGGCGCCCGCGACCGCGCACCCGGCTCCGGCCGCGGCGCACCCGGCCCCGGGCTGGTCCACCTGTTCAGCGACACGCCCCCCGACTTCACCAACCGGACGCGCGACGCGATCGCCCCGCACTGGGCGACGGGGCTCGGCCGCCCGGCCGGTCCGGCACCGGCCGCCGGCGCTGCCGATCGGGCCGGTGGCAGCCAGCCACGCCCGCCCGACCAGCCACGCCGGCCGACCGCACCGGACCCCCCTCGACCGCCGCCGCGGCCGAGCCAGCCGCGCCGGCCGATGGAGCCCCGGCGGCCAACGGAGCCCTACCGGCCGTACGACCCCTACCCGCAGGACGAGCCGGACCCACCGGCGGCGGCGAAAGCCGAGGCCTGGACGCCGACCAACGGACACCGACCCAGCGGGCACGCCCAGGGGCCGCCCATCGGCGGCCGGCCCGCCGGGGTCAACGGCCGCGGCAAGCGTCTCCGGCAGGCTCCGACGGTAGGGGACGATGGCGGGCCGGCCCCCGTTCGGCGACCGCCGATCGACATCGCCCCCGGGAGCGCGCCGGGGGCACGGCCCTCACAACCCCACCGCGGCTCCCCGGGCGGCGAGAACGCGCGCCCGGCCGCGGGCCCGCGCCCGCCGGTCGATGCCGTCAGGGGCCAGTCGGCGGTGCCCGCGATCGTTCCCCGCGGGCGTCGAGCCGGGGAGCAGCCGACCCGGCCCGGTCAGCCGCCCCCGCGCTCCGATGCGCCGCGATCGAGTGCCCCCGCTGCCGGTGGACGCACCCGCACGGGATCCTCGCTCGAGCGCGCCCGACAGGCCCGCATGCGCCGCGAGGCGGCGTCCGGTGTGGCTCAGCCGAACCCCGAGCAACGGGCGGCCACGCCGAGGGACAAGGACCCGGCGCCGGCTGCGGGTGGCGCGCCGGCGGCTCCCGTGATCGTGTTGATCGTGGTGGTGGTGCTGTTGACCCTCGGGGTCGCCTACATGGTGATCACCGGTGACGGCACGTCGAGGCCCGTCGACGAGCAGCCCGGGGCGAGCACCCCGAGCGTGCCGGCGTCAATGCACGAGGCGTAGCCCCGACGGCCCCATGGAGGGTTCGAACGTCGGTAGATCGACCACGAACTCGGTGCGGTGCGCGGGGAAGACGTGCTCCGACACCAGCAACGGTCGATCCTCGCTGTCTCGGGTCACGCGCTCACAGCGCAGGACCGGTGAGCCCACCGGTACCTCCAGCAGGTCGGCGTCGGCGGCGCCGGCGCCCGCCGCGCCGATTGTCTGGGTGGCGCCGCCGATCGGCACTCCCACCAGCTCGTAGAACGGCGTGCGCTCGACGTCGGCCTGTGACAGCCCGGTGCCGACCTCCTCGGGGCACCACACAGTCACGCGGGCGAACGGCTGGCCGTCGGCGAGGTTCACCCGCCGGACCTCCAACACGGCATCGACGCCCAGCACCTGGCGCACGCGGGCTGGGGGCGCCACGAACCGAAAGCCCACCACGCGCCGCTCGGAGCTCAGCCCGAGTCGGGCGAGCTGGTCCTCGATCGTGCCGAGCCGCCCCAGCGCCTGGCGGACCGGATCGGCGGCCACGAACCAGCCGAAGCCCTGGCGGGCGTCGATCAGACCCTCGTCGCGCAGCAGGTCGAGAGCCTTGCGGACCGTGACCCGACTCACAGCGTGCGAGCGTGAGAGCTCGCTCTCGCTCGGCAGCAGGCGGCCCGGCCGCAGCTCGCCGGACTCGATCCGTCCGCGCAGTTCGTCGGCGATCGCGCGGTAACGGACCTGACGCACTTGTCATATACTTGTCTACCTTAATGGCACATGCAAGGCGCCGGCGCCAGTCCGGTCAGCGGGATCTCGATCCGCCAGCACCGCGACGATGGTGCCATGATCCTTAGATGGCGCCACCCGGGGACGACCAGGTCCGTCCCACGTACCTCGGCATCGATCACGTGCAGCTCGCGATGCCGGCGGGCCCTCGGGCCGAGGAGGAGGCGGAGGGCTTCTACGGCTCCCTGCTCGGATTCGAACGGATCCCCAAGCCGGCGGAGCTGGCGGCCCGGGGCGGCTGCTGGTTCTCCAGCGGCACCGTCCAGCTGCACCTCGGTGTCGAGGAGCCGTTCCGCCCCGCCCGCAAGGCCCATCCGGCGCTCAAGGTCGACCACCTGGATCACCTGTTGGCGCAGTTCGCCGCCGCCCGGGTCGACGTCCGGCCCGCCGGGGACGTCGACGGGCGCCGGCGGGTCCACGTGGACGATCCCTTCGGCAATCGCCTCGAGCTGATCGAGACCCACGAGCTGTCGCCGGAAGTGTTCCGCGCCCTGGCCGACACCGCGGTCAACCCCTTCTGCATCATCGCCAAGGACGGGACCTTCGAATGGGTCGGCGCCTCGATCGAGGAGCTGCTGGGCTGGACGGCCGAGGAGATCGCCAGCAAGCGCCTGGACGAGATCGTCAGCCCGGCGACCCTGCACGACGCGATCGAGGGCCTGGCGGTGCTCGACGAGGTGCCCGAGGACTATCCCCGCGCCGGCGCCGGCGTGCCGGCCGAGCTGTTGCGCAGGGACGGCTCCTGGACGCCGGTCGACCTCATCGGCGCCCCGGCCAAGTTGACGGGCTTGCCCTGGCACATCGTGTTCGCGCAGCGCGCCGGCTATCAGCGGGCGCTCGACCGGGCACTGGAGGCGATGGCCGCGGACGCCGGGCTCCCGGACGTGCTCGTCCACCTGGCCGCCGCCATCGAGCAGGCGATCCCCTACAGCTCGGTGGCCGTGTGCGACCGCTGGCAGACCCCGCGCTTCCGGGTCGCGGCCGGCAGCGCCGTCGACCTGCTGCGCGCCGAGCCGGACACGCCGTGGGCTGTGGCGCTGGAGTCCGGCGAGGACGTCCTGATCGCATCCGCCGATGGGCTCTCGCCGGCGCTGGCGACGCAGGCGCGTGCCGCGGGGTTCGAGTCGTGCTGGGTGCACCCGGTGGCGGTCCCCGGCGAACCGGAACCGGTCGCGGCGTTCGTGATCTGGCGGCCCCTCGCCGGGCCCCCGTCGCCGTTCAGCTGGAACGCGGTCCAGCGCACCGGCAAGCTGCTGCGGCTCACGTTGCAGTGGGATCGGAGCCACCGGGCGCTCGAGTACGCCGCCACCCACGACACGCTCACCGGTGTCGCCAACCGAAAGGTGTTCCTCGACCGACTCCACGAGGTGGGCAGGGCCGGCGTCGGCGAGTCGGCCGTGCTGTTCATCGACCTCGACCACTTCAAGCCCGTCAACGACGACCATGGGCATCCTGCGGGCGATCAGGTGCTGGCGGAGATCGCCGGCCGCCTCTCTACGGCCGTGCGGCCGGGCGACCTCGTGGCCCGCATCGGCGGGGACGAGTTCGCCGTGCTGTGCGAGCGCCTCGCCCACGCCGACGACGCAGAGCGGGTTGCCGACCGCCTCCTGGACGTGATCCGCCGACCCGTCGACGTCCCGCTCGGCAACGACGCCCGGGAGGTCGAGGTCGGTGCGAGCATCGGGCTCACGGCGCTGGGCCCAGGTCAGCCGGCCGAGGGCGTGATGGCCTGGGCCGACCGAGCGCTTCGGGAGGCCAAGAGGCTGGGACGGGGCCGGTGGGTCCGTCGCCCCGTGTCGGGCTGAGTCGCCCCCTCGCTCCCGACCCCGAGCGCCGGCAAGACGTCGCGGTTGGCGCGAGCGCGTCGCTGGGGGTTGTGCTCAGGCCGCGTGGTGACCGGGCGGATAGGTACGGGCGAGCTCCTCGGCGGTCGGTTCGTGGCGGCGCCGCGCCTCGGGCGGTAGCAGGTCCACGATGGCGGCCATGATCCGGCGGGTGTCGGCCTGTGCCGAGCGGTACTTGAGCTCGACCGGGTCGCCGACCCTGATCGTGACGGTCGGCGGGCTCGTGACGTTCCAGATGCGGGGCAGCCGCTCCGACCGGGGCCACACCTTCTCCGTGCCCCACAGCCCGATGGGCACCACCGGCACCTCCGTCTCCGCCGCCAGGCGGGCCGCGCCCCAGCGCCCCTCGAGCTCGGGATCGAAGAACGCCGGACCGCGGGGGATGGTGCCCTGGGGAAGGATCGCCACCAGCTCCCCAGCGGCGAGCGCCGCGGCCGCCTCCACCAGCGGCCTGTCCGACCCGGTCGAGCGCTCGACCCGGATGCCGCCCATCGCCCGAACGAGGGTGCCCACCACCGGGGCGTCGAAGACCTCGCGCTTGCCCAGGAACCGCACCGCCCGGCCCCGCCGGGCCAGCGCCATCCCCAGCGCCAACGGGTCGAAGTAGCTGCGGTGGTTGGCCGCCAGGATGGCCGGGCCCGCCGCCGGGATGCGGTCGACCCCGTCGATGTAGAAGCGCACCCACGGCAGCAGCTCGGGGCGCGCCAACATCTGCAGCACGCGCTGCGGCTCGATGCCGAGCAGGGGCACCTTGGGCACGCCGGCAGGGACGTCGAGGTGGACGACGGGCCAGCGGCGGACCAGCGCCACGCCCAGCATGCGAGGGTCGGGATTGACGGCCACCGGATGCCCGACCGCACCCAGGAGGGGGGCGTCGTAGTAGCTGTCGCTGTAGGCCCAGCTGCGATCGAGGTCCACGCGATGGCCCTCGGCCCAGCCGCGGACGGCGCGGAGCTTGCCGCGGCCCCACACGAACTCCCCGTCGATGGAGCCGTCGTAGCGTCCGTCGCCGTCCACGCCGTAGCGGGTGGCAACCAGGTCGTCGAAGCCCAGCCGGTCGGCCAGCGGCCTGATCATGTCGTCGGGCGTCGTCGTGGCCAGCACCAGGCTGCGGCCCGCGGCGCGATGGTCGTCGATGAGGGGGCGGGCGAACGGCTGCACCGCCCCGGCCAGCTGCTCGGCCGCCTTCTCGCCGGCGGCCTGGACCAGGTCTTGGTGCCAACCCTTGGCGAACCGGGCCGCCATCCGGGTGAGCAGCATCGACGGTCGTGTCTCCCCGACCAGGTCGAACACCTGGTACAGGAGACCCTCGCCGAGAACGCTGCGCTCGGGCAGCACGCCGCTCGCCCGCAACGCCTCGCTGATCACGGGGCCGGACGCGCCCTGCAGCAGGGTGCGATCGAGGTCGAAGAAAGCGGCAGCCGGCACGTCGAGCAAGGTACCGCGCCGGGGCCCGGCCTCCCTCGCTCGGGAAAGACGCGGCAAAGACAAGAGCCGTCCCTCGCCCGGGAAAGACAAGAGCCGACCGCGGGTGGCTCGGTCGGCTCCTGCAGGTGCGTCATAGCAAGAGGGGGGATCTGGCTACGGCACCCTTGTGACCCCATTGTGCAAGTGCAGTGGCTGCACCGTCAAACAGTTGCTGGTGATAGCTGCCATCATTGCCAGTGATGGACCTCCGCCAGCTCGCCGCGCTTGCCGCAGTGGCCGAGGCCGGCTCGTTCTCGGCCGCCGCCCGGCGCCTGCACACCGTCCAGTCCAACGTGTCGACCCACATCGCCCGGCTCGAGCGCGAGCTGGGAACGACGCTGGTCGACCGGTCCACCGGCGCGCTCACCGAGGAGGGCGACGTGGTGGTCGACCGCGCCCGGCGCGTCCATCGTGAGCTGGAGTCGCTCCGGGCCGACGTGGCCTCGATGCTCCACGAGCTGTCGGGCCGGGTGCGCCTCGGCTGCATCGGGACGGCGAGCCGCTGGCTGCTCCCCAACCTCCTGCGGGTGATGGCCGAGCGCCATCCCCGCGTCCAGGTGGTGATCGTCGACGCCACGACCACGTCGCTGGTCCCCCAGGTCGTGAGCGGCGCCCTCGACCTGGCCGTCGTGAACCTGCCGCTGGGCGACGGCGACCTGGCCACCGAGCCGTTGTTCGACGAGGAGCGTGTCCTCGCGGTGCCGTTCGCGCATCCCCTGGCCAGCCGCGAGCACGTCGAGCTGGCCGACCTGGCGGACCACGAGCTCCTGCTCGAGCCCCGGGGAACGCCGTTCCGCGACGAGCTCGACCTGGAGGCGTCGCGTCTCGGTTTCGAGATGCGGGCCCAAGCGGAGATCGACGGCGTCGGCCTGCTGGCGTGGCTGGCGTTCCAGGGCTACGGCGCCGCCATCCTGCCGGCGACGGCCGCGTCGGGCTGGATCGAGATCGCCTGCCGGCGCATCGCCGTGGGTGGACTGCCGCCGCGCTCGGTCGGCATCGCCATGCCCCGCCGCGGCCGGCCGTCAGCCCCGGCCCGGGCGGTCAGGGCCGCCATTCGCGAGCTGGTGGGGGGCGCCGACCAGGAGGGAGTCCGCCCCACGCTGACCACCGGGGACCGGGCCGAGCCCTCGTGACGTCGACGACTCGGCAGTAGCCTCGGCCCCGAGGAAGCAGCCACATCAAGGAGCGACGCGCCGTGCCCGAGAGCATCACGATCACGGACAACCGCACGGGCGAATCCGTCGAGATCCCGATCTCCGAGGGCGGTGTGGACGCCGGCCCCTGGCGCAAGCTGCTCCCCAACGTCTGGTTCTACGACGAGGCGTTCATGACGACGGCGTGCACCCGCAGCGCGATCACCGAGATCGACGGCGATGCCGGGATCCTGCGCTACCGCGGCTACCCCATCGAGCAGCTGGCCGAGAGCTCCAACTACCTGGAGGTCGCCTACCTGCTGATCCACGGCGAGCTGCCGGCTCAGGAGGAGTCCGACCGCTGGGTGCACGACATCACCTACCACACGTTCATCCACGAGAACGTGCGCAAGCGGTTCCTCGAGGGGTTCCACTACGACGCCCATCCCATGGGGATGCTGGTCTCGGCGGTCGCGGCGTTGTCGACCTTCTACCTCGACGCCAAGGACATCCACGACCCCGAGAACCGCCTGAAGCAGATCGTCCGCCTGATCGCCAAGATGCCCACCCTCGCCGCCGCCTGTCATCGGTTCAGCGTCGGCATGCCCTTCGTCTATCCGGACAACTCGCTGCCGTTCGCCGCCAACTTCCTGTCGATGCTGTGGAAGGTGGCCGAGCCCCGCTACGACGCCAACCCGGCGCTGGCGAGGGCGCTCGACGTGCTGTTCATCCTGCACGCCGACCACGAGCAGAACTGCGGCACGACCGCGATGCGCACGATCGCGTCCGCCCACGCCGACCCCTACAGCTGCGTGGCCGGCGCGGCCGCCGCGCTCTACGGCCCCCGCCACGGCGGTGCCAACGAAGCCGTCATCGCCATGCTCAAGCAGATCGGCAGCGTCGACGAGGTCGACGCGTACGTCCAGCGTGTCAAGCGGGGCGAGGTCCGGCTGCAGGGCTTCGGCCACCGCGTGTACAAGAACTACGACCCCCGGGCGAAGATCATCAAGGAGACGGCCGACGAGGTGTTCGCCATCACCGGCCGCAACCCGCTGCTCGACATCGCCCTCAAGCTCGAAGACGTCGCCCTGAACGACGAGTACTTCACGTCGCGCCGCCTCTACCCGAACGTCGACTTCTACTCGGGACTCATCTACCAGGCGATGGGGTTCCCGGTGGAGATGTTCACGGTGCTCTTCGCCATCCCCCGGACGTCGGGCTGGCTGGCGCACTGGGTCGAGCTGCTGGAGCAGGACCAGAAGATCGCCCGTCCCCGCCAGCTCTACGTGGGCCCGGCCGAGCGGGCCTACGTGCCGATCGATCAGCGGGGCTGAGGCCCGCCTCAGGGCCTCAGGCGGCAGCCCCACCGATGCACGCGGTCACGATCGTCGACGGCGCCCTCGCCTGGCTGCTCCGTCCCGACCCCGAGCCCGGCACGGCCGAGCTGCTGGTCCGGGTCCGGGCCGCAGGGGTGTTCCGCGGCGACCTGATGCAACGAGACGGCTTGTACCCGCCCCCACCCGGGACCACGCCGCCCGAGTTGCCCGGCCTCGAGCTCGCCGGCGAGGTCGCGGCCTGCGGCCCCGGCGTGCGGAGGTTCGGCGTGGGCGATCGTGTCATGGCGGTCGTTCCGGGCGCCGGCCAGGCGGAGCTGGCCGTGGTCCCCGAGCAGCTCGCGATGCCGGTGCCTGAGGGTGTGGCCTGGGCCCAGGCCGGCGGCTTCCCCGAGAACTACACGACGGCACACGACGCGTTGTTCACCCAGTGCGGCCTCGCCATGGGCGAGCGCGTCTGCATCCACGGCGCCGCCGGCGGCGTGGGCACGGCGGCGGTCGAGCTGGCGGCGGCGGCCGGGAGCGAGGTGGTGGCCACGGTGCGCAACGAGGCGCTCCGCGAGGGCGTCGCCGGGCTGGGCGCCACCGTGATTGCCCCCGAGGCGTTCGTTGACGCCGGGCCGTTCGATGTCATCCTCGAGCTGGTGGGGGCGGTGAACATGCCCGCCAACCTCGAGGCGCTGGCCATCGGGGGCCGGATCGCCGTCATCGGTGTCGGCGCGGGGTTCACCGCCGAGCTCAACCTGCTCGCGCTGATGGGCAAGCGGGCCCGGATCCACGGCTCGCTCCTCCGGCCCCGTCCGCTGGAGGACAAGGCCCAGGCCGCCCGCCGCGTCGAGCACCAGGTCCTGCCGCTCCTGGCTCGCGGCGCGGTGACGGTGCCGATCGCCGCCACGTTCCCGATGTCCGATGCCGCGGCCGCGTACGACCGGTTCGCCGCCGGCGGGAAGCTCGGCAAGATCGTGCTGCTGTCGGACTAGGAGAGCCGGCCCGGCCTCGCCCCCGAACCGAACTTGCCGCAGTTGACGACGCCATGGCAGCGCCAAATGCGGCAAGTTCATGGCGTTGGCGGGTCGTCGACCAGCAGCGGAACGATCGTGGCGCTGGCCTGCACCGCGTTGCGCACGGTGAACCACACCGTCAGGTGGTCGTCGGCCTCGTCGACCAGCAGCTCGACCGCGTCCCCGGGCGCGATGCCGGGCCCGTACTCCATCACGGCCCGGTGGGGCCGGCCCAGCAGGCGGTGGGCGAACGCGGTGCCGGGCTCCACCTGCTCCTCGATGGCGGCCCAGTACGCGGCGTTGTTGACGTGGCCGAGCAGGTCGATGTCGACGGCCCGCAGCGTCCACCGTTCGGCCGCGGCGCCGACCGGGGGATCGCCGAGCCACAGCCGGCTCGACACGCGGCGGCCCCCCGCCGCCTCCCCATAGATCTCGTGGAAGGCGGGCGGCAGCCGCACGGGGGCGCCGGTGGCCACGTCGACGTGGATCCACAGGGTGGCGACCTCCACCCGTCCGCCGCGCTGGCCCACCATCGACAGGCGGCGCTCGGCCCAGCGCCCACCCAGTCCCGCACACCACGTGCCGAGGTCCAGCCACTCCCGCCAGCGGGGCGGCCGATGGACGTCGATCACCGCACGACGCACCACCCAGGTCGTGCGCGCGTCGTCGATGCCACAGTCGGCCGTGTCGTCGTTGCCGATGTCCTGCAGGTAGCGGGCGCAGGCGTCGAGCCGGAGGCGCCCGGTGGGGTCGGCGTCGGACAGCCGCACGCGCCGCCCCGACCGGAACACGCGTCCCCGGTCGGGCGGCGGCGTCAACGCTTCGTCGAGCATGGCGACAGAATGTCCCACTTGATGCTCGGAACGCTGCCCTGGGTCCCCGCACCCACCCGACCCGACCTGCTGGCCCCCACCGTGGCCGCCGCCCTCGACCTGGGGCCCGGCGACCCCGCCGAGGTGATGGTGGCGCCGATCGACCCCGAGCTCGCCGACACCGCCGCCTTCTGCGACGCCTACGGCGTGGCGCTCGACGTCTCGGCAAACTGCGTGGTGGTGGCGGGGAAGCGGTCGGGCGAGACCCGGCTGGCCGCCGTGGTGGTGCTCGCCACCACCCGCGCCGACGTCAACAACGTCGTGCGCCGGCGCATCGATGCCCGCAAGGCGTCGTTCGCGCCGATGGACCTGGCGGTCGCCGAGACCGGCATGGAGTACGGCGGCATCACGCCGATCGGCTTGCCGCCGGACTGGCCGTTGCTGGTCGACCGTGCCGTCGTCGACACGCCGGAGGTGATCGTGGGCAGCGGCCTGCGCCGTTCCAAGCTCGCGCTGCCGGGTGCCTGGCTGACCGGGCTCGCGGGCGCCGAGCTCGTCGACGGCCTGGGCCTGTAGCCCGGGCCCCGCCTCAACCGGAACTCGCGGCGATTGGGGCCCCGCATGAGGTCCCTACCTGCCGCAAGTTCCGTCAGTGGAGCCGCAGGCGGAACCCGCGGAGCCAGAAGCCCGGGACCGGCTCCCAGTCCAGCGAGACGTCGCGGGCGAAGCCCAGCCGCTCGTACAAGCGGTGGGCGGCGGCCATCCGGTCGGTCGAGTGGAGCAGGATCTGGCCCCGGCCGGCGGCCCGGGCCCGATCGACGCATGCCCGGCTCAGCGCCTCGCCGACCCCCCGTCCCTGCGCCTCCGGCGCCACCGCCAGCATGCGGATGCCCGCACCGTCGGGCTGGGTGAACTCGGCCCACGACGAATCGGGCCCGGGCACGTAGGTGACCCCGCCGAGCACCGTCCCGGCGTCGTCGACCGCCACCAGGACCTCGGCGTCGGCGACTCGGCCGGCCACGTCACGCAGCTCGCCGACGTAGCCATCCCCCTCGACGACCCCAGGGTCGATGGCGGCGTACGCGGTGACCGTCAGCTCGCCCAGCGCAGCGTGCTCGTGGGGCCGCACGGGCCGGATGTCCATCCCGCCGACGGTAGTGAGTACCGTCGCCGCCTAAAGGACTCGAGCGGATAGGAACGTCGTCTTGGCGCACCGTGGTCAGCGCTGCCGGAGGCCGAGCTGTGTGGCCTGGGCTCACGCCGCAAATCTCGTACGGTTCTGTCCCCACCTGCGGGCCCATCCGCTCGGCCTCTGATGGACTTCGCCCTGCCCGCCGACCTCGAGGCCTTGCGCGAGGAGGCGCTGAAGGTCGGTCGGGAGGCGTCGCAGCGGGCCGACGTGCCCGACGACAGCTGGATCATCGGGCACGACCGGGCCTTCGCCGGGGAGCTCGGCGCGCGGGGCTGGCTGGGGATGACGTGGCCGGTCGAGCACGGGGGCGGCGGGCGGAGCCCGCTCGACCGCTTCGTCGTGTTCGAGGCGCTGATCAGCACCGGGGCCCCCGTCGCCGCCGCCTGGTTCGCGGACCGGCAGATGGGGCCGACCCTGCTCCAGTTCGGCACGGACGAGCAGCGGGCCCGGTGGCTCCCCGGGATCGTCGCCGGCTCGTCGATGTGGTGCATCGGCATGAGCGAGCCCGACGCCGGCTCCAACGTGGCCGGCATCCGCACCAAGGCCGAGCGCGACGGCGACGAGTGGGTGGTCAACGGCCAGAAGATCTGGACGTCAGGCGCCGCCGATGCCGACTGGTGCTACCTCGTCGCCCGCACGGACCCGGACGCCAAGCCGCACGAGGGCCTCTCGGAGCTGGTCGTGGACATGCGGTCACCCGGGGTGTCGGTCCGGCCGATCGTCGACATGACCGGCAGCCACCACTTCTGCGAGGTCTACTTCGAGGACGTCCGGGTGCTCGACGCCCACCTCGTGGGGGAGCCCAACGGCTCGTTCCGCCAGGTCATGCGGCAGATGGAGCACGAGCGGGGCGGCATCGACCGCCTCGTCTCCAATCGCCGGCTGTACGACGACGTGCGGCCCTGGGCCGACGCTACCGATCCCCTGGTCCGCCAGGAGATGGCCGCCATCGAGTCCGGCTACCGGATCGGGCGCCTGCTGGTGCTCCGCGAGACGCTCGGCCAGACGCCGCGGCAGTTCTCTGCGGCCACCAAGACCTTCTGCACCGAGCTCGAGCAGCGCGTCGCCGCGTTCTGTGGCCGGGTGCTGGGGCCGTGGGCCCTGCTCGCCGAGTCCGGGGACGGCAGCGCCATGCAGGTCCTGGCCCGCCGCGTCAGCCGCAACCTCTGCTACGCGCCCGCCTACACGATCATGGGCGGGACGAGCCAGATCCTGCGCAACATCCTGGGCGAACGGACGCTGGGGCTCCCCCGCGAGCCCCGCTGAGAGGCCGAGCGGAACCGGCGTTCGAACCCGACGACGCCGGAACGGGCCGGCGAGCGTCCGAACGCCGGAACGGGCCGGCGAGCGTCAGAGCCGGCGGACCGGGGGCAGCGGGTCGCGCTCGATGGGGGCGACGCGCAGCCGGACGTCCGCGGCGGCGGGGCCGGACGGCGACACGATCACCGGGTTGAGCTCCAGCGCCACCACCTCGGGGGCCGCCTCGACCAGCGCGCCCACCCGCAGGAGCACATCCTCGAGGGCCCGGCGCGCGGCCTCGTCGAGCCGGGGGCCCAGTGGCGACGACGCGACGAGCCGGCCGGCACCGCGGTCGGTGAGCGGGAGGACGCGCACCTCGGTGGCGGACAGGTCGGTGGCGACCCCGCCGGCGCCGACGGTGACGACCGGCCCCACGAGCGCGCTCTGCGCCACCGTCACCGCCACGTCGACGCCGGGCTCGACCATCGGCTGCACGACGACCGGCCACAGCGCGCCGCCGAGGGCCCCGCCCATGCCGCCCAGCGTCGCCCTCAGCTCGGCCGGGTCGTGGACGTCGAGCGCGATCCCGCCGGCCTCGGTCTTGGCCGACCGGCTCCGGGCCGCGGACTTGACCGCCACCGGGTAGCCGAGGTCGCCGGCGGCGGCGAGCGCCTGCTCGCGGTCCTGCGCCACCCGCGACGGCACGATCGGCAGGCCGGCGGCGGTGAGGACGTCGACGGCGACATCGGTCGGCAGCCACCGGCCACCAGCCTCGGTCCCGCCCTCGGCCAGGGCCACCGCCACCCGGGCCCTCCCCGCGGCCGGATCCGCTCCCGGCGGCACGACGACCTCTCCCTCCGGGGCGCGCCGCCAGCGGGCGTACTGCGTCACCCGCCCAAGCGCGTAGGCGGCGGCATCCGGAAAGTCGAACACCGGCACGTCCGGTGCCGACCCCGGCGAGATGACCGTCGGGTGTGGCCCGAAAACGCAAGCCAGCAGCGTCTTGCCGGGGCGGTCGGCCCGCGCTGCGGCCACGGCGCGCACCAGGTCCGCCGTCGACTGCCGTGGCGCCGGCGCGCAGACGACCAGCACGCTGTCCACCCCGTCGTCGCCGAGCAGCGCCCCAAGCGCCCGCTCCAGGTCGTCGGGGCCGGCCTCGAACCCGAGGTCGACGGTGCTGGCCCGCACCCGCGTCGCCGCCCGGGACCCGGGCGGGCCGGCGCCCAGTTGCCGCCGCACGTCGGTCCCGAGCTCGGCCAGCACCAGCCCGGCGTCGACACAGGCGTCCGCCGCGAGCGCCAGCGATCCGCCGCCATTGCCCACCAGCGCCACCCGGTCACCGTCGGGCATCGGCTGGCACGCCAGCACCCGGGCCACGTCCAGCAGCTGTGCCAGCGTGTCCACCCGCACGACGCCCGTCTGCTCGAGCAGCGCCTCGATTGCGGCGGGCTGGGTGTCGGCCCCGTCGGTGGGGTAGGCGCGCGCCGCGCCCCGGCTCTTGACCGCCACGATCGGCTTGGTGCGGCCGAGCGCCCGGGCGATGCGGCTGAACTTGCGGGCATTGCCGAACGACTCGAGGTACAGCAGCACCAGCTCGGTCCGGGCGTCGTCGGCCCAGTACTGGAGCATGTCGTTGGCCGACACATCGGCCCGGTTCCCGATCGCGGCGAACGACGACGCCCCCAGGCCGGCCTCGCCGATGCGCTCGAGGATGGCCCCGCCCACCGTGCCGGACTCCGACAGCAGGGCGACCGGCCCGGGACGGGGATCGGGCGTGGCGAAGGTGGCGTGGAGCCGCACGGCCGGATCGGTGTTGATGACCCCCAGGCAATTGGGGCCCAGCAGGCGGGTGCCGAAACGACGGGCTGCCCGGAGGGTGGCCGCCGACAGCGCCGCACCCTCCCGGCCGGCCTCGGCGAACCCCGCCGAGATCACGATCACGGCCGGGACGCCCTTGCGGCCGCACTCCTCCACCACCGCCGTCACCTGGGCGGCGGGCACGACGACGATCGCGAGGTCGACGGGCCCGTCGATGTCGCCGACCGCGGGCACCGCTCGGACGCCGGCGACCTGGTCGGCGCCGGGATTGACGGCGTAGACCGGCCCGGCGAACCCGTGGTCCAGCACGTTGCGCAGCACGGCGTGCCCGACGCCGTTCGGAGCCCGGCCGGCCCCGATGACCGCCACCGACCGGGGTGCCAGCAGTCGGCGCACCGCTTCGGCCTCGGCGCGCTGGGCCCGGGCCGAGATCGCCGCCTCCGCCTCGGGCGTCGGCCGCAGGTCGAGCCGCACCTCGATCACGCCGTCACCGAACGTGCTGGCCGCCGTGAACCCGGCGTTGCGGAACACCGCGACCATGCGTCCGTTCGAGGGCAGCACCGTCGCCGTGAACGCGGTGATGCCGGTGCGGCGGGCCGCCTCTGCCAGGTACTCCAGCAGGACCGTGGCGATGCCGCGCCCCTGATGGCGGCCGTCCACGAAGAACGCCACCTCGGCCTCCGAGCGAGTGGGCAGGCGGTCGTAGCGGGCCACACCAACCAGCACGTCGTCCAGCAGCGCGACGAACGCCATGCGGTCGGAGTAGTCGACGTGGGTGAGCCGCTCGACCTCCGGTTCGGGGAGCTCCGGGCGGGGGGTGAAGTAGCGGAAGTAGATGCTCTCGGGCGACTGGCGGCCGTGGAAGTCCACGACCCGCTGCCCGTCGCCGGGCAGGATCGGCCTGATGTGCGTGGTGCCGCCATCGGCGAGCACCACGTCGGCCTCCCATGCGCCCGGGTACCCGGGCGGGACCGGCCCCGCGGGGATGGTCGGCGGCTCGTCCACTGCCCCGTGAGGCTACGGGCGACGGATCCGCCGGCGCCGGTGGTCGGTTGTCACGTCGGCTGCGATCGCGTCGGCCCTCGAGCGCCGCCGGCGGACCCGGCGATGCGGCGGGCCCGGGCCCGGCGAGACTCCCGCAGCGCCAGGGCCACGATCCCGCCCACGCCGATCACGATGACCAGGAGCACGACCCCCTGGAGGGCACCGCCTCGATCGCCGGCATCGCTGGGCGGGCGCCCCGAGTTGGGTTCCGGGATCATGTCCTGCCCCGGCAGTGGTGCGTCGTCGGTGGACGGGTCGCCGTCGGGATCGTCCTCCGGCTGCTGGGCTGCCGCCGGGACCGGACCGGGCGCGGCGACCGCCGCCCCGACCGGGGCGCCGACCGAGAGGGCCGCGACGGCCACCGCGAGCGGGACGGCGAGGAAGACAGGGACGCGCCGGCGCACGGGCCCATGCTCCGGCCACGTCCCCGACGGGGTCAAGCCGGGGGCTGGTAGTCGGCCGGCAGCACGATCGACTTGGTCTCGAGGTATGCCGACAGGCCCTCGGGTCCCAGCTCACGGCCCACGCCCGACGCCTTGAACCCGCCGAAGGGGTTGCGCAGGTCGATGGTGCCGAACTGGTTGACGCCGTAGGTGCCGGTGCGGACCCGGCGGGCGACGTCGATGCCGCGCTCGACGTCCTGCGTCCAGACCGAGCCCGACAGGCCGTAGTCGCTGTCGTTGGCGATCCGCACGGCGTCGGCCTCGTCGTCGTAGGGCAGCACCGCCAGCACCGGCCCGAAGATCTCCTCCTGGGCGATCGTCATCCGGTTCTCGACGTCGACGAACAGCGTGGGCTCGACGAACCAGCCCCGGTCGAGCCCCGCCGGCCGCCCGCCGCCCACGGCGAGCTTGGCGCCCTCGCTGCGCCCCTTGTCGATGTAGCCCAGCACCCGCTCACGCTGACGCTCGGCCACCAGGGGACCCACCGCCACCGAGGGGTCGGCGGGGTCGCCCACGGTCGTGGCCTTGACGGCGTCGGCCACGGCGTCGACGACCTCGTCGTAGCGCGCCCGCGGCGCAAGGATCCGCGTCTGGGCCACGCAGGCCTCGCCGTTGTTCATCAGCGCGTTCGGCATGAGCAGCGGAACTGCGCTCGCCAGGTCGGCGTCCTCGAGCACGATGGCCGCCGACTTGCCACCGAGCTCGAGGGTGCAGCGCTTGAGCATCTCCCCGCAGATGGCCCCCACCTTGCGGCCGGCCGCGGTCGAGCCGGTGAACCCGACCTTGTCGACACCGGGGTGGCGCACGATGTACTCGCCGATCTCGCGACCGGCGGGGAGGATCGACACCATGCCCTTGGGCAACCCGATCTCGTCGAGCACCTCCCCGAGCAGGTAGGCGTCGAGCGGGGTCTCGGGGGACGGCTTGAGGATCATGGGCGCGCCTGCGACGAGGGCGGCGCCGAGCTTGAGGGCGACGATGAACAGCGGCACGTTCCAGGGGATGATCCCGGCCGACACCCCCACCGGCTCCTTGCGCACGATCACCGGCCCCAGCGCACCCTGACGGAGCTCCTCGAACGGGAACGTGCGGGCCAGCTCGACCCAGCCGTCGAACACCATCGTCGACGACAGCACCTGGCCCATGAGCGCCCAACTCGACGGCGAGCCCATCTCGCTCGTGATGGTCTCCGCGAACTCGGGCGCCCGGGCCTGGATGGCCTGGGAGAGCTTGGTGAGGTACTCGGCCCGCTCTGCCGGCGCCAGCTGCGGGAAGGGACCGCCCAGTGCGACCCTGGCGGCCTCCACGGCCCGGTCAACGTCCCCCTCGGATGCCTCGGGCACCCTGGCGATCAGCTCCTCGGTGGTGGGGCTGATCACGTCGATGGTGCCGGTCGTGGCGGGCGCCACCCACTCGCCGCCGATGTAGAGCGTGTCCTTGGTCTCCATGACCCTCCTCTTCCTCGCAGCCGGCGAGCCGGCGACCCGTAACCGCGAGCCATCGTGCCATGCCGGCACTGCCGGCCGTGTGGCGCGACACCCGCCCCGCCAGCCGAGCGCCCGCGGGCAGGTCCGCGTCCGAGCTCGGTCGACGCCCCACGACCCGGCTTGTAGTGGTTAGCGCCCTCCTGGGGGCGGTAACCACCGCAAGTTCGTGCGGCGCCGGGGGGCGTCTACCGGTCGACGAACACCTGGTAGGCGTCGAGCACGTCGGGGTTCGCCAGGCTGCCGCGGCTGGCGGCCCGGTCGGGGTCGGCGCCCTGCAGGATGCGCTTCACCGGCACCTCGAGCTTCTTGCCCGACAACGTGCGCGGCACCCCGGGCACGGCGTGGATCTCGTCGGGCACGTGTCGCGGCGACAGCTCGACGCGCAGGACCTTGGCGATCCGCGCCCTGAGCTCGTCGTCCAGGGTGACCCCGGCGGCGGGCGCCACGAACAGCACCAGCCGGCCCGGTCCGCCTTGCGCGTCCTCGAGGTGGACCACCAGGCTGTCGGCGACCTCGGGCAGCCCCTCCACCACCGAGTACAGCTCGGCGGTCCCCATCCGTACGCCGCCGCGGTTGAGGGTCGCGTCGGATCGCCCGGTGATGACGCAGGCGCCGTCGTCGAACACGGTGATCCAGTCGCCGTGCGTCCACACACCCGGGTGGTCCTCGAAGTAGGCGGAGCGGTACCGCGCACCGTCGTCGTCTCCCCAGAACGCCACCGGCATGGACGGCATGGGCTGGGTGATCACCAGCTCCCCCTGCTGGCCCACCCGCGGCCGCCCGTCGAAGTACGCCTCGACGCTGGCGCCCAGGTATCGGCAGGAGATCTCACCCGCCCGCACCGGGACCAACGGGCAGCCACCGACGAACGCCGTGCACATGTCGGTCCCGCCGCTCACGGACGACAGGAGCAGCTCGGGTCCCACCGCCTCGTACACCCACTCGAACCCCTCGGCGGGCAGCGGTGCACCCGTCGACCCGACCGACCGCAGCGCCACGAGATCGGCGATGTCCGAAGGGGCGACGCCGGCCTTGCGGCAGGCCAGCAGGAAGGGTGCCGACGTACCGAAGAAGCTGACCCCGTCGTCGCCGGCCATGCGCCAGAGCGCCCCCAGGTCGGGGTGGCCGGGATCGCCGTCGAACAGCACCAGTGTCGCCCCCACGAGCAGGCCGGAGACCAGGTAGTTCCACATCATCCAGCCGGTGGTCGAGAACCAGAAGAAGCGGTCGCCGGGCCCGAGGTCGTTGTGCAGCGCCAGCACCTTGTGGTGCTCGACCAGGATGCCGCCGTGGCCGTGCACGATCGGCTTGGGCAGCCCGGTGGTGCCGGACGAGTACAGGACGTAGAGCGGATGGTCGAACGGGACCGGATCGAACGCCAGCTCCCCGGGTTCCGCGAGGAGCTCGTCCCACGTCAGCGACTCCGGGAGCCGCGCACGGGGGTCCAGGTAGCCGACGGTGACGACGTGGCGCAGCGACGGCAACTGGGGCCGCACGTCGGCGACCTCGCCGGCCCGGTCGACCCGCTTGGCGCCATAGCGGTAGCCGTCCACGGCCAACAGCACAGCCGGATCGATCTGGCGGAGCCGGTCGACCACGCTGCGGGTGCCGAACTCCGGGGCGCACGACGACCAGATCGCCCCCAGGCTGGCCGTGGCCAGCAGCGCCACCACCGCCTCGGGGACGTTGGGGAGGTAGGCGGCCACGCGGTCGCCCCGGCCCACGCCCAGGCGCACCAGCCCGGCACGGCAGCGTCCCACCTGGTCGCGCAGCTCGGTCATGCTCAGCTCGAGCGGATCGCGCGATTGCGAGTGGGCCACGATGGCTGGCCCGGCCGGTTCGCTGCGCAGGGCATGGGCGGCGTAGTTGACCCTCGCTCCCGGGAACCACACGGCGCCGGGCATGGCGGCGTCCGCCAGCGCCCGATCCACCGGCGTGGCCGATTCGAGGTGGAAGTGTTGCCAGATCGTCCGCCAGAACTCGTCGAGGTCGCTCACCGACCAGCGCCACAGGCTGTGGTAGTCCGGGAACGACCGGCCGCGATAGCCGTCGAGCCACCCCAGGTAGCGGCCGATCCGGGTGCGCTCCCGAACGTCGCCGGGCGGCTCCCACAGCACCCTGCCCCTGGCTCGCTCGCTCACGCGGGCCACGCTAGTGGGGTGGCCGGAGGCGTCCGCTCGGCGCAGTGCTGCGAGCCACCCCATCAGTGAACGCTCAGGCGTCTCCCGCCGGCACCACCTCCACGACGCCGTGCATGCCGTACTCGTAGTGCCCGGGCAGGTGGCACGCGAACTCGAACGTGCCGGCCTCGTCGAACCGCAGGGTCGTCACCCCCACCCCGTTGGGGCCCACCGACACCTCCCCGGGGATCGACGGGTGCCGAGGCTCGGTGCCGCGGGCGTGACGGGCGTGGACCTCGGGCCCGCCCACGATCAGCTCGTGGTTGATCGGATCGTCGTTGTCGAGGACGAACCTCAGCCGCGTGCCCTCGACCACCCGGATCTCGGTCCGCTCGAACAACGAGTGCTCGACGCTGAGCTCGACGGTCACGTCACCCGGACCCAGCGCCGCGTCCGCCGGTTCCCCAGTCCCCGCGGCGACCGCGAGCCCGGCACCCGCGACGCCGGCGGCGACGGCCGCACTGGCCACCAGCCAGGGCCACCGCCGACGCCGGGCCCGGCCGCCGGACTCCCGGAGGTCGGCGGCCGGGACGGTCCCGGTGGACCGGCCCGGCGCGTCGGCGCTCTGCCGCACGCCGACCGATGCCCTCACGGCGCTCACGTCCAGTGCGGGCCCGGCACCAGCCGCTCCCGCCGCCAGCGGACCCAGCCGAGGGTGAGCACGGCGGCGCCGGCCGCAGCCCCCGCCGCCAGTGGCCACCAGGCCAGCCCCGAGCCCCCCGAATCCACAGGGACTGCCTCGGGCTCGGGCACCCCGGCATCGACCAACGACGGGGTCACCCCCGGGGTCGCCGAGACGGCCAGGTCGTAGTCGAGCTCGGCCGCGGGGGCGGCGAGCTTCAGGTACGACAGCCACATGTCGTCGGGGACCCACTCCATGCCCACGTCGGAGCGCAGCTCGGTGAGCAGCAGGTCGGACGCCGGCTCGCTCCGGTCGAGCGTGAGCCCGGCGCCACCGGCGAGCAGCTCGGGCTCCTCGTCGGTCAACAGGAACACGTCGGCTTCGACGTTGCGGGCGCCGTCCAGCCCCAGGCCGAGGATCCGGACCGGGACCCAGGGGTCGTCGGTCGGGATGGTGGCCATGATCGGCGTGCTGTCGCCCGCACCCTGGCCGAGCTCCTGCGCTCGCTGGGCGTCGAAGCGGGCGGCCATGAACACCGGGCTCCGCGCCGCGTAGTAGTCGAGGACCACGGGTGCGTCGGGGGTGAGGAGGAACCCGTTGTCGACCGCCCACTCGCCCACCTCGTCGCCGCCGCCCCTGAGCACCGTGATGTCGAGGGCGTCGATCTGGGTCTCGAGGATGACCTCGGCGCCTGCACCAGCGTCCTCGGCCACCGACGCTGCCGCGAGCCTCTCCTCCACCGGCGGAGCCACCTCCTGGGCCAGGCGCTGCAGGGTCCAGTCCCCGCCGCGCTCCACCTTGGTGGGCACGTCGGGCAGGGGCACGATCGAGCCGACCTCCTCGCCCTCGCCGGTGAACTCGAAGGCCGTCACGTAGCGCTCGACACCACCGCTGTAGGCCGCCAGCGTCGCGGTGCGCACCAGCTCGATCGTGCCGTTCTCCCCCACCAGCCCACCGCATGCGCCGGCCGGCGCTGCGCCCAGCACCGCGACCGGCACGGCGGCGAGCGCCCCCACAACCAGCATCCATTTCCGCATCGTCGCCTCCCGGTCCGGTTCCCCTCGTACGGTTCTCGGGGAGTAGGACGTCGGGGACCCTGGCTGCGGTTCCCGCTACCCGAGGCCCGGCCGCGGCTCCCCTCCCGGGGCCGGCCGCTCGCGGGGGCGGTCGGCTTCCGGCGGCGTCTCGTCCGGGGCCTGTGGCTGGCGGGCACGACGGCGGACGATCCCGGCCAGTCCGAGCGCCAGCAGCGGCACGGCCAGCACGTGGACGACGGACCAGGCGGCGTACGCACCGCGGGTGATGTCCGTGCCGTCGACCACCACGGAACGGACGTCGTCCGACAGCGCATCCACGATCCCCCGGGCGTCCGAACCGTCCGCGACCGACTCCGGCACCAGCCGATCCCAGGCGATGAGCTGGCCAGACATCAGACCCAGGAGTGCGAGCAGCAGCACCCCGAGGCCGACGAACCATCCGGGCGAGATGCCCAGGCGCCGCACGACCGCCACCGCCAGCACTGCGACGATGCCCGCCGCCGCGCCGATGAACAGCATCGACGCGATGTTGTGGGCCCCGGTCAACCACCAGACGTCCGATCGGTCGCCGGTGACCGGGTCATCGGGCCGGTAGAGGAAGATCAGCGGCACGCCGGTTGCCGCCAAGCCCGCTCCCCCGATGACGAGTAGCCAGCCGAGCGCCCGGGTGAGTCCCGAGAGCGCCTCGGCGGTGACGATGGGCCCGCTCCGGCTGCCCGGTCCATCCGAACCGGTGCCGGCGTCGGTGTCGGCGTGGGTCACCGCCCGAGCGTAGGACCTAACGTGCAGCCGAGGGCGGGCTCCATCGACGACCTCAGGGAGGCACGACATGCCCGCACGCACCGCTACCGCCCGCTGGCAGAGCGGGCTCCGCGATGGCAACGGCACCATGCGCCTGGGAAGCGGGGCCTTCGAGGGCCAGTATTCGTTCTCGTCCCGCTTCGAGGAGGGCACCGGCACCAACCCCGAGGAACTGATCGGCGCCGCTCACGCCGGCTGCTTCTCGATGGCCCTGTCCGCGGGGCTGGAGGCGGCCGGCTACACGCCGAGGTCCGTGGAGACCACGGCCAAGGTCCACCTGGTGCCGGCCGACGGCGGGTTCCGGATCAGCCGCATCGACCTCGCGACCTCGGCCGACGTGCCGAGCATCGAACCGGCCGCCTTCCAGGAGCAGGCCGAGGCCGCCAAGGCCAACTGCCCGGTGTCGAAAGCCCTCGCCGGGGTGGAGATTCAGCTCGACGCATCGCTCGCTGCGTGACGGACCCGCCGCCGCGGCCAGGCGGCCAGCCGGCGTGACCCGCACCTAGAGGCGCAGCTCGTAGGCGGGGTTGAGCAGCCGAGGCGGTTGCGGTGCCGGCCGACCGTTCCGTCGACCACCATGTGCGCCCCCACGTCGACCCCGGCGAGGCGCCGCCGGCCGAGGAAGACCACCGAGATGGCGGCGGTGCCGTCGTCGAGGATCAGCTCGAGCACCGGGGCATCGTGCTGGGGGCAACCCGCAGGGACCGGACGCGACCTGTCCTTGGTGACCAGGTAGGCGCCGCCGGCCGAGGGGTACTCCCTGATGGTCTCCCGGTAGAACAGGATCAGGAACCCCAGGACGACGCACATGGCCAGCGTGACGGGCACGACGAGCGAGAACGCCACGGCCCCCGCCACCGGGATGAGGACGTGGAGGATCTCCTCGGTGGCGTAGGCGGACGACGACAGGTTGTCGGAGGCGAACACGGCCAGGGCTGTGGGCTTGCCCAGGCGCTGGTGCTCGAGCTCCTCGCTGTGCAGGGGCTTCCCCAGCATCCTGCGCTTCAGGCGATACGGCACCGAATCCGGCGGCAGGGACGCCGCCTCGCGGGCCACTGCGGTGGTCGCCGGGGCGTGTGGAGCTTGTGAGGTCTCGACCTGCACGGATCACACGCTCGCCTCGACGCAGGCACATGCGCGCTAACAACGCGTCAAGATCGGCGCCGGGGCCGACAAGAGCGCGTCAGGGCTCGCCCAGTCGATCTACGTCCACGACCCCGACGGTCTGCTGGTGGCGTTCCGCTGCTATGCGACTAGCGGCGTGCCCGCCGCGGCGGGGGCGGGCGCAGTCGCCCGTTACTCCAGCTCACGGATCCCGACCTCGTCTAGGTGGCGCAGCAGGTCGGCAGGGTCCTCGTAGACCCGGAAGGCGCCGGCGCGCTCGAGCTCATCGGTGCCGTACCCACCCGACAGGAGGCCGATGCTCAAGGCGCGGGCGCGCCGGGCCGCGAGCAGGTCCCACACGCTGTCTCCGACGACGACGCAATCCTCGATGGTCAGGCCGAGGGCGTCGGCCGCCGCCAGGAACAGGTCCGGATCAGGCTTGGCGCGGGCCACTGCCTCCCGGGTGATGATCGGCACCCCCTCGGGCAGGCCCAACAGAGCCAGGTTGGGGCCGGCCGTCGCCCGTCTCCCGCTGGTGGCAACCGCCCAGGGTGTGCGGTAGGCGGTCAGCCGCTCCAGGAGGTCTACGGCGCCGGGCAAGGGCCGGACGGCGCCGCGGTAGCGCTCGAAGGCCTCGTGATGCCGGGTCTGGAGGCGCTGGGCCACGTCGGGGCTGATGGGTGCGCCGACCTCGCGCAGCAACGCGCGAGCGAACAGGCCGCCGCTCATACCGATCTTGCGGTGGATCTTCCACACGGGGACGTCGATGCCCACGTCCTCCAGCGCCTCGCGCCAAGCGAGCACGTGTTGGTAGACGCTGTCGATGAGGGTCCCGTCGAGGTCGAAGAGGATCCCGGTCCGGCGTGCTCCTCGCGCTTCGTCCACGCCATCAGCTTGACGGTGTGACCCATTACACGTTGCCAAATACTTGAATACGAATATATGGTTACGAACATGCCTGCGAGGAAGCGGTCGAATCCCCTGGCCCTGGCCGTCCTCACCTGCCTCTACGAGCGGCCCATGCATCCGTACGAGATGGCGCAAACCCTGCGCAGCCGTGCCAAGCACGAGAGCGTGCGGCTCAACTACGGCTCGCTTTACGGCGTGGTGGAGTCGCTGGAGCGGCAGGGGCTCGTCCGTGCGGTCGAGACCTTCCGCGAAGGCCGGCGCCCGCCGCGCACCGTCTACGAGATCACCGATGCCGGCCGCACCGAGATGGACGACTGGCTGTCGGAGCTGCTGGCGGTCCCGATCAAGGAATTTCCGCAGTACGAGGCCGCCCTCTCGTTCCTCCCGGGCGTTCCCCCCGACGAGGCCGTGACGCTGCTGCGGCGGCGCTGCGAGGCGATCGAGATCCGTCTCGACCACATGCAGGCGACCGACGACACCGCCACCAAGCGCGGTCTCCCGCGCCTGTTCTCCATCGAAGGCGAATACGAGATGGCGCTGCTCCGAACGGAGTTGGAGTTCACCCGGTCGCTGATCGCCGACATCGAGTCCGGCTCGCTGTCCGGTCTCGACGAGTGGCGCAGCTGGCACGAGCAGGGGCCGGTTCCGACCGGCGGCGATGCGCCCGCGGCGCCTCCCCCCACCCCCGACACCGACGACACCAAGGAGTGAAGCGATGGTCCCTCCCATCGTCGAGGCCCGCGGCCTCACCAAGCGGTTCGGCAAGGTCGAGGCCCTGGCCGGCCTGGATCTCGTCGCTGACAGCGGCCAGGTGGTCGCCTTGCTGGGCCCGAACGGTGCCGGCAAGACCACGTTCGTGCGAACCATCGCCACGCTCGTGCGGCCCGACGCCGGATCCCTGCGCGTCGACGGCATCGACGTGGTCGACCATCCCGAGCGGGTGCGTCGCGTCATCGGCCTCGCCGGACAGTACGCCGCAGTCGAGGAGGCCATGACCGGCCGGGAGAACCTCGCCATGGTGGCCCGGCTCTTCGGCCACGACCGGAGCACCGCACGAGCCAACGCCCACGCCGTGCTGGCGCAGCTGGGCCTGACCGACGCCGCCGACCGGCTGGTGCGCACGTACTCGGGTGGCATGCGGCGCCGGCTCGACCTCGGCGCCAGCCTCGTCGGGGCGCCCCGCCTGTTGCTGCTCGATGAACCCACCACCGGCCTCGACCCCCGGAGCCGCATCGACCTCTGGGATGCGATCCGCGGGCTGGTGGCCCACGGCACCGACGTGCTCCTGACGACCCAGTACCTCGACGAGGCCGACCAGCTCGCCAGCCAGGTGGTCATCATCGACCATGGCCGGGTGATCGCCGAGGGCACGCCGAGCGAGCTGAAGGCGCGCGCCGGGCGCGACGTCATCGAGGTCCACGCCCTCCGGGCCGACGACCTGGCCGGCTTGGCGGGTGCCCTTGCTCCCCTCGGCTCCGAGGCGCCGTGGCTCGACCCCGCAACACGTCGGGTGACCGTTCCGGTCGTGGGTGGCCGTCAGGCCATCAACGACGCCGTCCGGGCGCTCGACGTGCTCGGCGTCGAGGTCGGCGACATCGCCCTGCGCCGCCCGACCCTCGACGAGGTCTTCCTCACGCTCACCGGCGCACCGATCGACTCGCCCTCCGCAGACGACATCCATGAGCCGCCGGCACCCGCCGTCCCCGCCGGCACCGCTTGATTCCCAGGAGCCCATCCGATGACCGTCACCACCCTCGACCACCCCACCGGCGCGGGAGCGCCGACCATCGCACCGGCGCCAGCCGTCGCGCCGGCCCCGGCGCCTCCCGGTCCGTTGGCGACCGCGTGGTCGGTCACCGTCCGCACCCTGCGCAAGTTCAGGCGCACGCCGCAGCTGGTGCTCATCGGCGCGATCCAGGGGGCCATGTTCCTGTTGATCTTCCGCTACGTGTTCGGAGGCGCCATCAGCCCCGGCCCGGTCCCGTACGTCGACTTCCTGGTGCCCGGCTTCGTGATGACGAGCGTGCTGTTCGCCGGGACCGGCACGGCCGCCGGCGTGGCCGAGGACGTCGAGCACGGCTTCTTCGACCGCCTCAGGTCGCTGCCCGTGTCCCGCGGCGCACTGCTGGCCGGGCGGACGCTGGCCGACACGCTGGTGCTGGCCTGGGGCCTGGCCATCACCACCGCGATCGGCTTTGCCATCGGGTTCCGTATCCACGGGGCCGTCTCGATGGCGCTGGCCGCCTTCGGCCTGTGCGTGGTCTACGGCTTCGCCACGACGTGGCTGTTCGTCTGGATCGGGCAGGTGGCCGGCAACGCCCAGGCGGCCCAGGGCATGTCGCTGCTGGTGTTCCCGCTGACGTTTGTGTCGAGCGCCTACGTGCCGGTCGACTCGATGCCGGGGTGGATGCAGCCGATCGCCGAGCACCAACCCATCACCGTGATGACCAACGCGGTGCGGTCCCTGGCCCTGGGCGATCCGTCGCTCGCCGGCCTGAGCGGCACCACGGCCCACTGGGTGGTGCTGTCGCTGCTGTGGTCGGCGGGACTGGTCCTAGTGTTCGCGCCGCTGGCGATCGCCCGCTACCGCCGCTCGTAGCGGGTGGGTCCGTGCGACACGATGGGCACATGGACAGATCCGACGTGGAGCGGTGGGTCGACGGCTACGAGCGGGTCTGGCGCACGGCAGGCACCGACCGGCTCGGCGACCTGTTCTCGCCCGGGGCCTCGTACCGCCCGTCGCCCTGGGCGCCGCCGGTCGAGGGCCTGGACGCCATCGCACGATTCTGGGAGGACGAACGCGAGGGGCCCGACGAGCCGTTCACGATGGCCCGCGAGATCCTCGCCGTCGACGGCACGACGGCGGTTGTGCGGGTGAGCGTCGACTACGGCGGCCACGGGGCTACGCCCGCGCAGCGCTGGCGGGACCTCTGGGTCATCGGCTTCGACGCGGACGGCCGGTGTGTCGCCTTCGAGGAATGGCCGTTCGCGCCCGGGCAACGGGACGGCCACGAACATCCGGCCTGACGGCCCGACGCCGCCGGCGTCACTTGCCGGTGGTCGACGCGAACTTGCGCGTTGCCAGCACCCCGAACACCAACGCGATGCCGATGGCCCAGGCCCACGCCAGCCACAGGTCCGAGCCCGGGTCGAGGCCGTTGTAGAGGGCCCGGGTGGCGTTGGTGACGATCGTGAACGGGTTGTGCTCGGCGATCGGCTGGAGCCAGCCGGGCATGGTCTGCACGGGTACGAAGGCCGAGGACACGAACGTGAGCGGGAACATCCAGATGAAGCTCGCCGAGTTCGCCGCCTCGACCGATCCGACCGACAGGCCGACGAGCGCCTGGATCCAACTGAACGCGTAGCTGAACGCGAACAGCAGCACCGTGGCGCTGACCGCTTGGGCCATGCTGCCCTCGATCCGGAAGCCGACCGCGAAGGCCACGCCCAGCATCACCGCGAACGTGAGCAGGTTGCGGACCACGTCCGAGAACGTTCGCCCGACCAGCACCGCCTCCTGGTACATGGGCAGCGACCGCAACCGGTCGATGATCCCCTTGGTCAGGTCGTCGGCCAGGCCTACGGCAGTGAACGAAGAGTTGAACAGCACGGTCTGGGCGAAGATGCCGGGGAGCAGGTACTGCTTGTAGTCGCTGTAGCCCGGCGCCTGGATCGCCCCGCCGAACACGTACACGAACAGCACGACGAACATGATCGGCTGGATCGTGGCGTACATGAGCAGCTCGGGGCTGCGGCGCATGCCCCGGAGATGACGCAGCGCCTCGGTCCAGCTGTCGTGGAGCAGCCATGACCGGCCCGTCGGGACGTCGTGCTCCGGGGCGGGGGTGAGGAGGACCTCGTCGATGGTGGTCGCCATCAGCCCTCGGCCTCCTGCACGACCACGCGATCCCCGTCGGCGCCCGCCTTACCGTCGCCCGCGACTCCCGCCTCCCGGCGGTCGTCGGCGCCGTCGCCGGACCGATCGGGCGGGCGGGTCTCGCCGTTCATCGGCTCTTCCTCTGCCGCGTGGCCGGTGAGGGCGAAGAAGACGTCGTCGAGCGTCGCTCGTCTGGCGGCCACGTCGTGGACCGCGATCCCGGCCGCGTCGAGCTCGCGCACCGCCGCGGGGACCAGGCCCTCGACACGGAACACGGGCAGCGACACCGTCCGCTGGTCGTCGCCGACGTGGGGATCGCCGCACGCATGGTGGCCCAGGACCTCGATGACGCGCTGCGCGTCACCGGGATCCTCGACCACGATCTCGATCAGCTCGCCGCCGATCTGCTGCTTGAGCTCCTCCGAGGTGCCACGAGCGATGGCCCGGCCCCGGTCGATCACGACGATGTCGTCGGCCAACCGATCGGCTTCGTCGAGGTATTGCGTGGTCAGCAGCGTGGTCGTCCCCCCGCGCACCAGCTCGTCGATCAGCGCCCACACCGACTGGCGGCTGCGGGGGTCGAGGCCGGTGGTGGGCTCGTCCAGAAACAGGACCGAGGGCCGGGCGATCAGGCTCATGGCGATGTCCAGCCGGCGACGCATCCCTCCGGAGTAGCCCTTCACCACCCGGTCGGCGGCTTCGGTCAGGTCGAACCGCTCGAGCAGCTCGGTTGCCCGCTCGCGGGCGACCGCCGTGCCCATGTGGTACAGGCGACCAACGTGCTCGAGGTTCTCGTGGCCGCTCAGGGCCTCGTCGACGGCGGCGTACTGGCCGGTGAGGCCGATGCGGGCCCGGGCCCGCTGGGGCTCCTCGAGGACGTCGATCCCGTCGATCTCGGCGCGACCAGCGTCGGGTCGGAGCAGCGTCGTCAGGATGCGGACGGCACTGGTCTTCCCGGCCCCGTTGGGCCCGAGAACCCCGAGGATCTGGCCCCGCTCGACGTCGAAGTCGACGCCGCAGAGCGCCTTGGTGTTCCCGAAGCTCTTGACCAAGCCCTCGGCCACGACGGCAGGCACAGCAACCGAACCTATCGGCGGGCGGCGGAGGGTCCTACCGGTTATCCGGGTTCAGTAGCCTGACGCGGTTCGTCGTTCCGTCGCACCGGAGGCCCCGATGGCCGCAGCGCCCCCGTCCCACCCGCCCGTCGCCATGCTCGACGAGATCGCGCGCGGAGAGTTCCTCGTCCGCGTCTACCAGCACCTCCTGGCGGCGCTCCTGGCGTTCGTGGCGTTCGAGGCCCTGCTGATCAACCTGGGGGCGGCGGAGTCGCTCTACGACGTGCTGTTCGCCAGCGGCGGCCGCTGGATCCTGCTGCTCGGCGCGTTCATGGTGGTCAGCTGGCTGGCCACCAACGCCGCCCACGACATCCTCAACCCGTCCCGACAGTACGCGGGCCTGTTCGCGCTCGCAGCCGCCGAGGCGGTGATCTTCGCCCCCTTCCTCCACTACGTGTTCGAGGTCGAGGGCGACGGCGCCACGACGGTGCTGGCAGCGGCCGTCATCACCGGTCTCGGCTTCGCCGGCCTCAGCGCCGTCGCCCTCGTGACCAAGGCCGACCTGTCCTTCCTCCGCCCGATCCTGCTGTGGGCGGCCGTGTGCGCGCTGGTGCTCATCGCCGGGGCGCTCCTGTTCGGCCTCGACCTGGGCGTGTGGTTCTCGGTGGCCATGATCGGGCTGGCCGGCGGTTCCATCCTCTACCAGACCCAGACGATCATGCGGCGCTACCCGGCCGAGGCCTACGTCGGCGCCGCCGTCCAACTCTTCGCCTCGGTGATGCTGCTGTTCTGGTACGTGCTGCGGCTGCTGGGCCAGATCCGCCGCTGAACGGGCGGGCCCTCGTGACCGCCCAGGGCATCGAGGAGGCACCCGACGCCGGGACCTATCGCCAGCTCCGCTTCCGGCGTCCGCCCGGGGCGTGCGAGCTGCTGCTCGTGCGCCACGGCGAGTCCGCCCCGGCGCGAGACGATGAGCCGTTCCCGCTGGTCGACGGGCACGGCGACCCCCCGCTCGACCCCGTCGGCCGCGAGCAGGCGAAACGCGTCGCCGACCGGCTGGCGCACGAGCCGATCGCGGCCATCTACGTCTCGAACCTGCGGCGGACCGCCGAGACCGCAGCACCGCTGGCCACCCGGCTCGGCCTCGAACCCCGCCTGGAGCCCGACCTCCGCGAGGTCTACTTGGGTGAGTGGGAGGGCGGGTCGTTCCGGAAGCACGTGGCCGAGGGGCACCCCGTGGCACTGCGGATGTATGCCGAACAGCGCTGGGACGTCATCCCCGGCGCCGAGCCGGGCGACGCGTTCGCCGCCCGCGTGCGCGGCGCCATCGGCCGGATCGCCGCCGCCCACCCGGACGAGACGGTGGTGGTCGTCTGCCACGGCGGGGTCATCGGCCAGGCTCTGGCCGAGGCGAGCGGGGCGAGGCCCTTCGCGTTCACCGGCTCGGACAACGCCGCCGTCTCCCACCTCGTCGTCACCGACGATCGCTGGGTGATACGCCGCTACAACGACACCGCCCACCTCGGCCTGGCGTTCACCACCGCCCCGGAGCCGCTGACGTAGACGAGCGCACTGGCCGTCCCGGCGGTGGCCCTTCTAGGCGCAGGGATGGCCGCTGGCCAACCGAAACGATCGCTGCTCGCGCCAAGAGACGCATCAGATCTGGACGTGTTCGAGCGCCTGGTCAAGACACTTTGAACACCCAGATGCGTCAGTAGCCGACCCCACCGCCGGTGGCACTACCACCCATGGTGAGGGCCAGGATCACCACAGCCGCGGCGACGACCGTGAGAGAGATCCAGAAGATGGGAGCACGGAGAACTCGTTGCATGATGGTCGTCCTTGTCTTGAGAGTGGGCAATCCAGGCGGATCACCGTTTCACCCATCAATACGGACGCCTCGCGAGATTGGTTCGCGATTCCGCCTACCGATGTGCATGGGCCGCCACGCGGATCATCGGCACCGGGGTGGCGCCCAGATTGCCAGTGAGAACCGTGCACCGCTCGCCGTCAGACCGTCAGCACAGAACGAGGGGGTGCGAGATCAGGCAGATGTGGGCTCGTAGCTACGCGCGTTCCGGTTGCTCTGGTAGAAGCCGTTCCAGGATGCGTGCGTCGGCGGGCCATGCCTCGAATAGGACGGCGCGCGGCACCTGGCGTGCGGCGTAGCGAAAAGCCAGCGCGACCACAAGCAC